>WBZX01000524.1_pt1 | contig 34503 bp, 17 predicted proteins | sample 5204211 | NCBI WGS metagenome assembly WBZX01 (sample SAMN12344362, study PRJNA552823) | activated sludge metagenome | biome: Activated sludge suspended growth; feature: Nitrification reactor; material: Wastewater; isolation source: activated sludge from nitrification reactor of wastewater...
CGCGCCTCCGACAAGAACGCGGTCGATGAACTGTTCAACGCCAAGTTCTCCGAGGCGCTGAAGACCGTCGGCAAGCGGCTCGACTTCGAGGAGCTCTACACCAAGCGCCACGAGTTCAAGGACCAGATCCTCACCGTCATCGGCCAGGACCTGAACGGCTACGTGCTCGACGACTGCGCGATCGACTACCTCGAGCAGACCCCGCTATCGAACCTCGACCCGCACAACATCCTCGATGCCCACGGCATCCGCAAGATCACGCAGATCACCGCGGAGCAGAACATCCTCACCAACGACCTGCGGCGCGAGGAAGAGAAGAAGATCAAGAAGAAGAACACCGAGACCGCCGAGGCGACCATGGAGCTCGATCGCCAGCAGGCCGACGCCGCGTACAAGCAGCAGCGCGAGATCGCCAGCGTGAAGGCCCGCGAGGAGGCCGAGGCCGCGCGCATCATCGCCGAGGAGCGCAAGAAGGCCGAGCTCGCCCGCATCAAGGTCGACGAAGAGCTGGGGGTCAACGAGGAGAACAAGCGCCGGCAGATCGAGGTTGCGGTCAAGAACCGCGAGCGCGTGGTGCTGGTCGAGCAGGAGCGCGTGGTCAAGGACCAGCAGCTCGAGGCCATCGGCCGTGAGCGCGAGACCGAGCTCAAGCGCATCGAGAAGGAGAAGGCGCTCGAGGTCCAGAAGAAGGAGATCGCCGACGTCATCCGCGGCCGCGTCGCCGTCGACAAGACCGTCGCCGAGGAGGAGGAGCGCATCAAGGACCTGCGCGTGCTGGCGGCCGCGAAGCGGGCCAAGGACGCGAAGATCATCGAGGCCGAGGCCCAGGCCGAGCAGGAGCTGGTCAAGCAGATCAAGGCCGCGCAGGCGGGTGAGGAGTCGGCCAAGTTCGAGGCGAAGCAGCGCCTGTTGCTCGCCGACGCCGACCTCGAGGCCTCCGACCGGGTCGCGCGTGCCAAGATGCGCATGGCCGAGGGCACGCAGGCCGAGGCCGCTGCGCCGGGCCTCGCCGAGGTGAAGGTCAAGGAGGCCGACGCCGCGGCGATCGAGAAGCTCGGCGGCGCCGAGGCCCGCGTGCTGCTGCAGAAGATGGAATCCGAGGCCCGCGGCCGCGAGAGCCAAGGCCTGGCCGAGGTGAAGGTGCGCGAGGCCCAGGCCGCTGCGACCGAGAAGACCGGCAACGCCGAGGCCAACGCGCGGCGCCAGATGCTGCTGGCCGAGGCCGCCGGCAAGGAGGCCGACGCGGCCGCGACCGAGAAGATGGCGACCGCCAAGGCCGCCGAGATCCGCGAGTCGCTGCTGGGAGAGGCCGCCGGTCTGACCGAGAAGGCCGAGGCCATGAAGCACCTCGACGACGCGACCCGGGCGCACGAGGAGTACCGCCTGCGACTCGATCGGCAGATGCAGGTCGCGCTGGCACAGATCTCCGCGCGCAAGGACATCGCCCACGCGCAGGCCGAGGTCATGTCGGCGGCGATGGGTACCGCGAAGATCAACATCGTCGGCGGCGACGGTCAGTTCTTCGACCGCTTCGTGCACGCGGTCTCGCTGGGCCAGGCGCTCGACGGCGTGGTCGACAACAGCGACACCGCGCGCAAGTTGGTGGGCGGCTACCTCGACGGCAGCGAGAGCTTCACCGACGACATGAAGGCCATCCTCTCGCGGCCGGCCATCGACACCGAGGCGCTGAAGAACCTCAGCGTCACCGCGATCCTCACGCAGCTGCTCGGCGCCGCCGGCGAGGGCGAGCGCGGCAAGCTGCAGGCCCTGGTCGCCCGCGCCAAGGAGCTGGGCCTCTAGCGCGCCCGGCGAGAAGCCGCGACATCGATCATGGCCGACACCAACGCGACCGCCCCGGCCGAGGCCGCCGAGGGCAGCGAGACCTCGGCGCGCGATCTCGAAGGGGGCTCCTACGAGGTCATCCGCGCGCGCCTGGTCACCCAGGGCAAGGACCTCGGCGCCCGCGCCGAGCAGCTGAACGCGGCGCGCATCGCCGCGTTCGGCGGCACCGAGATGACGGTCGTCGGACAGTGCCGCGTCCGCACCGAGAACAACTGCGTCCCGCGCGACATCGTGCAGATCGGCGGGCGCCTGCTGTTCGGCTACAACGTCTTCATCGGCCTGCGGACCGAGACCGCGGTCGAGGACGTGTTCAGCCTGCAGCGCTGGGACACCAATGAGGACGGCCTCGATCTCACCGCGGTTGCGCTCGGCGATGGTGGCCCCGCGTTCCTGGTCGAGCCCAGCTTTGCGGACCAGTTCCGCGAGCTGTACCGCTTCTACAAGAACGCGCGGCTCCTGCAGTTCTCGCGCAACGAGACGCAGTTCCTGGCGGTGTTCCAGATCGGCGCCGACGTCGGGGACATCCGCGTGTTCCGCTGGGCGCTCGACGCCAAGGGCGAGCCGACCTACGTCGACAACCGTGGCGAGCGCGACTTCACGTTCCCACCGTCGCACGACTTCGAGTGGCGCGCGACCACCCGTGAGGACCGTCGCGAGGGCGTGCATCCCCACGTCTCGATCCGCGACAAGGTCTTTGTCGAGACCGTCGGCGGCGACTTGACGGTCAAGGTCGAGAACAACACCGAGAGCGGCGAGGGCATCTACGCCGAGCCGGTCGACGAGGCCATGCAGACCCTCGATGACGCGAGCATCGAGTACGCCGAGATCGGCCCACTGGTGCTGCTCAAGGTGCGACCGTACCGCGAGGACGCGTACCGCTACCTGGTGTTCTCGACCCGCACGCAGCGGGTGGTCCGCATCGACGCGATCGGTAAGGCCTGCGTCAGCCTGCCGGAGGACCACGGCATCATCTTCCCCGGCGGCTTCTTCCTGCAAGACGGCCAGCACAAGGTCTTCGACGGCGACTACGCCGGCTTCGAGTTCTACAAGATGCTGCGCTCGCCCAACGGCGAGGACGTGCTCTACGTGTTCGTCGAGCGCAGCAAGGGCATCTACGCGCTGCTGCCGTACAACCTGATCCGTCGCGAGATCCAGACCCCGATCCGTTGCAATGGCTTCTCGCTGTTCGACGACGGCCGGCTGGTGGTCTCGCGTGCGGTCTCGGAGGAGCCCACCAAGGTCCACCCGATGCAGGTGTGGCAGACGCCGTTCGTCTCGGTCGAGTACGCGGCGCGGACCCCCGCTGGCACCGGCTTCCTGCACAAGCTCGGCAACGCCGACCTCGTGCGCGGCATCTCCGACTGCCTCAGCGTGCGGCGCTTCATCGACGAGCAGACGCCGTCGCGGCAGGTCTACGAGGACCTCATCGCCAACGTCACCCGCATCGTCGATGCGTACCACTGGCTCGGGCACGCCGAGACCTTCGCGCTGCAGCCGGTGCTGCAGGACATCCGCAAGACCGCCGACCTCATCGTCGGCGAGTTCGAGAAGGTGGTGGCGCTGCGCAAGCAGGCCGCCAGCGCGCTGGCGACCGCGACCCGCTCGCAACAGGAGATCATCGGCGCGATTCGTCCCGACAGCTGGACGCAGGTCGCCGAGTACATGGATGCGCTCGCCAAGCTGCGCACGCAGCGGGGCACGCTCATCACGCTGCGCGAGCAGCGGTACATGGACCTGGCGGCGCTGCAGCGGCTCGAGGACGAGGTCGTGCAGGCCTTCAACCAGCTGTCGGCGACGACGGTGCGGTTCCTCGCCCGCGACGACGCGCTGGCGCCGGTGACGAAGCAGCTCGACGACCTGCTGCAGCGGGCAGGCAGCGCCGAGAAGACCAACGAGCTCGCGCCCCATGCGGAGGCCGTGACCAAGGTATCGGACGGCCTCGCGGTGCTCTCGGAGGTTGCCGCCAACCTGCAGGTCGACGACCCGACGCTGCGCACGCGGATCCTCGAGGGCATCTCCGAGTCGTTCGCGCACTGCAATCGCGTGCGCGCAGTGGTCGAGAACCGTCGCCGCGAGCTGCTCTCGCACGAGGGGCGCGCCGAATTCGCGGCGCAGTTCAAGCTCTACGGCCAGGCGGTGCAGAGCGCGATTGCGCTGTGCGACACCCCCGAGCGCTGCGACGAGCAGCAATCGCGACTGATGGTCCAGCTCGAGGAACTCGAGGCCAAGTTCTCCGAGTTCGACGAGTTCATCGGCGAGCTCACGCGCAAGCGCGAAGAGGTCTTCGAGGCCTTCGGTCAGCGCAAGCAGCTGCTGGTCGACGAGCGCCAGCGCCGGGTCGCGAACCTGTGGCAGGCCGCCGAGCGCATCATCACGGGGCTGTCGCGGCGGGCCTCGAGCTTCTCGAACGCCGACGAGCTCAACTCGTTCTTCGCGGCCGACGGCATGGTGCTGAAGCTGCGCGAGCTCGGCGAGCGCATCTCCGAGCTCGGCGACACCGTCAAGTCGGAGGAGGTGCAGTCGCGCCTCAAGTCGACCCGCCAGGACGCGCTGAGATCGCTGCGGGACCGTCTCGATCTCTTCGAGGGCGGCGCCGACCTCATCAAGCTCGGCAAGCACCGCTTCACCATCAACGCCCAGCCGCTCGAGCTCACGATGGTGCCCCACGAGGGCGGCATGGCGCTGGGCATCACCGGCACCGACTTCGTCGAGCCGATCGTCGACCCTGCGTTCGAGGCCACGCGTCCACTGTGGTCGCAGCAGCTGGTCAGCGAGACCGACGCGGTCTACCGCGGCGAGTTCCTCGCCGCCAGCATCCTCGCGGAGGCCGAGGGCGGCGTGGGCGGCCTCTCGGTCGCGGGCCTCGCCGAGGCGCTGCGCACCGATGCGCTGCTCGAGCTGGTGCGGCGCTACGCGGCCCATCGCTATCAAGAGGGCTACGAGCGCGGTGTCCACGATGCCGACGCCGCGGCGATCCTCGGCAAGCTGGTGACGCTGCACGCCAGCGCCGGCTTGCTGCGCTTCTCGGCGCCGGTGCGCGCGCTGGCGCTGCTGCACTGGTGCTACGGCGACGACGCGCGTCGGGGGCGTTGGCACTCGCGCGCGCGCAGCCTGCTGCGCCTGCGCAGCACCTTCGCGCGGGCCGAGGCCGTCGACGAACTCGCCGGCGAGATCGCGAGCTCGATGCGCACCTGGATCGATGCGGCTGCGGCTCCCTTCGCGGCCACGCTCGCGCCGCTGGCGGCCCACTACCTCGTCGAAGAACTCGCGGCCGATCGCCCGCGCTTCGTGCTCGGCGCGGACGCGGCCGCCCTGCGCGACGGTCTGCTGCGGCGGCTCGAGGGCGCGAACCTGCGGCGCGGCCTCGAGGACGACCTGCAGGCGCTCGCCGAAGACCCGATCTCGCGATACGTGGTCGCGCTGGCGTGGCTGCGGGGCTGGCTCGAGCGCAGCGACGACGACGACGTCAAGCGCCGCGCGCCGGCGCTCGCCGAGGCCGCCGCCGCGATCGCCACCGGCGACGCCGTCGAGCGCGAGGTCTCGGCGGGCCTCGTGAGCGCCGAGGTCACCGACCTGCTCGGGCAGCACCCGCGGATCGTGTCGCGGCGCCTGGAGCTGCGCATCGACGAGTTCAGCGAGCGCACCGACGCGTTCCGACGCGAGCGCGTGCCGGCCTACCTGCGTTACCGCGAGCAGCGACAGCAGCTGGTCGACCGCGAGCGCTCGCGCCTGCGACTCGAGGAGCTGCGGCCCAAGGTCCTGACCTCGTTCGTGCGCAACCGGCTGATCGACGAGGTCTACCTGCCGCTCATCGGTGACAACCTCGCCAAGCAGCTCGGCGCCGCCGGCGAGGGCAAGCGCACCGACCTGATGGGCATGCTGCTGCTCATCTCGCCGCCCGGCTACGGCAAGACCACGCTGATGGAGTACGTCGCGAGCCGCCTGGGGCTGGCGTTCGTCAAGGTCAACGGGCCCGCGCTCGGCCACGGCGTGACCTCGATCGACCCCGCCGACGCACCCAACGCGACCGCACGCCAGGAGGTCGAGAAGATCAACTTCGGTCTCGAGATGGGCAACAACGTGATGCTCTACCTCGACGACATCCAGCACACCAACCCCGAGCTGCTGCAGAAGTTCATCTCGCTGTGCGACGCGCAGCGGCGCATCGAGGGCGTGTGGAAGGGACGAACCCGGACCTACGACATGCGCGGCAAGAAGTTCTGCGTGGTCATGGCGGGCAACCCGTACACCGAGTCGGGCGAGAAGTTCCAGATCCCCGACATGCTGGCCAACCGCGCCGACACCTACAACCTGGGCGACATCCTGCACGGCAAGGACGAGCTCTTCGCGCTCAGCTACATCGAGAACGCCGTCACCAGCAACCGCGTGCTCGCGCCGCTCGCCACCCGCGAGCCCGCCGATCTGCACCGCCTGGTGCGGCTCGCCCACGGCGAGGAGGTCCCGGCCAGCGAGTTCGCGGGCGCCTACTCGGCGGTCGAGATCGCCGAGATCGTCGCGGTGCTGCAGCGGCTGTTCAAGGTGCAGAAGGTCCTGCTCGACGTGAACCGCCAGTACATCGCGTCGGCGTCCATGGACGACCGCTTCCGCACCGAGCCGCCGTTCAAGCTGCAGGGCAGCTACCGCAACATGAACAAGCTGGCCGAGAAGGTCGTGCCGGCGATGAACGACGACGAGATCGAGCGCCTCGTCGACGACCACTACCGCAGCGAGTCGCAGACCCTCACCATCGGCGCCGAGCAGAACCTGCTCAAGCTCGCCGAGCTGCGCGGGCGCATGTCCGAGGTCGAGCGCGCGCGCTGGGACGCCATCAAGCTGGAGTTCCAGCGCCTCAAGATGGTCGGCGGCTCCGATGAAGACCCGGTCGCGCGCGTGACCGCGGGGCTCGCCAACCTCGCCCAGGGGCTGCGCTCGATCGAGGCGGTGCTCGGCACCGCCGCGGCGTCGGCGGCCCAGAGCGCCGCGGCGGCGTCGCAGAGCGCCGCATCGGCGGCGGCCAACAAGCTCGGCGATCTCGACGCGCACATCTATGGCGTGCAGCAGTCGATCGCCGCGGTCGCAGCCGCGATCAGCAAGGCGACCGCCGGCGGCGTGCCGCGGCCGCCGACCGTCGATACCCCCGGACGGAGCCAGGGGCGCGACGACGTGCTCGCGGGCTATCTCGACCGACTCGATCGCTCGCTGCAGGTGCTGGCGTCACCGAAGCTCGAGGTCATGGTCCACAACCAGCCGCCGCCGGGCATCGAAGAGCTGCTCGCGCAGCAGATCGCGATCATCGAGCGCACGCTGGTGCCGCTGGTGCGGACCACCAACCAGTCGATGGGCAACCCGACGGCGGTCGACCTGCACGTGCAGGAGCTGTTGCGACTCATGCGGGCGATCGACGAGCGCCTGCGCTTCGCGGTGATGGGTCCGCCGCAGCGCTGACCTGGGGTGCGGCGCCCGGGGCTCGGGCGCCGCGGCCATCCACCACGGCTAGAAGCGGCCGTTCAGCGCGATGCCGGCGTAGCTCGAGCCGCTGCGCGGGTCGAGGTTGAACGCCGGGGCCACGCGCACCTGCTTGAGGAACTTCGACTGTGCGTCGTAGGCCTTGCCGTGCGCGACGCCGAAGGCGAGCAGGCCCGCGCCCGCTGCGATCGCGGCGCTCGACAGCTGCACACCGAAGAGGCGCAGTCGGTAGTCACGCGAGAACGCGTCGGCGTCGAAGTTGGTGGGGTCGAGGTGGCGGAACGGGCGGCCGACCAGCACCGCGGCGGTGATGCGGCCGATGACGCCGAGCGCGAGCACGCCGGCGCCCACGCCGATGAACACGCCAGCCTTGCGGCGCGCCTTGGCGTTCCACGCCCGGTCGACGCCGTCCCAGCGCCCGCGCACGGCGCCCGCGGCCGGCGCGAGGCCCCACGTCGCGATGTTGAAGCCGTACTGCAGGATGCCGAGCCCGAGGTTGCCGGCGCCGGCGCGCAGCAGACACTTGCTGCCCGCGCTCGCGCCGGTGTCGATGCTGTCGGCCGACTTCGCCGCGTCGACGCACTGCTGCACGAAGGCCATGCGCGTGAGGCCGAGCGCCCAGCCGATGCCGCCGGTGATGCTGGCGGCGACGATGAGCCCGGTGCCCTTGCGATACTCGGGCTTCGCGTTCGCGTTCGCCTTGGTCGGCACCGGCGCGGGCGTGCTCGCGGGGGCCGGGGCGAGCGTCTCGTCGTCCTCGGTCGGGGTCGGCGGCGGCACCTCGGCGTCCTCGGCCGCGACGTCGTCCCAGCTCTTGTCGCCCTGGGCGTCGGGTGCCGCGAGGTGCAGGGTCGGACCGGCGACGACCGGGGCATCGGCGGACCAGGGGCTGAACGCGAGCGACAACGCGAGCGACGTGGACACGAGCGTGGGCATCGGTCGGAGCGTATGAGCAGGGTCCCCGCATGCGCAAGCGCAGCGAACGTCGCCCGTGCGACGGGCCACAGGCGGGAGGCCGGCGCGGCTCGATGTCTGCCCGGGGTTGAATCGACCGTGTCGGAGCGCGTCTTCACGCCGCCGAACTACGCCCGCGCGCCACCTCTACCGGTGTTCGAGGCGCGGCGCGAGGTTGGTCCCCTCGTTGGTGCGCGACGTCACGGCTCGACTGCGAGCGTGGCGATGAGCCCGGGCTCGTCGTCGACCGCGTGCGTCTTCGCGAACAGTCGCGCGCCGTGCTGCTCGCCGGCGTGTAGGTGCTGCCAACGCGCCGAGGCCCGGCAATCCCCCTGCGCGACGATGCTCGACGCGTTGTTGCCATCGAGCGCGTGATCGGCATCGCCGCCGTGCAGACACACGCCCGCCAGCTCCGGTGCACCGTCATCGTGCAGCTCGGGCGGGCAGTCGTCGCCGCGCACCTGCTCGCGCGACCACACACCACTGCCGAGCGGCGCGAGGTCGATGCGTTGCGCGTCTTCGTCGGTCACCACCGGTCGTGGCGCGTTCTCGAAGATCCAGCGAAGCACCGCGGTCATGGATGCGGCCACGGCATCGCCGTGGACCGGCGAGCCGCTGGAGGTGACGTCCGAGTGGCAGAAGTTGCCGTACAGCACGCCGTGCGCGGGTACCCACGTGCCGTCGGCGGCGCGCGTCATGGTCGTGCCGAACGCGGCTGCGCTGGCCTGCGCGCGAAACGGCAGCGACTTGTCGTTCTCGCCGGACCACAGGCTCGGCGAGCAGTCGGCCCAGCTGACCAGCGCGAGCCAGCGGCGGTGGGTGGCGGTCCACGCCGCAGCGGGGCGCGCGGAGATCCGCGCCGCGTACTCGCACCAGCCGTCCGCCTGCGCCAGCTTGCAGCCGGTCTCGAAGCCGGTCGGCCCGATGAAGTCGTACTCGGGGTTGTCGAGCCGATCGATCATGCCGTGCAGCGTGACGACGCCGGCGATGCGTGCCTGCAGGCCCCACTGCATGGTGCCGGGTTGCCCGTCGCTGCCGACATCGGCAGCGACCTCGAGCGCGACGCGGGCGCCGGTACTGTGACCGACGAGCACGAGGTTGCCGACGCCGTCGGGATACGCGGCGTCGAGCTTGGTGACGAGTTGCTGTCGCCACCGGTTGGCGGTGATCTGCCCGCTGCCATCTGCGACGTCATCGAGCCCAGGCCGCAGCAGCGCGCCGTCACCGTCGACGTAGAGGTTGACGCGGGCGCTCTCGATCGCCACGACGCGACCGGGGTGCGCGTCTTGATAGGCCGCGACGTAGCTGTCGGCGTGATCGAGCACGAAGGTCTCGAGATCGTCGGCCTCGTTCTCGGCGTGTAGCTGCGAGTCCGCCGAGCCCAGCACCCCGTGGATGAAGGCGAAGCGGATGTGGACCATGCCGGGCGCCTCGCCGGTGCTGTCGGCGGCGGTCGTCGAGCTGCCCCCGTCGCTGCCATCGGTCGTGGCGGTGCCGGGCTCGTCGCCGCTGGACGCCGTCGCATCCGGCGAGCCCGAGCTGGTCGACGTGGCGGTGCTCGATGAGCTGGCGTCGGTCGAGCTCCCAGGTGTCGGGCTGCCGCACCCCACCGCACCGACGACGAGCGCGGTGATCATCGGGGACTCGGCGCGGCACGACATCGCACGCCATGGTAGCAGGCTCATCGCGGCTCGACGCCGGGGCCCACGGGTGGCGGACGCGGGGCGCGGTCGACTCACGGCGGCGCGAGTGGGGGTCGCGGAATCACCACGGCGTCGTCGTCGACTTGCTGCTCCGGCAGCGACCGCGTGCCGCCGTCGGCCATCGTCCACGACAACGTCATGCGGTAGGGCCCCGGCGGCAGCACGGCCGAGAGCGGGGTCCGGTCGTGGCCCTGCAGCTCGACCGTCATGTCGCCGCTGCGAAGCACGATCCGCACCGTCATACCTTGCTCGAGATGGATCGGCAGCAGCTGCACGGTGCGCGACGGTGTGCCCTCGAGCGCGATCGGCAGGACGTCGAGCTCGGTGTCCAGCCACGGCGTCGACTCGAAGCGACCGTCGCGAAAGCTGGTGTGGCGGCGCCACGACAACGTGCCGCGCGTGGCGGCCGAGAGCGGCGCCTGCCACTGCACGAAGTCCTCCAGCCGCGACAGTGCGACGGTCTCTCGCACCTCGTGTTCGCCGTCGACGAGCCGCAGGTCGACCATGCCCATCGCGACCTCGGCCCAACCGCTGCCGGTGGGCACCAACGCGAGCCGTCGGCCGGCACCCGCGTAGGGGTCGATCACGACCAGCTGCGCGTCGGTGACCGCCTCGAGGCGTTGCTCGTGCACGAAGCCCGAGCGCGCGCGGCACTGCACGCGCACCTCGAGCGGTGCGCCGGCGGAGATGCCCGGCAGGCTCACGCGCGCGGTCGGGGTGCCGGTGTCGAGCACGAGGGTCTGCGCGTGGCTCTGGGCCTCGGCGCCGGCGGCCTGGACCTGCAGCTGCACGTCGAGCCATCGCTGCGTGAAGTCGAACGCAGCGGTCGCCACCTCGAGTACGCGCGGAGCCGGCAGCACCGCGGGCACGACCACGTCGCCGCCGACGGCGGCCTCGGACCAGTCCGACCACCGCGCGTCGCCGCCACCTTGCGGCACCACACGCGCGCGCCAGCGCAGGCGATCGTGCTCGAGCACCACGCGCTGGGCGGTGTCGTCGACCAACGCCAGCCGTTGCGTGCTGCCGGCGTCGTCGAGCTCGACGTCGACCCGGGTCACGCCGGCCGCGAGCTCACCCATGGCGCGTACCCATGTGCGTCGTCGACCGCCGAGCTCGGCCTCGTCCAGCACCACTTCCTCGACCAGGCCCCCGCGCTCGTCGTCGCGCAGGCTGTCGTCGATCACACCGACCAGCTCGAGCGGGAGCACGACGACGTCGGAGGCGGTCGCGCGCACCAGCGTGCTGCCGCGCTGCTCGATCCGCTCGACCAGGGCATCGATCGCCCACGCCCGCAGCGCGGCCTCGATGGCGTCGTCCTGGGGGCCCGCGCCGCGCTGGATGTCGACGCGGACGTTGGCCGTCACCAGCGCCTGCAGCACGACGCGGGTGCCGATCGGCAGTCGTCCGCGCCCGAGCAGCGGGCCTACGCCGCGGCGCTGCAGCTGCGCGAGGTCGACGCTGGCGGTGACCTCGACCGCGGGCAGTCGCGCGCGCACGTGACCGCGCCACGACAGCTGCAGCGAGGCACTCGTCGGTGCGCGCAGCAGGCCCGCGACGATCGCCGCCGTCGCGGCTGGCAGCTCGACGCCGACACCAGCTTGCCCGCGCACCACCGACGCGGGCGCCGACACGGGATCGAACTGCGGGCCCCGCAGCTCGAGCTCGGCGTCGAGCCACGGCAGGCGTTCGGCGCCCGCGAGCCCGGCCGCGGCGAGCGTATCGGGCGAGGGCTCGAGCTCGGCGTCGAGCACCAGTCGCGAGGCCGTGCGGGACCCGTCGGCGACGGCGCGACCGTCGGGGAGCATGAATCGCGTCAGCCGCAGGCGTGCACGGCCGTCGCTGCGACGGGCGACGCGGGGGCTGCCGGCGCACACGAATCGGCGCGTGCCGTCGGCGTCGTCGTCGGCGACGAGCAGCCCGGCCTCGCTGCGCAGCGGTAGCTTCAGCATCGCGACCTCGTCATGGGGTGGTGGGCAGAGCAACGGTGATGGTTTCGCCCACGGCCTCGATCCACGCCGACTCCCGCATCGGACGCGAGCGGCCGTCGGCGTCGCGGGGGACGTCGCGGGTGCGATAGCGCAGGCGCGGCGGCGTGAGTGCGTCCTCGCGGCGCAGCGCCCAGGTGATGCGATCGCCGCGCTCGAGCGTTTGCCACGGCCCGCCCTCGACCTGCACCGCGAGGTAGGCCGCACGGTCCTCGAGCTGCGCCGGCGGGGTCAACACGACCGTCACGTCGTCGCCGATGCCGAGGGTCGCGGCGCCGATGCGCAGTCCGTCGCGCGCGAGCGCGAGGTTGCCGAGCCCATGGCGGCGCCCGTCGGCGGCGATGGCCGTGACCGCGACCGACGGCGGCGGCGTGCGACCCACCGCCCAAGCTTCGGCGGCCGTGGCAGTCAGCTGGAGCCGACGCGCACCGATTTCGATCTCGATCGCGGCGACGCGGCTGAACACGATCGGATCCGCGACGAAGCGCAGCGGCACGATGCCAAGCGCCGCCGCGTCGAGGTCGAGCACGAGGCCCGTCGCGCGCGGGGTGGTCTCGACCACCGTCGGTCCGGCCGCGGTCACCACCGTCGCCCGTGCGAGCCAGCGTGGCTCGAGTGCCGCCGCGCTCTCGCGCACGAAGGGCAGGCGCACCGCCGTGGGCGCGCCGACCAGGAAGACGTGTCGCAGGCGGCCACTGGGGCCGCCGGTCGTGACCTCGACCTCGATGCTGCGGACACCCGCCTCGGCCAGCGGCACGTCGCAGCTCACGTGCATCGCTGCGGCCTGGAATGGATCGGGGATGGTGGCCTCGACCAGGTGCACCGTCGGATCGGCGACCTGCGCGAGGAAGCTCGACAGCGACCACCGCAGCGCGACCTGGGTGCGTCCGGCGGTGGCCACCGAGAGATTGAGCGCCAGCCGTTCGGGGAAGTCGTCGCGCAGGCGCAGGGCCTGTGCGCCGCCCGTGGTCGCCAGCGGCAAACAGTGCTGTGCCAGCGCGACGCGGGCCTCGTCGCGGGGCACCGGGATCGCGTCGGCGCGCAGCGGCCACCACACGAGCGCGTCGTCGCCGAGCCCTGCCCACGCGTCGTTCCAGGCGCTGCGATCGAACGTCGTGTCGCCGAGCAGCCCAACGAGGCGGGCACGCAGGCCTGCGCCGTCGATGCGCACCAGCCACGGATGGCGCGGGAGCAGGCCCTCGAAGGCCATCTCGATCTCGACCTCGAGGGTGTCGCCGCCGCTGGCGGCGAGGCGTCGGATCATCGCCAGCTCGATGGCATCGAGGGCGAGCGCGCGGCCGAGGAGGTGCTCGGCGTCGATGCCACCATCGTGCCACACACCATCGCTGCGCACGCCGGCGGCGAGTCCGACCAGCCGCACGCGCGAGCTCGCGATGGTCGCCTGCCGGTGGCGAGCGTCGAGCCCCGGCCATCGCGGGCGCAGGCGCAGCGTCAGCACGCCCGCCTCGGGGCCGCGCACGACGAAGACCTGCGGCACGCCGGCGGCGTCGACGATCGGCTCGAGCCCGTCGGGCACGACCCAGCGCAGGGACGGATCGGTATCGTCGAGGAACCCCTCGGCGTCGCGGCGCAGGGTCAGCATCAGAAGTCCATCATCGTGCCGCTGGCGGTGCCGACCTCGAGCACGCCGCTGCCGTGACGCTCGCTCCACGCGGTGCGAGCACCCTCGCCGTCGGCGTGGAGGTTGGTGACGCGGAAGAAGTAGCGCTGCGCGTCGTCGGGCAGGCCCTGGAGCCGATCGAGCAGCCGCCCGATGACGGTGACGTCGGCCTGCGGTTGCGACGGTGTCAGGGTCACGCGGGCGCCGTCGTCGAACTCGACCAGCACGCCCGTCAGCGGCGCCTGATCGGGCCGCACCGCGAACACGCCGTCGGCGACGCGCACCGGCAGGGTGAAGCTGCGCGAGCCGAACCCGGGCGAGATCGTCAGCAGCGAGAACAGGCGCAGCACGTCGGGCTCGGGCGTGCCGATCACCACCGGCACCAGCTCGAGCACGTCGACCGTCGGCGGATCGACGCGGTACTCGATCGCGCGCGTCTGCAGCGGCGCGAGGGTCTGGCCGAGGTGGCTGGCCGGATCGACCGCGTGGGCCATCGCACCCCCGCCGAGCGGTACCCCCGGCAACGACGTGATGGCCGCCGGGCTCTCGATGCGATTGCGGATCGAGACCTGGTAGCGACCGGCGGCGGCGTCGATGGCCCCGACGAACGCGACGTCGAAGACCCGCGACGACGGCTCGCGCAGGGACAGGCGCGCGGGGATCGACGCCCGCGTGCCGTCGAACAGCTCGTACTCGACGTTGCCCATCACCGCGCCGCCCGGCGGTGCCAGCTGCTGCCGCCACAGCGCCGTGAACGCACCCTCGTCGACCTCGAGCGTATCGTCGATGCCAATGTCGGGATCGATGCGGGCGGAGCTGCGCTGTGCGCCGTCGCCGAGCGCGTCGGACTGCAGCCGCAGCGAGGCGCTGCGGGGCACCAGCGCCTGCAGCTGCGCATTGCGGCCTTCGAGGGTCATCGCGTCGTGGGCGAGCGCGCTGACCAAGGGATCGATCCACGGCGTGAGCCGATAGCCGATCGCCATGCGGAAGACCGTCGTACCGGCGCCGTCGCCCTCGGCGATCTCGAAGTCGGTCGGCAGGAAGCTCAGGCTCGGCAGGAACGGTGCCGCGTCGTCGCGGCTCAGGCGGAACTCGGTCGGTGGGATCAACACGACGTCCGGCAGCAGGCTGTCGCGGAAGGCAACGTGGGTCGTGCCGGCCGCGTCGGCGAGCGCCATGCGGCGGATCAGATGGATGCCGACGCCGCGGAACCCTGCGTCGAGGTAGACCGCGTCGTTGCCGGGGGCAGCGGGATCGAACTGGAAGGGCAGCGAGGTCGTGGTCTCGAGGCGGCTGTCGACCAGCGCGGGTCGTCGCTTCTCGTCGAGCGCGACCAACGAGGGGATCGCCGCTCTCCCGCCGATCTTCAGGTCGCTGCGCGCCGCGACCTCGCGCATGTCGATCGCGTGCAGCGTGTTGATCTCGCCCAGGGCCGGCCGCATCGCGGAGAGCTTGATCGGCAGCGGCATCGCGACCGGCGGTGGGGGTGTGATGGGCGGCGGCGGAGTGATGGGCGGCGGCGGTTCCGGGAGCGTTGGCGGGTCGATGGTGATCGGCCCGGCATCGTCGATGCGCCCGATCGGGCGCAGCCGAGCGACCATCGGCGCGCGGGCCATCACGGCGGCGCGCAGCAGGGGCGAGGCCGTCGCGGCCGCGACCGACGCGGCCGCAGGGGCCGGCGCGGGTTCGGGCCCAGGCGCAACCACGCGCGCGCGGGCCATCACGGTCGGCGAGACCAGCAGGGTCGGGGAGGCCGTGGCGCGGGCCATGAGCGTGGCCCGCACCGCGTCGGCGCGGAGCGTGCGGACCTCCTCGTTCGCCTCGGCGGCCACCACGGCCTTCTTGGCCGACTCCGTGAAGAGGGCCCCGCGCGCGCGCAGGACCTTGGACTGGACCTCGAGCGTGGGCTTGGCGATCACGTGCTGCCGCCAGGTCCGGATCGCGACCTCGGCCGCGAGCGTGATCCGCAGCGTGCACGGGCGCGACGGCTCGCGCATGGCGAGGTAGGCCGACTCGAAGGTGGCAGCGTCGGTGAAGATGGTGGTCGAGACCGCCTGGGTGCCACCCTGCAGCTGCGCCGGCTGCAACGCGATGGTCCGCTCGAGGGGTTGGGGCGCGCCGTCGACCGCGATCTGCGTGACCAGTGTGAGCTGCGCGACGTGGTCCATCACCACCATCGTGGCCGAAGGATCAGTCAGCGGGGTCCAGGTCAGCGCGAGCGTGAGGCGACCGACCTCGCCGTCACTGGGCTGGTACCGCAGCGACACCTGCGGCTTGCCGGCCGCGTCGGTCGCGACGCGGTACTGCGGCAGGTAGTAGCGCTTCGACGGCTGATTGGAGGCCGGATACGCCGTTCCGACGGTGAGGACCGCATCGCCGTCCAGCACGGGCCGGTCTTCGCCCCCGGGCGCGGGCGTCGGCGTGAGCACCCCGCCCAGGTGGAGATCCGCGCGGACCTCCAACAAGCGTGAGAGCGGCACGGCGCGAAGGCTTGCATCGACGACGAAGGAACTGGCCATTCGAACTCCACCTCGTGCACGTCGCAGCTCGCGAGCGGCGCGTCAGCCTAGCACTTCGTCGCCCAACGTCATCCGCGAACAAGCGTTCGTGATCCTCGTTGCTCGCGAGAGTTGGCGATTGCTATCCTCCGCAGCCCGCGTGTCGCTCCGCTGTCATGCGGTGCGATCGATCGGGTGGTGGAGGCTCGCATGCTCGTGATCGAAGACCAGCGGACCATCGGCGACGTCACCGTCTATCGCGATGACGCGATCTGGTACCGCTACTACATGGTGCCCCGCGAGCCCCGGCTCGCACGCGATGCCGAGGGGCGCCCGAAGTTCACGCTGTACCTCTATCACTTCGATGACGCGGCTCGGGCCGCCGATCCGTCGCTGCCACCCGGCGCCGGGTACATGTCGCTCGAGACCGAGTTCGCCGTGACGCCCGATCGCCAAGCTGCGATCGCGCTCGAGCTGCAGCCGGTGGTCGATGCCGAGTACGCCCGCCGTCGCGCCGATCCGGCTTTCGCCGGGCGGCCCGAGTACGCGCAGCCCACCGCGCCGCGGGTCGAGCTCGCCGCGCCGCAGCTCAGCTCGGGCACGGTCACCATGCGCACCACCAACGACGACCGCCTGGTGACGGCCCGCTTCGCCGAGGCCCCGGCCTCGCTCGTGACCGGCTCGGTGGCCGCGTTCTCGCTCGATCTGACCGACGCCGGCGCGAGCTTCATGAAGCAGACGATGATCAAGGAGGACGGCAGCGGCCGTACCGACGCGACCCCCATCACGGTCGAGTACGACCTGAAGATGTGGGCTCGCCTGCCGCCCGTCGAGGTCACCGTCACCGGACACTCCGAGCGCATCCACGAGACCCTGCTCGAGATCTCGCAGAGTGACCGCGACGATCCGTGCACGCCCGACGAGGTCGAGACCTACCGCGACAACGGCATCAGCAGCGCCAAGCTGCGCGACCTCGGCCTCGTCGACGTGCAGGTCAACGCCCGCGACGCGACCGTGCCCGCCGAGGTCGTCACGGCGCTGCAGCAGTACGCGCTCGACCTGTTCGACACCATGATCCAGAGCCGCTTCCTCGAGCCCGCCGAGGCCGATGCCTCTGCGCTCGAGTTCGGCCCCGACGACCCCGGACAGCCCGGGCAGCGCGACGCCGGCTGGGCCGCGATCCTTTATGAGCACCGCGATTTCGGTGGGCGCGCCTTCGAGGTCAGCGAGTCGCTGACCAGCCTCGAGGGCTTCAACGACGTGGTCTCGTCGCTCAAGCTGCGGCCCGGCCACCGCGCGACGCTCTACCAGCACAACGATTTCGGCGGCACGATGCGCCAGTTCAGCGCCAATACGCCGTGGGTCGGCGGCGACTTCAACGACGTCGCCTCGTCGGTCAAGATCTGGCGCCCGCCCACGACGCGCTACAAGGTCCGCAAGACCATCAACAGCTCGCAGATGGACTTGAAGATCCGGGTCGAGCGCTCGCAGGTCGTCGAGTGGCCGACCGGTGCGGTGCCGGGGATCCTGCAGTCGGCCTTCGCCAGCAACGACGCCGAGGCCATGCGGCGTCACGTCGTCGACGTCACGCTGTCGGACTTCCAAACCCTGCGGGTCGACGTGCTACCGATCGTCGACTTCGCGAACAGCCCGTTCGCGGCGGTGCTGGTCGAGCTCTCCTACGACGCGCTCGATGCCGACGGTCGTACCCATCACGTCGGCGACGCGCATCGCTTCACCGCGGCCGCTCCAAGCGCGTGGCGCTTCGATCCCGCGATCGTCGGCGGCGTGCGGGCCTATCAGTCGCGCTACCAGATCATCTACGACGACGGCACCACCACCGAGTTCACGCCGTGGGAGCGGCAGACCACCCGTGCGCTCACCATCGCGATCGCCGATCCCGGTCGCATCGATCTCGAGCTCAGCGGCGCGAGCCTCAACTGGCAGCTGCTGCGCTCGGTGGTCGTCAAGCTCAGCTGCCCCGATCCGACCGCGCCCGATGCGATGCTCTCGCACACCTTCGAGCTCACGGCCGCGCAGGCCGTGCGCAAGTGGGAGCGGCGCGTCAACAAGCCGCTGGTCGGCGAGATCAAGGTGTCGACCACGTACATGCTGGCCGACGAGAAGGTCATCGAGGGCGCGCCCGGTCGCACCGAGGTCAGCAACACGCTGTTCGTGGTGCCACCGCCGCAGGTCGACATCCTCGACGTCACGCTGGTGCCGGCCGGTGACTGGTCCGAGGTCGCGCAGTGCGTGGTGACGCTCGAGTACGAGGCTGGCGAGGGCGTGGTCTACGACAAGGTCGCGCGCCTGACTGGCATGGATCAGCTGGTGCAGTGGCAGGTGCTGCTGAAGGACCCGCGACGCCGCAGCTTCCGCTACAAGGCGCTCATCACCTACAAGACTGGCAACGTCGACGATGCGCCGTGGCAGACCCTCGAGGGCGATCAAGCGATCCCCATCCGCGTCGCCGGCGTGCCCAAGCTGAAGATCAACGTGCTGCCGAACCTGGTCGACTTCACGCGCACGCCCGCGGTGATGGTCGCGCTCGGCTACGGCGACGAGCGCAAGACGCTGAGCTTCACCAGCGCCGCACCGCAGAGCTTCACGCCGCCGCTGCGCCCCGATGGCGTGCGCGAGTTCACCTACCAGATCACGTGGCACCCCGCCGACGGCGCGCCGATCGAGGGCCCGGTGCAGCGCACGAGTGCAACCGAGGTGTTCGTGCCCAAGGCCACGCTGCCGCAGTCGGGCAAGCTCGAGGTCATCGTGCGCGGCTTCGCGATCGACTTCGCGGCCACGCCGTTCGTCGACGTGGTGCTGCGTTGGCGCGACGTCGATCGCGAGGAGAGCATCCCGCTGGCGCTCTCACAGGCCGAGCCCAACGCCAAGTGGACCGTCGACATCGGCGACCGCACGCAGCGTCGCTATTCCTACGCCATCACCTACAACCTCGCCGACGGCACGCGCGTGCCCGGCAAGAGCGGCGAGACCGACGACCCGGTCATCTCCGTGACCAAGTATCAACCCGCCTGACCGCCCCACCCGCAGCGCACCCCAAGGATCACGCCATGCTCAAGCTCCCAGCGTTCAAGCACTACCAGTTCGACGGCGGCGCCAGTGCAACGGTGTTCCGCGACGACGCCAAGTTCGCGCGCTTCTACATCATCCCTGGGTTCCCCAGCGTGCGCCTCGACGGCCGCGGCAACCCGGTGTGGCAGCTCATCAAGTACAAGTTCTCGGATCAGACGCGCGAGGAGAACCCCGAGCTGCCGCGCGGCGGCGGCTACATGGTCTTCGATGCCGAGCTGCGCACCGAGCCCGAGCACCAGGCGCAGATCCTCGAGGACCTGCAGTCGTGGGTGAACCAGGAGTGGGAGCGGCTCAAGGCCATCCCCGATCCGAAGGTGCGGCGGCTCAAGCTGCGCGCGGCGTTCAACGACTCGATCGGTGACGTGTGGAACTCGCCGGCGATGGCCGGCGGCGGGCCGATGGCGACCGCGGGCACCGGCACGCGCATGAGCCTCGACATCCCCACCGGTGACGCCGATGGCGAGCGCTTCGAGGGCGACCCCCCCAAGGTCGAGCTCGGCGAGCCGTTGTGGCTCGAGGGCAAGGTCACGATGAACGCGCCGGAGTCGGCGGGCCTCGTGCAGAACAAGATCGGTGAGCGGCCGGCGTCGCTGCTGGGCAACAACGTCGCGGCGTTCTCCGTCGACCTCACGCCCGACGGCGCCACGTTCATGCAGAAGACACTGGTGGGCGACGGCGGCGCTGGGGCCACCGATCTCACGCCGGTGCAGGTGGTCTACAGCCTGACGATGCTGGCCAAGCTGCCGCGGGCCACCATGTACATCAAGTTCAACACCTCGCAGGTCTACCACGCCGCGCAGGAGCTCTTCCACGAGCACGACAACTGCTCGGACGACTACTTCACCTCCGAGAACATCATGTCGACGGCCATCAACGCCGGCATCGTCACGGTGAAGATCGACATGGGCGGCGTCACCGACCCCGACCTGCAGCAGATGCTGACCTCGCAGGCCATGAGCGGCGTGCAGAAGCTGCTGACCGAGCGCTTCGCGACCAAGGAGCGCAAGCCGCTCGAGGAGTGGGCCAGCAGCGGCCTCGCGGAGAGCAGCAACGAGGTCTATCGGCTCAAGCGCATCAACGACGTCGAGATGACGGACTTCGAGCAGCACGTCGAGATCGAGCCGAACGTGAAGTACACGATCGCGCCGCAGGGGACGCTCGCGGCGTTCTTCCGCGACCAGCGCGACATGTCCGCGTTCGTGCGCGAGGTCGACCTCGACGACCCGTTCTTCAAGACCCTGGCGTTGTCGGTGCGGGCGCTCGCGCGCTGGCAGGAGGACGGCGTGGCGGCGGTCGAGGTCGAGGTCAAGTACGAGCACGACGGCGAGCTCAAGACCAACACCTTCACGTTCACGCCCACCGCCGTCGAACCGCAGAAGTGGGACCCGGCCCTCATCGGCAAGAAGCGCGACTACAGCTGGCGCTCGCGGGTCACGTTCGTCGGCCGTGCCGCCGGCGAGTGGTCGCGCTGGGAGACCGCGACCACCCGCGATCTGAACATCGCGGTGCCGACCCCCGGCAAGCTCGAGGTCACCGTCAGTGGCGTCGGCATCGACTACGAGAACGTCGTCGACGCGGTGCTGGTGCACCTGCGCTACCAGGACACCGCGCGCGACGTGCCGCTGGCCGGGCAGTCGATCCTGCTGGCGGCCGATCGCACCTCGGGCACGTGGACGCGCATGCTCTACGCTGACTGGGACAAGCCGCTCGAGTTCCGCGTCGAGTACCTGCTCAAGACCGGCACCGTGGTCACACGCGACTGGGCCAAGACCGACGGGCCGGTGCAGAACCTGCTCGTCGGTCGACCGGATGTCGACGTGCTCGACGTGACGCTGGTGCCGGCCGGTGACTGGTCGCAGGTGGTGCAGGCGGCGGTCGACGTGCGCTACGCCGACGGCGACTACCACCGCGACGGCCACTTCCAGCTCAAGACCCAAGAGGAGTTCAAGAAGTGGGGCGTGCTGATGGTCCACGCCGATGTCCGCAAGTTCGAGTACAAGCTGCTCGCGACCTTCAAGAACGGTGACACCCAGGAGTCGCCGTGGATGACGCTCGAGGGCGATCAAGCGGTGCCGGTGAAGGTGCAGGGCCCGCCGCGGCTGGCGGTGAAGATCACCGGCGCGACGCTGGATGTCGCGAGCACGCCGCTGGTGCGCGTCGACCTCGAGTACCCCAACCCGGTGCCACCGGGCACCGACACGGTGGCGGCGTTCTCGCTGCAGGCCAATACCGACGTGCACACCTGGTCGGTGCCGGTGCTGCCCGACAGCAAGCTCGAGTACCGCATGCGCGTGACCTACTTCCCCAAGGAGGGGCCGCCGGTCGAGCGGCCGTGGGAAACCAGTGCCAGCGAGCTGGTGGTGGTGCCGCGCTACTCGATCCCGCTGGTCGGGGCCGACTTCAACCCGCTGCTGCAGGACTTCGCCAAGACCGCCGCGGTCGAGGTCAACCTCCGCTACGACGACGATGGGCGCAACGTCCACCTGACCCACACGTTGCAGTTCACCGGCAAGGAGAAGCAGTCGTGGTTCGTGCCCGTGCCCGACGACGCGTCGCGCGAGTACAGCATGGAGATCACCTGGTTCTACCCTGACGGCACCAGCGTCAGCTCGACGCCGGTGAAGCTGTCGAAGCCGGCCGTGATGCTGCCGACCCCGCCCAAGCCGACCCAGGAGCCGGTCTGATGCTGTACCTCGGCAACGGCGTCACGCAGATCAAGGTCGACGAGAACCGCGCGCTGTCGGTGTTCCCCGACTTCAGCGATCCCACGCAGTTCTACTACCTGCCCAACTTCCCCCACGTCGCCAAGATGATCGACGGAACCCCGGCGATCCGTCTGTTGGTGTATCGCGAGGATCTCGACACCGTCGCGGAGAACGCCGAGGACGCGGTGGCGTTCCTCAGCCTCGACGTCGATCTCTCGTGGGAGCCGGACGTCATCGACCGCGCGGCCTCGCGGCTGCGGGCGGACAACAACCTCGAGCAGAAGCCACGGCTGACGCCGATCTTCTTCCGCTCGGGGGCGGTCAAGCTCATGCTGCTCGACGCCGCGACCCCGGAGCCGACCGCGACCGGCACCCCGGCGACGCCGGTGGCGACGGAGTTCGTCGCGAAGATCATGGGCGCGGGCTCGCCGTCGCTGTACGGGGACAACCGCGCCATCTTCCAGGCCAAGCTGCCGAAGAAGGGCGCCGCCGCGCTGCAGGGCGCGCTCGATGGCGTCACGCCGATCGGCGTGGTCTACACGCTGACCTTCGCCGGGCTGCAGCCGGCGTTCAACGTGAAGGCCCACGTCGACTGGCAGAAGGTCTACGACCACTGGTCCGAGCGCGAGGGCGGCAGCTTCCTGTTCGTCGAGGTCGACATCCAGAAGTCGATCGACAAGTTCGTCGAGGACAAGATCATCACCATCGACGTCACCGTCGAGGGTGTCGGTGAGGAGGCCATGGACGCCGAGCGCGAGAAGGCGATGACGGCCATCCGCCAGCTCATCTTCGAGAAGTTCTTCGAGGCCACGCTCAAGCGCGAGGACTCGGCCGGCAACAGCACCGTCGACAACGTCGTCGACGGCCTGGCGTCGGTGGCCAAGAACGGCCTCACGCTCGGCATGGGCTACTCGTACTCGCGCAAGGAGGTCAACGTCGAGGAGCTGCGCTCGCTCGATCTGGACTGGAGCGCGCGCAAGGCCACCGAGCGGACGATCTATCCCCAGGCGCACATGCACAACCTGCTCACCGACGGCGGCATCACCCGCGAGCAGCTGGTGACCATCGTCGACGGCGCCGACGATCTGTGGAAGGTGCTGCCGTTTCGCGTCGACGCGGCCGCGGCATGGGAGCAAGACGGCATCGTCGGCATCGAGGTGCTGATCGAGTACGACGACGACGACGGCAACGCGCACACGTGGAACCCGTTCCTCACCAAGGACGCGCCCTCGGCGACCAAGCGCGAGTGGATGGACCGACGCGGCGGCAACGGCTTCCGCTACCGCTATAAGGTCTCGTTCCAAGACGACACCGTGCCGGGACCGCGGGCGAGCGTCGACACCGGCGCGGACTGGATCGTCCACGAGGGCACCGTGTTGGTGGTGCACCCGCGCGATCTCTACGACACCCACGAGCTCGAGGTCGCGACCATCCCCGGCTTCCCCTACGACCGCTTTCCGGCGGTGCAGGCGGTGCTGCGCTACCGCACCGAGGACGGCAGCTTCGAGCACTACGAGGACGGCGTGTTGTCGGCGGCGAAGGCCTCATTCAGCACCCGCTTCCGCGTCGATCAGGGCGTGCCGGGCCAGCGCGAGCTGCGGCTGGCGTACATCGGCGCGGAGGGCCGCAGGGTCGAGACCCCGTGGATGCCGATGCCGCAGGACCAGTGGGTGGTCGAGGATCCCGAGGGCGACACCTTCACGGTGCGAGCACTGGTCGCCGGCGATCGCAAGAACGTCGCCAACCTCATCGTCGATCTCGAGTACCAGGACGCCGAGCACGGCATCTTCGAGAGCGGCACGCTGCAGTTCGACCCGCAGACCATCGCGACCCCGCAGACCTGGTCGATCCACCTCGCCGATCCGACCCGCCGTCGTTACCGCTACCGCATGACGATGATCAGCACCGACGGCGAGTTCATCCAGACCGGCTGGATTGCGACCGATGCGACCACGCTGCCGGTCGGTGAGGTCTACGTGCGGCGCTTGACCGTGCAGCTCGCGACCGGCGTGCTCGCGGCCCACGTCGAGGCGGTCGAGGTCCTGCTCGCGTACCACGACGCTGCCCACGACCTCCACCAGGAGCAGAGCTTCCGGCTCGGGTCCAACGCCAACGCGGAGTGGACCGTGCAGCTGGCCGACGCCGGTCGACGCGACTACCAGGTGACGATGACCTGGATCATGGACGACGGCTTCAACCCCAAGGTGGGTCCGACCACGCGCAACGACACCTTCCTGGCGGTGCCGTCCAAGGCACCGGAGCAGGGCTGATGCTGGCGCTCGATCGACCGCTCGGCGTCGTCGGCGAGCTGGTGCTGTTCGGCGACCACGCCGACCCCTCGCGGGTATGGTGGGCGCCGACGCGGCCGACCCTCGCCGACGCCGGCGGTCAGCCGGAGATCGCGTTCGTGAAGTTCCGCGACGCCGACGCTGCGCAGGGCGGCGTCGGATTGCTGTCGTTCACCTGCGAGCTGGTCGCCAGCGAGGCCGCGCTCGAGGAGGCGCGCCGGCACGCGCAGCGCGTCGGCGTGCACGAGCCGGTGCTCTCGCAGTTCCCATGGCGCAGCGGCAAGGCGACGCTGGCCGCGGCGCTGCGCGAGGGCGATGGCTTCGTCGAGCAGCTGCTGGGCGAGACGCCGTGCGACGTGCTCGGCGGCAATCGTGCGGTGTTCTCGATGAAGCTCACCCAGGAGGGCGCGGCACTCGTCGAAGCACTCGTTCGCGGCGACGCGTCGTCGCCGAGCCCGCTAGGCGTGCGCTACGAGCTCGAGTACGACGGCCTGCGGCCCGCGCTGGCGGTACGGGTCGAGGCCGACTACCGCCGCGTCTACGACGAGCTGTCGTGGGGCTTCCAGGCCGGCGTCGCGTACGACGGCATCGGCGTGCGTGCGGGCGTCGAGTCGGCGACCAAGAAGCTGGTCGAGAGCGGTGCGATCCGCATCGAGGTGCTGCGCTTCGTCGACGATGCCGAGCTGCGCGCGCGCGTCGACGCGGCGGTGCAGTGGCTGCAGGAGCAGATCGTCCGCGACTTCTTCAAGAGCCACATGCAGCCGCAGGGGCGGCCGAACCTGCTCGAGGCTGCGACCGCAGCCGCCGCGGCGCTGGGCGCCGGTAGCCTCGGCGAGGCGCTGGCCGACGCCAGCCTCGTGGGTCGGCTCGCCGAGCAGCTCGGCTTGCCGGTCGACATGCTGCGCCAGCTCGGTGGCGGCGGGGGTGGAGCGGCGGGTGGTGGCGCCGGCACCGGTGGTGCGTCCTCGACCTTCGCGCTCAACCTGCAGTTCTCCTTCAAGGACATCCACGAGGAGGAGCTCGTGACGATGCGCTTCGACTGGAACGAGGCCCACGCCGAGACCCGCACCGCGGCGCCGCAGGGCCTGCTGTCGGCGATGGGCGCCGCGCCCCGTGTGGTCGAGGCCAGCGACGCGGGCAGCTTCTGGCAACGACTCGACGTCGACGTGCGACCGCTGGGGGACTTCGCGGCGCTCGGTGTGCAGCGATTGGTCGCGCAGCTGGCATATCCCGACGAGCGCACCCCGACCACCCAGGTCGCCCTGACCTTCGAGCCCGGCGACGCCACTGCAAAGCACTTCTCGGCATGGACCGACGGCAATCCGCCGAGCTACCGCGTGCGCAGCGAGGTGCACTTCCTCGAGGACGGCCCGTGGCAGGGGCCGCCGACCTTCATCGGCGAGTGGTCGAGCGCGAGCTCGTTGCAGCTCGCGGTGCATCCGCTCTCCGGTGTGCCGCGGCTCGAGGTCGAGCTGGTGCCCGGCACGCTCTCGTTCGCCGAGACACCGCAGGTGCAGATCGACACCCGCATCGATGGCGAGGCGGCGCGGAGCTTCGCGCTCACCGAGGCCGCGCCGCGGGCGATGCTGCGCGCGCGACTCGGCCCGCCGCCGCCTGTGCCGACGGTCGCGGATCCCGGCGGCGGCATGTTCGACGGTCCGCCGCCACCCGCTGTCGCCGAGCCACCGCCGCGGCTCGAGCTCCGCAACACGTGGTTCTTCGCCGACGGCCCGTCGGTCACGGGGCCGTGGACGAATGTGGCGGGTACGTCGTGGGTCGTGCACGGTCCGTGGCGGAGTCAACGATCGCTGCGGCTCTTCCCGCTGCTGCCCGCCGACACGCTCGAGGCGCTGGTGACCGTGACGCTCGAGGAGGACGGCCGCTCCCGTACCACCGAGGTGCGCTTCGAGGCCGGCGACAAGCGCACGAAGGTCGTGTCGATGCCAGCACTCGCCGAGGTGCCGCCGCCGGTGCGGATCGACGTGGTCGTGATCCGCGGTGATGGCAGCACCTTCGTCGGCGCGCCGGTGACCACCGCTGATCCGGTGTTCATCGTGCGCGATCGCGATGGCGAGCACCGACAGGTGAAGGTGCGCCTGGTCGCGGGTCCCGAGCTCGCGAGCCACGGCGTAATCGCGGTGGCGGTGCAGCTGCTCGAGCCCGAGGGCGACGCGGTGGTCGACACCCTGGCGTTCACGCAATCGCAGCGCGAGCCGGGCGTGCTGCTGGTGCCGGTGGTTGCCGGTGGGCCGCCGATGACCCGGTATCGCGTGGTGCGGTACGGCCTCGACGGTGCGCCGATGCCAGGTGAGATCCAGCGCAGCGGCGCCGGCGAGCTGCTGGTGTCCGCCGCCGCGGGCGGCTGACACGGACGCGAGCGATCGAGTCGGCCGCGCCGGCGCATTCCGACGCCGATCGCAGCGCGAGACGGTCACAGTTGCGCGGAGCACCGACGCGTCTCGGCATTTGCGTCGGTACCACCGTCACGCGCGGCCTGCTAGGATCGCCGCCTTGGCGGTACCCTCCTCGATCCTGCTGCTGAACCGTCTCGAGCGAATTGCACGTCGGTTCGGAGGCGGCGAGGCACCGCAGAAATTGCAGTTGCTCCGGCAGATCGGCCGCCGGCGGGCGACCACCGCGGCGCAGGTGCGACGGTTTCACGAGGTCCTCTGTTTCCTGCGCGCGTACCCCGACGATGCGAAGATCCTGGCCGAGGTCGAGCGTCGGGTCGCGAGCTTCGGTCGCCGCCGTGACGTCGCCGAATTCGCCCACGAGCTGCAGGACTCCGGGATCGCGGGGACGCCCATCCGCTACCAATTCCATTGGCCGACGGCGCGGTGGCTCGCCACGCATTGGCCTCGGTACCTGAGCATCGATTGGGAGCGGTTCGATTCGGCCGTGAGCGCCGAGCATCTGCTCGACCTCGCGGTCTCGCAGGCCCAGGTCATCGACATCTCGTCGTTGGACGTCTCGACCCGCGAGTGGCTCGAGCGCATCAAAGGTCCGGCTCAGACCGACGCCACCTTCGTGATCCGGCGCTTCGAGGCGCTCGCGCTCGACGACCTCACGCGGCAGACGATCTACGAGACCGTCGACGTGCCGATGCGGCTGTCGGCGGGCCCGGACACGCCGTCTCGGACCCGCGCGAAGGTGCAGCTCCACGCGCCAGTGTTCCAGCGCGCCGCGCTGTCGTCGAGGCGTCCGGAGCTCTCGACGGCGCTGCGGATCCCCCCCCGCTCGGTGCGCGACGTTGCCGGTACGAGGGCCGAGGCGCTGATCCACGCCGCGCGCGAGGCGATGGTGACGCGCGAACGCGACCTCGACGCCATCCAGCACGCGAACCCCGAAGACGTCCGGCTCATCGACGTGGGTGACGGCGTGATGCTGTCGTGCATCGGGCTGCTCCCGGCGTTCCGCCCGCTGATGGAGACGGTCTACGTGTTCGTCCTGCACAAGAACGGCGTGCCGATCGGCTACTATCAATCGGCGCTGCTGTTCGGATCCGCGGAGCTCAACTACAACGTGTTCGAGCCGTTTCGCGGCACCCAGGCCGCCGAGATCTACGCCAAGGCGCTCTCGGCCGTGCACCACCTGTTCGCCGCGGACGTGTTCGCCGTCGATCCCTATCAGCTCGGCCAGGACAACGACGAGGCGCTGGCGAGCGGTGCGTTCTGGTTCTACCAGAAGCTCGGCTTCCAACCCGCGGATCCCGGCGCGCGGCGGGCACTCGCGCAGGAGCAGCGCCGAATCGCCCGCGACCCCGCGCACCGCTCGTCGCCCGCGACGCTGCGCAAGCTGGCGTCGGGTCATGTCTACTTTCACCTCGACCGGCCGCGCGACGACGTCGCAGGCAAGATCTCGCTCGATCGCATCGGCCTCGCCGTCGGCGAGTGGGTGGGTCGCCACCACGGCGGCGACACCGAAGCGGCCGAGGCATCGTGCTCGCGCCGCATGCGGGCGAGCCTCGGCCTGTCCGGTCGCGCGGCGATGGATCCGATGCAGCGGGTGTGGTTCGGTCGCTGGAGCGTGCTTGCGTGCCTGCTCGGGGTCGAACGCTGGCCCGCGGCCGATCGCAGCGCCGTGCTGCCGATACTCCTGGCCAAGGGCGCGCCGCGCGAGGATGCGTTCGCGATCGGGCTGGCGCGCCACGGGCGGTTGCGGCGTGCACTGGTGCAGCTCTCCCGGCGGCGGGTCGGGGCCGCGTGACGGCGGTCGTGGCGGCGATCGCAGCGCACGCGTGAGGCAGCCCCGCGGGGGGCGCACCGAACACCTGCGTCGACCCGGCGACGTCGATCCACGCCGCGCTGCACCTCACCGCCGGTGGTACTCTGCGAGGATGTGGCGGTGGTGGTGGTTCTCGCTGGTGTTCGCGTGCGGGCCGGCCGTCGACGTATCGACGAACGAGGCGACGTCCAGCGCCGCATCGGGCTCGTCGTCCTCGAGCTCGGCGGCGCCGACCGACACCACCGCTGCAAGCGATCCCGACACGGCCACCACCAGCAGCACCCCGACCGACGCCGACCTTTGCGTGTCGTGGTGCCTCAACGCCGAGGCCCGCGGCTGCGCCGACGTGTTCGTCGGCGAGACCTGCTACGGACGCTGTCTCGATGCGATCGTGCTCGCCGAGCAGGGCGCTTGCATCGACGTCTACCGCGAGGTGCTCGCGTGCGAGGCGGTCGCGGCTGGGCCCGCCGAGCCCTCCTGCGAGGCGCGCGAGTGCGAGGCGGTCTACATCCAGCACGACCTGTGCCAGGGCTCCTGCTGGCACCTGGGCGGCATCCCGGGCGGCGGCGCCACACAGTCGGCGTGCGAATGGCGGGGCACCGGGTGTTACGGCCACGATTTCGAGGTCGTGTGTCCGGTCGACGATGCCAGCGCGCTGTGCGACTGCATCGTCGACGACGCCGTCATCTCGCAGTGCGAGGTCGGCGAGGCGCTCGCGGCATTCGACTGCGGCGGCGAGGACATGCAGATCTTCACGACGTGTTGTCGCGGGACCTTCGAAGGAGTGTTGCTGCCATGAAGACGCGAAGTGCGATCCTCTCCTTCGGTCTCGTACTCGCCTGTGGCGACGGCGCGGTCGCGAGCGCGACCGGGGCCAGCGCGGATGGCGATCCGACCAGCGACTCGACGCCCGATACGGCGACCGCGGACAGCACGACCGCCGATGCCACCGCCACGACCACCGCGGGCGACGGCCCGTTGGGCCCGTGTGCGCTCGAGGGCATGTTCGTCGAGTGCACCACGGACGGCATGGACGGTGTCGCGTACTGCGACGAGATCGACGGCGAGCTGCAGTGGGGGCCGTGCCTCGCGACCCGCGACTGCATGCTGGGTGACACGCTCGAGGGTTGTCAGAGTTGCACGCTCGTCGACGGCATACCGACCATCGTCGGCTCGGCGACCTGCGAGTGCGAGGACCAGGTCGGCGTCATCACCACGTGCGTGCAGACCGAGTGCGTGCAGCGCTGGGAGTACGAGTGCGGCGACTGCGAGTCGTTCACCGACGGCGATTGCTTTTCGTACAGCGAGGGCTGCGAGAGCCCGCTCGGCTGCGCGCAGGACGGCCCTCCGGTGTGCGATCGCGTGTGGGCGCAGGGCTTCTCGACGCTCGACACGCTCGAGTCGGACGCCGCCGCGATCTGCCTGCTCGAGTCCCTGCGCGACGATGTGCCCGGCACCTACGAGGTGCTGTGGGGCGAGATGGGCGACGAGGGCCTGGTCGCCCAGCGCGTGCACGCGTTCGGCGATGGCACGGTGCTCGTCGAGTGGAGCTACGACTGCCCCGGCTGCCAGAACTTCGGCCGTGTCGGCCGCTCCGGCGCGCTGCAGCTGCAGCCGGCGGCGTACTTCGACGATTGCCTCGCGGCACCGACCACGTCGTCGCTCATCGCGTGCACGGTCGGCTTGGTCGAGATCGAGACCGGCAACCCGCCCGAGGGCTATGCACCGCCGTTCACGACCGGCGAGTGCGCGACCCTCGAGGTGGCGTGCGGTTGAGGGCGACCCATCGAAGCGACCGGCGTCGCGCATCGCCGATGCTGCGGTCGAGCATGCGAGTGCGCGGCGATCCAGCGGCGCCGCGCACTCGGTGTCTCGCCTTGCGCGCGCTCAATCGCAGTAGCGAATCGTGAAGTGATCGCTGCTCTGCGTGCCGTCGGGGTTCTGCCAGGTGATGTCGAAGCGGTCGCGACCGGTGCCGTCGCTGCCCTCGTGGTCGCAGTCGTCCTGGGTGACCTCGAACGCAACGCCGCCCTCGAGCTCCGCGAGCCGCCAGTCGCCCTCGCGCGGGGTCAACGACAGCACCGCGGTCGGCAGTGGCCCCTCGGAGAGGAAGATGTCGTCGAGCAAGACGGTGTCGCCGAGCTGGACGTCGTAGTTGTAGGGCAGATCGGCCTCGCCCTCGTCGTCGTCGGAGCCGCCCGTACCGTCGTCGGAGCCGCCCGTACCGTCGTCGGAGCCACCTGTACCGTCGTCGGAGCCACCTGTGCCGTCGTCGGAGCCACCTGTGCCGTCGTCGGTGTTCGCGGTGTCGCCCGTGTCGGGGCAGGGCAGCGTCTTTGGCCCGCACTGCGGCGCATCGTCGACGCGAAGGGCCGCGTCGTCGGGCTCGGCGGCATCACAACCGGCAAACAGGGCGAGCAAGCCCACGGTGAAGACGAGATGAGGTGTGCGGTGCATGGTGGGTCTCCCGGGCGCCGATGGGGCGTCGGGCACCGGTGCCCGCGCGCGGGCGATCGTTACAGCCTCCGCGGACGATTCTCGGACGTGCGGGCATCGCAAGGCGGCACACGCGACGTAACCCGCGTGTCGGAGCGAGCGTCCCTCGATGGTCCAGCATGTCGATGAAGGGCCGCGTCTTCCGGTTGCTCGGTCCGCTGTTGCGTGACGCCGAGGTCATCGAGGTCACCGCGCCCGAGCCGTCGTTCCGGCTCGTGCGCCTGGCCGTGCGGGGCGGCGGCGGTGCGCGGTGGAGTGCCGGCGACAAGCTGCAGGTGCTGATGCCGAGCGACGACGTTCGCACGTACACGCCGCTTTGGTGGGGCCCCGACGGCGGCACGGCACTGCTCGTGTTCGCCCGCGGTGACACGCCGGCCTCGCGTTGGGCACGGACGCTCGAGCCGGGCGCGCGCGTTCGCCTTGCCGGTCCCGCGCGCTCGCTCGCGATGCCGCCCGGTCCGCTGACGCTGGTCGGCGACGAGACTTCGATCGCGGTCGCTGCGAGCTACGCGAGGGCGCGTCCTGGCCAGGTGCGCGCGTGGATCGAGGTGGCGCAAGACGTCGCCGTCGCGCGGGCCATCGCTGCGACGGGTCTCGAGGAGGTCGAGCTGGTCGTGCGCCCGATGGGGGCGGCGCGCGGCGAGACGCTCGCGAGGGCGCTGCCGCAGCTCGCGGGCGCCGTCGGCATCACCGGCGCCGCCGACCTCGTGCAGCGGGTGCGCGACGAGCTGCGTGGGCGCGGCGTCGGCGAGTTGCGGACCAAGGCGTACTGGATCGACGGCCGCGTCGGTCTCGACTGAAGCCGCCGCTGCGGGCGAGTGTAGCGGCGGCCACGTCGGGGTCGGCCACCGCCCCGCGCTCGCGTCCGGGGAATCGAACTCGCGGCCGCGCGCACCTGGGTCGGCATGATGCTGCGCAACGTCGCCACTGCCGTCGCCACCCTGGCCGTCTTCACCCAGCTGCCGTCGACCGCGTCCGCGCGGTGGCAGGAGCCCGCGGGGTCGAGCGCCGCGTCGCCTGCGGCCGACGAGCCCGCGGCTGCGGTCGCACCGTCGGCTTCCGAGGTCGAGCCCGTGCAGGCGGCCGACGACGAGCTGTCGCCGCCGCGCTCGGCCGTGGCCGCGCCGCGCCCGAGCACGGCCGACGAGGGTCTCGCGGAGCAGCGCGAGAAGCTCCGCAAGCTGCGGATCCGCGGCGTCGCGACGCTCACCGTCGGCGGCGCGCTGGTGGTGCTGGGCGGTGGCCTTGCGGGCGGCTACAGCAACGGCAGCTTCGGGCCCAAGGTGTTGTGGGCCGGCGTGGGCCTGGCAGCGGTGGGCGTGCCGGTGTTCGTCGGCGGCATGATCGCGTTCGCCGTGGCGAACAAGCGCACGCGAGCCCTGCCGACGCAGGGCGTCGCCGCGCTGCGGGTCGCGCCGATGCTCGCGCGCGGACAGGCCGGGCTCACCATCGGCGGCCGCTTCTGATGCCACCGCGACGAACGAGCGCGCGGCGGTCGCCCGGGGGGTCGACCCCGCAGCGCGGCCCGGCGGCAAGTGCCCGCGGTGGGGCGCCGAGTCACCACGGCGGTGTGGACTCGCGCAGGGTTCGGCGGCGGCACGTCGTGCGCACGGTTGCTCCGGCGATGGAACCCCACGCGATGACGCTCGCCTGCGACGGCCGCTCGGTGGTCGGCCGCCGACGCTCCAATCAAGATGCGATGCTGCTGCGCCCACGCTCGGGCGTGTTCGCAGTCGCCGACGGCATGGGCGGCTACGAGGGTGGCGAGGTCGCGAGCGCGCTGGTGGTCGCCGCGATCGATACCTTCATGGGCCGGCTCGACATCGATCCCGAGGGCACGTGGCCGCAGCGCTCGCGGGCGTCGCTCGGGCCCCTCGCGCAGGCCGTCGACGTGGCCCTGCGCGCGGCCGACCACGCAGTTCGCAGGGAGCGACGCGGCCGACTGGCGCGCATGGGCTCGACCGCCGTGCTGGCGTGGTTCCATCGTGGTCAGCTCGCGCTCGCGCATGTCGGGGACTCGCGGCTCTACCGGCTGCGTGGGCAGCTCGAGCCGCTCACCGACGATCACTCGGTTGCCGCCGAGCTCACGCGCTCCGGCATGCCGGCCGAGTGCATCTCACCCTCACTGTTGGCGTGTCTGACCCGCGCGATCGGCATGGACGGCGCCGCCGAGCCTGCGCTGCGGCTCGAGCCGGTGTGCGCCGGCGATCGCTACTTGCTGTGCTCCGACGGGCTCTGGGGTGCGCTCGACGACGACGCCATCGCCGACGTGCTGGGGCACTGTCGCGACGACGGGCGCGCCTGCGATCAACTGATCGAGGACGCCTACCACGCCGGCAGCACCGACAACATCACCGCGGTGGTGGTGACCGTTCACGGCGTGGCGAGGATGCCGTGACGCACCAGCAGCGCGCGCAGGTGCTTGCGATCGAGGTCGGCCTCGCGGGCTGCGGCCGAGATGTTGCCGTCGTTGCGATCGAACAGCGCTCGCAGATAGCGACGCTCGAACTCGTCGACCACCGCCTGCTTGGCGGCGGCGAACGGTAGCTCGTCGCGCACGACCAGGGCCTCGCGGTGGCCCACGTCGCCATCGAGTGCGAGCCGCAGCCCGTCGAAGCGCGTGGCCCCTGGCGACAGCGCCAGCGCGCGATCGATCGCGTTGCGCAGCTCGCGGGCGTTGCCGGGCCACTCGTGGGCCAGCAGTCGATCGAGGTTGGGCCCCGCGATCGGCCCGGGCTCGGCCAACCCACGCAGGCGCAGCAGCTCGCCGACGATCGGCGCGACATCCTCCCGACGCTCGCGCAGCGGCGGCAGTACCACCCTCACCACCGACAGGCGGTAGTAGAGGTCGGCGCGGAAGCTGCCCTCGGCCACCAACGCCCGCAGGTCGCGGCGCGCAGCTGCGACCACGCGCACGTCGATCGCGGTCTCGTCGTCGGCGCCGACCGCCCGCACCCGCCGTTGTTCCAGCACCCGCAGCAGTCGTGCCTGTACCGCGCCCGAGATGGTGTCGAGCTCGTCGAGGAAGATGGTGCCGCCGTCAGCCCGCACGAACGCGCCTGCCCGCGCTGCGCTGGCGCCGGTGAAGGCCCCGCGCACGTGGCCGAACAGCTCGCTCTCCAGCAGCGTCTCCGGTAGCGCGCCGCAGTCGATCGCGACGAAGCGCCCCCGTCGACGCGCACCGACGTCGTGCAGCGCGCGGGCGGCCAGCTCCTTGCCCACGCCGGTCTCGCCCTCGAGCAGCACCGAGACGTCGCCATCGGCCGCGAGCTCGAGCACCGCGAAGACCTCGCGCATTGCGAGGCTCTCGGCGACCAGCTCGCCCATGCGGCGCGCGCGGCTCGGCGTCAGCACCAGCGGCTGCGGCCGCGGCTGCAGTCGCACGAACGTGTGGCCGAGCTTGAGCGTCGCGCCCACCGGCAGCGATGCCGCGCCCAGTCGCCCACCTTCGTAGAGGGTGTGATTGCGGCTGTCGAGGTCCCGCACGGCGAAGCGGTCGCCGTCGCGGCGCACGCTCAGGTGCCGCCGCGACACCGCCGGGTCGGTCAGCGGGAGATCGCAGCCCGGTTCGCTGCCGATCACGGTCTCGCCGGGCCCGAGCTCGACCGCACGACCGGCATCGGGACCT
>WBZX01000121.1_pt2 | contig 34455 bp, 37 predicted proteins | sample 5204211 | NCBI WGS metagenome assembly WBZX01 (sample SAMN12344362, study PRJNA552823) | activated sludge metagenome | biome: Activated sludge suspended growth; feature: Nitrification reactor; material: Wastewater; isolation source: activated sludge from nitrification reactor of wastewater...
ATAGAACCAGACAGTACTGCCGATGAGAAGAATGGCCAACAGTGCTAGCAGCCACCATGAGGGCATGGCACGAAAGCTCCAGGCTGTCTGGATCAGCCTGGCATCGGCAAGCGTGCCATCGTTCACCATTAAACGGTACAGCCAATCCATCAACGAATTGCCCCGATCCTATCCTGTATCTATTGGCGATGAGAGGTACTACTGTCATACCATGATTCCCAGGGGATTCCATCGCGAATGCCCACTCTTCAGAAACTTCTCACTCAGATTGGAATGATACCAATCCGCCGCGCTAGCAAGGGAGGACCGCGCGAAGACAAGACGCGCCACATAACGAAGGATTTTGACGTACCCATGTCGCAAGGCTACCTCACTCACTCCGCGGGCTGGGCTTACCATCGGAGAATGGAGAACGTCCCCAAATGAAGTCCGGGGACGAGAGAAATTACAACATATTGACCACGCGGTCGGTCAAACCCTTTTCGCCGAGGATGATCTTGAGTTCACCCTTGCTGGCTACCTTCTCCAGCGTCTCGAGTTCGCGGAGGCGGAGCAGCGTGGGGTTCTCAGCCAGCATCTTGGCGGCGTTCGTCTGGTGCCTCAGGGCGGCAGCCTCTTCACGCCGGGCGATGATGTTGGCCTCGGCAGCCTTCTTCGCTTCGATGACCTTGTTGAACAGGTCGCGCATCTCACCAGGCAGGATGAGATCACGGATACCAATGGACTGCACTTCCAGGCCGAAGCTGTTGGCTCGCTGACGAACGAGGTTGGCCAGTTCCTGACCTACCGCATCCTTGTCAGCCAGCAGTACATCGAGTTCGCGGTTACCGATCACCGTCCGCAAGGCGAGTTGGGTTTCACGGTAGAGGGCCTGCTTGGGATCATCGATCTGGCTGATCGCCTTCACCGGATCGATGATACGGTAGCTGGCCACCGCGTTCAGGCGAAGCGTGACCTTGTCCGCGGTCAGGATTTCCTGACCGGGGATGTCGAGCACCACTTCACGAGTGCTGAACGTGCTGACCTTCACCGTCTGCTGGCCCGTCCAGAACGCATGGCGACCGGCTGGTACCGTACCGATGACCTTGCCCTGTACGAAGAGAACGCCCACCTCGTCAGGCTCCACGGTGTAAACCGTCAATAGACGATCAGCACCAGAAGCACGAACGATGGTATCGAACTGCTCGTGCTCAAAACGAGGGGTCCGAGCATCGATCACTTCGACACGAACCTCCTTGATACCCAGCCAGTAGGCGTAGAGGCCAGGCGGAAGGATCTTGTGGAATCGACCATCGATCCAGACCAAAGCCCGTTCGTGATCCTTCAAGTCGATCACGCCAAGCTGCTTCTGGATGGCAGGTGCCTTGACCAGTTGATCGAGCTGAGCGTGGACGAACCACAGCATCCGGCAATCAATCACTTCGAGTCGATAGTGGCCGAACGCATTGAGCTTGAGGAACTGACCCGGACCGATGAGAGCGACGAACTCGTCTCGGTAGAAGAGCAGACCACGATCAGTCTGACGAAGAAACTTGCGAATGAACATGATGATCTCCATCGATGGAGTACCGGCTTTAGCCGGCAAGGTTTGTATTTCTGGTAAAGTGTCGCAGAGCCGCCTGAAGGCGGTACTCCAACAACGAACTGTCCGCTCGACGTTAGTTGATCCTTCGTGGCGACGCGGAGTCGTGGCTTGAATGAAGCAGAGCGTTCTTCCTCATACGAGCCTGCGCGGTGATCTGACAGATCGCGCGGAAGCTTGCTGTTGAAAGAGGCATCTACCTCAGCGAGGCCACGCTGCAAAGCGGTCCAGGAAGTGTGTGGCCGAAGCTGGTTCTCTGCTGCATCATCACCGTGGTGAGAAGGACAGCGGAGAAGAGCATCGACCGCACTGATCAACAGGGTGCCGAGCGGAACAGCCCTCTAGTACCGTGTGCAACGGTTGGTGAAAGGTTACGAGCCTTTCGGAGTGGTACGGGATTCGAACCCGCTACTTCCAGAGTGTAGGTCTGGTGCTCTAGCCAATTGAGCTAACCACAAGGGTCGAATACGAAAAGGGCTTAGAACCCGACTTAGGATCAACGAGCTAACCGCAAAGCATGAGCGTGTTGACTGGTCGGCCACTTGCCGCATTCAGGGATAAAGACAGACGGGGGGAGGGGAGGTTCGCATCACTTCCGCAGGATCGTGATCAATTCAATCCCATGCTGGCACAGCATTTCCAGTCGGAAGCCGAGCATTTGTTGCAAGAGGGCCACGAACTCGAGCCAGCGCTCTTGATTCCATACATGGAAATGGATGCTGTAGTTCTTCCGCATCAAGGCTTCGACGTGAGCTTCCAGATCATCGACACGCTTATCGACGAGCAAGGCCCATTCACGGAAGTGTCCTTCACGGCTGGCAGCGGGGCCTTGTTGATGATCGGTCACCAGATGTTCGATGGAGGTGACTGGGCGGTCACGGTCGAAGGTGCTGGTCTTCTCGGGAACGGCCAGGTAGAGTACGCCGTTCGGCCTCAGTACCCGGTGGAAGGTCTTCACGGTGCCGATGGGGTCTTCGCAGTGTTCGAGGAAGTGGTTGGCAATCACGAAATCCTGCGAAGCATCGGCGATGGTAATGAGTGTTTCGCCATTGTCGATCATATCCAAAGGTGTGAGGTTGAGCGAAGCAAGTTCCGGGTAGTGCCTTCTGAGGTCTTCGACGGGCATGCGGTCGACGTAACGAACCTGGGTTCCCGGCGCGACAGGCATCGGGTTGTGCAGTGCGCCGATCTCCAAGCCTGTGCCGCCAAGGAAGTACTTCGAGATAAACTCCCGATTCAGCACAGGGGGCGCGGTCGGCTGATCATGTCGGCTTCGCAGTAATCGTGATACGCGGGTCATCAATCGATTCATTGTCTCATCCTTGATAGCCGTCGCCCTATCTTGAGATGACTGGCAGCAATTGGCAAGCCGAGTTTGCTCTTCCCGTTGGCAAGGAACCACTAGGATGACAGTTAACCTGTCTGTCTTCCAGTGATTCCAGACAATGCAAGTAACCTCTTTCTATCAGCGGCGGTTTACGATACTGCTGCTCCTCCTGATCTGTTTTCTGCTGGCAACTCCCGTGCTGATGGAGCTCGTCACCCACCAGATCTCGATGGCCATGCGCATCATCTTATTTGCCATCTCTACGATGTGGGTGGCAGCAGCGACCTTTGCAGTCAGTGGTACGCGAAGAACCACCATTATTGCAGTAGTGTTGATGGCCATCTCGTTGCTGCTGGAGGTCTTCAACAAACTGCTACCTTCCGATATGTCGGAGATTGTCTTCCACTTGCTTCGTATTGTGTTTCTCTGCTTTATCATTCATGTGCTGTTTCGAGAAATCTTCCGACATTCGATCATCACCTTCAACACCATCAATGCGTCGATCTGTATCTACCTGCTGATGGGTGCCTTGTGGGGTAATATCTACTCCCTGCTGGATGTCATTACCCCAGGGTCCATCGCATTCAGTACGCCAGCCAATACCCCAGCTCAGCCACTGACTATACTGACCCGTCCGTTTCACATGCTCTATTTCAGTTTCGTGACGCTGAGCACGGTGGGGTATGGTGATGCAGTGCCGGTGACGACAGCAGCCCGGATGTTTGCCGCCACCGAAGCGCTGGTTGGTCAGATCTACCTGCTGGTGATGGTGTCCCGCCTCGTGGGAATGCAGATATCGCAGGCGTATGCGCCCGTCGAAGTGAAGCCGACAACGCCACCTGAAGACAGCTAGACTGTTTACATTCAACTGATCGGTGACACAGACGTTCCTTTCCTGTCTGTGCCACGCCATAATGCAGGCTTTTACTTGCCTAGCTCAATGGTGACCTTCTCGATCTTACCCGTGAACTTGAACGGGACATCGTAGGTGAGATTGACCGGGGTGCCACAGTCTTCGCCGATGTCGAGGGTTTCATCCAGGGCAACGCGAACAGGGATCGTCCGCTCAACTCGCCCCTTGGCGACTTCCTTGCCATCGACACTGACGACAACGGTGCCACCTTTGCCAATGCCACCACCATCATAGGTGAAGTCCATCTTGATGGTGTGCTTGCCAGGGGCGAGGGCCTCTTTACCTGCGATATCGTAGTGGGCCACATCAACGAAATTGTAGTGGAAGACGGGTTTACCCTTATCCAGATAGAGACCCCAACCACCGAAGAGGCCACCAGCGGTGACGATCATGCCAGTGGTGTCCGCTTTCACATCGACCTCTGCAGTGATGGACCACGACTTGTTCTTAATGTCGGGTGCGGCACCTTCGGGGATACGAGTCATGCCTTCGGTGAAGGAGAACGACTTGCGACCACGGGTCAGGCTGGGGCGAATTGCCGGATCCAGTCGACCGGTTCTACTGTTGTCGAGAGGCAACACGTTGTACCTGGATGCTTCCGCATAGAAGAGCAGTTGCAAATCCTTGAGCTTGTCCGGACTCTTGGCAGCAAGGTCTTCCGCTTCGGAGAAGTCTTTGCTGGTATCGTAGAGTTCCCACTTGTAGCCAGTGATTTCATCTGCATTGGGCGAGAAGGGATCCCAAGGGGCACCCACGGGAGTGGTACAGGCTACCCACCCATCGGAATAGATCGCCCGGTTGCCTAACAGCTCGAAGTACTGTTTCGTCCGTCTGCTCCTGGCATTCGGGTCGGCAAAAGTGTAAGCCATGCTCACGCCTTCGATTGGCTTCTGAGTTACGCCATTCACAGAAGCGGGCGCGGTGACGCCTGCCACTTCGAGAATGGTGGGGACGATATCGATGCAGTGATGAAACTGTGTTCGCAGTTCCCCCCGGGCAGCGATGCCCTTAGGCCAGGAGATGACCATGCCATTGCGAGTACCACCGAAGTGGCTGGCAATCTGCTTGGTCCATTGGAACGGAGTGCACATGGCATGAGCCCAACCCACGGGGTAATGGTTATAAGTCTTCCATGAACCGATCTCGTCAACATTCTTAAGCACTTCCTTGAGATCTTCCTTCACGCCGTTGAAGAAAGTCATCTCATTGAGTAGTCCCTGCAAACTACCTTCAGCGCTGGCTCCGTTGTCGCCTGCGATGAAGATGATCATGGTGTTATCAAGTTGGCCTGTCTGACGAACAGAATCGATCACGCGACCGATGTTGTAATCGGTCTGTTCGAGGTAGCCTGCGTAGACTTCCATGAAACGGGCAAAGACTTTCCTCTCTTCTGGTGTGCAACTATCCCAGGCCTGGATGCCGGGAGCACGGGGGTTCAACCTGGTGTCAGCGGGGATGACACCGAGTTTCTTCTGGCGTTCAAATATCTCTTCACGTACCTTGTCCCAGCCCTGGTCGAACTTGCCTTTGTACTTGTCGACCCATTCCTTCTTCGGATGGTGCGGAGCATGAGTAGCGCCGGGGGCGTAGTAGCAGAAGAAAGGCTTCTCAGGAGCGACAGCCTTCTGCATGCTGATCCACTTGATGGCCTGGTCAGCCATGTCGTAGTCGAAGTTGTAATCCGGTTTGCCGAGGTAGGGTTCGATGGGTTTGGTACCTTCGGTGACCGCAGGTCGCCACTGGCTGGTATCGCCACCGATGAAGCCATAGAAGTGATCAAACCCCAGGCCTGTGGGCCAGAGGTCAAACGGGCCAGCTTGGCTGGTCTGCCAATCGGGGACGTTATGGTTCTTGCCGAACCAGGCGGTGCCGTAGCCATTCTGCTTGAGCATCTCTGCGACCGTAGCAGTGTCTTTCTGCATCACCGAATCATACCCCGGGAAACCGGTAGCTGCTTCGGTAATGACACCAGTGTGGACCGTGTGATGGTTGCGACCAGTGATGAGCGCAGCCCGAGTCGGGCTGCAGAGGGCAGTGGTGTGGAACTGGTTGTACTTGAGACCGTTGGCAGCAAGCTTCTCGAAAGTCGGTGTGGCGCAGGGGCCACCGAAAGCACTGGTGGCTCCGAAGCCAACATCGTCGAGAAGTACCAGTAGCACATTGGGTGCCCCCTTGGGGGCTTGCAGCGGTTGCGGGAAGTCGCTCTTGGAATCCTTGGCCCGCAGGTTGATGGTGCCCTTGAAAGGCTGAGGGGGCGGTGGCAGTACGATGGAGGTGTTGCCAGTTGGATCAGTCTTTTTGTCCTGGGCAAACAACCCGACCATATGACCGCTAGCAGCCAACCACCCCATAGCAATGCCGACGGGTATGATCAGCATCACGCTCCATCTACGTAAGCGTTTCATCATCGATCTCCTTCAAAGAACTACCTGGCTACTGGAAATACTTGCTTCCAGTCGTTCTTCATGTCTACAACAGTCCAGCCTCGTGCTGGGGCTTCCTTGAGTGCTTCGACTAGTTTGCCACTGCTCTTGGGATGGGCATCGTAGGCATACTCCCGTTCGGCATCGGTATGGTGAACGATGAGACCGAAGCTGGGATGCGGGTTCTTGATCGTGGTGTACTGGAGCATCTGCCAGTCGCCATCGCTGTTGCCGAAGCAGGCGATGGGTCGTCGGCCGATGAACTGATGGATGCCCACGGGCTTGCCTGCTTTATCGTCCACGAAGGCATGGTCCATCGTTTTGATAAGCACCGGGCCACTGTCACGCAGTTCAAACTTGGTAAGGGCGGTGGAACCAACAACCTGTTCTGGAGGAATGCCATAGACACGTTCTGACCAGACGCGCATGAAGTCGGCACCGCCACCGGAGACGATGAAGGTCTTGAAGCCATTGGCACGGAGGTAGGTCAGCACTTCCTGCATGGGTTGATAGGTGAGCTGGTCGTATGGCTTGCCGTACTTCGGATGCCTGGCTGAGGCTAACCACATCTCCACGGTTTTCTGGAACTCGGCGGTCGTCATGCCGGAGTGGGTGAGGGCGAGGATCCGCATCAGCCCATCGTGATGAGGGCCTTCCAGCAGTTTCCCGAACTCGCCAGCGAGGGCAGCTTGCGCCATCGGGTCTGCAGCGAGCTTAGGCTCGTTGGGTACACGCCGTTTCAGTTCATCGAGAACAAAGGCGAGTTGGAAGGGAACCGGATTCTCGGGCCAGAGCGTGCCATCATTATCGAAGACAGCGATGCGTTCCGGCACGGGAACGAAGTCGGGCGTGCCTTCTTTGGTCACCTTCGTGACAAAGTCGATGATGGACTGCTTGGCTTTGCCCTCGTTCCAGGAGGGGAGCGGGTCAGCAGCGGCGCTGGGCTTCGCGTCTGGTGATTGTCCGGTGACATGAAGGAGTAATACAGTCAAGCAGGCACACACTGCGAGCAACAGACGTTGCCTATTCATGGTGATAGTCTCTGAAGCATGTACTGAAGCAAAAAGGCCAGTGCAGATCACCGGCCTTGGTGGATCACTTGGCCCAAGTTACTTGTGTAACTCAAAGGTAATCTTGTCGATCGTCCCTGTGAAGGGTGATGGCGTTTTGTAATCGGGGGAGACCGGGGTGATCGAATCGCGACCGACTTCAAAGGGTTCGAGCCCATGTCGGAAGGCGGAGCGAATGATCTTCCCTTCGCCAGCAGCTTTGCCATTGATGAAGAACTTCAGGGTACCGCTGCCTTCCGGCTTGCCATCGGGGATGAACTCGGTCTTGAGGGTCACCTTGCCTTCGGGTAGCGCTTCCGTGCAGGGAATGGTCACGTCAGCAATTTCAAAGAACGTGTAGCGGAAGACTGGCTTGCCACCTTTCACATAGAGCGACCAACCCGCGGAGAAAGCGCCCGCACAGGTGATGACACCGTCAGCGCCACCCTGGGGGATGTTCAACTCAGCAGTCACGGTATGGTGACGGGGGAAGGTCTGCGGGCCAATCGGTTCAGGTAGCCAAACGTTGTTGCCGTAGTAAGTCCATTGGGTTTTCGGTGTCCCCGACAAACGCATGCTGGGATCCATGCGTTCCGAGAACCGCGGATCGAGCGGGAAGACCCCATACTTCGTTGCTTCTTCGACGAACTTTGCTTGCAGTTCTTTCAGCTTCTCTGGGTTCTTCTCTGCAAGGTTATCCGCCTGGCTGAAGTCATCCTTGATGTTGTACAACTCCCACGGTGCCTGGAGAAACCCATCCCCACGGCCCATCGTTACCCAAGGCAGACCATATTTGCTGCAGGCTACCCATCCATCGTGGTAGATGGCCCGATTGGTTGCGAGTTCGAAGTACTGGGTCGTTCGCCTGTCCTTGGCATTGGCATCGTCGAAGGTGTAGACCATGGAGATGCCTTCAATCGGCTTCTGCGGAATGCCATTAACGACCTTCGGTTCAGGCAGCTTGCACGCTTCCAGTATGGTTGGCACCACATCGATGACATGATGGAACTGGTTGCGAACCTCACCCTTAGCTTTGATCCCCTTGGGCCAGTGAACCACCATCGGATTGCGGGTGCCACCGAAGTGGCTGGCGACCTGCTTGGTCCACTGGAATGGAGAACACATGGCCCAGGCCCAGCCGACAGGAACGTGGGGCTCGCTGGAGGGGCCACCGATTTCATCCATACGCTTGATGGTACTCTCCAACCCCAGTTGAATACCAATCAAGCTGGCAATTTCACTGAAGGTACCTTCCAGACCACCCTCGGCACTGGCACCGTTGTCGCCGACGACGTACATGACCAGCGTATTATCCAGTTCGCCAGAGGTACGAAGACTTTCGATCAATCGACCAACTTCGTAATCGGTGTAGGCCATGTAGGCTGCATAGTTTTCCATCAGCCGACAATAGACCTTCTTCGCATCAGCAGATTGTGTATCCCAGGCAGGCACTTCCTTGGCTCGCGGCGTGAGCCTGGTACCAGCGGGGACGATGCCCATTTCCAGTTGCTTGGCCAGCGTCAGTTCGCGTTGCTTGTCCCAGCCATGATCGAACTTGCCAACATACTTCTCACGCCATTCCTTCGGAGCATGGTGCGGAGCGTGAACGCCTGAGGTGCTGAAATAGTTGAACCAGGGCTTCTCAGGATCAGCAGCACGGATGTTCCGAGTCCAGGCGATGGCTTCATCGGTCATATCAGCGGTGAAGTGGTAGCCTTGCTCAGGGGTCCTGGGCTGAGGTACCCAGGTAGTGTTGCGGTAGATGACAGGATAATATTGGTGGGTTTCACCCTGATTGAAGCCATAGAAGTAGTCGAAGCCGAGCCCGGTGGGCCAGCGATCAAAGGGGCCAGCCGGGCTGATGTCAGGCTCGGGCGTGTTGTGCCATTTGCCGAACATGCCGGTGGCGTAGCCATTGTCGCGGAGCATCTGCGAGACGAGAGCGGTACTCTTGGGGATGATGCCGGTGTAGCCGGGGTAGCCTGTGCCCATCTCGATGATGACGCCGGTGGCGATGGTGTGATGGTTGCGACCAGCCAGGATAGCGCCACGAGTCGGGCTGCAGAGAGCGGTGGTGTGGAAACGATTGTACTTCAGGCCGTTGCTGGCCAGCTTATCCAGATGTGGCGTAGGTACCGGACCACCAAAGGTGGAGCACATACCGAATCCTACGTCGTCGAGCATGATGAGCAGGACATTGGGGCTACCCTTGGCCGCTTTGAGGGGCATCGGGAAGTTGGGAGTGGAGTCCTTGTAGGTCTCACCAATCTTGCCTTTGAACTGGGGATCAGGTTGAGGGAGTTGCGAACCATCGCTCTTCGTGGTCGCCTTGTCATCCACTGCCCAGACTTTCCACTGATTCGAGCCAGCGAACCAGCCAAGAGTGCAGCCTATAACTATGCAGAACAGCCTTACCCGGTTGCGTCGTGGGTTCATCGTTGGCTCCAAATACAAGTCTGTTGTAGTCATCAAGCCTCCACTCTCCCGAAGTGGAGGCTTTCATGGAACACTATTTACCTTCCGAATTCATTCGTTTGATACGTTTCTCCAACGACTGCAAGCTCCAGTCTCCCGGTGCCTGACTGGGTGGGAAATCCTTCAGTGTCATCAGGAATCGGGTGGCAATCATCTGCATGGGAGCCAGGGCATAGCCGCGGTCGATCGACCAGTCATGAAATGTATTCGAATTGTGCTGTGACTTTTCGAAAGGATCTCGTCGCAGGTTGAACAGCAATGGCATGCGCAGTTCCACAAACGGTTCACGCCATACATCCAACTGGCGTGCCCGATTCTCCAGATAGACACCTTTCCAATCACCCACGCGGATAGCAACGATATCTGCAGCGTCGTTAAGGTAGATAAACTCGCTGCGGGCGGAATTCTCCGCCTTGCCTGTCAGGTAGTCAAGCTGGTTGTACCCATCGATATGGTTCTTATAACTACGGCCGTTCAACTCGATGCCCTTGAGAAGCTTCTCTTTGATGTCAGGGGCACCGGCAACAGCAGCGAATGTCGGCAGCCAGTCTTCATGTGCAACGATTCCGTTCAGAGTCTTGCCAGCGGGGAATTTGCCGGGCCAACGGGCAAAGCATGGCACACGGAAGGCTCCTTCCCAGTTCGAGTTTTTCTCTCCGCGGAACGGGGTCGTACCGGCATCGGGCCAGGTATTAAAGTGTGGACCATTGTCAGTCGAGTACTGCACGAGAGTATTCTCAGCAATTCCCAGAGTGTCAAGCAACTTCAGCAGTTCACCGACATGACCATCATGCTCGATCATACCATCGGTGTACTCATCATTGCCTTTGTGCCGATTCTCTTTCTTCACATGAGTGCGGAAGTGCATGCGGGTTCCATTCCACCAGCAGAAGAAAGGCTGTCCCGCCTTGTGCTGACGTGTAATGAACTCCTTGGCAGCAGCAAGCGTCTCTTCGTCGATAGTCTCCATTCGCTTTCTGGTAAGTGGCCCCGTGTTTTCTATAGTCTGGCCACCTTTGCCATCAGCCTTGCACTTGAGAACACCGCGAGGCCCGAACACCTCACGGAAAGTCTTTCCGTCAGGCATCTTCAAGTCGCCCGGATAGTCATCGTTTTCCGGTTCTTCTTCAGCGTTCAAATGGTAGAGATTTCCAAGGAACTCATCGAAACCATGCATCGTGGGCAGGTGCTCATCACGATCACCCTGATGATTCTTACCGAACTGACCAGTGGCATACCCCTGACTCTTCATCACCGTGGCCATGGTTACATCGGTCTTTTGCCAACCTTCCTTGGCTCCGGGCATACCGACTTTTGTCATTCCCGAACGGACCGGGATACTACCACTGATAAACGCTGCTCGCCCGGCGGTACAACTCTGCTGGCCATAGTAGTCGGTGAAGGCCACTCCCTCTTTGGCGATGCGATCAATGTTCGGAGTTTTATACCCCATCATGCCATGATTATTGTGGCTGATGTTCCAGTAGCCGATGTCATCTCCCCAGATCACAAGGATATTGGGCTTCTTCCCATCCTGTACTGACTTCTCGACCACCTTATTGTTGTGAGAGATGAGCAGGCTGGCAGTACAAACGTTTTCGCAACAGGTAGTTTTCTCAGCTGGCCTCACGACGGAATCCACCGAAGGGCTAGCAGTTTTGTCACTTGACGAAATCGTCGAATTTCCTTGGGCTGATAACCAGCCGAAGATGCAGCCAGCCAGTACCAGTGTTGCAGTTAGTAATCGTCTGTGAAACATGGTGCCTCCTCAAGGGATGCGAGTAGGATTTGCTGTCACGAAACTAATGTACAAGTGATGTCGATGCAATGGTTAACTTGGAAAGACAACGGTTCCGTTGCTCTATTTGACATTTCGCTGGAGAAGCTAGACCCTAGATTCCGCTACCAGTTCCATGACGGTACTGACCCCGATGGGAACTTCTGGAGGAAAGGCCGATTGTAGCAACAATCATTAGATGGATTCAGCATGAATGCTCTTGAAGGGCTTTTCAGGATATGTTCACTACGTCATAATGAGGACGGCCTTGTCCTTATCACTCCCGGCCCAAGCAGGCTCTCCAACTCAGTACACCGCCATGGGCAAAAAACGCAAAGCCACCGACGAAGAAACGCTCCTCGAAACGAGTCCTTCTCTGAAAGCACATCCGACCCTGGATGAACTCTATGCGATGGGGAAGAGCCTGCGTGACAAGTGCCCCCGCCAGTCGCATGCCACCTGGCAACCCGCTGAGAATCGAGTCGATCCGCTCACGATGATGCAGGAATCAAACAAGGGACGCATGCCCCATCTCCTCCCAGTGCGGCATGGTCGAATGCTGAAGTCTCCCTTCACGTTCTACCGTGGGGCGGCCCTCAATATGGCAGCGGACTTAGCCACCACCCCTGCCACTGGCATTCGGGTGCAGGCCTGTGGCGACTGTCATTTGATGAACTTTGGTTCGTACGCCACCCCGGAACGACGCATCATCTTTGATATCAACGATCTCGATGAAACCCTCCCTGCTCCCTGGGAATGGGATGTCAAACGCCTGGCAGTCAGTTTCGTCCTGGCCTGTCGTGATAATGGCATCAGTGAAAGCAATGCCCGTGACGCTGTACAAACTTGTGTGCAATCGTATCGCAAGCGGATGGCCCAATACTGCGAGATGAACGTACTGGATATCTGGTACGACAGTATTGACGTGCAGGAGGTCATGTCCGAAATCGAAGACGAGCAAACACGGAAACGGATACAGAAGCGACTGGCCAAAGCCCGGCTACGCAGTGTACTGGAGCATGAGTTTCCTGAGCTTGCTTTGTCCGGTGGTCTTCATCCTGTCATCAAGGAGAACCCACCGTTGATCTTCCATCAGCGAGAGATAGGGCTTGAAGATATTCAGCTTCAGTTCAAGCAATCATTTGCTGGCTATCGGGCTTCGCTTCAGGAGAACAGGCAATTATTGCTCGACCGGTTCAAGGTGGTAGATTTTGCGTTCAAGGTCGTCGGGGTTGGTAGTGTTGGAACGTTCTGTGGTATCATCCTGTTGATGGCCAGTGAGCATGATCCACTCTTCCTTCAGTTCAAACATGCACGTCCTTCGGTACTCGAAGCCTTTGCAGGCAAGAGTCTGCATGCCAATCAAGGTCAACGCATCGTTCATGGTTGCAGGATGATGCAATCAGCCAGTGATATTTTCCTTGGTTGGACAGAAGGTCAAGCGAATCGACATTTCTATGTCCGTCAGTTGAAAGACATGAAGATCAAGCCACTCGTTGAGTTATTTACTGCGAATGTCATGAAAGAGTACGCAGGACTTTGTGGCAGGACCCTGGCCCATGCTCATGCCCGCTCCGGCCAGCCTGCCATCATCACTGGATATCTCGGAGCAAGTGACAAGTTCGATCGAGCCATCGTCGACTTTTCCTTCGCCTATGCTGACCAGTGTGAACAGGATTATCAGGTGCTGACGCAAGCCGTACTCGATGGTAAGCTCGAGGTTTTCATCGAAGAGCAAGAGTAGCATCGGAATACCACGCATGAACCCTGTCCAGGTGAATGAAGCAGAACTGTACTTTGAAAGCGGTGGGCCGACCTATCGATTCACTCAACAATTGGTACAGCACTGGCATATCGGGAAATCCATACGTCCGCGCATCCTGGCTTTCCTTGTCATCACCTGGATACCACTGCTTCTCTTTGCCTTGTTGGAAGGTCGTGCGATTGGTTCGGCTCCGAAGGATTCTCTGCTACTCGACTTCGGCACCTTCGCCCGCTTTTTCCTGGCTATTCCACTCTTGATCGTTGCGGAGATCGTTATTGGTCCCCGACTCCGTGGTGCAGGGTTACATTTCATTCAGGGTGGATACGTTCGACCGGAAGAATACCCTGCTTTCGATCAGGCCATTGCCAATGTCGTCAAATGGCGTGAATCAAAGTGGGCAGAAATCATCATTGTTGGGTTGGCTGTACTGGGTGCCTGGTTTTTGACTGCTGAAACCTTTCATGGCGGCGACATAGCCAGCTGGCGTTCGGTGCATAACCCCGGTGGCTTCTTCTTTGGCAAATCACTCACCGGGCTCTGGTACCACGTCGTCTCCATTCCCATCATCCAGTTCTTCCTCTATCGCTGGCTCTGGCGTCTCATCATCTGGACACGGTTCCTATGGACGGTTTCCCGGATGAACCTCAACCTTGTTCCCACTCATGCTGACCAGGCTGGTGGTCTGGGCTTTCTCGGGACGGCTCATAACTCGTTCGGGATTCTGGCATTTGCACTCAGCAGTGTGCTCAGTGCTGAGGTGGCATCCTTGCTGGTGTTTCAGCATGCCCAGATCGATAGTTTCAAGGTGGAGTTCATCGTCGTTTTGGTCCTCGTGCAAGTCGTCTTCTTTGGGCCGTTGCTGGTATTTGCACCACTGCTCTCGCGAACACGGCTGGCCTGGCTCCGCAAGTACAGTCTGTTCGTAGCACAATATAACCGAGCCTTTCATGACAAGTGGGTTGATGGTAAACCACCTGCAGACGAGAAGTTGCTGGGTAGTGCGGATATCCAGTCGCTGGCGGACCTCGGTACCAGCTTCGACTATATCCGTGGAATGAAAGTCGTGCCTTTCAGCATCCGCGTCATGATCCAGTTGGCCATCATGACAAGCATTCCTTGCCTGCCCCTGCTCTTGCTGGTGTTCCCACTGAACAAGCTACTCAGCCTGTTGGCAGGTGCGGTGTTTTAGCAGTGGTGCTCCCCACACCGCACATCAATTTGCTAGTTTAATGGCAGCACATTGCCTCGACCGTATAGCAGGCCCATCATGATACGTGCCACCACCATTCCCAGCCTGTGCCAGACCAACTTCACCAATGGAACTCATTCGTCGCTTGCCGATCTACCACTGGAGAAAGGTGGGAAGGGTGAAGGCTTTGGGCCGCATGAGCTACTGGAAGCTGCCCTCGCCACTTGTATGACGATCACTGCACGCAAGTATGCTGATAAACATCAGCTTCCACTGCTGAGCGCTTTCTGTGAAGTGAAGCTGGATCGCACTAACCCTGACCACATCATCATGCATTACACACTGACATTGGAAGGCGAGTTGAATAACGAGCAGCAACAACAACTGCGAGACGCAGTCAGTCGGTGTCCGGTGAAGAAGACGTTGTGCAGTGATATGGCATTTGAACCTGGAGCGCTGTGATGAAAGGCCGAGAAAGTGGGATGCCCGAGCAGGCATACTGGGATTCGTTCTTCAATCCGAGTTGAATGGTAGCCAAGCTGGACTGCACAGGTCTGTGCGGCGATGTGGTCGAGTTTGGATGTGGCTATGGCACCTTCACGATCCCCGCTGCACAGCTCATCCAAGGCAACATCTTTGCGTTAGATATCGATGAAGCGATGACCTGGGCGACGAGCGAGAAAGCTCAGTCTGCAGGTCTTCAGAACGTGATCACACACCAACGCGACTTCGTCGGCCAAGGTACCGGCTTACCCGATTCCCAAGCTGGCTACGCGATGTTGTTCAATATCCTGCACATTGAAAACCCGGCAGGTCTGCTCCAGGAAGCTTGGCGTGTGCTGAAGCCTGGTGGCAAGGCAGGGATCATTCATTGGCGGACCGATGTGGAAACCCCGCGAGGTCCTTCGATGCCGATACGTCCTACTGCTGAGCAGTGCCGTTGCTGGGGTGAAGAAGCTGGGTTGGAATTCGTTCGGCATGAATCCCTTTGCTGCTGTTCCTGGCACTGGGGCATGGTAATGCAACGACCAATCAAGTGAACGCACACTGAAATACCATCTAAAGATGGAATGACATCCATTTTAGGCGTGGTATGTTAAGGCAGTGAAAAGAAGTCTCAATGCGTGAACGGTAACTGGAAAAAGGAATCGAACATGGCTTCACACTACGACGAGAAGGCGAAGTGCCGAGTAGGCACGATGGATGAGGATCAGTTCAATACGGAATGCGAACCGACCAACGTCAGCTTCTTCAGGGAGATGATTGCGGTGTGGAGCAAAGCAGGTGGAACACTCAAATGGGGAGCAGGCGGAGTCAGCCTGCGAGGGGCAGTCGATAGCAAAGACATCAGCATCTGTTTTCTTGCACCTCAGTTCGCTGGCAAGAAAGACCGAATCGAACTCGGCTGTGCATCGCTGACCAAGCAGATAGGCAAAGATCGCTTGGGCAGCCTGGAGGAATCGCTACGCCAGGCCGCTGGTGAACAGGTGCTGGGCAAGACCATGATCAGCATTGTCGAACCTGGTGCATTGCCTGTTGCCAAACAGAAAGCATTGCGACAGGCTTTTGTCAAGCTTCTGGGATAACACTATGATCGCAGGGCTACTGCGATAGCTGTTCGATTGGGTAACTGGCACTTCACGAGGATTCGATGAACATGATCTTTCACGGTGGGTAAGGCAATGTGCAACTGCTTGGCTATCTGCTTATTGCTAAGCCCTTTTGCAATGCACTTCGCTACTTCATGCTCCCGTTTGGAAAGCACTTCGATGAACGTGCTGCCAGGCTTCTCGGGAATCTGCACCACCACCATCGGACTACCCAAAGCTTCGGATGCTCGGAAATCTATCGTGATACCGTTCTCCGTCTGGACTTCCTTGCTCAACTGAACCAGTTCTGCCAACGGAATGGCTTTACCGTTTTCCCGGTGCATGGTCTGAACCAGACGACGTAGAGCTGCTAGAGATTCGTTGTCTAACGCGGGAATAAAACCAGGCATCTACTTCTCCATTCACCAACAGTTTACCATCAGAAAGGAACCAGATCATGTCCGTTTCTACAAGTGATCGGCAAGTCATTGAGAATGTCTTCCGTGCGATGCAAACCGGCCCTACTGCCGAGAAGGAACTACTGAGCCTGTTTGCGGAAGATGGTGTATTGGTCGAACCGTTTACCGGACAAGTGCAAACGCATGCAGGCAAACCCGCCATCAAGGCAAGCCTCGTACCCATGTGGGCCAACCAGGCACCAGATATGAAGATTCTGCTCGACCGTGTCGATCTGCAAGGACAAACGATTCGTGCCGAATGGACTTGCACCTCTTCGGTAATGCCCGGCCCCATGCGTGGATATGATCTCTTTCAGATCAACAACGGCATCATCAACCGGATGGAGATATTCGTTACGGAGATGCCTGACTTTCATGGGTGATTATGCTGGAAGGCTGGGGCGATCCAATTCCCAGCATCCATAACAGTGGCCCCGTCATGGCTGTCGTCACGATGGCCATCAGGACCATCATCGTAAAGAGGGTGGGCGAGATGATCTTCATCTCAAGACCGATATTCAGCACGATCAGTTCCATCAGCCCACGGGTATTCATCAGGGCACACAGGCCTAGTGCACTCTGTCGATCAATATTCGCCAACCGGGCTGCACCGTAGGTACCGAGGAACTTGCCGCACGTCGCCACCAGGATAATGGCTCCACAGATCAGCCATTCTGCTCCGGTAGAGACCAGGCCAATCTGCGTCCGCATGCCGACTGAGGCAAAGAAGGCTGGTAGCAGCAGCACACTGACGAAGTCTTCCGTCTTGCTCCGGAAGGCATGGGACAACTGGCTATCATGCGGGATGATCACGCCCATCAGGAACGCACCAAAGAGGGCGTGAACACCTATCTGCTCGGTGATCAAAGCACTGGCCAGGATGGCGATGAGTACGATAGCCATCACTACCGGTGACATAGGCTTGTCACCATGTTTGGTTAACATTCGTTCGAGGACGGGTTTGACAACGAGCAGCATGAACAACACAAACAGGAAGCTGAGCACGAGCGTGGTGATCGCTTCACTGGGCACGCCTTTAGCCACAGCTACTACACAGGCCAGCAGGCACCAGGCAGACAGATCGCCGATGGCTGCGGCGCTGAGGGCAATCACCCCGAGAGATGTCGTCTGCATTTGCCTGTCGGTCAGAATGCGAGCCAGCACCGGGAAGGCCGTGATAGCCAGTGCCACGCCCATGAACAGGGCAAAGATGGTGAAGGACGTACCCGTTTCAGAGAAGCGGGGATAGAGAAACAGCGCGAGCGCTGCTCCCCCAACGAAAGGCACCACCATGCTGGCATGGGCAATGCCAACGGTGCTGCTTACCCGTTCCCGAATCGATTGCGGATTGAACTCGAGCCCGACGAGGAACATGTAGATGATTACGCCAAGCTGCGAGATGATGCTGATGTAGGGCCCCACTTCCGGTGGGAACAGCGTGGCCGAGACTTCCGGAAAGAACCGCCCCAAGAGTGATGGTCCAAGCAGAATGCCAGCCAGCACTTCTCCAATAACGGGAGGCTGACCGATGTAGCGCAGTAAACGGGCGAGGATCAATCCCACGGTAACAATGGCGACGAGAACGAGAAGAACATGAACAAAGACGTTGAGCTTATCATGAACCTCGGTGATTCGTCCGACCGGTGTCTGCCTGAGATCAAACCGTGACGTACCGACATAATTGATAAGCAGAAACAGCGCCACAGCAGCCACCATCATGGCGATGTAGCTGATGTAGCGGACCCCACCTCTCACTGGTGCAGGGGACCAATCGATCCCGGATTTAGCGGAGTTCTGCATCACACTATAATACTTGTCCGTACGATAGTTGTCCAGACAAGTATTAGGCTTCAGGATGGATTCCTCTTTCAACAGGACTGTATGATGGTCGAGGACATAAACTACGGGATTCGCCGACCTTGCGACGCTTCCCAGAGGGCGTACCAGTCCTGCCGTTCGAGTTGGATGTCACACGCCTTCACAGCCGTGCGGAGACGGTCTTCTTTATTGGTACCCAGCACCGGCAATGGCTGGCTCGGATGGGCGAGGATCCAGGCGTAGGCCAACTCTTCGAGGGTCGCACCGTCATATCGGGCTGCCATGCTGGCTGCAGCCTGGGCAAGTCGCTGTGCAGCGGGGTTGGCTGCATCGAAGAGCTTACCACCCGCGAGCGGGCTCCATGCCATCGGCAGAATCCGGGCTTTCTCACACTGGCTCAGGGTGCCATCGTGGATGGGCTCCGTATGCAGCAGATGGAACTCGATCTGATTGGTCACCAGCGGTTGATCCATGTGGGCATTCAGCAAATCGAACTGTGAGACGCTAAAGTTCGACACTCCCGCTGATCGAATCTTGCCTGATCGCAACAGTTCATTCAATCCCGCTGCCGTATCATCCGCACGAGTCAGCCAGTCAGGGCGATGCACGAGGAAGAGTTCAAGACGATCCGTGCCGAGCAACCGTAGCGACTTGTCGAGACTCTTGATCAATCTCGGTCCTGTGGCGTTGTAATGGGCGGTTCGACGATCCGGGTGGTAAGAGCAAGGCACATAGATGCCAGCCTTGCTGACCAGTTCGAGCTTATCCCGCAGGCCCGGCGACAATGCCAGCGCTGCCCCGAGTTGTTCTTCCACCTGGTAGGTACCATAGATCTCCGCGGTATCAATGGTGGTGATGCCGAGTTCCAGGCAGAACTGCAACCGCCGGTTGATTTCCTGCACGGTAGGCTGGTTGTTCAGAATCCGCCAGGTGCCATAGACCAGGCGAGAGAACTCGGGCCCATGACTGGCAATTTTGACACGTTGCATAGGTTTCGGCTTTCAACGGAGAGATCAATGACTGCGAAGAAAGTATATGAGTATCTACGACGACATTCACTTGACACGTAAGCAATCACTTACCTATACTAGTGACATGGTTGCACTCAAACACAAACCCGATGTCTTCACCGCTATCAGTCATCCGGCACGAAGGCAGATGCTTGACTTGCTTGCTGTCTCTGACCACTCGGTGAACATCATCGCAGGCCACTTCAAGATGAGTCGCCCGGCGGTGTCGCAGCATCTGCGCATCCTGCTCGATTCCGGCCTCGTGACGGAGCAACGACACGGTCGCGAACGGCGGTACCACCTTGTCCCTGATCGCCTTGGCCCGGTGCGGGAATGGCTCTCGCATTACGAGCGGTTCTGGGACGACCGACTACAACGGCTACAGAAAGTGCTTTCGACCAGGAGCAAGGCATGAGCAAAACGATTCAGCGCGAGATGCACTTTGCGCAGCCTCGGGAACAGGTCTGGCAGGCGATCACCGAGAGTGCCACGCTGGCGGAGTGGATGTTCCCCAACGACTTTGAGCCCCGCGTTGGTCACCACTTCACGTTCCAAGTGCCGGGCAATCCGAAGATGAACTTCGATGGGCTCACGGTACACTGCGAAGTGCTGGAATGCGATGCACCGAGTCAGCTCGTGTTCTCGTGGTCAGCCGGTGAACTCGTGGATACCAAGGTAAGCTTCCAGCTCGAACCCGATGGCCAGGGTACGAAACTCCTCTTCGAACATGCCGGGTTCAACATCACTCAGGCATTCGGCGAACAGGCCTTCAAGGGAGCCGAGTATGGCTGGGCGAAGATGCTGAAGCAGCTTGGGATGGTGGTGGCAGGCTAGGGGCGGATCGAATTTAGGAGTAATGGCGAGCATGACTATCTACGTTAGCAATCTGCGAGAACTGCCACGCGATGAGATGGCCAAACTGGATGCCACGAGCAAGTTCTCCGTGCAGAAGAACTCAAGTCGGATCACCGCATTTGTGTACGATTGGCCGGATCTGCGAATTATTGTCAATGTGATGCCGGACAGTGAAAGGGCAAATCATCTTGAAGAGTTGGTGCGTTGGCTGGAAGATCGCTCGCAACTGCTTGACAACGCGTTGAGTGACGAACTTGTGGCGAGGATTCGTTCATCCATGATTGTCCTAGGCCTCGTCATTGAGAAGACGACTGATCGCAATGTTTGGCATGACCGCATTCAGGACATGATTGGGATGATTTGCTTCAACACAAAGTCCATCGTGTTCTGGGAGGGAATGATCTTCGACGAGAATTGCAGTCAGGTGTGGCCGTCAACCGAATAAACGTGGTTCATACGGAAAACAAACACAAGCTTCGTGTTCCACATTGTCACTCATCTTCACAAAACCATACAGGACAACTACTCATGACCCCAGCCACCAAACGTTCGATCCTTCGCGGCCTGCACATGGTCCTGGCCATCCCCATCGCGGGGTATGTGTACAGCCCGTTTGCGAACCTGCCCGAGTACGCCGGGCCCACGCGGTATGTCTTCTTTCCACTCATCGTACTCACGGGACTGTGGATGTGGAAAGGCCATGTGATAGGGCAGATGATGTCGAAGCGATCAGTTTAACTTGCAATCGCAGTAAGCTGTAGCAGCGGTTAGCGGTTGCAAAGGCTTCGCACCATGTGCAACATCCTCGTTGCCGCTGCCCCCTGCCACTTGCTTCGACGTGCAGAGTAGCTTTGAGGTGAGATAGCTTGATTGTTCTTCTGACAGAAAATGAAACCTTACCTTCCCGCAGCAAGTAGTCATCGTAGCTGGCAATACATCCATCCGAATGGCTCAAGGGAATCTTGCAATGAAGCGAACGACAGTCTTCATCCTCTTCGCCATACTTCCCGCTCTTTCTCTTGCACAAGATGCCAAGCCACTTTGGACTCTTCAGGGTGTCGAACCTCATACCAAGGAACACCAGTTCATCCAAAAGAGCCTGGAAGCAGGCAAAGCGAGCATCGAGAAGTTCTTCACGGTACCTTTTGTGAAGCCGTTCGTCGTCGATATCCTTCCCAGTCGAACTCGTTTCGATGAGTACATGAAGGCTCGCTGGAAAGTTCCCAGCACCCAATCCTGGATGGTTGCCTCCGGCGTGAGCGATAAGCTGGTCATGCTGGATAGGGGAGTCTGGAAAACCCAGGCCAGCGAACACAACCCAAGCGACGACAATCACGCGAAAGAGTTGATCGCCCACGAACTCGTTCACGTCTATCATGGCCAGCATAATCCCACTGGCGATTTTGAAGGCATGGACGATCTCGGCTGGCTTGTCGAAGGCCTGGCGGTCTATGTTTCCGGCCAACTCGACCACGCCCATCAAGGTGCAGCCAAAGAGGCGATTCAGAAAGGTAAGACCCCCAAGACCCTGGCCCAAGCCTGGAGCGGGCGCTATCGCTACGGTGTCTGTGGTTCTATGGTGCGTTACATTGATCAGACGAAAGGTCGCCAGACCCTGCAACAACTCCTCGCCATCGTGAAACCTGAACAGGCACTGAAGCTCCTGAACTGCACCGAACAGGAGTTTCTCGACGGATGGATCAAGTTCGTACAATCCCGAGAGGATAAGCGCTGAGAGCCTGTTATGTAACGCGGGGGGGGGCTCACCGGTGTCGGCGTAGACCGGTCGTTCAGCCGGGGTATACTGGTTTGATGAAATACATTGCACTTCTTGTTGTGCTGGTTTTCCCATCGACCAGTTGTTTTGCCAATTTATCGGGGCCGTGGAAGCCGGGGCAGTTGCTGGTGGATGTGCAAGGTGTCAAGGACGTTGCGATTGTCCGAGAAAAGCTGCGGATCGATCTTCGCCCTGTCGAGCAGGGCAATGCGATCAGAATCACAGCGACCTATCTCATTGAGCATCAACAGCCCGCAAAGGATTTGCCGTTAACCTTTATTACGGGTGTTGAGTCAGTCAAAGGTGTCAAATGCACGTTGAACGGGATGCCTGTGAAGTTTACCACGAAGCAAGTGGTGACAATGCCCAACAGCTGGAAGCCACCTGCTGCAACGCCGGGGTTTGTGCCTGAGGAAGAGTTGCTCTACAGTCGGAGCATTACCGATACTCAGCATGAATGGATCCTGTTTACTGTCCCGCTGCAAACAGGCAGGCAGACCATTGAAGTGACCTATGAAGTAGAGGCGGGTGCGTATTATTCACAGTACCACGCAGCAAAATATTGGCAGACCGCGTACATCCTGGCGCCAGCCCGCACCTGGAAAAGCTTCGGCGGTTTGGATCTGGAAGTACTTGCACCAAACAACTGGCAGGTCAAAAGTAACCTGCCCTTGCAGAACCAGGGTCAGTCGTGGACAGCCAGTTTTGATTCGTTGCCTGCTGACTTTATCTCGTTGACCACACAACACCCGAATGGGAAACGGTTATTCGTCTTGAATGGGTGGCATTCGTTGCTTTTCTTTGGAATAATGACTCTGGTGTTAGGGCTAAGTCACATGGTTTCACGCTTCAAGGCAGTGAAGCAAGCAAAGATGGAAGAAGACCCTGTATGTGATCGTCATTCTTCGTGGCTACTGTTTCTCTGTGGATTGTTGCCATTGTTCTTTAATGCAGTGTCCATCTTCATGGACAACTCCAGCCTTCTATCAACTCAGCACAACTATCAGTTGCCAGTTATCTACCTGTATTTCCATGGGATGTTCTGGTTGATCTTTCTCGCGCCGCTGATGCTGTTGAGCAGAGCAGTCTTGTGGGGTTTTTGTCGTCTTGGCACTCGACTGGGGAAGCAGTCGAGGTAGCTACTTCTTCTCCCCAATGCCGATCTGATCCGGGCGGGCTTGTGCGGCGGGATTGAAGTGTTCCACCAGCAGACGACCATCTTTGCAGAGGGTGATCCGTTCCTTGCGATCTTCCGGGTCGCGATCAAACCTCAGCGCGAACGAGGCGGTGGCACCGGCTTTCACAGGTATCAGTGATCCGGCCCACTCTTCACCGTTTTCGATATAGGTCACTTTGCCCCCTTTATAAACTGTGTAAGTTCTGGTCGCAGCATTGGGGTGATAGGAAATGACCCAGGTGCCCAGCAGATCAGCATCTATGGCTGTTGGCTGCTGTGGAACGGGCTGAACCAAGAGTACTATGGCTGCTATCGCAGGGAAACTGAGGGAATACATGAATTCTGCTCCGGGTGATGTCTATATAGACGATGTAGGGCGCTGATTGGTTGGTACCGCCTTTAGGCGGCAAGGTATGCGACCGGTTGCCGCTAAAGTCGGTACTCCAACATATACAATATCCCCTAGTAAATCGTACAAATTCAACATTGTCCCCTTGCCGGTGGTTGCCGCAGTTTGCATGTTAATCATTCGCGACTGAGTTTGCCTTTTTGCACTGAGTATAGGTCATGTCCCAACAAGCAACCACAACATTAGCGGCCCAGCCAAGGGCTCAGGCTGGTTCTGCCGAAGCACGTCGGATCCGCCGTCAGAATAACATTCCAGCCGTTGTTTACGGCCACAAGGAAGACAACGAGAATATCGCCATCAGTCATGATGACTTCTGGTCCGTCATTCGACACAATCAGCGAATTGTTGATGTCGCAGTGAAGGGTGCCAAGGCCCAGAAGTGCCTCGTTCGCGATGTACAATGGGATGTGTTCGGCAAGGAAGTGGTTCACGTTGATTTCGAACGAGTCGATGCGGACGAACGCATTCACTTGACAGTGCCTGTGAAGCTGAAGGGCACGCCCGTCATTCCAGCAGGGTCTGTGCTCAATTTCCACCTGCACGAACTCGAAATCGAGTGTGCAGTTGTCAACATTCCCGAAGCAATCGTGGTGAATGTGCAGGAATTGAAGCTTGGCCACGCCATCCACGTGCGTGAACTTCAGTTGCCTGAAGGCGTAAAAGCCCTGACCGATGGTGACGAAACGGTGGTAGCCATCGTTGTCCACATCGAACAGGCTGAAGTTGCACCTGTGGAAGGTGGCGCTGCTGTCGAGCCTGAAGTGCTCACTGCTCGCAAGCCTGCTGAAGAAGGCGAAGCAGACGCCAAGGATGCCAAGAAGAAATAACCCCGGTTTGACCACGAGGACAGCATGAAGATCGTGGTCGGTCTCGGGAACCCAGGCCCCAATTACACTGGAACCCGCCACAATGTTGGATTCGATGTGGTGGACATCCTGGTGAGTGGGCCCGGTGGCGGAAAATACCAGCGCAAGTTCGAAGCGGAAATCGCCGAGGGCTTGCAAGGTCTGGACAAAGTACTCTACCTGAAGCCACTCACGTTTATGAACCTGAGTGGTCGTTCTGTCAGACAGGCACTCGACTTTTATAAGGTCTCTCCTGCTGATGTACTGGTAGTGTGCGATGACATTAACCTCCCTCTCGGCCAGTTGCGGATACGTCCGACTGGAAGTGCAGGGGGGCACAATGGGCTGAAGGACATCGAAAGGCAGTTGGGCACTCAGGAATATGCTCGCCTGCGACTCGGTGTCAGTGGCCCCGGTCGAGAAGACCTGATTGACTATGTTCTGGCTCGCTTCAAACCGAGCGAACGGGATGTAGTGAACGACATGAACATCCGTGCTGCCCAGGCAGTGATCTGCTGGATGAAGGAAGGCACGACGGTGACGATGAATCGCTTCAACGCTCCTGAAAAGGAACCGAAGAAGCCCAAACCACCAAAGCCTCCGAAGAAGGAGGACAAGGTGGATGACAATAACGAGCCGCGGGATGTAAGTCCCCGGAGCACTTAACACAGTGCGGCCTTTCAGCTAACCCCTGATCGGTCCAATTCCTACCGCACTGTTTCATGAGGAGATGAACCTTGGCTGGCGAACTGTACGAAATGCTGGTGATCTTTGATGCAAACAAGTACAACGGCGACGCAGCCGGTACGGTAGATGCCTTGCATCAGGTCATTGCAAAACACAAGGGCGAACTGGTGGTGAGCCGTCCCTGGGACGAACGCCGGTTTACTTACCCGATCAAGAATCAGAAGAAGGGCATGTACTACCTGCTCTACTTCCGTGGCCCAGGCCCGATTGTGCCTCAGATTGAAGCTGATCTGAAGCTCAGCGAAACCATCCTGCGATACATGGTCATCAACATTCATCCGAAGATGCAAGAGCAGATGATCACGATCGCCAAGGATGAACACGCCGCCGTGGCACTGCATGCCCCAGGCCTGCAGGAAGAAGACATCCTCGGCATGACGGGTGGTCGCTAAAGAGCCGAGGGGCGTAAGCCCCCGGAGAAGCAAGAACTTCCCACAAAACGCGGCTTGTACAGCTTGCGAATCAGCAACATCCCCTTTAGGCTAAGTTCATAGGACAGTCATAGTTCGGAGTTCGACGATGGCTAATTTGAACAAGGTGATGTTGATTGGTCGCCTGACCCGCGATGTGGAAACCCGTAGCTTCTCGAACGGTGGCAAGGTCGCCAAGTTCGGCTTCGCTGTCTCCAGCACCCGCAAGAAGAACCAGACGACAGGCAAGTGGGAAGACGAACCCTGCTACCTCGATGTCGAAGTCTTCAACCGGGGCGAGTTCGGCAAGAAGGCTGACACGGCTGAGCAGTATCTCTCCAAGGGGAAGCAGATCTTCATCGAAGGTCACCTCAAGATGGAGAACTGGACCGGCCAGGACGGACAAAAACGAAACAAGATCGTCGTCGTCTGCGAGAACTTCGAGTTCCTCGATGCTCGTACGGAAGGCGGCGGCTCCGGTGGTGGTGGCGGTGGATTTGGTGGCGGCTCGCGAAGCAGCGGTCGTTCCGCCCAGTACGATGCCCCCAACCCCGATGAAGGTGGCGATGTGACCCCCACCTTCGCACCAGACGAACAAAACAAGGAAGACATTCCTTTCTAAACACACGATGACGCACTACCGTCATCTTTAACCGAAGTGAACCGATACCATGGCAAAGACATCCACTGCTTCCAAGACAGACAAGAAGGCTAAAGCCAGCGCCAAGCCAGCTGAGCCCAAGAAGAAGCTGCCTCAGAAGAAGGTCAAGCACAACCATGTCCCCCGTGGCAAGCACGGCGGCATGCAGTTGATGCTGATCGACGATGTGCAGCACGTCGGCAAGGCTGGCGACGTCGTCGAAGTGAAGATGGGTTACGGCCGCAATTACCTGATGCCTCGCGGCCTGGCTACCTTCGTCACTGGTCACAACACCAAGCTCCTCGAACTGCACAAGATCAAGGTGCAGAAAATTCGCGAAGCCAAGCTGGCTGATCTTCGCTCGATGGCTGAACAGCTGCAGCGCGTCAGCATCACCATTCAGTCACAGGCCAACGAAGAAGGCCACCTGTATGGTTCGGTCAGCGCTGCGGAAATCGTGGCAGCCCTCAAGCAGCAGAACCTCGTCATCGACCAGGAAGCTGTCAAGCTCGAAGGTGTGATCAAGGAACTGGGCCTCTACGAAGTCAAGCTCCAACTCGCCCCCGAGATCGAATCCAACGTCAAGGTGCTGGTCATCAGCCAGACGGAAAAGAAGTAGACCTCTGCTTCAACCCGGTATTACGCAGCCGTGGGCACATGCTCACGGCTGTTTTGTTAATACTGAGTCAGTTGAATAAGAACCTGTAGAGGACAGTTGTAAAAGCAAGTAGGCGATCACAAATTAACACTGGAGGAACTTATCGAGAAAACTTATACTTAGGCGCATAGGGAGAGGCAGATGTCTAAGCCTACTATTTTTAACCGCAACTATGCGTGTAACGCATGCGGGAAAACAAGGAGAACGCGGGCTCACTATATCCCTGAGGGGCCACCAGTACCTCTGTGTTGTAGTCAAGCAATGCAATTGCTCTCGTATGAACAGACAGTAGCTGGAGGGAAAATGTCTCCTACCGAGCGCGCAATTTGGCTTTCCACAGGTGGGAAGGTTTTACACCGAGGAGGTAAGCGAGCATGGAAAGCGAAGTGAACACTATTTAACTACTACTATCGTTTTGTTAGTAGTCCTTCAGACATTTGAATATTCCTTGCTTTTCTTTATGAACCATGTCCAATACGGTGTCCCTCGTTCGTCATCGTGATGAAGCTCGATTGTGAGCTTCTTCTTTTCCTCCTCGACGAAAGGTTGCACCATGTCCAAGAAGTTCCTCCTGATTTACCGCGACACCGCTGGTTCTGCATCAGCTGAGATGCCTTCCCCGGAGCAGATGCAGGAGCTGCTGGCTCGCTGGGGTGTGTGGATCGAGAAGTTCATGAAGACCGGGCAGATGGTTGACCCAGGTGATGCCCTGCAGCCTAGTGGCAAAGTGCTTCAGCCCAAGGGTGTCGTCACCGATGGCCCTTTCATGGAAGCCAAGGAATTGCTGGGGGGGTATTCGGTGATCAAGGTGAACACCTACGAAGAAGCCCTGGCGATAGCCAAGGAATGCCCAGCCCATGCTGATGGCAGCTCCATCGAGATTCGCGAGATGGCAGGGCTGGCCGGGTAAGGACGTAGCACCATGACCAGCGCTGCCCAGCTTGCGGAGCATACGTTTCGCCATGAATATGGGCGGCTGGTCGCGGTCTTGTCCAAGCGGTACGGCATGCAGCATCTTGATGATATCGAAGATGTGGTGCAGTCGTCACTCCTGAAAGCGATGCACACCTGGGCCAGACAGGGGGTGCCTGACAAGCCTTCCGCCTGGCTCTATCGTGCGGCGAAGCATGAACTTCTGGATCGTCTTCGTCGCCAGCAGCGCTGGGCCCGGATTGCAGATGAGTTGCAATACCAGGCCAACGAGGAAGTTGTTGAAGAGATGCAACTTGATCCGCTCGATGATGCTCAGTTGCGCATGCTCTTCGTTGCCTGCGATCCGGCACTCTCAGTCGAAGCACAAATCACCTTTGCCCTCAAGACCTTGTGCGGCTTCAGTGTTCCGGAAATCGCCCATGCCCTATTGAGCAGTGAAGCCAGCATTAACAAGCGGCTGGCACGAGCGAGAGATACACTGCGTGAAGCATCACTGAACCCGGATGAGTTCGATACAGCACAGACCCAAGAACGCTTACCGGCGGTGCAGACCATCCTCTATCTGCTCTTCAACGAGGGATACAACTCCCATCATCCGGATCAACTCATTCGGATGGATCTCTGTCAGGAAGCGGTGCGTCTGACCCAGTTCCTGCTCGATTACCCGGCCACATCCACCACCGAAACGAAAGCGCTCTTCGCCTTGATGCTGCTGCACGCCGGTCGCTTCCAGGCTCGGATGAGCAATACGGGAACGCTCGTGCTGCTGGATGAACAGGATCGCACCCAATGGGATTGGTCGCTCATTCGCACGGGTTGTCACTGGCTGGAGCAAGCAACGACCGGGGAATCCATCAGCAAGTATCATCTCGAAGCTGCGATTGCAGCTGAGCATTGTCATGCGCTGCAGTTTGCCGATACGCGCTGGTTCGTGATTGATCGCTGCTATGAATGTCTGTATCGGCTGGAGCCGACAGCTATTCATGCACTCAACCGTGCCATTGCCTTGTCGTATCTACATGGCCCACGAGCAGGAATAGCCTGGCTGAAGGAACAGCACCCGGAGGGTGCTCCTGCCGGGTATCATCACTGGCCTGCCGCGGTGGGTGAGTTACATCGAAGGCTGGGGGATAGCGACACAGCTCGACGATACTTTGAGGAAGCCTTGGCGATGTCTCCGCCACCGCTTGAAGCAGCATTTCTGGAGAAGCGGCTGGAGCAATGCAGGTGATGTGAGTTACGCAGTTTCTTCTTTGTCATCTTCTTCTTTATCGATTTCCGCCAGAGCGGTCTCTGCAGCCTGCTTCTGATACTCGGTCAGAATCTGCTTGGCACGTTCCTCGTCAGCAGCCTGCACGAAGCCACGGACATCGAGGATGCCCGCCAGCCCTGCTTGATGGATGTTGTCGATTTCGCAGGAGATCCCCTCCGCACGCAAGGCATTGCGATACATGACAGCTTCGGTGCTGTTCGTGGTGCGGAAGACGGTGACGATGTCGTGGCCTGTCATGTTGATCTCCTGTCTGATGCAGTCAGTTTACACGAAGAAACGCCGGGCAACAACAAGGATGATGCCCAGCGTCAGAAGTACCAGTCCGCTGGTTAGCGATCCTTGGTTTTCTTGGCTTCGATCTTGGTGACGACCATGGCATCGCCCTTCTTCTCTCGAGTGACTGTGATCCAACAATCCTTGGTCAGGTCATCGAGTTTACAAGTCTTGCCATCACAGGTGATGGTGGCATCGCTCGGCACTGCATGGCTATGTTCGTTCTTGCCATCTTTGTCAGTCATGGTGAGCTTGCCTGCTTCCACCTTGACGACCTTGCCTTCGTGAACTTCTTCCTTCACGTTGGCTGCGGAAACAGATTGAGCCCATACCAGTACGAGCAGTGCAGCGGCGATGCTGAGCATATTCTTCATGATGAAACTCCTCACTCGAAAAAATGTACTACTGCTCCATCACAGTGATGGAGCTGACGACAAAAGAGTGAGGCAACTGATATGCCGAGAATGCCGAAAGGGAGTGCATGATGAGAATGACAGCCATTTGATAGCATTTCATCACTCGAACAGCGCATCTCTCAGGAAGTTGCGCAGGAGCGTGCTGATAGCAAGGCAACATGTTACACAACGATGAGTTACTTCGGCAGCAATGCTGGTTTGAGTAACCAGAGGAGCAAGGCCTTTTGCAGGTGCAAGCGGTTGGCCGCCTGGGTGAAGACGATGCTGCGTGGGCCATCGACTGCATCAGCAGCGATCTCTTCGCCCCGGTGAGCAGGCAGGCAATGCATTACCACTGCATGATCTGGAGCATGCTTGAGGAGTGCATTATTCACCTGGAAGCCCTGGAACTGCTTGAGTCGTTCAGCAGTTTCCTGTTCCTGGCCCATGCTCGTCCAGACATCGGTGTAGACAACGTCAGCACCTTTCATCGCGGCGATGGGGTCGTGGATGGTTTCGCACGCGAAGTGCGGGAACCGCTGCCGATAGGTCTGCACGAAGGCATCATCGAAGACATAAGCTTTGGGTGTAGCCAGGCGGAACTTCCAGCCGAGGTAGGCGCAGCCGACAGCGAGAGAGCGGGCAACGTTGTTGCCATCACCAACGAAGACGACGGTACGCTGTTCCTGTGATTTGAAATGCTCGGCGATGGTGAAGATATCCGCCAGCGCCTGGCAGGGGTGGTAGTAGTCAGACAAGCCATTGATGACCGGACAGTGGGCGTAGCGGGCAAAGCCTTCCACGGTGGCGTGCTGGAAGGTGCGGACGACGAGGGCATCGACGTACGATGTCATCACCTTGGCATAGTCGGAAAGTGGCTCGCGGGTGCCGAGACCTGCATCGGCACCGCTGAGGAAGATGCTGCTACCACCGAGTTGGCCGATAGCAGCCTGGAAGCTGACGCGGGTACGGAGCGAAGGCTTTTCAAACACCATGCCCAGGCTATACCCTGCAAGAGGCAGGAAGTCAGAGCGAAGCGTCGCCTTCATGGTGCGCGTGGCAGCGAGCAGGGCTTTCACTTCATCGGTGGTGACATCGAGCAGATCGAGGAAATGGCGCATGTTACTGGGTCTCCCCTGCCAGTTGCAGGATGACGTCTTCGAGTATCGAAGCGCCTTCCTGGAAGAGATCATCGGGCAGGTTTAGAGCAGGAAGCAGACGAATGACTTTGCCTTGCGTGCAGTTGACGAGCAGTTGTCGCTCCATGCACTTTTGCACGACGGGTGTACCATCGCGATCGAGCTCGATGCCGATCATCGAACCTTTGACTCGTACCTCTTTGATGATCGGGCAGCGCTCTTTCAACGACTTGAAGCGATCATGGAACTTCTTGCCGAGCACGACTGCACGATCAAGAAGCTGTTCCTTCTCGACCGTTTCAATGAAGGCGAGAGCGGCACGGCTGGCGATGGGATTGCCACCAAACGTACAGGCATGCATGCCGGGCTTGAGCATGCTGGCCACTTCAGGCTTCACGACGACAGCGCCCATAGCCACACCACCAGCCAGGCTCTTGGCCAGTGTCATCACATCGGGAGTTACCCCCCATTGCTGGTAGGAGAACCAGGTGCCAGTACGGGCCATGCCTGCCTGCACTTCATCGAACATGAGCAGCAGCTTGTGCTTATCAGCTAACTCTCTGAGGCCCTTGAGATAATCGTCGGTGGGGATGCGAATGCCCCCTTCACCCTGGATAGGTTCGAGAAGGATGGCTGCGGTCTCGCTATCGATGGCCTGACTGACCGCATCGAGGTTGCCATAGGGAACATAGGTGAAGCCGGGAAGCAACGGGTAGAAGCCTGCATGGTACTTGGGCTGGGCGGTGGCGGAGACAGCGCCCATGGATCTGCCGTGGAAGCCACCTTCCATGGTGATGATCTTGTAGCGTTTACCCTGGCCATGCAAACGAGCAAGCTTGATGGCTGTCTCATTGGCTTCGGCGCCGCTGTTGCAGAAGAAGCACTGTCCGCCGAAGCTGCGTTCGGAGAGAGCCTTCGCAAGCAGTCCCTGGGCTTCCATGTACCAGGTATTCGGGACGTGGATGAGTTCCGCGACCTGTTCCTGTACCGCCTTCACAACCGCAGCCGGTGAGTGACCGAGCAGATTACAGCCCCAGCCGGGGAAGAAGTCAATGTAGCGTTTGCCTTCCGCATCCCAGATGAGCGAACCCTCGCCCTTCACCAGACTCACCGGATACCGGTTGTAGTTGGCGATGACGTATTTCTGAAAGAGAGCGATGGTGTCTTGGGTGGATAGGTGTTTGGACATCAGTATTCCCAGTCAGGATGATTCAAGAAGTCAGTCGTTAGAAGTCAGGAATCAGGAGTCAGAAGAAGCCACTAGCCAGAAGCGCCATTCTCTCTTCTGGCTCCTGTCTACTGTCTTCTGGATTACAACACAATTTCCGTACCCACACCCACATCGGTGTAGATTTCCAGCAGCAACGAATGCTTGAGGCGACCGTCGATGATGTGGGTTTTCTTCACGCCGGCACGCAGGGCATCGAGGCACGCTTCAACCTTGGGAAGCATGCCTGAATCGATGATCTTCGTATTCACGAGTTCTTCGATGCCTTGCCTATCGAGGTGGGTGATGAGCGTGGTAGGATCTTTGCGGTCGCGGAGGATGCCTGGGGTATCGGTCATTAGCACGAACTTCTCGGCCATCAGTTGGAGCGCTACCGCAGAGGCAGCTGTATCGGCATTGATGTTGAGCCAGTTGCCTGCTTCATCATAAGCCAACGAGGGGATGACCGGGACACGATCAGCCTTGCAGATATTGGTGATGAGATCGCGGTTGACCCAGGTGACCTGGCCCACGCGACCGAGATCGAGGGGTTTGCCATCCGCATCGGACATGGCGAGCTTGCGGCCATGAAGCACTTGCAACCCACCCGAATGCAGTGACACTGCATGGCCTCCGAGTTGCTGTATCTGCTTGACCAGCCCGGCGTTGATATCGTTGAGGAGGGTATCGACAACTATCTTGAGCGTAGCATCATCGGTATAGCGGCGACCTGCGACCTTAGTGGGTACCAGCCCAGCCTGTGACATGGCCCTGTCAATGGCTTTACCACCACCGTGGACAAGGACGGGCTTCATCCCGACCGTTTCCATGAAGACGACATCCTGCAAAGTGGCTGCCACCGCTTCGGGATCCTCCATGGCGGAGCCTCCCAGTTTGATGACCGTGATCTTGTCGCGGAAGCTTCGCACGTAACTGAGAGCTTCGATGAGCACACTGGCTTTGCGTATGGCGCTTTCCATCAGTGGAATGGTTCCTCAATATCAAGGGGAAGATACGATTATAAGTCCGCACCACTCAGAAGCTAGCGAACCCTGAAGATTTTCCCGGTTCCTTCGCTAAGCTGAGAGCATGTCAACCGTCCATGTTCCCGTGCTTCCTCAACCTGTTGTTCAGTTACTTGACCCGCAGCCTGGCCAGACCATAGTCGATGCCACGCTGGGGGGCGGTGGGCATGCGCTGATGCTGGCGGAGCGACTGGGGCAAAGTGGGCATCTCATTGGCCTGGATCGCGACCCTGCAGCACTGTTCCGGGTGCAGGAAAGATGGTTGACAGTAACTAGTGCCCCGCGGTTCACCCCGATCCATCGCAATTTTGAATTTCTTCGGAAGGTGCTGGATGAACAGAAGATAGAACGGGTCGATGCGGTACTGGCTGATCTGGGGTTCTCTTCCGATCAAATGGATTCCGCGGAGCGAGGGCTGAGCTTCCAGCGGGAAGGCCCGCTCGACATGCGGCTCGACCCGACGGAAGATCAGACTGCAGGGGACATCATTGCCTGCTGGTCGGAGAAAGACCTGGCTGATCTCTTCTACCACTTGGGTGAAGAACGCCACAGCCGACGGGTGGCCCGGAAGATTGTGGCCTTGCGCGATGAAACGCCGATCACTACCACTCTGCAACTGGCTGATATTGTCCGTTCGTGTGTGCCTCGGTCCAAGGGGGGTATCGACCCTGCAACGAGAGTTTTCCAGGCACTGCGCATTGGCGTGAACGATGAGCTAGGCTCGCTACGACGTTTGCTCGAAGCCCTGCCGTTATGTTTGAAGCCTGGGGGGAAAGCAGCCATCATCAGCTTCCATTCGCTGGAAGACCGGATGGTCAAGTGGGCGTTCCGCGAGTCAGCCTCGTGGGAAATACTGACGAAGAAGCCTGTGGAGGCGGATGAAACGGAGCAGGCTGGTAATCCACGGTCGCGAAGTGCGAAGCTGAGGGTGGCGAGGTTGATTACTTCTTAAGCCCCATCTCGTACATCTTCGCCCTGACCTGGAAGATGTACTGGGCCCGTATTCGGCTGGCGATCCAGCCTGCTTGCCCTTCGAGTATGCCTAGCTTGAAAACGTAGTGGTATAAGAACCATAGCGTGGGTTCACAGGGTACCCGGATAGCCACATACTTCAAAAACCGTCGTCGTTCCTGAGCATTGCCCAGGAGTTTGGGTTTCACCGTCTCTTCGCCCCATTGCCCCGTCTTCAGGAAGCGGGTGCGGACTTGAGCCTCCCACGTCGAATAGCGATTGTGGCGGTCGATGTAGGCATGCAGGCTTTTGAAGTCTTCGTGGATGAGGGGTGTCTTCAGTTTGCCGATGGTGCCATCGACAATG
>WBZX01000241.1_pt2 | contig 34445 bp, 29 predicted proteins | sample 5204211 | NCBI WGS metagenome assembly WBZX01 (sample SAMN12344362, study PRJNA552823) | activated sludge metagenome | biome: Activated sludge suspended growth; feature: Nitrification reactor; material: Wastewater; isolation source: activated sludge from nitrification reactor of wastewater...
AGACCCAAGGCCACCGAGCTCCCACCCAACGTGTTTCCCCGTCGACGGTCCTGGGCCGAGTTCCAAAAGGCGACGAACGCCAACCGATTCGTGGGCCTGGGACGACACTTGGTCGTCGCTCCGATCCACCACACCGGGCCGCTGAACGCAGTGCGGGCCCTGGCGGTAGGCACGCCGATCGGAGTACTCGACCGGTTCGATCCGGCCACCACTCTGGCTGCCATCGAGAAGTGGCAGGTGGGGTCTACCACCCTGGTTCCCACCCACATGTCTCGACTGCTCGCGCTTGCGCAGCCAATCAGGTCGACGGCCGACACGTCCAGCCTTCGCCTGGTTTTCCAGACTGGATCGGCATGTCCGGTCGAGGTCAAGCGGGCGATGATCGAATGGTGGGGGCCGGTCTTCCTCGAGGCCTACGGAGGTACCGAGGTCGGGGTGACCTGTGCCATCTCCAGTGAGGATTGGCTTGACCACCCCGGTTCGGTGGGGCGGGCTGTGTCGCCCTACGAGGCAGTCGTGGTGGACGACGACGGGCATGAGCTCGATCCTGGAACCGAAGGACGGCTCTACTTCCGAGACATGACCGGTCGAGGCATCCGCTACCACGGCGACCAAGAGCGATCGGCGGCCGCCCACCTGGCCCCGGGCCTGTTCACGTTGGGGGAGATCGGACGGGTTGATCCCGACGGCTGGGTGTATGTCACCGACCGGGCATCAGACATGGTGGTCACCGGCGGTGTCAACGTCTATCCGGCCGAGGCCGAGCAGGTGTTGATCGGCCACGCGGCTGTGGCCGATGTTGCCGGGGTCGGAATACCCGACCCTGACCTAGGAGAGGTCCTCGTCGCCTTGGTCGTCGCCACCGACCCGGACCATCCTCCGTCGGCCACCGACCTGTTGGACTGGTGCCACCGTCGCCTGTCGGTCTACAAGTGCCCGCGCCGAGTGGTGTTCATCGAGTCGTTGAACCGCAATGCCCTCGGCAAGCTCGACAAGCGGACCCTCCGGGCGGTTGCCATCGGCCGGTGAACGGTTGGGCGCCCGCTCTCCATCGAGACAGGCCAGCAGGCGAGCCAAGCTGTCAACACGATCGGTCAAGCCCTGCCCAGGCAATTCCCTACCAACCTTGACCACGACTAGCTGCGAGCTATCGGCTTGGGCCTATGCCGGATGGGCTCTCGGAGGGCTTCAGGCGCCGCAGCGGTGGCAACGTCGGTGGTGGTTGTCGTCTTGGTGGCAGGGTTCCGAGCAGGTCGTGGGTGACCCTGGTGATCTCGGCCACGGCCAGCTCGAAGGCCTCCTCAGTTGCCGCCGAAGTCTTCTGCACGCCGCTCACCTTGCGGACGTACTGTCGGGCTGCGGCCTCGATCTCCTGTGGCGTCGCCACCGGGTCCAGACCCCTGAGGGTGGTGATGTTCCGACACATGCCCACGACGCTAGAGCGCCTACGCCTAGGTCACATCTCATCGAGATAAGAGCGCTCTGCCCCTGACCCCCGCCCAGTCCTCCCGTTCCAGCTCGTCAGACAGCCGAAACACCGTTAGTGGCCGCGCGTGTACACGGATACGCCTAGGAGACCAGGCAGAACCGGGTACGACCCGCCTTCGATGGCGGTCGCGGTCGGTCCCAGGTGGCTCAAAATGGCACCTGGGACCGACCGTGGCGAGTTGTCAGCCGTAGTTGACCTGGTAACCCTTGAGGGCGTTGAGCCAACCGGACCGCAACCGAGCCGGTTCAGCCAGTTGGGTGATGTCGGGGAGGTGGTCGGCGATGGCGTTGAACATGATGTTGATCTCGACCTTGGCCAGGTTGGCGCCGACGCAGTAGTGGGCACCTCCCCCACCGAACCCCACGTGGGGGTTGGGGTCACGGGTGATGTCGAACCGGTGAGGATCTTCGAAAACGGTCTCGTCGAAGTTGGCCGAGGAGTAGACCAACCCGACCCGCTGGCCGGCCTTGACCTCTTGGCCGCCCACGTTGTGGTCGGTGGTAGCGGTCCGCTGGAACATCACCACCGGCGTAGCCCAGCGCACGATCTCATCAGCGGTGGTCGCTGGTCTCTCGGCCTTGTACAGCTCCCACTGGTCCGGGTTCTGCATGAAGGCGTGCATGCCGTGGCTGATGGCGTTGCGGGTGGTCTCGTTGCCGGCCACGGCCAGGACCAATATGAACCAGGCGAACTCCTCTGAGGACAGCGTCTCGTCGGAGCTGGCCGCTACCAGCTTGGTGATGATGTCGTCGGCGGGGTTGGCCCGACGTTCCTCGCCGATGGTGGCGGCGTAGCCGAGGATCTCCGCGGCGGCCACCGCAGGATCCACGTCGAAGTCAGGATCGTCGTAGGCCATCATCTGGTTGGACCAGTCGAAGATCTTCCGACGATCCTCCTGGGGGAAACCCATGAGGTCGGCGAGGGCCTGAAGGGGCAGCTCGCAGGCCACGTCGTCGACGAAGTTGCCTTCACCTCTGGCCTTGGCTTCTGTCACGATGCGAGTGGCTCGCTCGCGCAGGGAGTCCTCGATCTTGGCCACCCCACGAGGGGTGAACACCCCTCGGGCCACGATTCCCCGAACCTTGGAGTGGTGCGGGTCATCCATGTTGATCAGCATGTTGCGCTGGATGTCTCGTTCTTCCTTGCCCAAGTGGCCTTCGAACTTGACGATGGCTGTGTTCTCCTCGCTCGACCAACCGTCGCGGGCCGAGGAGATCTCCTTGACATCCTCCCAGCGGGTGGCCAGCCACAGGCCACCGTCTTCGAAGCTGGAATCGGCCTGGGTCTGGGGGTTCCAGTACATCGGCTTGTTCTGACGGAGCCAGGCGAACTCCGGCAAGGGCACGGCCCGCTGGACGAGGTCCGGATCGGTGAAGTCGGTACCGTGCGCCACCGGGCAGCGCGCAACATCGGTCGGGTTGGGGACGGTGTCTGTCATGGTCAGGCCTCCACGTCGACGTTCATGAGCGTGTGCAGGCGCTCGGTTGATTCGATGCACTCTTCGACGAGGTCGAAGACCACGTCTTTCGCTGGACGCGACTTGGTCATGCGTCCGACGATCTGTCCCACCGGGTTGAACTGGACGTCCTTGGCCTGTTCGGGGTAACGGTGCCCACGCTGCACCGCGTTGGATGTGACCATGAACTGCATGGGCATTCCCAGTGGCTTGGGATTGCCCTCTTCCTCCCAGGCTTCTGTCCACTCGTTGCGGAGCATGCGGCAGGGCTTGCCCGTCCAGGACCGGGACCGGAGGGTGTCCTTGCTGGTTGCCTCGAAGAGGCTCTGCATCTGGGCGGGCGGCACATCGGCTTCGTCGACGGTGAGCCACAGCGATCCGGTCCACACCCCCTGCGCCCCCATGGCCAACGCTGCCGCCATCTGGCGACCCGATCCGATGCCGCCAGCGGCCAGCATCGGGGTGTCGCCGAGCACGTCGAGCACCTCGGGCCACAGCACCATGGAGCCGATCTCGCCGGTGTGACCGCCGCCCTCGGTGCCCTGGGCGATGATGATGTCGACGCCCGCCGCCTTGTGCCGGGCGGCCTGGGCGGCCGAGCCGCACAGGGCGGCGATGACCTTGCCTCGCTCGTGGACCTTTTCGATCACATCGGGTGGAGGCGTCCCAAGGGCGTTGGCCAGGAGCACGCACTTGTCTCGGGCCAGGGCGATCTCGGCCTGAGGCCCGGCGATGGCGGTTCCGAAGCCGATCAGCTCTTGCATCTTCTCGTCTTCGGGAATCTCGGGCACACCGTGGTCGCGGAGAAGCTTCTGCACGAAGTCCCGGTGCTCTTGGGGGATGAGGGCCTTAAGGTCTTCTTGGAGTTTGTCTGCGTCGGTTGCGCCCATGCCCTCGTACTTGCCGGGGATGACGATGTCGACTCCGTATGGGTGGTCGCCGATGTGTTCGTCGATCCAATCGAGCTCGGTCTCGAGCTGTTCGGGGGTGAACCCGACGGCGCCCAGCACCCCAAGGCCGCCGGCCTTGCTGACAGCGACCACCACGTCACGACAGTGGGTGAAAGCGAATATCGGAAACTCGAGTCCCAGTCTGCGAGCCAGTTCGGTCTGCATTAGTTCGTGTTCTGCTTTCGTCAGGTTGGTTTGGTCGGGCTCGGGCCGAGGCCCAAGATGTTTCGGAGGCCGTCAACCACCACGTGCTCGGGTAGCGCCGCGGGGTCGAGACGGTGTTGGAACGAAGCTCCGAGCAGGATTGCGATCACCAGGCTGGCCACGTCGGCGGGAGGGGCTGGCAGCGTGAAGTCGAACTCCCGGCTCCATTCGGCCAGCCCGCCGGCCAGGCCCTGGCGCATGGTCTCGAACCGTTCGGCACCGACGATGCCCAACTCCGTGTCGCGGGCTGCATGTAGCCACAGCTCGAACTCCAGCAGAACCCAGGCGTCGCCGGTCTCGACATCGCGGCGCACCAGCTCCTGCCACAGCGCACTCAACCGCCGATCCAGGTCGCTCTCCACGGCGAGGGCGGCCGAGACGTCGACGATCGCTTGTTCCACCCAGCGTTGCAACAGGGCGACGAGAAGGCCCTCCTTGCCGCCGAAGTGGTCATAGAGGGCACCGGTGGTACGCCCCGCTGCAGCCGCGACTGCCTCGGCCGAGGTGGCATGGAAGCCCTTGTGGGCGAACAGATCAGCGGCCGCGTCGATGAGGAGTGCCCTGGTCTCGGCCCTTCGTTCCTCCTGTGTACGTGCCACGGCGGGAGAACATACATCTGACAGCCGATGTATGTCGACCATCCGATGTATCTGTTGGGAAGGACCATCACCGATGCTGGCCGTGCTGGTGTCACTACGTTGAGTGATAGGTCGCGATACGGTGACTCTGATCAATCGTCGGATCGGGCAACGGCATCCGGACCGACATTCCCGTCATGGCTGCTACCACCGACCGGCAACGGACCCCGATCTTCGACTACGCGGCATCGATAGATCCCGCTATGTCCGCCTTCGGCTGGCACTTCATCGTCCTCAGCTACCTGGCCGTGCTATCCCTCTGTTGGGGGTACCGCTACCTCGGGACGTGGAGACCCAGTGGAGCATCGTGGCCATGGTGATGGTGGTCGCTCTTGCCACCATCGCTCTCAACCTCGTCTACCTACGCCGTATGGTCGCCTCCGATGGTTGGGAGGAACCACCAGGCATCGTCGTGCTGACCCAAGCCGTCCTGGTCACCGTCGCAACTGGTTGGCTGAATGTGGCCCTGAGCAGTGCCGCCGGCTTCTACCGTCCGATAATCCTGGTTCCCACCGTTCTGGTTGCGGTGATCGGCAACCGCGCCATGCTCGTGACCACCGGTGTCACCGCCTTCGGGACCCTCGCTCTAACCACCTGGGCTCAGGGCATCGAGACGGCACACCTCCCCGCCCTTCTGGTCTCCTACGGCGCAACGTGGGGTCTCCTCATCGTCATGATCAGGCTCCTGGCGAGCCGCGCCCTCCAGTCGACCACCCTCACCCAGGGCATCGCCGACGCCGCAGCCATCGCGGCGCAGAGCGACCGCTTCGACACCGGCCTGGAACGTCTACTTCCCGTCATCGGCACCTGGGTGCTCGCCGACCGGGTTACGGCCTTCGAATCCGCCGGAGAGACCTTCCTACCGATCGAGACCTGGCCTCAAGACATCGAGGCCTGTTCCGAGCCCCGACCTGAACTTGTGGCCCGGGCCAGAGCCGAGCACGGCGCTGCCATCGACGGTGCCCGGGGTTTGATGGTGGCCACCGCCGACCCACACGCCGACTTGTCCGACGCCAGCGTGGTGGTGGTGATCGAAGGCGCCACCAGAGCAAAGCTCGACTCGCTGACCTACCACTTCCAGTTGACGCGGATGGCCGACCAGATCCAGACGCTGTTGAGACGTAGCCGTCACATCGAACACCTGGAGTCGCTGGGTCGCACCGACAGCCTCACCGGTCTTCCGAACCGCCGAGCCCTCGAGGAGCGCCTCGACGAAATCGGTGGAGCATGCCGCCACCCCGATGGTCCGGCAAGCCTGGCCATGATCGATATCGACAACTTCAAGCGTTACAACGACACCCACGGCCATCCGGCCGGTGATGCGTTGCTTCGGGCCTTCGCCTCGATCCTCCGCTCCGGTGTCAGGTCCAACGATTTCGTGGCTCGTTACGGGGGCGAAGAGTTCTGTCTCCTCCTTCCCGCGACCTCCATCGAGGGAGCGACCCAACTGATCGAGCAGCTCCGTCGGAAGGTGGGCAGCGCCCCCGCCACAGCCGATGCGGCGTTCTCGGCCGGCGTGGCCAGCTGGGCCGAAGCCGAAAGCGTGGAGGATCTCATGAGTCGAGCCGACGCTGCGATGTACCAAGCCAAGCGCTCGGGCAAAGCCCGGACCGTGTCTGTTTGACCGATCGGTCTCCTAGTCACCCAGGAAATTCGGGTCTCTATCTGGCTACCCACCCATCGGGTACAGGACAACCTTGCCGAGTTTGCCCGGAGCGGCCAGCTGCTCGTAGGCCGAATCGACTTCGTTGAGCCCGACAGTGGCCGACACCGGGACTCGAACTCGTCCGCTACCGAGAAGGGGAAGGACGTGTCGGCCCGCTGCCTGCACCGCCGCCGATCGCGCCTCGATTGGTCTGGCTCTGAGGGTCGATCCCAAGAGCCTTCCTCGTGCGCCCATCAACGCTAGGAGGTCGATTTCGGCCCGTGCTCCCCGGCTCACCCCGATCACCACGATCCGGCCACCCACGGCCAGCGACGCCACATCGGCACCCAGGTTCTCGCCGCCCAAAAGTTCGAGCACGACATCGAAGGGACCGTGGTCGACGAAATTCTCGGGGAGCACGACCGAGTCGGCCCCGAGAGCCGCCACCGCGTCATGACGTGCCGGATCCCGCACCGTGGCCACCACCGTTGCCCCGGCCGCGTGGGCTAGCTGGACCGCAGCACTACCCACCCCGCCGGCGGCCCCATGAATGCAGACCCGCTCACCCAGGGCGAGACCGGCTTGGGTGAACAGGGCGTCGTGCGCAGTCACGAAGACCTCGCAGAACCCACCGGCCTCAGCCCAGCCAACACCATCGGGAACGGCCAGCGCACTCGACTCGTGCACGCTCAGCAACTCGGCCTGGCCACCACCGCCCACCAGGGCCATGACCCGATCTCCTACCGCGAATCGCCATGTTCCCGACCCGACGGCTATGACCTCTCCAGCCGCCTCTAGTCCCGGAATGTCGGCTGGGGAGCCCGGAGGTGCCGGGTAGAGGCCCCTCACCTGCAGAGCGTCGGCCGGATTCAGACCTGCGGCTCGGACCGATATCAAGATCTCGCCAGGCCCGGCCACCGGGTCCGGGTGATCGGCGATGTGTAGAGCCCGAGAATCGATGGTCACTGCTCTCATACCCCATTTCTAGGAGATGGGAGCAGGCCACCGATACGCCCGGTTCAGCGTCGTCGTTTGGTTTTGTGCAATTCGGTGGGATCGACCCCGGCCGCGAGAAGCGCCTCACGTTTGGCCTTGCGCCGAGATGCCCCGCTGGCCCGAACCTTGCGCGAACCGTCGAGCACGACGTCGAGCTGATCACCGCCGCCCGATCGACCCGCCGGACCAACCGGTTCACTCCTAGGCCTATTGCGCCGCTCTCCTCGACCATCGACGCCACCCTGACTGCCTTTGGTGCCCTTGTCGCGTGGAGCGCCTGATCGGCTCGACGAACGCTCCAACGGGGCAGAACCAGAGCGCTGTGGTCGCGACTCGCCCGAGTGCTTGGCGACGCCCGCCCCTCGCTTGGGCGAGGTCGTCGACCTCTTGGCCGAAGCCTTGGGCGACCTGTTGGGCTCGGTACGGCTCGGGTTCGCACCCCGTTGGGATCGGCCATCGGATGCACGCTTGTCCCGATCCTCCGATCGAGCCTCGGACCCGACCCCGGGCTCGTTGCGACGCTCGAACCGTCGGCCGTCGTGACCGCGGGGCTGGCGTTCGGGACGCGCCGACCGGTTGGGGTAGACCTTGGTCCGCTTCGGCGCCGCCGGGGATCGATCCCGGCTGCCCCGTCCCGAGGGCCGACCCTGTTTGTCGGCCCGGTGAGCGAACGCGCCGTAGCCGGGGGGAAGGGTGGCCACATCGGGATCGGCCACCTCCACCTCCACTCCGGCCTGACGGGCCAGCTTCTGAGCATCCTTCCGTTGCGATGCACCGAGGAGGGCCACGACGGTGCCGTCGGCTCCGGCTCGACCGGTGCGGCCCGAACGATGCACGTAGTCCTTGTGATCGGCGGGGAGGTCGAAGTGGACCACGCAGGTCACGCCCTCGACGTGGATGCCTCGGGCAGCCACATCGGTGGCCACCAGGGCTTTGACTCGACGGTCGTGGAAGTCGTTGAGTGCACGCTCTCGCTGTCCCTGGCTGCGGTTGCCGTGGATTGCCGCGGCACTCACGCCCGCGGCCTGGAGCTGGCGGGCGATCCGATCGGCGCCGTGGCGAGTGCGTGAGAAGACGACGGTGGGGCCGACTCGTTCGACTATCTCCGCGGTGACCTGAACCCGTTCGGGGCGCTCGACCTTCCAGAAGTGGTGGGTGATCTCCCCTTGGGGCTCCTCGGGCAGTTCATGGACCACAGGGTCGTGCTGATATGCCTCGACAAGGGTCTGCACGGCACCGTCGAGCGTGGCCGAGAACAGAAGGGTCTGCCGCTCGGTAGAGGTCATGTCCAAGAGGCGTCGTACGTCAGGCAGGAAGCCCATGTCGGCCATCCGGTCGGCTTCGTCCACCACGACCAGGCTCACATCCCGCAGGTCGCAGGCCTTGCGGTCGATGATGTCGAGGAGGCGCCCGGGACAGGCCACCACGATGTCGACACCGGAACGCAGGGCCTTGATCTGAGGCTCGATTCCGGCACCGCCGTAGATGGCGTGAACCCGCAGGTCTCCACTGATGGCCTTCAACTCGCCGGCTACTTGGAGGGCGAGCTCACGGGTCGGCGCCAGCACCAGCCCCTTGGGGCGTTTGGGAGATGACCGCTTGACTCGGCACACCATCGGAATTCCGAAGGCCAACGTCTTCCCCGAGCCGGTGTGAGCCTTTCCGCACAGATCCCGACCCTTGATCGCATCTGGAATCGTGGCGATCTGGATCGGGAACGGATCGAAAATGCCAGTCGAGGCCAGGGTCGCGACGATGGAGGGAGGTACGCCGAGATCGGCGAAGGAGGTGGACATGGCTCACCCCGCGTTCTGGGCGAACCAGCGGCGAACCGCATCGCTCCAGCGAGTCCGCTGGTCGGTGCTCAGCACTGCCGCGTTGGCGTCGGTAAGTACGAATCCGCACTCCCGCACCGCGTAGACCTGCGACGGGTGGAATCCCGCACGTTCCATGGCGTCGGTGAGGCTACGCGAGACCTCGACTGGTCCGGTCTTCGGCTCCTCCTCGAACATGACGATCAGGTTACGACATAGAGCCGAGATCGTCACCATCGGTTCTTGAGGCAAGGAGGTGAGCGGATTGCATAGGGCGGATCCAGGCTCGGACCCATGACCAAGGTAGGTTCCCGGTCCATGACCGACCCCAGCACCGGCCCCTCCGTCTCGGAGATCTTCGACCCGACGGCATGGGCGGTGGTGCCAGGTTTCGAAGACCTAACCGACATCACATACCACCGGGCGGTAGACCTCGGGGCGGTACGGATCGCCTTCAACCGGCCCGAGGTTCGAAACGCCTTCAGGCCCGCCACCGTCGACGAGTTGTACCGGGCGCTCGATCACGCCCGCCAGTCCTCAGACGTCGGTTGCGTGCTGCTGACCGGAAACGGACCATCCCCGCGAGACGGAGGCTGGGCGTTCTGTTCGGGTGGTGACCAACGGATTCGAGGCCGCGACGGCTACCGCTACGCGGACGGTGACACCGCCGACACCATCGACTCGGCCCGGTCGGGACGGCTCCACATACTCGAGGTCCAACGCCTGATCCGCACCATGCCCAAGGTGGTGATCTGCCTCGTCTCGGGGTGGGCCGCCGGTGGTGGCCACAGCCTCCACGTGGTCTGCGACCTGACGTTGGCCAGCCGCGAGCACGCCCGGTTCCGTCAGACCGATGCCGACGTGGCCAGCTTCGACGGTGGATTCGGCTCGGCCTATCTGGCCCGCCAGGTTGGCCAGAAGTTCGCCCGCGAGATCTTCTTCCTAGGCGATACCTACAGCGCCGAAGACGCCCACCGAATGGGGATGGTCAACGCGGTGGTCAACCACGCCGAGTTGGAAGCTGTAGGTCTGCAATGGGCCCGAAAAGTGATGGGCAAGAGCCCTACCGCCCAACGAATGCTGAAGTTCTCGTTCAACCTCATCGACGATGGCCTGGTGGGACAGCAGGTGTTCGCGGGCGAAGCAACCCGGCTGGCCTACATGACCGACGAGGCAGCCGAAGGTCGCGACTCGTTCCTGGAGAAGCGCGACCCGGACTGGTCGCCCTTCCCCTGGCACTACTGACCGCTCGCCGCCCGATGACCCCCGAGACGCAACGGCGCACTCACAGTGGGAGCACGGCAGGTCCCTGGACGCCAGCCTCCTCGGCTCGAGTCAGGTGCCCGGCCTGGACGCGCACCGCCTCGAGGAACCGGTCGACGGCATCGAGGGTGAACAGGGTTCGGGGCGAGTCGAACAGCTCATAGGCGTGTTGAGCACCGGGCAGCTCGACGTAGACGACCGGCTCCTTGGACTCGGCTCGGAGCATGGCGGCGAAGGACCGGGCCTGCTCGACGGGGACCAGGGTGTCGTTGGCGCCGTGGATGATCATGAACGGCGGAGCATCGGGGCGCACCCAGGTCATCGTCGACGCGAACTCCCACACGTCGCGGGCATCGGCGAGGCGGTTCTTGAGGACGAAGCGGGCCAACATCGGCTCCATGTCGGCCCGGCCGGTTCCGTCCCGGTTGGTCCAGTCGTAGACCCCGTAGAACGGCACGGCTGCGACCACCGATGTATCGGCTTCTTCGAAGCCGGGCTGGAACTCCGGCTCGTTGGGCGACAGCGCAGCCAGGGAGCAGAGATGGCCGCCCGCTGACCCGCCCGTTATCGCCACGAAGTCGGGGTCGCCCCCGTGTTCGGCGATGTTGGCCTTGACCCATGCCAACGCCCGCTTCACGTCGATGATGTGATCGGGCCAGGTGGCTCGCGGGCTGAGGCGGTAGTTGATCGAAACGCCGACCCATCCACGTTCGGCCAGGTGCGCCAAAAGGGGCATGGCCTGTTGTTGCTTGTTGCCGATGACCCAGGCCCCACCGTGGACCTGCACGATGACCGGAGCACGGCCGTCGCTGGGCAGATCTGAGCGGCGCCATATGTCGAGCTGGTTGCGGGCACCGGCTGGCCCGTAGCTGATGTTGGTCTCGTTGGGAGCCACGTAGCGGGCCCGAGTCTCGGCCAGACCCGCCGGACCTCGAACCAGACGACGGCGGACCGTCGGAGCCTTGAAATTGGGCGGCATCGGGTGGTGGGCCTGGTCCAACTCACCACCAAGACCGTCTCGGAGGGCCTCCTCCATGAGCTGGCCGGCATTCAACGACTCACGCCACATCCGCACCAAGGTCATCCACGAGATCACCGATAGGCCGAGACCGGCCATGCCCGCCCCGCTCCTCAGGGCACCGCGACGAGCAAACCCTGCGGTGGCCAAGACCTGCCAACCCAACGCGTGCAGAGGCAGCTCCGATGTCGGGTAGCCGGTGGCAAAGGCCAGTACTCCCGCGCCTCCCTTTCGAGCCAATGGCTTTTGGGCGTTTGCCGTGTTGAGAGCGCCGAGTGCAGCGGATGCGAGAAATGCCTTGCCCACGGTTCGATCGTCGGCGTTGGCAGATGAGCGGAGCGACATTGCCCCATTGAACCATGCCTCTGAGGACCAGAGCGGAGAGTTCCAGTCGTCGTCGCTGCGAGGGAAATCAGACCGAGGCTTCGCCTCGGTTCAACCATGCCGTGCTTCTGGGTCGATGGAGCCCCTGACGCCTGTGGAGATCGGCGATGCCGGTCGTGGCAGCGAAGATGTCGGCAGTCGGGCCGGCGACCGAACTCCGCCGGAAGGCGTTGCCCTTCGGCGGATGCGGCCTCAGCCGCGCAGATGCAGGCCTCCGGGCCCGATGGATGGCTCTGGGCGGCTCAGCTCGACTACGAACTCGGTTCGATGGGCCGGGAACACGTACTGACCGACGAGGACCGGCTTGCCGGTGTGATCTCGGGTGGTGCGCTTGCACACGAGTACCGGGGAACCCGGTGGAATGAGCAGCAATCGAGCGTCCTCCTCGCTGGCCGCATCGGCCCCGATCACCTGAGTGGCGCCAGCGAACTGGACTGGCAGGAGCTCGTAGAAGGACCGCTGCTTCAGCTGGGCCAAGGTCAGGTGGGCCCCGAGCTCCTCGGGACACCACACCGTGACCCGGGCGAAGGGCTCCCCGTCGGCCAGGTTCAACCGGTTGACAACCAACACCCGGTCGACGTCGAGCACCGATCGGACTTCCGGTGGTGTTCGTTCGAAGGAGAGGTCCAGTATCCGCCTTTCGGACACCCTGCCCTCGGCCTCCAGTTGAGACTCGATGGTGACAAGACCTCCGAGGGGCTGGCGTACGGCTTCGCCGGCGACGAACCAACCGAAGCCCTGGCGGGAATCGACCAACCCGTCGCCTCTGAGCTCCTCGAGGGCCTTGCGGATGGTCACCCGGGACACGCTGTACTCTGCCGAGAGAACAGCTTCGGAGGGAAGCAGCCGGCCCACCGTGAACTCCCCGGCTGCAATCCGGGTCCCGAGGTCGCCGGCGATCTCCCGGTAGCGGATGGTGCGCACTTGTCTCATAGTTGTATGCTTTGAGTCGTGGTGCAAGGCGCAACCGGGTCCAACCGGGGCGTGGCCACACCTGACTTTCGAGAAGCATGAGGTGACCCCATGGCCGTGACCGAATCCACCCCCGTCGAGCTGGTCGAAGCCGTCTACGCCCGCCTACCCGAGCGGGTTACCCGCGGACGCGAGCGCCTGGGCCGAGCCCTCACCCTCACCGAGAAGGTCCTGGTCAACCATCTACGAGATGCAGACACCGGTGGACTCGATCGCGGCGTCAGCTACACCGACTTCGATCCCGACCGCATAGCCATGCAGGACGCCACCGCCCAGATGGCACTGCTCCAGTTCATGACCGCCGGCCTACCCCGTGTGGCCGCCCCATCCACGGTCCACTGTGACCATCTGATCCAGGCCAAGGTCGGCGCCCAGGTCGACCTGGGCGTGGCCATCGACACCAACAGGGAGGTCTACGACTTCCTGGAAAGCGTCTCGGCCAAGTACGGCATCGGGTTCTGGGGTCCCGGATCGGGGATCATCCACCAGGTGGTGCTGGAGCAGTACGCCTTCCCCGGCGGAATGATGATCGGCACCGATAGCCACACCCCCAACGCTGGCGGGCTGGGCATGATCGCTATCGGCGTGGGTGGCGCCGATGCCGTAGACGTGATGACCGGGTTTCCGTTCAACGTGCGTTTCCCGAAGGTCATCGGCGTCCACCTCACCGGCACGTTGTCGGGTTGGAGCTCCCCCAAGGATGTGATCCTCGAAGTCGCCCGTGTCCTCACCGTCAAGGGCGGAACCGGCGCGGTGGTCGAATACTTCGGGCCCGGCGCCGAGTCGATCTCGGCCACCGGCAAGGCGACCATCTGCAACATGGGGGCCGAGATCGGTGCGACCACCTCCATCTTCGCCTACGACGCCACCCTCGACGCATACCTGCGGGCCACCCGCCGGGCCGACATCGCCGATGCCGCTGCCGTCGTCGCCGACAACCTCCGACCCGACCCCGAGGTTTACGCCAACCCCGCCGACTACTACGACCAGGTCATCGAGATCGACCTCTCGACGCTGGCACCCCTCATCAACGGCCCCCACTCCCCCGACTACGCCCACAAGGTGTCCGAGGTCGGTGCCACCGCCGCCGAGAAGGGCTGGCCGGTGGAGATCTCGGCTGCCCTCATCGGGTCGTGCACCAACTCGTCATATGAGGACATCACCAGGGCCGCCTCGATCGCCCGTCAGGCATCGGCCAAGGGCCTCAAGGCCCGTACCAAGTTGTTGATCACCCCCGGCTCCGAGCAGGTCCGAGCCACGATCGAGCGCGATGGCCTGCTGGCCGATCTAGAGGCCATCGGCGGCGAAGTCCTAGCCAACGCCTGCGGTCCTTGCATCGGCCAGTGGGCCCGGCCCGACATGGACCCGGCCACGCCCAACACGATCGTCAACTCCTACAACCGGAACTTCCCCAAGCGCAACGACGGCTCGGCCAACACCCTCAGCTTCGTCACGTCGCCCGACACCGTCATCGCCCTCGCCCTCGCCGGAAGGCTCGACTTCAATCCGGCCACCGACACGCTCGTCACCGACAGCGGCGAGTCGGTCCGCCTCGACGAGCCGGTCGGGGTCACGCTGCCACCCGCGGGATTCGACCCCGGGCAGAACACGTTCACCGCTCCCCCCGAGGACGGATCCGGCGTCGAGGTCAAGGTCTCCCCCACCAGCGACCGCCTCCAACTGCTGGCCCCGTTCGATGCCTGGGACGGAAAGGACTTCGTTGGCCTAGCCCTGCTCCTCAAGGCCCAGGGCAAGTGCACCACCGACCACATCTCCATGGCCGGCCCGTGGCTCAAGTACAGGGGCCACCTCGAGAACATCTCAGGCAACCTCTTCGCCGGTGTTATCAACGCCTTCACCGGTGCGGACGGGACGGGCAAGGATCCGATCGACGGCGAAACCCGCACCTTCCCCGACATCGCCAAGCACCTGCACGAGGCTGGCATCGCGTGGGTGGCGGTGGGCGACGAGAACTACGGCGAAGGCTCGTCTCGCGAGCATGCGGCCATGGAGCCTCGCTTCCGGGGGGCCAAGGTCATCTTGGTTCGCAGCTTCGCCCGAATCCATGAGACCAACCTGAAGAAGCAGGGTGTGCTGCCGCTGACATTCGCCGATCCCGCCGTCTACGACCAGATCGACGAGGACGACAAGCTTTCGTTCCTGGGGTTGGCTGATCTGGCACCGGGCCAGCCGGTTCGGGCGGAGATCGTCAAACCCGATGGATCGACTGTCGAGTTCACCGCCAACCACACCATGAACGACGAACAGATCGCCTGGTTCCGCGCCGGGGGGGCCCTGAACATCATCCGTCAGAAGATGGAGGACCGGTGACCTCGGGGGACAACTCCCCCGACCCCAACCTCGCCCTGTTCGCCGATTGGGTGAGGAGCGAGGAACGCCGCGAAAGCGCTGCACGCAGAAAGGCCCGCGACGCCAAGCGATTGGAGGAGTCGGCCCGAGCGTTGACCATGGCCAAGGATGACGCCGCCGCCGAGGTGAAGCGCCTTCGAAGTTCACCCACGGCTACGGCAGAGGAGCGCGCCGCCGCCGACGCCGCCTATCGATCGGCGTTGGCCGCGGTTGTGGCCTCCGAGACTGGGACCACCCCGGGGTGGGCTCCATCACACGCCGACGCTGACGCTGACCAGACTGAGTCCGATGACTCTCGCTCCGATGCCGACTTACCCGCTGATCAGGCACCGCCCGCCGATGCCGTCGGGGACGAGGGCTGACGGTCCTCGACCTCAGCCCCGCTGGTCAGCGGGCCACACCCCACAAGGCCAGGCACTTCTCCGCACCCTCCATCGACACCGGACGGAACACCTGGAACTTCTCCCGCCACACCGACACCGGCTGGTTGAGCAGCGGATCGTCACCGGCGCGAGCGGTTTCAGTCACGCGGCCCTGGTGGCGGTAGGTGATCGCCACATCGGGATGGTCAGCCACGTAGCTGCGTAGCTGGGTACGGGTGATGGCCAGGCCTTGAAGCGCGTATTGCTCCAAGCCCGGGTCACTGGAGCCCATGATCTCGACCAGATCTCGGTGTTCCTCGGTCAACGGGAGACCCCACCTAATCACGAAGTGGTTCGAGTTTCCGTCGACCACCGACAGGTTGGCGTACATGTTCCAGCTTCCAGCGGTGCGCACCTCCAAATAGGGAAGGGTCCCGTTCGCAAAGGCCAAGATCGGGATCACCATCAGCCAAGCCGGCGGTCTACCCAACGGGGTTGCAGATCCGTCAGGTTGACGGTGGACGTATCGCGCCACCACCACGATCACCGCCACGATGGTCGGTTGCCACAGCCACCACAGGAGGGAACGAGACGAATCGAAGCGGGGTACCGACAGTTCTGCGGCCAAGCCGGTCACGGCCACGAAGGCGACGACCCCACCGCGGATGGTCTGGGTGCGGAGGTTGAGCCGTTCGGCCGCTGATTCCGTCAGGCTCTTCCCCCTGTCGAGCACGCGGGTGAAGAAGCCGACGGGGAGGAAGCTCAGGTAGATGACCGTGAGCAACGACGAGAAGTCGACGATCTGGTGGGACTTGTCGATCGACAGCACGGCGTGGAACGCGATGGCCAGCACGACACCCCACACACGGGTGCGACGGAGCATGAGCAACCACGGGATGATCAGCTCCACGATGGTGGTGCCGAAGATGACAGCCCACTGCACGAACGACTGATCCGCCACCCCGAGGGAACCCACCCCGATCGAGGTGAGCGATTCGTCGAGGAACACAACCGCGCAGCTCACCGCCGGGTCGAAGAAGCTGCTGTTCAGCTTGTCGAACGATGCCCACAGGTAGAAGGCCAAGAAGGTCCACCTGACGGTGGGGATGAACCAGCGCGCCAGACCAACCTGAACGAGGTCGAGCCGCTCGGCCGCGCCGCCGTCGGTTCGCCACGCCACGAACATCGCCGACGCCAGGACCACCAGCAAGGAGACGGCGAACATCGCGGTCAGGGTCCAGTGGTTGGATAGCTGCGGAGCCTCGTCCCACGCCGTTGCCAACACACCGACGCCCAGCACCGTCAGGCCGAGCGGTCGAGCAGGCCGAGCCAGGGCCATGACCGCTCCCCCGAGGAGCAACAGGTGTGCCGGATCCGGGTCACCTCTGGTGTTACCCATCAGGTGTGTCCATGCCGCCAGGGCCAGCCCTGCGGTGAACACCACCAGAAGGCTGTGTTCATCCCGGGTGAGGCGTCCCTCCTGTGCCATCGCCTGGGAACCTAGGCGACAGGTCCGGAGTGGGGGAAGGATCTACGATTCAGTCGTGACCCATTACACACAGACCACCGAGCAGCACCACAGCACCAGCCGTGCAGTTTCTTGGCTGGGCCTGGTTGTCGGACTGATCCTTTTCGCATCGGCATGTGGGGTCACGGCCGGCGAACAGGTCAGCGCCGGTCGGGAGGCCGATGGCGACGGAGCGGTCACGACCACCACCGAATCGCCAGCAGAGGAGCCGACCGACACGACAGACGGGGGCGAGGACGACCCTGGATCGGAGACCGAAGACACCACCGGTTCCACCCAGGACAGCACCACGACCACCACTGAGGGCTCCGGGTTCGAGGTTCAACCGGGTGACCAGATGATGCGCGATGCCCTCATCCAAGGGTTCACCATGATGGGCTTGACCCAGGAGCAGGCCGAGTGCTTGGCCGATGGCTACATGGAGGCCGGGATCACCGACCCCAACGCCAACGTCGATGTCACCCAGTTGATGGACGTGTTCACCCAGTGCGGCGTGTCCATGGAAGACCTGGGCAACCTCGGAGCGGGAGCCTGAGGCGGGCTGCCTCAGTCAGATCCTGGCCTTCGCACGTCCTCCCAATCAGGGTCACCCCGGTAGCTGGCCGGTAGCGCCCGGGCCAGTTCCTCGGGGGTGGGTTCGCGCGACACCCGTGCCTCTGCGGGGAGGAGGTCTGAGATCGCGGCCATGATCCGCTTGGTGTCGGCGTCGAGGCTCCTTCCTGCGAGCTTCACCGGCTCCCCCACCCGGATGCGCACGGTGGGCGGATGCCCGATCGCCAATACGTTCGGGGTCCGTGAGTTGCGAGGCCAGACCCGTTCTGTACCCCACAGGCCGATCGGCACCACCGGTGCGCCGCTGAGCCGGGCCAGCTTGGCTGCCCCCCACCGACCCTTCAGCTCGGGGTCGAACAGTGCCCGACCTCGTGGGATCGTGCCCTGCGGCATGATCACCACGGCTTCTCCCGCGGCGAGGGCCTCGGCTGCCGCGGCCAGCGGCTCATCTGATCCCGAGCCCCGGTCTACCCGTATGCCACCGAATGCGGCCACCATCTGTCCCACGAGCGGGGCGTCGAACACCTCTTTCTTGCCCAGGAACCGAGCCGGGCGGTTCACCCGCCCCATGGTGTACCCGATGGCCAGCGGGTCGAAGTAGGAGCGGTGGTTGCCCACGATGATCGCCGGACCGGTGCGTGGCAGGTTGTCAATTCCGTCGACGTCGAAACGGACCCATGGGAACAGTTCGGGCTGGGCGAGCATCTGAAGCGCCCGTTGTGGTTCCACCCCGGCGACCTTGGGCACAGACGCCGGAACGTCGAAGTGCTTGACCGGCCAACGGCGCAGCATGGCGACCACCTGCAGCCGGGGATCGGGGTTGACAGCGGTGGGATGGGCGACGGCGCTGAGCAGGGGTAGGTCATAGACCGAGTCCGAGTAGGCGTGGCTGGCCGAGACGTCGACCCCGTTGCTTCCAGCCCAGTCCCGCACCGCAGCCAGCTTGCCGGGCCCCCAGACGAAGTGGCCGTCGATCGATCCGTCGTAGCGACCGTCCACCTCGCCGTACCTGGTGGCGATCACGGCGTCCATGCCCAACGCTCTGGCCAGAGGTTCGACAAGATCGAAGGGCGAGGTGGTGGCCATGACCACCTGGCGTCCCTCCGAGCGGTGGCGCTCGATCTCTTGGCGGGCGAACCCGGGCACCGCGGCCAGCAAGGGGGCAACCGAGGCCTCGCCAGCCGCTTTCACCTTGGACCGTTCCCAACCCGAGGCAGCCCTGGCCATCTGCCGGGTGGCAACCATGCTCGGGATCGTCTCACCGATCACGTCGAAGAGCTTGAACACCAAGGACTCGCCCGGGATCGACCGATCAGGTAGCAGCCCCTCCCGCTTGAGGCTCGTGCTGAACTCAGGGCCGCTGGCCCCTCGCAGGAGGGTGCGGTCTAGGTCGAAGAACGCTGCCGTGCTCACAGCGGCATCCTAAGGGCTTGGCCCTGATCCCATATCCGGAGCGGCGGCGCCGCCGAACCCCGTCACCTCCGAGTTGTGAGGTCAGGTGAGGGCGAGGGCGGCGGGGAACAGAACGTTGTTCTCCTTGTGGATGTGGGTGAAGGTGTCCTTCTCCACCCGTTCGAGGCCCTCAAAGGTGGCGACGTAGGAGCCGCAGGCATCAGCGGGGACAGTGAAGTCGTCGGTCAGCGCCCTGATCCGACCCAGGATCTCGCCGGTCATCTCGTGTTCACGCATCATCTGGGCGATGGGATGCTGAGCGGATCCGCAGTGGGCGATGCCATCGGAGTCGTCGGCTCCGGTGTCGAGTGAGCGAATCAGAGGGAAGAGGATCATCTCCTCCTTGGCCATGTGGGGCTCCATGTCGTCGTGAAGCTCGACCACGGTCTGAGCCAAGGCGTGGAGCTCGGGGTGGCGGTCGCCGTGGACGGCGGCGATCTTGGCCGACAGCTCCACGAGCCGGGGCAGTTCAGCGTGAAGGTAGGCGTGGTGGGTGGCGACGATGTGTTCGGTCAGTTCCGTGGGTGACAGGAGTCGCAGATCTTCACCCGGCCTGGCCGAGTCGTCGATGGTCGCGGCCGAGCTGAGGATCTCCTCGAGAACCTCGTCTGGGTCGACCCCCGCCGCGGTCGCCGCCTCCACCAGGGAACGACGACCGTGGCAGCAGTAGTCGATTCCCAACCGCTGGAACACCGCTGCGGCTCCGGGATGAGCGGTCACCAGATCTCCCAGCGTGTGGGCCGAGTCGATGGTGGTCATGTCATTGCTCCTTGGTGATTGTTCGGGATGCGGCTCCATTGGATGCCGCTGCGATGGCGACCCCTCGGGTCGCCAGGTCTAAGACCGTGGTGGACGCCAGGGTTGAGGTGAGGAGGTGGCGAGCCTGAGCCCAGGCGTCGTGCACCGCGCATGGACTGGCGGAATCGCAGGGCCGATCGACCACGACGCATCGTCCGGTGTCGGTTGGCCCGTCGGCGGCCTCGATGACGTCGAGCAGCGAAACCGTCGCCAGATCCACACCGAGGGCGTAGCCACCGGTTGGCCCGGGCTCAGATCTCACCCATCCAGCGCGAACCAAGGGACCGACCACTTGGGGAACGAAGCCATTGGTGGTTCCGAGCTCCTCGGCGAGGTCGCCAGCCTTGAGCCGGTCCCGCCCCGCCAACACCACCAGCGTGCGGGCCGCTAGGTCGGCCTTCCTGGTCAGCTCCAGTCTCATAGTCTCATAGTAGGAGACTATGAGACTATGGGCAACGACACCTGCCCCATGTCACACCACGCCGAGGAATGGCGAGCACAGGAAGGACCGGTCTCGGACCCTGCTATCTCCGGGCTTATCTCCGGGCTATCTCCGGACCCGGGGGTGATGCCGTGGCTCTCCAGCGACTAGCAGGTGCCGCCGGTGCCGAAGTCCTGGGTCCAGTAGACGGTTCCGTTAGCGGCAACGGCACGACCGAGCCCGATGTGGGTGAAAGCCGGGTTGAGGATGTTGGGCCGGTGGTTGGGCGAAGCCAACCATCCCGCCATGGCCGTCGCCGGCGTCGGGTAGCCGTTGGCCACGTTCTCGGCCCACAGAGCAGCCCTCAGGTAGCCAGACCGGTTCAGCCGCGTCTCGAGCGAGGCACCGTCGGAACCGACGTGGCTGAGTCGGTTGTAGGCAGCCTGGTCGGCGGCGTGGGCCTGCGCCGCCCTGGTGAGAGCCGGGCAGGAGGTCAAGGCAGGTAGTCCGGCTCGGGCCCGCTCGCCGTTGACCAGCGCCATCAACTCGGCGCTCCAACTCACAGCGGGCGGGGCTGGGGGAACGGTGCCGGTCTTGCGCTGGAACTCATCTGACTCCGAGAATCCGACCATGACCATGCCGCGGGTCTCACCGGCTGACAGACGGCCAACCCAATGGGATCGACCAGAGCCATCGGGGCTGCGACCGAGCACGTTTCGGTAGACCAAGTCGATGAACTCGGCATCGGAAAGCGAGCCGTAGCGCTTCTTGAACTCGTCGGAACGTGAGAAGAACTCCGAGATCTGGATCAACGACATCCGACCACTGGCCAGAGTGTTGGACCAGTAGTCCCAGCCCGCTGGCTCTGGGTCTCGCAGGAAGTAGGCGCGGTACAACCGGTACACCGAGTGTCGATGAGCGGTTGTGGCCGCCTTTTGGACCGACCCCACCTCGGTCTTCACCGACGCCTGGGCCAGCCCAGCACCCCCAAGGAGCGAGGCCGACAGAGCCAATCCCACCGCTAGCGCCATCGCCCGGACCGGGCGCTGCGTCGTATGTGTTCTGAAGTCTCCCATGGTCGCCTCTCCCCCGGGGTGAATGTTCAGTTCCTCGGACCGTAGCACGATCCGTAGCGCCAGAACCACTCATCGCAGCCCCCACGACCGCGTGCATTGAGACGTGACACGCCAACGGGCTCGCCGACCGTCCGAAGGCTCCTGTGTGCGACCATGGCGTTAGCCGGATGAACGGTTCGGCCACGCCGTTCGACCGAGCCTTCGCTTAGGAGGCGAGCCATCAGGCGGACCGACCCATTGGCACGGCATGGCCAGACCGAGGCGAAGCCTCGGTCTGGTCAACCTGGTAGCGACGACGACCGGACCTATCCGCTAGGCCCCTTAGAACAGGAAGCGACCGGCCAAGGGGGAGGCCGGTCGCTTCTACGGTCTGAGCGGCAGGGGAACCGCTCGACCCGTCGCTCGAGGCCGGGAGGGGGACCCGTTGCCTCGGCGGTCTTGGTAAGCAAAGTATCGCCTTTTGCAAGCAATCTGTCCAACAGTTCTTCCAGATACTCGCTATCATATTTGCCGATGGACCTTCGCCAGCTTGCCGCCCTCACCGCCGTTGCCGACCACCGCAGCTTCTCGGCCGCGGCTCGGGCCCTTCACACGGTGCAGTCGAACATCTCCACCCACGTGGCCCGGTTGGAACGGGAGCTGGGCACCAGCCTCGTCGACCGCTCCACTGGGCACCTGACCGAGGCCGGTGAAGTCGTGGTGGCCCGAGCACGCCAGATCCACCTCGAACTGGCTGCCATCAGCGCCGATGTCACGTCGACATTGGGCGAGGTGGCGGGAAATGTTCGGCTCGGAGTCATCGGTACGACCGGCCGGTGGTTGCTGCCTGCCCTGCTCAACTCGCTCACGGTCGCCTATCCCCGCGTCCGCCTGGTAACGGTGGATGCCACCACGACCTCGCTACTCCCCCAGTTGGCCGCTGGTCGCTTGGACCTGGCGGTGGTCAATCTGCCGGCCAGTGATCCCGACGTAGACGTGGAGCCACTGTTCGACGAAGACCACGTCGTCCTCGCCCCGCTCAGTCACCCCCTGGCGGAGCACAAGAGTCTCGACCTAGCCGATCTCGCCAAGGTTCCACTTCTGCTGGAACCGGCAGGAACCGGGTTCCGGGATCATCTCGACGCCGATGCACAGAGGGCGGGCGTCGTTCTTTGCGCCCAAGCCGAGATCGACGGAATGCGCCTGCTGGCCTCGCTGGCCTACCAGGGGTTCGGTGCCGCGGTGCTGCCCGCCAGCGCCGTGGTGGACCGGGGTGACGGAACCTGGAAAGCCATCCCGCTGAGCGGCACGACCAGGCGCGGCGTGGGTCTGGCCCTGCCCCGACGTGGACGCCAGACCGCTCCCGCCCGAGCCACCGTCGAGGTTCTTCGAGACGTCGTCCAACAGCAGGTTCCCAACCTTTCGGGGCTCCATCTCCTGTCCTGATCACCCTCTTGTCCGGCGAGGGCCGTGGGACCGGTACCATCCAGGTGACGGGTCGCCGGTCGATCTCCGGTGACGGCACGGCGTCTCGTCGCACCTACGAAGCATGAGGCAGGAGCGAAACGTGACCGAGAGCGTGACCATCACCGACAACCGCACGGGTGAGTCCATCGAGATCCCCATCGTCGACGGTGGCATCGACGCCGGCAGCTGGAAGAAGCTGCTTGGAAACATCTGGTTCGCCGACCCCGGCTTCACCCAGACCGCCGCCACCGAGTCGGCCATCACCGAACTCGACGGAGATGCCGGCATCCTTCGCTACCGCGGCTACCCGATCGAGCAGCTCGCCGAGCACTCCACCTACCTCGAGGTGGCCTATCTCCTCATCTACGGCGAGCTACCCACCGCCGACCAGTACGAGCAGTGGACCCACGACATCACGTACCACACGTTCATCCACGAGAACGTCCGCAAGCGGACCCTCGAAGGTTTCCACCACGACGCCCACCCCATGGGAATGCTGGTGTCGACCGTCGCAGCGTTGTCGACCTTCTATCCCGAAGCCAAAGAGATCCACGACGACTACATCCGCAACAAGCAGATCGTTCGGGCCATCGCCAAGATGCCCACCCTGGCCGCTGGTGCCCACCGGTCCAGCGTCGGAATGCCCTTCGTCTATCCCGACAACACCTTGGACTTCACCTCCAACTTCTTGTCGATGATGTGGAAGATCGCCGAGCCCCACTACCAAGCCGATCCGGTGCTGGCCCGGGCGCTCGACGTGTTGTTCATCCTTCACGCCGACCACGAGCAGAACTGCGGCACCACGGCCATGCGAGTGATTGGTTCGTCCCACGCCGATCCGTACTCTGCGCTGGCCGGAGCCACCGCAGCTCTCTACGGACCTCGACACGGGGGAGCCAACGAGGCCGTCATCAAGATGCTCACCGAGATCGGCAGCATCGACAACGTGGCCGACTACGTGAAGTCGGTCAAGGAAGGCAAGGGTCGACTTCAGGGCTTCGGCCACCGGGTGTACAAGAACTACGACCCGAGGGCCACGATCATCAAGAAGACCGCAGACGAGGTCTTCGAGGTGACCGGCAAGAACCCACTGCTAGACATCGCTCTCAAGCTGGAAGAGGTGGCGCTCGCAGACGACTACTTCGTTAGCCGCAAGCTCTACCCCAACGTCGACTTCTACTCGGGCCTCATCTACCAGGCCATGCGGTTCCCGATCGAGATGTTCACCGTGCTGTTCGCCATTCCGCGCACCGCGGGTTGGCTGGCTCACTGGCGTGAGCTCGTCCTTCAGGACCAAAAGATCGCTCGGCCCCGTCAGCTCTACACCGGCTCCGGCCCCCGTGACTACGTAGCCATGGATGCCCGCTGACATTCCTGTCTTAGGGGCCTAGCGGATAGGTCCGGTCGTCGTCGCTGCGAGGTTGATCAGACCGAGGCTCCGCCTCGGTTTAGCCATGCCGTATTCATGGGTCGGTCCGCCTATCGGCGCACCTCCTTAGCCTGGATCCGCCGAAAGGCAGAGCCTTCCGGCGGAATTCGATCGCCGGCCTGACGTCCGACGTCTTCACTGCTGCAACCGGCAAAGCCGATCTCCGCAGGCCGGGAGCTCCGCCACAAAGGGCTCTGCCCCCGAACCCCCGCCCAGCCCTCGCGTTCCGGGTGGTCAGACAGCCGAACACCCGCGGTGGCCACCCCATAGAGCCAGCTTTGCCGGGGTGACCAGGGAGAATCGAGCACAAGCCAAGTCCGATCGGTGGATCCAGGCTGAGGAGGCGAGCCACCAAGGCGGCCGACCGTGCGCTGTGGACTACGCGTCGGCCCGCCTAGCACTACCTGTTCCCTTCAGGGCTGGGCCCCGGTCTCCAGCCTCCGCACTGGCGGCCGGAGGTCTGGCTCGTAGGTCTGGATCAACACCCGGGCATCGGTGATCGCCGCCACGTCGGGAGCCACCATCACCGGGTTGAGGCGTAGACGGGTGATCTCGGGCACCGCATCGGCCAATGCCGCCACCCGTACCAGCAGTTCGACCATGGCGCTTCGGGCTCGGTCTCCTTGCGCGTCGAAGACCGGGCCAAGTCCTGAACGGTCGATCAACCGATCAGCGTCGGCGTCTGTCAGGGGGAGGATCTGCATGGCCCGCTCGGCGAGGTGCTCGACCGCGGCTCCACCGGGACCGAGCGTCAATACATCTCCCAACATGGCGTGCCGATATACACCGACTCGGCACTCGGCTCCCTCCGCGGCCATGGCCTGCACCACCGCCGGAACCATGGCATCGCCCAAAACCGACACCATGCGTTCGTAAGCTCCGCGCACCTCGTCGTCACCGTGGACATCTAGGGCCACTCCCCCGGCTTCGGTCTTGGACAGCCGGTCCAATCCGGAGGCCTTCAAAGCCACGGGATAGCCGATCTCTCCGGCGGCATCGACCGCGGCGTCGACGGTGGTCACCAGCCTCTGGTTGACCATGGCCAGCGAAGCACCTTCCAGCAGATGTTCGGCATCTAGCGGGTCGAGCCAACACCGCCCCGTCCCACCCGCCAGCCGGTCCCGCACCAACTCTCGGGCGCGACTCAGCGCGCCGGGATCTAAGTCGATGAGCGATCCCACCGGTTGACCCCGCCATGCCGAGTAGTTCCGAACCCGGCCGAGAACCGCAGCCGCTTCCTCTGGGAACGGAAAGTTCGGCACCCTCGTCCCATGCACGGTGAGCACGCCACGGGGTGGGTCTCCCAACAGGCAGGCCACTGTCGTCACCGCGTCTGGTGACGACGATGCCCGGGCCAGAGCGCTGCCATATGCGTCATAGCGAGGACTGGTGGCGGGGGCGTAGATCACCAGAACTGCATCAACCCGTCCGCTTTGGTACAAGTGGACGAGAGCGTCGGCGAAGGCGTCGGGGTCGGTGTCGTTCTCCAGGGTGATGGGAGCGATCGGCTCCAGACCGGCAGCTCTAAGAGCATCTACCGCCAACCACGCCGGACCCCATGCGTTGGTCAGGACCGCCACCCGGTCACCTGCTGGGTGGGGTTGGGATGCGAGCACGTCGGCGGTGTGGATCATCTGGGTCAGGTTGTCGACCCGAATTACCCCCGTCTGTTCCAAAAGCGCGGTGGCGGTGGCATCGGCGGGCCACGCATCGGGCTCGTCCCAGTGATCTGCGGGAACCCCGCCCACCTTCACTGCCAACACCGGCTTGTGCTGTGACAGGGCCCGAGCTGTTCGGGCGAACTTGTGGGGGTTGCCGAAGGATTCCAGGTACAGCATGACCACCGAGGTGGCCGGGTCGTCCTGCCAGTACCGCAACATGTCGTTGCTGGACACGTCGGCCCGGTTGCCCACCGCCACGAACGAGGAGATCCCCACCCCGGCCCGCCGGGCGGCGTCGGCCACCGCCGCCCCGATCACACCGGACTGGGCTGCCAGACCGACGCGGCCGGCTTCGACATCGACGGGGACGAATGTGGCGTGCATACTCACCGATGGGTCGGTGTTGATCAGGCCCAAGGTGTTGGGGCCGAGAAGTCGCATCCCGTGTCGCCGGGCGTACGCGACCAACTCGGCCTCCAGTTCCTCGCCCGCCGTGTCCTGATCGGCGAAACCAGAGCTGAGCACCACCAGGGCCTGCACCCGCTTGACCGCACATTCCTCGACGACCCGCAGCACCTCGGCCGCGGGCACACAGACGACGGCCAGGTCGACCTCTCCGGGCAGATCCACTACCGAACGCCAGGCCCGGACGCTGGCCACGAACGACGCCTCCCGGTTGACCGGGTAGACGGGCCCGTTGAAGCGGTGACGGATCAACTGCCTAAGGACCTGGTGACCCAACGATTCCGGATCTCGGGATGCGCCAACCACCGCGATGGATGTGGGCTTGAGAACCCTCTCCACCGATCGGGCCTCGGCCACCGATGCTCGCTCCTCGATGGCGGCGAGTGCTTCAGGCGTGGGCTCGATACCCAACTCCACCTCGATCACGCCGTCTTCGTAGCGACTCGAGGACGTGAAACCCGCCTGCGTGAACACCCCGAGCATCTTGCGGTTCTGGGGCAGGACCGAAGCGGTGAAGCCCGAGATCCCCACCTCTCGCGCCGCAGCGGCCAGGTATTCGAGCAGGACGGTGGCCATGCCCCGACCGTGGTGTTCGTCGTCGATGAAGAAGGCGACCTCGGCATCGCTGCGGCCCCGGTGGCGGTCGTAGCGGGCCACGCCCACCAACTCGTCGCCCAACAGCCCGACGAAGGCCATCCGGTCCACGTAGTCGACCTGGGTGAAACGATCGAGATCTCGCTGGGACAGCCGAGGGCGAGGGGAGAAGAACCGGAAGTAGATGCTCTCGGGTGACTGACGGTCGTGAAACCGCAAGATCAGCTCGGCGTCGTCGGGACGGATCGGTCGAACCGACATGGTGCCCCCGTCGGCTAGGACCACATCTGCTTCCCATCGGCTCGGATAGCCGTTCTCCGCAGTTCCCGCGACCATGGATCGGAGGATACGGGACCCGCGCCATCGGTCCTCGTTGGAGGCGGCATTATCCTTCCCGGGTGCTTCCAGTACTGGTTTTCGTGTCATGTGCCGGGGTCGGGTTCGCCCTCTCCCGACTGACCCGCAGACCACAGGGCCGAGCCCAGGCCGCCGCCACCGCCCGGGCCGTTGCCGGCCCTATGGCCGCCCGTCGCGGTCTCGATGCGCCTGAGCTTCAGCGGGCGTGCTTCTCAGAGATGGTCCGTCACGTGCGGGTCAACCGCGACGGACTCACCTATGCCCCGGCCCGGTACCGCCTTCTGCTCAACCCCACCGACCTGGCGGTGGTCCACGAATCCGAACGGTGGTTCGTCGATGGCCTGGCCAGCGCTCTGGCCGATGCCGCATCCGACTACGGGTGGGCCCTCGAAGGCCCGGCTTCGATCGTGTTCGCGTCGGATCCAAGCCGACGTCCAGGTGTCCCGTTGGCGCAGGTCGGTTTGGAAGGGTCGGCCATCGATCAACCAGCCGTCAACAAGGGTGCTCCCAAAGTCAAGGGCGCCAAGCCGCTGGCCGGACGTCAACAGCCGGGTCTCCTGACCTTGACCCTCGTTCGCGCCGACACCGGTGAGTCGATCGTGTTGGACGGCCCGACTTTGACCATCGGACGCTCGCCGGACAACTCGGTCGTGGTAGCCGACGAGCGGGTCAGCCGCACCCATGCCCGACTAGAGCCCACCGCCAGCGGCTGGGTGGTGTCTGACCTGAACTCCTCGAACGGCACCCGATTGGACGGAACCCGCATCAACCCTGGCGTGCCAGCGGCCATCGGTCCAGGATCGGTGATCGCCGTCGGTCCACTCGAGCTCAAGGTGATCAGCGCCGGCGCGCAGGGTGGATCCCGAGCCCTGGCCGATTCGGACCGCACCCGCATCTCGGCCGAGGTGTTGGGGCGCTCCTCCCACCAGCGATGAGGACCTCCCGATGATGCTCATCCTCGTCGCTGCGGCCGGCCTCATCAGCGGCGTCGCCGTGGAACGGTTGGTCACCTCGCTACGCGACCGACCCGCTTCCCCAGCCTCTGGCTACGCCGAGGTCGCCACATCGAGGCGCCCTCCTCGACGAGGCCGATTGGCGTTACGGCTGACCGCGGTCGCCCTCGCCGCGATCCTGGTCGCTGTCGTGGGCGGGCTCATATGGGCCAACGTGATCTTCAACCGGATCGAGAAGGTGGAGGTGTCCGATGCACTGTCGTCGTCATCGGGGACCAACTGGCTTCTCGTCGGGGCCGACAACGCTCTAGGTGACGGACCGGGACGTGAGGGGGTCGACGGGGTTCGGGCCGACACCGTCATGGTGCTTCGCATCCAGGACGGAAACGCGTCGATGCTCTCACTGAACCGGGACCTGTGGGTCCGAAACCCGGCCACCGGCGACGAAGGGCGCCTCAACGCCACCTACAACCAGGGACCGGGCAATCTGATCCGGGCCGTTACCGAGAACTTCGGCATCCCAATCGAGCGCTACATGGAGATCGACTTCGACTCCTTCAGCGGTCTGGTCGACTCGCTGGGCGGCATCGAGGTGAACTTCGCAAACCCCGCCTTCGACCTGGCCTCAGGACTGGACGTGAAGACGGCCGGAGTGGTCCACCTAGATGGAGCCCAAGCCTTGGCCTACGTCCGCTCCCGCCACTTCACCGAGGTGATCAACGGCCAGCCGGTGCCCGAAGGCGGGCTCCCCGACGTCAACCGGACCATGCGCCAGCAGACCTTCTTGCGTGAGGTCATGCGCAAGGCGTCCACGAAGCGCAACCCGTTCGCGTTGATGTCAGCCGCCAGTTCCATGACCGCCGGGCTGCGCATAGACGACGCCATGACCATGTTCGACCCGCTCCGGCTGGCACTGGCCATGCGCAACCTCGACCCCCGACCGACGGCGCTTCCGGTCACTCCTCGGACCACCAGTGGCGGTGCCCAGGTTCTGGAGTTGGGCGAGGGAGCCGAAGAGGTCCTGGCTGGCTTCCGCTGATCAGGCGGTCGGTCGCTGGCTTGGCCGACGTCGAGCCCGGGCCGGGCGGGTGATCGTGCGGGGGACGCGCGATGTGGTGGTTACCCGTGACCGCGTCGGGTAACTACCGTCACCGCCCATGACCATTCTTCGTGACGGCCTGATCGCACCATCGTTCATCGCTGATGGACGGACCCAAGGTGCGGAGGCCGGGCGATGAGCGGGCCCAGCACCGCCTCTGAACCGGCCGGCCCCTACGAGGGTTTCGGCGGCAAGGTCGGACGAACCTTCGCCGGTTCGGAGGGTTGGTGGCCGCGGCGGCCCGAGCCCGGGCCTGATGCACCCAACGTGGTGGTGATTCTGGTCGACGACCTCGGGTTCGCCGACCTGGGCTGCTACGGCTCGGAGATCCCAACCCCCAACTTGGACAAGTTGGCCGCTGATGGCCTCCAGTTCACCAACTTCCACGTCACCCCGATGTGCTCTCCGACCCGGGCCGCCCTGCTCACCGGGGTGAACCCCCACCGGGCCGGGGCCGGCCACGTGGCCAACTCCGATCCGGGTTTCCCCGGTTACGCCGCCGAGTTGGCCGACGACGTCGCCACCGCCGCCGAACTGTTCCGGGATGCGGGCTACCACACCATCGCCATCGGCAAGTGGCACCTCACCAAGGATGCCGACCTGTCCGAGGCCGGCCCCCGCCACGCCTGGCCGTGCCAGCGAGGGTTCGACCGCTACTACGGCGTCCTCGATGCGTTCACCAACCTCCACCATCCCCACCGCCTGGTCGAGGACAACCACACCGTTCCCGTCGACCGCTACCCCGACGGCTACTACGTCACCGACGATCTGACCGACCGGGCCATCGACTACATACGCCACGCCCGTACCTCGAACCCGACCCAGCCCTTCTTCTGCTACTTCGCCCACATCGCCGTACACGCTCCGTTGCAGTGCAAGCCCGAAGACCACGACCGCCACCGGGGCCGCTACGACGAGGGATGGGATGCCCTACGCCAGGCCCGCCACCTACGCCAGGTGGAGTTGGGGTTGCTGCCACCCGGCACTCCCCTCCCACCACCCAACCACGAGCCGGGTGACGAGGTGAGCGCCTGGGCCGACCTAGATCCCGCGGATCAACGGCTCTACTCCCGCTACATGGAGGTCTACGCCGCCATGGTCGACAGCGTGGACCAGTCGGTGGGACGACTGCTGGCCGCGCTCGAGGATCTCGGCGTGGCCGACAACACCATCGTCTGCTTCTTGTCCGACAACGGGGCGTCGCGGGAAGGTGAAACCGCCGGGACCACCGCCTACTTCCGGACGCTCGTGTCCAAGAACGTCACCGACATCGAAGACGTCGACTTCGACCGAGACCGCATAGACGACGCTGGCACCCCCCGGGCCCTCGTCCACTACCCCCGGGGTTGGGCCATGGCCTCCAACACCCCATTCCGGCTCTACAAGATCAACACCCACGCTGGCGGTCACTCCGTCCCGTTCATCGTGGATTGGCCCGCGGGCCGAGCCGGACTGGACAAGCTGGTCCCCGGCCGACGAGACCAGTGGACCCACGTCACCGATGTGTTGCCCACGCTGTGCGAGCTAGCCGGGGTGTCTCGGCCCGAACAGCGTGCCGGTGTTCGGCTTCAGCCTCTCAACGGGGTGTCGATGGCGCCGGTGTTCCTCGACCATGAGGCCAAGCACGACCATGGCTCCCAGTACACCGAGATGTCAGGGCATCGTGGCTTCTATGACGGCGAGGGGTGGGAGATCGTGACCCGACACTCTGCGCTGACCGAGTTCGGAGACCACGAGTGGGAGTTGTACGACCTGAACAACGACCGTACCCAGACCGAGAACCTGGCCGCCGAGCATCCAGAAGTGGTGGCCCGTCTGGCCGATGGCTGGGAGCAGGCCGCCCGCCAGAACCAGGTGTACCCATTGGACGAAGGGTCACGTCTGCGCTTCATAACCCGACCTCCATACGAGGATCACATGGAGCAACCGGTGCGCATCCCTGCTGGTACGCACACTCTGGAGCGCTACCGGTCCCAGCTCCTCATCCAGTGGCGCTCCTTCACCGTCGACGTCGACGTCGATCACAGCGCAGCCGATCGTGGGGTCTTCTTCGCCCATGGCGACCAGGGCGGCGGATACGCCCTCTACGTCGTGGACTCGACGAGCTCACTGCTAGCCGACCACCCCGCGCCGGCCCGAGCAGCCGACCCCGACCCCGTTGCCGCCCCCGACCCCGACCCCGATGAGGACACCGGGGAACTGGTCTTCGTCCACAACGGATACGGAAAGGTCTCAGTGATCAGGTGCGGCCCCATGCCCGTCGGTGACGGTCCGCTTCGTCTCGAGATGACTGCCCCGGGAGGTTGGGTTTGGAATGCCCGGGTCGTGGTGGGAGATGAAGAGCGAGGCGGAGCCGATGGGTTGTTGATGTTGGCCGCCATGGCCCCCTTCGAAGGGATCGACGTAGGCGTGGATCGACGTTCCCCGGTGTGGTGGGACGTGTATGCCCAACACGGTCCGTTCCCGTACTCAGGCCGGCTGAGAGCAGTCTCCTACGTCCCTGGGGAGAGGGCGCCCGACTCGGGGACACGCTTCTTGGACCTGTTGCGCGAGATCGGGATGCGCTACGAGTGATGTCTGACAACGACACCAGCACCCGCTTGGCCCTCTGGGTGAGGCGACCGTAGGGTCAGGCGACCATGACCGAGCAACACCCCAACTCTGCGTCGGAGATCGCCCGAGTCGGCCTCATCCAATGCGGCCATGTGCGAGAAGACGTGGCCACCGACCATGGCGACTATCCCGAGTTGTTCGCCACGTTGCTGGCCGACGCACCCCTCGATCTCGTCACCTACCCCGTCGAGGACGGCGACCTACCCACCGGTCCGAGGGACTGTGACGCATGGCTGGTGTCGGGATCGGCATCGTCGGTCTATGACAGCCACCGCTGGATCGCCGACACGGGCGCCTTCTTGGCCCGGGTCGTCGAGGCCGAGGTGCCGCTGGTGACGGTGTGCTTCGGCCACCAGCTCCTAGCCCAGGCCATGGGCGGCAAGGTTGAACGTTCAGGGCGAGGGTGGGGCGTCGGGATCCAGGACTACCGGGTCGTATCTGCCGCCCCGGGTTGGCCCACGGCCGAGATCCCAACCACGCTGTCGCTCCTGGCCAGCCACCAAGACCAGGTCACCGAGCTTCCCGACGGAGCGACTGTCATCGCGGCCTCAGACCACTGCCCGGTGGCGGCCTACTCGCTCAACACTCGGACGGTGGCCGTCCAGGCCCATCCTGAGTTCACACCGGCCCTTACCCGAGATCTGATCACCGTGCGCCGGGACCTGATCGGCCCGGAGTCGGCCGACGCGGCCCTGCACCGCCTGGAAGATCACGCCGCGGTCGCAGGCCTCGACGACCGAGCCGTGGCCCGCTGGTTCACCGCAATCCTCTGTGGAGATGTCCGATGATCGTTCACGACACGCCGCAACAGCGGGCTACCCCCCGGCCGATTGCAGTCCGGTCCGGGGCGGTGCTGGTTTCGGTGGTGCTGCTCGTCGTCACCCTGATCGTCGGAGGCCCGACCCCCGGCCCGGCCAGCGCCACGACCAACGGCGCCTGTTCTCGTGACACGGCAGCCGACCTGCGCTGGGTCTCGTGGCTGCACCTGACCATGGCCGGCAACGAGCCGACCCTTCCCGCGTCGGCCCCGTGGCTGGCAAAGCTGGTTGACGGCGCCACCTACCTCGAGGTCGCGTCTGGCATCGGGAACGCCGAAGCATCGGCCCGCAGGCGGGTGGCCGATCTGTACGAGCTGATCCTTCAGCGTTCGGCCTCGGTCGGCGACCTGTCCAACTGGGCGCCGACGGCGCGGACCCGGGGTTCTGCCTTCGTGGCTGGTGAGCTGGCCGCTTCGGGCGAGGCTTGGACCCGGGCCGGTTCCAACAACGCCGGCTGGCTGGAACGCACCTATCAGGTGATGTTGGGACGCGGCGTCGACCCGGCTGGACTCGACTACTGGAGCGGACGCCTGAACTCGGGTGCCACCCGACAGTCGGTGGCCGCCGCGCTGTGGGCCACCCCGGCCAGCATCCGCAGGCGGACCGACGCCGCCTACCGGCAGGTGCTCGGCCGCCCGGGAGACGAGGGTGGCATCACCCACTGGTCCGCCACCACCGCGGCCTACGGCGATGAAGGCGTGATCGCGGCCCTGGCGGCCACGTCGGCTGGTTGGTCCCGAGCCCAGAATCACTACGGCTCGACCGGTGGCACCCTCCCCCCGTTGTGCCCCCGTTTCCTCCAGTGGATGCCACCGGCAGGGTCGATCGTACGAACCCTTCAGCCGGTTGCCTCCTTCGGAGCGAACCTGGCCACCCTCACCTTCGATGACGGCCCCAATCCGACCTGGACCCCCCAGGTCCTCGACGTCCTGGCCCGGTACCGGATCCGGGCCACCTTCTTCGTGGTGGGCAACGCGGCACGCCGTCACCCCGACCTAGTGCGTCGCATGATCGCCGAAGGTCACCATGTAGCGGTCCACACCATGACCCATCCCAACCTGCTGACCCTTGGTCGCTCCGGCCAGTACCAGCAGATCGCCGGTTCGGTCGACGTGGTCAACTCGATAGCTGGACCCGGTACCGTGCGATGCTTCCGCCCGCCCTACGGCAACCGCAACGCCACCACCGACGCCATCGCCGCCGAACTGGGCCTGGCCACCATCATGTGGAGCCGCGACGGCCGGGACTGGGCTTCGCCCGGTGTCGATGCCATCGTCAACGGCAACCTGAGCACCCGCTACGACGGAGGTCGAGCCGTGCTGCTGCTCCATGACGGTGGCATCGACCGCACCCAAACGGTGGCGGCCCTTCCCCGTCTCATCGATGCGCTTTCGGCCCGGGGCTACCGGTTCGTCCAGATCTGCTAGCCCTCTGGTGTGACCCATCACCCCGACCTCGACCAGGCACGGCCCCATCGGCTGGTACCGGTGCGGCGGGTGCGCTTCGAGTGGCCCGAGGACCTGGACCCGGTGTGGACGCCCAAGGTGCCGGAGCTGGCCATCGCCGCCAACGCGGTGTCCCTGCTCATGCCCCACGCCGAGCCCTACGTGGTGGCCTCGACC
>WBZX01000528.1_pt1 | contig 34422 bp, 27 predicted proteins | sample 5204211 | NCBI WGS metagenome assembly WBZX01 (sample SAMN12344362, study PRJNA552823) | activated sludge metagenome | biome: Activated sludge suspended growth; feature: Nitrification reactor; material: Wastewater; isolation source: activated sludge from nitrification reactor of wastewater...
GTGGTGAGGCGCGTCGGGATCCTATCGACGATCGGTGTGGCGACGGCGCTGCTGGCCTTCGCGTCGTGGTGCGTCGTGGTGTTGTCGTCGGTGGCCGAGCTGCGCGCGGGGCTCGAGCAGCGCGTCGGATGGCTGTCGCAGCTGCACGGGATCAGCAGTGGCCTGCGTGCGCAGACCGACGCCGGCGCGGCCGCGGAGCTCGACCGCGAGCTGTTCGCGGTCGGCCGCGAGATGTTGCAGTCGCGCGAGACGGGTGATGCGCTGGCGAACTCGATCGCGCGGGCTTCACTCGAGCTGCGGGGCTCGCTCGATCACGACACCGTCGACGGCCGGCGCCGCAGCGATGCGCTGCAGCTGGTCGACGCTTCGGTGAAGGAGCTTCGAGCCGAGAACGCCGCCGTGTCGGCGAAGTTGGGCGAGGAGTGGGATGCGCTGTGTGCGATCGCTTGGAGTGCGATCGGCATCGCGGGCGTGACGACGATGCTGTTCGGGTATCTGGCGATCGTCTCGCTCCCGCGGGTGCGGGCAGACCGTGAGCGCATGCGCCAGATGGCGCGGCGCATGGACGAGATGCAGGCCACCGGAAGGCTGGTCGGGCACGAACTCGGAGGACCATTGACCGTGGTGATGACCAACTTGCAACTGTTGCGCGCACGCGCCAACGGCCCCGGCGACGACGAGGGACAGCGCCTCATCGATGATGCGCTGCGCGCCCTCGCGCGGGCCACCGGCACCCTGCAGGATCTCCGCGCCTCGTCCGACTCTGCGCCGATGCGGGCCGAGGCCGACGTGCAGCTCGCTCTCGACGACGCGCTCGCCGCGGTGGCGCGGCGCGACGGCGCATCACGCGTCCAGATCGAGCGTGCAAACGTACCGATCGTTCGTGTGCCCGAGCCGGTCGTGCGCCGGCTCTTCACCGACGTGCTCGACGCCGCACTCGAGCGCGACGGTGTGTCGCGCGATCGCTCGATCCGCGTGTCGGCCCGTGACGCCGGCGCGTTCGTGGCGATCGAGTTCGGCCTGCCGGCGGCCTGTGCCCCGGCGCTCTCGGTGCCCACCATGGGGCGCGCGGTGGAGTCGATCGGCGGTCGCTTCTCGTTCGAGACCCGCGGCGTCGATGCGGTCGCGCGCTTCGAGCTGCCGGTCGACGGGCCGCTGCCCGCGGTGCGCCCGATTGCGCCGCCGGTCGCGTCCACCCCCGGGCCCACGCCCGCCGCGGCCCCGGCCGCGCTACGCATCCTGCTGGTCGACGATGACGAGCTGGTGGTGGCGTCGGTGCGGCGGGTGCTCAAGAAGCACGTCGTCGACGCAGAGCTCGATGGCCGGCGCGCCATCACGCGCCTGTGCGAGGGCGACTACGACCTCGTGCTGTGCGACGTGATGATGCCCGGCACCAGCGGCATCGAGGTCTTCGAGCAGGTCGCGCGACGACGGCCCGAAATCGCCGCGCGTTTCGTCTTCATGAGCGGCGGCGCGGTCGACCATCGCGTCGAGCGCTTCCTCGCCGAGCAGGCCCCCGCGCGAATCGACAAGCCGTTCGGTAGCGAGGCGCTGCGCAGCTTCGTCGAGATGCGCGTGGCGGCGCTGCGCGCGTGACGGCCTACTTGCCGTCCTTCTTCTCGGGCTCCTGATACCAGGCGAGCGGCTCGACCAGCCCGTCGAGCTCGTCGAACTCGACCTTCACGCCGTTGTTCGAGAACCACAGCTCGTTGTTGGCCAGCGGCGCGCGGCGCTGCGCGATGAAGAGGATCGGCTCGGCCTTCTTGTTGTAGCCCAGCTGCACGATCGCGTTCTTGATCCACTTGCCGGTGTCACCGAACGTGAACTCGCGCTGCAGGCGATAGAAGCCCTCGTGCGGCAGCTTCACCAGGGTCTCGCCCCAGTTGAGCGAGTTCGCCGGGACCTTGATGCCGGGCATCTGGAACCGCCACTGGTTGTGGGTGTTCGTGGCCGGCAGCAGCACGGACGCCGGCGCGAACTCGCCATCGGTCCGGATCAGCACGAGCTGATCGGGCCCGACCTGCGCCTCGAAGCCGGGGAGATACTTGCTGGTCTTGTAGATGCCGGGCTCGTACTTGAACGCCATGGGAGAGGGCGAACCATAGACGAGCCCGGCGGGGCGGGGAAGCGATCCGGGGAAAAATCGGCGGCGCGAGCCACCCCGCCTGGAGTCCCAGCTCGGGCGGCGTGGCTATGCCAGGCCGACCGCGCGCGCGAAGGCCTCGAGCCGTGGGCGGGCGGCGGCGAGATCGTCACGGGTCTTGATCGGCAAGAACCGCGTGTCGCGGTCGACGTCGAGGAACGCCGAGGGCACGAACTCGGTGACCTGCCCGATCAGCTGTTCGAACTGCACGACCTCGCGCTCACCGCCCGAGGGCCACGCGATCTTCTTGCGCACCGCGAACCACGACAGCGGGAAGCTGCGGTCCATCGCGCTGGTGCGCAACCACAGCGTGTTGGTGTTGAAGTGGGGGTAGTCGGCGAGGTCGGTGCCGAGCGGCAATCGGAAGCCCTCGATGATCGCGGGGCGCCCGCCCGGAAGACACGCGACGCAGCCGCCGGCGTCGCCGGCGATGCGGCGCACGACCTCGACCGAGACGTCAGCGCCGCCCTGCAGATGGGCGCCGAGCACGAGGGGATCGAGTGACGCACCGACGTTGTCGACGTTGGAGACGAGGATGTGCTCGACGCCGCGCTCGCGCAGCGCGGCGAGGGTCCCGCTGCCCACCAACCGCGCGAGCGTGTCGCCGTGGCCGGGCGCGGCGTACAGCGTGTCGTCGTCGAAGTCCGCGGCCTCGGGCAAGCTCGCCAGCGGGGTGCCGTCGGGCAGCACGCGCGGCATGATCGACTGGCTGAACCAGAGACGATCGGCCGGCGCGAGCCCGGCCCAATCGATCGCATCGACGTGGGCTCGGCTGGCGGCCTCGGTTGCGAAGCTGAACATCAACACCACCGGGATCGCGCCGCCGATCGCCTTCGCGCGCTCGCGGACCTCGGCCAGCTTGATGGCGAGGAAGCTGCTGTTGGGGGCGCCGTCGACCACCGGCACGACCCCCTTCGCGCCGCCGCCGAAGCGCGTCGCCATGCCACCGCCGAGCACGAGCACCGCGACCTTGCCGGCCCGCAGGGCGTCGAGGCCCAGCTCGGTGCGTTGCGCCCTCGCGCTGGGGTCGGCGAGGTCGAGCGGCGGGGTCGCGAGCGGCGTCGGGGCCTGGGTCAGGCGATTGGCCGCGGGGTCGAGCGCACCGGTGCTGACGCGGGCGCGCAGCTCGTCGAACGCGACGCGATCGAAGGCGTGATGGGCGACGGACGGGCGGAGTTCCACCGCCGATCGGTATCACGTCTCGCGGCGGGCTTCATCGCGTGGCGTGGGGCGGCGTCGAAGCGTCTTGCGGCCCACGATCCGGGGCCGGTGTCGCACGCCTCACATGCAGGTGAGGCCGCACTGCATGGTGGCCGCGTCGACGCACTCGGCGGTCCACTGCGCCCAGCAGGCGTCGAGCATGTCGGTGACGCAACCGAACACATCGATGTCGTTGCATGCCTGGGCCTCGTGCGCGGTGCAGCAGTCGTTCATGCAATCGATGCCGCACGCGCTGGCCTCGGCGACGCAGTAGAGGTCCCAGTTGGTGTCGCAGCAGTACGGATCGCCGGCGCACACGCACGCGGCCACCCGCGCGTCGCCACAGCCCGCACCGAGCTCGGAACCCTCGCAGCAGGGCCCGTCGTTGGACGACGGTGGCCCACCGGTGTCGCCGCCGCCATCGCTGGCATCGCCGGCCGAGGCGGTGCCGGTGCTGTCGGCGACGCCGCCGTCGCTGCTCGCGTCGGCCATGCACGTGGCCTCGCAAGCGACGCTCGCACGATCGACGCACGCCGCGTCCCATCCGAACGCGCAGCACGCCGGGGCCTGGTCGCACACGCAGCTCTGCACGGCGGCCTCGTTGCACCCCGGCGCGTCGTGGACCTCGCAGCAGCCCTGCGGATCGTCGGGTGTGCCCGCACCGTCGCCGGTGACGTCGGTCGTGCCCGTCGAGCTGTCGATCGCGGTCGTGCCCTCGCCGGTGCTCGATGACGACGAGCCCGGCCCGCCGTCTGCGAACGTGGTGTCGCCGCCGGCGCTGCTGCTGTCGAACGAGCACGCGAACACGAGGGCCAGCAGCGCGGCGTACGGGCGTGGGGGGCAGATCGAGCTCGGCATGGGCCTTCGCGTCGGCGACCCGACCTGGAGTCGGTTGCGCCGGCGGGCACGCGGGTTCCCGCGAGGGCGCCAGGGGTGGTCGCCCACGCCGCTCACGGTGGGTGGCCGTCGACGCGCAGCTGATACAGGAAGTAGGGCGGCATGCACACGCCGTGGCCGTCGACGCGCGCGCAGATGTAGTCGTCGCGGCAGGCTCGCTCGCGATCGCACGCACGCATCGCCGCGGGGTGGGCGGTCTTTCGCATGCACGTCGCGAAGCCGCGGCCGCTCGCGAGGCAATCGTTGAACGGTCGCAGCTGCGGGATCGCGCCGCAGGCCTCGTCGTCACCGAGCGCGGTGCAGGTACGGGCGCAGCTCCCGGCGGGGAAGCCGACCGCGTTGCCGTTGCACACGCCATCCTGCTCACAGGTGCGCGCGCCGTCCTTGGGGTAGCGCATGCGATCGCGCAGCGGATCGGCCTGCGTCGACATGGTGCCGAGCTGACAGGGATCGCCGGCTTGGGCGGTCGCACCCAGGCAGGTGCCGAGCTCGGGATCGTCGACGGCGGTGCACACCAGGCCGCTCGCGCAGCGCAGCGCGGCGAACCCGGGATCGCCCAGGCCGCAGTGGGCCCCGTGGCCGCCGGCCATGGGATCGTGATCGGGCAGCGGCCGCGACTCGTCGACGCTCTCGCCGGCCGCGAGCGCGCGCAGGTAGGCCTCGCGTCGCGGCAGATCGCCCAGCAGGTGCGGCGAGCTTCCAACCGCGAGCGCGTCGACGCGGTCGGGATCGTCGGCGTCGTCGCCCAAGAGGTGGAAGCCGGCGATGCTGCGACTCTCGTGACAGCCGGCACAGGTGAGCGCATCGAGGCGTCGCAGCAGCGCCGCGGGCGTGCGGATGCTGGCGTGCTCGGCGAGCGGGAGCTCGGCCACGTCGCTGGCGCGTAGCAGCTGCGAGAACGGGCGGTTGCCGAGCCGCGCGAGGCCGCGGGGGGTGAACGAGCTGCTGCTGCGGGCGGCGAGCGACTCGGGCATCACGGCGATGCCGCGATCGATCGCGTCGAGCGTCGCGGGCTCGCGCAGCCACGCGAGCAGGCGCTCGCGCGCGGCCTTCGAGCCGCGCAGCTTGGCGACATCGGGGGTGTTCTCGAGCGGTGCCGCGATCATCTTGCGCTCGGCCCGATGGAACACCCGCAGCATGTAGCTGGCGTGGCCACCGAGGTCGGGGCGGATCGTGCCGGGCCAGCGCGAGGTCTGCACGTCGATCTCGATCGCCGCGAGCGCGTCGAGCCCCCGTCGTGCCGGTGCGAGCGGGCCATCGTCGCCGACCAGGTGCGTGGCCAGCTGCGCGGGGGTGCTGCGCTCGGGCACCAACCACCGCGTGGCGACGTCGCGGCAGCCGTGGCCGTCATCGCGCTGCCACAACACCACGTTGACCGTCATCGGCAGGCGCGAGCGCACCTCCTCACGGACCTGCACGGCGCGGTGCGCGAGCCGATAGATGAGTCGGGTCTCGCCGCAGTGGCGCGGATCGAAGGGGCGACGATCGACGCGGTTGACCACGCCGACCAGCTCGAACCACGCGTGCTCCGACGTGAGCCACCCGAGATCGAACAGCCGATGGGTGTGGCGCAGCCCCACGCCGGCGCGGGGATCGTCGGCCGCCAGCGCCGCGAGATCGCCGGCTAGCGCGTCGACGATCGAGCGGTAGTGGGCGTCCTTGGCCAGCGCAGCGTTGTCGCCGGCCTCACGCGCGAAGCCGACCTGCGCGAGCGAGAGGCCCGAACGCGTCAGCGCGTCGAGCACGTCGGGCTCGGTGACCAGCACCAGCGCATCGCGTGGCGCGGGTGCGGGCGCTGGCGCAGCGGGGCCCGCGGCCGCGCGCCGCGTGTCGTCGGCCGTCGCAGCGACGGCATCGCTCGGGATCGCGGCCAGCGGCGCGGGCTCGGCCGTGCGTGGGCTCGGTTCGCAGCCGAGCGCCCACAGCAACGCGATCGCCCGGCGCCGCACCCCGCGAGCGTAGCAGCCCCGGCGATCAGCGGAACGGATCGATCGCCCGCGTCGCGTGCACGGCGTCGGCTGCCATCGCCGCCATCGGCATGCCACCGCCCGGCATCGCGATCGTGGTCGCGACCGGTGGCGCAGCCACGGGCGCGGCGGTGAGCTCGAGCGGTGCCGGCTCCAGCGGCAGCTCGCGCGCGCCGGCGTCCGTGGCCCGCGGCGGCGCGTCGTCGAGCAAGACGATGCCGTCGTCGTCGTCGTCGAACGACTCGTCCGGCGCGGCGACGGCGTCGTCGTCCTGCAGCGGCGCACGGGCGCCCGCGAGCACCGGCTCGTCGAGGTGGGCCGGGCGCGCGACCGGGGTCTGGGTCGCCTCGTGGGGCCGGGTCATCGCGGCCTCGACGTTCGCGGCGGTGCGACCGCTCCACCAGGCGCCGCCGAACAACACGCACGTGATCGCGAGCCCACCGAGCACGCTGCCCGACCACCGACGGGGATCGAGCTTGCGCTCGACCAGCGTGGGCTGCACGAGGAACTCGCGCCGTGGTCCGGCCAGCCGTCGTCGCTTGCGCGGGGTGCCGAAGGCATCGATGGCGTCGATGACCCCGCGCGGGGTCGCGGCGGCGAGCACCATCACGTCGCCGGCGGCGTCGGGATCGAGCGCGTCGCGCAAGCGCGAGCGAGCGTCGCGGTCGGTGCCCTCGGGCGCCCACACCACGCGCAGCACGTCGGCGCTGGCGGGCTGCTGCAGCAGCGTGCGCGCGTCGGCCCCGGTCGCCAGCGTGACCTCGTAGCCCCGGGTATGCAGGGCGTCGACGATGCAGCACGCGGCCGGTCGCAGCTCCTCGGCGCAGAACAGACGCACGCGCCGAATGCCCGCTCGCCAGGCGGCTTGCATGACGGTCGCAGCAATGACTCTCTGGGTGACAGGCCGTTGCGCCACGGCGGCCGAGGTTGGCCGATCACGATGGCGGCACCAAAAAAACCGCGCGGGCGCGCTGACCGGGCGAAGGCAAGTTTTCTGTTATGCTCCGCCGCCGGTCTAGGGGCGGCTCTGGGCGAGGGCTCTTCAAGGCCCCCCGAAGCCCCAGCGACGCGCAGTGCCCCACCATCTCCTTGGGCACGACCGCCGAGTTCACCCCCCACGGGACCCCACGATTTCCCTTCACACTCCCGAGACACATCGCACGTGGCACAGTCCGTCATCGTCGTCAACGCCGACGGCCCCGACAAGCGGGTCGCACTCATCGAAAATGGAATCCTCTCCGAGCTGTATCTCGAGCGCGAGCGCGCGCGTGGGACGGTGGGGAACGTCTACAAGGGCAAGGTCCTGCGCGTGCTCCCGGGCATGCAGGCCGCCTTCGTCGACATCGGCGAGGAGAAGGCCGCGTTCCTCTACGCCGGCGACATCGCGCGACCGAGCGACGGTCCGCCGACCGAGGGTGACGACGACGTCGGTGAGGGCGGGCTGCCGCAGCGCCGCGGCAAGGCGCCCGAGATCGCCACGTTGGTGCGCCCTGGCCAGGAGATCCTGGTCCAGGTCGTCAAGGACCCGATCTCCAACAAGGGCGCCCGCATCACCTCGTACATCTCGCTGCCGGGCCGCAACGTCGTGTTCATGCCGACGGTCAGCCACATCGGCATCTCGCGCCGCGTCGGCACCGACCGCGATCGTCGTCGCCTGCGACGCCTGGTCGAGCAGATGCGTCCGCCGGGCGCGGGCTTCATCGTCCGCACCGTCGCGGAGAACGCGACCAACGGGCAGGTCCGCGGCGACATGGACTACCTGCTCAAGCTGTGGGCCAACATCAAGGCCAACGAGCGCATCCATCGCGCGCCGGTGCTGCTGTACCGCGATCTCGATCTGGTGCTCCGCATCGTCCGCGACAACCTGAGCCCCGAGCTCGATCGCGTCATCACCGACGACCGCGCGCAGTTCGAGCGGCTGTCGCGGTTCGTGCAGGCGTTCATGCCCGACTACGCCGAGAAGATCTCGCTGTACGAGGGCCGCGAGCCGATCTTCGACGGCTACGGCATCGAGGCCGAGGTCGATCGCGCGCTCGAGCGGCAGGTCACCCTCAAGAGCGGCGGTACGCTGATCTTCGACCAAGGCGAGGCGCTCACCGCGATCGACGTCAACACCGGCAAGTTCGTCGGCGCCAAGGGCAAGACCCTCGAAGAGACCATCACCCAGACCAACCTCGAGGCCGCCGACGAGATCGCCGAGCAGCTGCGACTGCGCAACCTCGGTGGTCTCATCATCATCGACTTCATCGACATGGACCGCGAGTCCAACCGTCGCAAGGTCTACCGCAAGCTGCAGGACACGCTGCGGAAGGACCGTGCCAAGGCCCACATCACCAAGATCAGCGAGATGGGCCTGGTCGAGATGAGCCGCAAGCGCACGCGCGAGAGCCTGCAGCGCGTGCTCACCTCGCAGTGCTCGTACTGCAACGGCAAGGGCTACACCAAGAGCACCTCGACGGTCGCGTTCGAGATCCTGCGCCACATTCGGCGCGAAGCGGCGCACATCCCCGGCGATGCCATCATGGTCAACGCCAACCCCGAGGTCGCCGACCTCATGCGGGGGCCCGAGTCGGCTGCGGTCGACGAGACCGTGAAGCGAATCCAGCGCGCGATCGAGATCCATGCGCGCAAGGGCTTCCACGTCGAACATTTCGAGGTGAAGGGCAAGACCCCGGGCAAGGGCGGTCGCGGCAAGGACCACGACGAAGAGTGATCGCGTGGCCGACCGGGACGACGAGCAGGGTGATCGCCGACGCGCACAGCGGGTGCCGATCAATGCCGAGTTCGGCGCGCTGCCGGAGACCACCTACGTCAGCGATCTGTCCGAGCACGGCGTGTTCGTGCACACCTCGCGCGGGCTGCCGGTCGGCACCGCGGTGACGCTGCGCTTCACGGTCTTGCTCGACGACCCCGTGGTGCTCGAAGCCAGCGGCCGCGTCGTGCGGCGCTCGCACGCGCCCGCCGGTCTCGGCATTGCGTTCACCGAGCTGCGGCCGGAGATGGCGCTGCGCCTGCAGGACGTCATCACGCGCCAGCGCCCGCGCGACATCATCCGGCCGCTCGAGCCCGCGCCCGCCAAGGCCACCACGAGCGGTGCGTTCCGCCGGGTCGAGGCGCCGCCGGCCAGCGGCCAGACGCGGGTGACCAAGCCTCCCTTGGAGCCGCCCGGCGACACCAAGGTCGTCAGCGCGCCGGTCGCCAGCGGCGGCGCAGCGGCCGACTCGACCAAGGTCGTCACCGCGCCCATCGGTCCTGAACTCGGGCCTGAGCTCGGGCCCGACCCCGATTCCGATCAGGACGGCGCCGAGCCGACCAAGGTTGCGACCGCGCCGGCCGCGGACGCCGATCTGCCCAGGGTCGCCTCGCCCTACGACGAGGAGGCCTTCGAGGCCCACCAGACCCTGGTGAAGCTCGAGGCGGTCGACCTGGAAATCCTCGACGAGGACGACGACTTCGACCACGATGCAGGGGAGAGCGGCCCTCGGCGGCGCTAGACCATGAGCCTCGGCAAACGACTGCTCGACCTCGCGCGAGCCAACCTCACCGACTTCCGCCACGCGCTCAGCCGCGACGACGAGCGCGAGCTGCTCGACGCGGAGCACGAAGAGCGAGCCCGTGCGCGCGCCGCCGAAGAAGAGCGTGCCGCGAGCGAGGCCGCCGAAGGCGAGGACGCGGAGACCATCGGTGCGCGTGCGGGTCGCGGCGCTCGTCGCTTCAAGGACGCGGCCGAGGAGGCGTGGGAGCGCGCGTTCGAGGCCGCACGGGCCCGTGCCGGCGTGCGTGGTGGCCCGCCGAGCGATCCCGCCGGCGATCGCCGTCGTTGGTACCGCACGCTCGAGCTCGAGCCCGGCGCCGATCTCAAGGAAGTGCGCCGCGCCTATCGCCGCCTGATGAAGCAGTACCACCCCGATCGCTTCGCCAACGACCCCGAGAAGCTGAAGGTCGCCACCGAGGTCACGCGCAAGCTGACCGAGGCCTACAACGGTCTCGTGCAGCTGCTGGGTGGCTGACGCGCACGGAATCGCCTCGAGATGGCCACCTCCAAGTCCTCCGGGTCCAAGTCCCCGGCGTCGCGGGCCGCCCGCATCAAGACCGTGCGCTCGATGGCCTCGCGCGCCGATCGCCACCTCCTGTACGAGCGCTCGGTGCAGGACCCCGAGGGCGACACCCGCGTGCTCGCGCGGCTGTTCCGACGCCTGAAGAACCGCGTGCCCCAGCACCTGCGCGAGGACTTCTGTGGCACCGCCACGCTGTCGGCCCACTGGGTCCGCGACCACGACGATCGAACGGCGACCGGCGTCGATCTCGACGCCGAGACGCTGGCGTGGGGCCGCGCGCATCACCTGCGCGGGGTCGAGTCGCAGGTCGATCTGCTCGAGCGCAACGTGCTCGACGGCGGCGGGCGCAAGGCCGACATCAGCTGCGCGCTCAACTTCAGCTACTGCGTGTTCAAGACCCGCGACGCGCTGCGGCGCTACTTCGAGGTCGCCCGCTCGACGCTCGCCGACGACGGCATCTTCGTGATCGACTGCTTCGGTGGTTGGGGTGCGTTCCGGCCCGAACGCGAGCGTCGCAAGGTCGAGGACTTCTACTACGAGTGGGAGCGCGCGCACTTCGATCCGCTCACGAACGAGGTGCTGTGCCACATCCACTTCTCGTTCCTCGATGGCTCACGCATCGAACGCGCCTTCACCTACGACTGGCGCTGGTGGAGCGTGCAAGAGCTTCGCGAGCTGTTGTTCGAGGCCGGCTTCAAGGCCGTGCATGCGCTGTGGGAACGCACCGATGACGACGGCGAGGGCACAGGTGCCTACTACGAACCTCGCCGCGTGGAGAACCAGGAGCTGTGGTGGACGTACGTCGTAGCGGAAAGATGAGCACGGGCGCGAGCCCGAGCGGGCGCAAGACGAAGGCCAAGGCCAAGGCCAAGACCAAGACCAAGAAGCCGACCCAGGCCGAGCGCGCCGATCGCCACGTGCTGTACCAGAGCTCGGTGCAGGTGCCCGAGGGTGACATCGCGATCTTCGAGCAGATCTTCCGCTCGCTCGGGCGGCGCAAGCCGCTGACGATGCGCGAGGACTTCTGCGGCACCGCGTACCTCTCGACCACGTGGGTCAAGAGCGATCCCAAGCGGCGCGCGGTCGGCATCGACCTGGACGAGCCCACGCTCGAGTGGGGGCGCCAGCACAACCTCTCGACGCTCACGCCCGCGCAGCGCAAGCGCATCACCCTGCACCAGGCCGACGTGCTCGACGGCGTCGGTGAGAAGACCGAGTTCACCTGCGCGCTGAACTTCAGCTACCAGGTGTTCAAGACCCGCGAGCTGCTACGCCGCTACTTCGAGCGGGTGCGCGACTGCCTGACCGACGACGGCGTGTTCATCACCGAGCTCTACGGCGGCACCGAGGCGGTCATCGAGCTCGAGGACGAGCGGCAGTGCAAGGGCTTCGTGTACGTGTGGGAGCAGGCCTCGTACAACCCGATCACCCACGACACGCTGTGTCACATCCACTATCGCTTCCCCGATCGCTCGCGTCTGAAGCAGGCCTTCACCTACGACTGGCGCCTGTGGACGATCCCCGAGCTGCGCGAGCTGCTGCAGGAAGCCGGCTTCCGCGAGGTGCAGGTGTGGTGGGAGGGCGTCGACGAGGACGGTGAGGGTTCGGGCGACTACCAGCCGACCGAGTGCGAAGAGAACCAGGAGTCCTGGTTGGTCTACATCGTCGCGATCAAGTGACGCCGGCGCCAGCGAGGCGAGAAGAGAAGGGGAGTCCGGCCGCGCCACCACGAGGTCGTGTGAGTACCTCCTGGTGACCTCGGGCAGCGGGGCCGGGCTCGGGATGCGCCTCGTTCGTTCCGTAGGGGCGCCAGTCTGGAAGTCAGGCTTCGAGGGTGACGTAGATGCGGGTCTCGGCGTGTTCGACGTGGTCGAGCTCGACCACGTACGTACCGCTCTGCGTGAAGGCCGTGCTCGGCGGGTCGGCGAGGAATTCGAGCGCTTGGGTGGTGTGGGGCGCCAGCGCGAGCTGCGGCTCGATCGCCGCGCGACCGAGTGCGACGACCTTGCCGGATGCCAGCTCGCGGACGCACCAGGTCGCCACGCGGCGACCCTCCAGTAGCATGGGTCGATCCGTGGGGTTGTGGATGTGCAGCGTGATCGGCAGTAGCACCGCGGGCCAGCGCCGCTCGTGATCGGCCAGCTCGCCCTGCACGAACATGTCGGGCGCGAAGATGGTGAGCACCGCGCCGCTGGTGGTCGCGCGCATGTTCACGGCGCGGTGACCCCCACGATGTGTTGAACCGACTGCGTGGCGATGCCGGTGGCCGCCAGCACTGCTGCGCCGCCGCTCGTGAGTCGCAGCAGCCAGGTCGAGCCCGGCGTCACGCCGTGCCACTGCAGCTCGAACAGCAGCGACGCGAGGCTCTCGACGGCGATCGAGCCGCGCCAGGTTCCGGCTGCGGCGCAAGGCTCGAGGGTTGCGCGCTCGCTGGGGCAGCTGTGGACGATCCGCCGCATGCGCCGGGCATCGGCGAAGAACGCCAGCTGCGGCGTCGCGTGGCGTGGCCCTGGCGCCGGCGGGCTCACGCGGACCTCGATGTCGAGCGCCGGCATCGTTGCCTGCACTCAGCACATTCGGTGCCAGCTCCGGGCCGGGGCGCCTCGCAGTGAGGTCCCGGTCACGTGGTGGCCGAGCTGTCCGCCGGACTGGCCTCTCGACAGGACAGTCGGCGATGACGCTGTCCTTCGCCCAGGACGGGGGCGTCCGCCGGGCCGTCAGCCGCCGCGCGAGAGGTCGTAGCGGCGGATCAGTGCGTTGAGGTGCGATCGTGAGATGCCCAGCTCGCGTGCCGTCTGCGACACGTTCCAGTCGCGCTGCGCCAGCGCGTGGGCGACGTAGGTGCGCTGGAACGCGTCGACGGCAGACGCGAGGGTGGTGGGCTCGCCCGCCGTGGCCGAGGTCGCGTGGGGGAAGAGGTGGTGCGGCTCGATCTCGAGATTGCGATCCATCCACGCCTCGACCGCCGCGTTCTCGCAGGCGGCTGCGAGCTGCCGGACCCCGCCCGGCCAGGGGGCATGTTGGGCGGCCGCGAGGGCCGCATCGGCGAGGGTCATCGACGGCATCGAGTTGCGCCGCGCCGCCTCGGCCACGAAGTGGCGCGCGAGCATGGCGATGTCCTCGCGGCGCTCGTCGAGCGCGGGCATGCGGATCTCGACCCCGCGCAGGCGGTAGTACAGATCCTCACGGAAGCGACCGGCGCGGATCTCCTCGGGGAGCTCACGGTTGGTGGCCGCGACGAAGCGGACGTCGGCCTGCCTCGCCTTGCCGTCGCCGAGCTGGTAGTAGGCCTTCGACTGCGTGACCTGCAGGAGCTTGGCCTGGAGGTCCGGCTTGAGCTCGCCGATCTCGTCGAGGAAGAGCGTGCCGTGCTCGGCGGCCGCGAGCTTGCCTTCGACGCCGCGCTGGGCCACGGCCGAGTGCGCGCCGCGGGCGGCCCCGAACAGCTCGCTCTCGAACAGCGACTCGGTGAGCGTGGCGCAGTTGAGCTCGACGAACGGCCCGGCTGCGCGCGCGCTGTTGTCGTGGATGATGCGGGCGAGCATCGACTTGCCGGTGCCGGTGGGGCCGGTCAGCAGCACGCTGGTCTCGAGCGTCGCGATGCGGGCGGCCCGGTCGAGCACCTCGGCGACCTTGGTGCTGCGCCCGATGAAGCCCGATGACGCGAAGCGCTGCCGCACGTCGAGGGTGGCGTCCTCGCGCTGCCGCAGCCGCGCGACCTCGAGGATCCGCGAGGCCAACGTGCTCACGAACCCTGCGGTCGCCTCGACGCACGCGACCGCGTCGGGTGCGAACGGACCGCCCACGGGGTTGTCGTGCAGGTAGATGACGCCGGTGATGCCGTGGGCGACCAGCGGCACGCACAGCACCGCATCGATGGCACCGTCGCGCACGCTGGTGCGGCTGGCGAAGCGCTCGTCGAGCATCGCCGAGGGGGTGTGGATCGTGCTGCCCTGCTCGATCGCCGCCGCGATCACGCCGCGCGAGACCTGCTCGCGCACGCGTGCGGTGTCACCTTCGGCGAGCCCCGTCGACGATGACCACCGCGTCTGCGCGGGATCGTCGGCGTCGATGATCTCGATGTAGCCCGACCGCGCGCCGGTGAACGCTCGCAGCGACTCGAGCGCGGCCTCGACCAGCGGCGCCGGATCGTCGGCGCCCGCCATCGCGAGGCACGCGAGGTAGACGTCGCGCTCGCTGGCCGACGCTGGGACCGGTGCCTGTCCTTGCACGCGAACATCGTATCAAGGGGTTGGGCGCCGGTGCGGACACATCGCGGCCGAACGGACACTCGTCCGGCCAGCGCGTTGGCCAATTGGTCTGTGATTCACGCACGTGGGCGTGGCGCGGCACGACCGCTGCACTCTTCGCAATCCACGGATGTGGCTTCAAAGGGTCAGTAGCGCCTCGATCTGCGCATCTTTGGGGATCGCCGCCTGCGTCGGAGGCGGCGATGTCGGCGACGATGCCTTGCTCGATGCTGCGCAGCGCGGCGTCGAGATCCTGACGCCGCCGTATCACCGTCGAGGAGCGGCACTCGGTGGCTACGCAGCGATCCACTGGCGCGCCGCTCGAGGCGACGCCGATGGCGATGGGCTCGACGACGTCGCGATCGCGGCCGGCGGTGACCTCTACCCGCAGAACCTCTTGCTGCTGCCGGGCTGCGTCACCCCAGACGGCGCCGCATCCCTGCGCGGCCTCACCGATGGGGGCGGCGGCGCGACGCAGCCGGGTACGTGGAGTTCGCCGCAGTTCGGGTTCTTCACGCAGGTGCAGCTCGCCGACGTCGACGACGCGCCCGGGCTCGAGCTGGTCGCATCGTCGCTGGATGCGTGGCTGCCATCGGTGCCGACCGCGGTGGAGCACCCGACCGGGGGCCTCTTCGCGCTGCGCGTCGACGAGCCGCTGGGTAGCAGCGCCTGCGATCGCGCGGCGCAGCGACGGCGGCTGGTGCCGGCCACTCGCACGTTGCTGGGCGACGCGCAGGTCATCGACTTCCAGCTCGCCGATCTCGACGACGACGGTCGTCTCGATCTCGTGGCGGCGATGGCGGCCTACCGGCCCTCGACGACCACCGGCGCACAGCTGCGCGACACCGCGGCGGCGGCCGCCGACGCGTTGCGTGTGCACTGGACTGCTTTGCCCGCGGGCACGGCTGCGCAGGCCGTCGTGGGCGTCTTCCTCGATCGCCCGAACGGCCGTGGCGGTCGCACGTGGCGGCCGTGGTCGGCGCTGCGCGCGAGTGTGACCGAGGGCGGCGGCGACCCAGGGCTGGTGGGCATGCCCAGCCGTGTGGCCATCGCCGATCTCGATCTCGACGGCACGCTCGATGTGGTCGCCGCCTTCGGCGGTCACTCACTGGCGTTCGTGGCCGGTCCGTTCGCGGCACGCAGCGCCGACCTCGAGCAGGTGTGCGAGGCCATGGCGCCGCTCGATCGCGCGGCCGGGCGTCGACTGGTGTGCGTCGACCTCGACGGGCAGATGATCTCCGATCTCGACGTCGCCCACGTCCGCGACGCCCAGGGTGACCGCGCGCGCACGGTCGCGGTGGTCGTGAGCGCGGCGTGGTGCGATCCGTCGCAGCAGCACACGCCGTCCGGCTGTCGTGCGCCGTCGCGGGTCGCCGCGTGGTGGCCCGGCGTGGGGGAGATGCAGGTGCTGCACGAGGCCGAGCACGGTCTGCACACCGCGGTGGCGCTGTGGCAGCGCGACGACGGCGGCTGCGGTCGCACCGAGGTCGCGTTCGGCACCGCCGTCGTGCCCGTGCCGGGCACGTCGCCGTCGGGCGCTGCGACGCTTCACACCGTCACGCTGCCGCCGTTGCGGCAGGCTGCGACGCCTGCGGCGGCCGTGCTCGCCCACGACGCCACGCCGAGCATGCCGATCGACCTGCTCGCGCTGCCCACGGGCGCGTCGATCGTGCACGGCCTGCTCATCCCCGCGAGCGCGCCCCGTCGCGTGGCACTGCCGGGCGGCGGTGCCCTGGCACCCCTGCGCGTGATCGAGGCCACCACCACCACGGTCGGCTGCGAGCGGTGGCCGACGACGTCCGCGGGTGGGGCCCGCACGATCGCGCGGTGCACCGACGCCACGGCCCGTGGCGCTCGCGCGCAGCGACCGTGCTGGTGGTTCGACGCTGCCGCGCGCTCGTTGGTGCTGCCGCCCTCGGCGATCGACCTGCGTGTCGAGTACCGCGCATGGCTGCAGCCCGACGTGCTCGTGGTCGACGCCGCGCCGCGCCAGCCGCTCGAGATCCTGACCGCCAATCCGGCGACCGCAACCCCAACCCCACACGAGGAGCACGATCACCATGGCATGGACCCCGAAGAGTGAACCCCAGCACCGACTCACACCGCGCGTCTACGACGGCGACCGACCACTGCACGGACCCCTGCGCGTCGGTGCCACGTATGCGATCGCGACGCCGTGGCAACCCGAGATGTCTGGGGCGATCGATTTCGTCGTTCTCGACGACGGTGGCTACGATCCCGCCGCCGGTCGAGCTGCGCTCTTGCGGCTCGGCGTCACCGGTGGCGAGGCCGGCCTGCGGTGCGCCTTCACGGTCACGCCCGACATGGCCGCGGCGGCGACGATCCGCCTCGGCTTCGTGTCGCGCGGACTCGGTGCCGCGGGCTTCTGCAGCGTGCCGATGGAGGTGCAATGACGGCGGCACTCTCACTCCACGACGCCGCCGCGGTGCTCGCCGAACCGGCGTGCATCGCCGGGCTGGAGACGCTGTCGGCGCTGCCCGAGCAGCGCGTGCGCGCCTGGGACGAGGTCATCGTCGAGCGCTGGCTGCCGACCGCGGCGGCGCGCTGGGACATCATGGGCGCGATCGCGTCGCCGACGACGCTGGCCTCGCGGCTGCCCTCGCTCGGCACGGCCGCGCTGGCGCGCGCGTGGCTAGCATCGGAGCAGCTGGCGGCGTCGCTGCTGTGGTTCGAGTGGGACGTGCACCGCCTGGGCTCGGCCGCCGCCGATCCGCTGTGCAGCGTGTGCCTCTGTGACGCGGTCCTCGCCGACGCTGCGCTGCGCCGTCCGTCGCCCGACCCGCAGGCGCAGGCGCAAGCGCGAGCGCGAACGCTACGGGCGTGCGATCGCGAAGCCGCGATCGCGACGCTCGAGCGGCTGGTTGCGCAGCTGGCTGACGACGGTGAGCTGCTGCACATCGCCGATCTGTCGGCGCGCGGACGCGCGGCCACGCGGCTGTGCTTCTTCGTGCGCGCCGATCGGATTCTGCCGTGGCTGCGCCGCTGCGGCTGGCGGGGGCCTGCGCCGCGTCTGGGGCCGGTGTTGTTTGCGGCGAGCAGCCCGTTCGAGCGCACGGCGGTGCAGCTCGAGATCGATCCCAGCGGGGCGCTGGCCGACTATGTCGGCATCGAGTCGCTCGAGTGGTGCGCGGCGGTGCCCCACGGCCAGGTCGCCGCGTGGCACCGCGCGTGGCTGCAGCTCGGCATCGAGGTCCCGTTGCCACTGCTCTCGCGCTGGGCCTCGTGGGCGGGTGTCGCCTGCACGGTCGGGCCCGAGCGCGTCGACTGCGATGGGTTCATGTTCCTCAAGACCGCGTTCGACGGCGAGTCGTGGCAGGGCAAGGCCTACCTCGGCGTGCGGCCCAGCGGATAGAAGCGCTGCGCGTATGCCAGCGGCTGCGTGACGCCGCGGGCAATCAACGCGGCGCTCGCGGAGACGCCGTCGTCGAGCTGCACCCGCAGCGCGGCGGCGGCGGCGTGGAGCAGGGCGCCGTCGAGCGCGCTCGCGGCCCCGAGCACCGCGGCCTCGTCGGCACCCGCGAGCACCGCCTCGATCCACGTCGCGATCGCGATCGCGTGCGGTCGCGCGAAGGCTCGCAGACGCACGGTGATGCGCGTCAGCTGTTCGCGGTGGGCATCGACGCCGGCCAGCAGCAGCAGGCGCGCGTGCATCTCGAGGTTCTCGATCGCGACGATCGGCGCCCGATTGCCGCCCGAGCGCGAGAAGTCGCGCTGCACGCCGCGCCACGCGTCGGTCGCCGCGTCGAGGTCGTCGCGCCACAGCTGCGCCATGGCCTCGAGGATCGCGGCCCAGAACGACTGCACCGTGAAGCCGCCCCGCGTCCAGTGATCACGCAGCCACGCGGCCGTTGCCCGTGCAGTGGCTGGCGTCCCGCGTGCGAGGTCGGCGAATGCGACGAATTGCGAGTACACCGTGAGCCCCAGACGATCGCCGCGGACACCCGCCGCGCGTGCGAGCGCCTGCGCCTGCGGATGCAGCTGCACGAAGTCGCCGCGCTTCCACGACACCCACAGGCGCGACTGCTCGGCGGTCACGCGCTCCCAGTGGTTCTCGCGCCCCGGCAGCAGCGCCGCGAGGGCAGCCTCGAGCTCGGTCACGGCGTCGGTCCATTGACCGAGGTCCACCAGCTTGATGCCGCGCCACAGCATCGCGTGGGCCGCGAGGTCGGCGTCGCCGAGGTGCCCGGCGAGCTCGGAGGCCTGCGCGAGGTAGCGCTCGCCGCGGCTACGCAGCGGCCCGAGGTGATGCAGCACGCCGCCGCCGATGAACGCCAGCAGGGTCGCGGTCATCCGGGGGTCACGATCACGGATCGCAGTCGACAGCGCGCGCAGGGCGTAGTCGAGCGACTCGATCGGCGCCGTATAGGCGAGCCCGCGCGCCAGTGTCCACGCCGTCGCGGCGCGCTCGCTGTGGCATGGTGTCCATGCCCGCAGCGTCGGCGAACTCGGGGCGCGCAGCCACAGCACGCGCCGCAGCAGTGACAGGCCCGCGCGCAGGGTGGAGCGCCGGCCCGGTAGCCCGAAGCGTCGCAGCAGCGGATGCAGCGTGTCGCGGCCGTCGTCGATGTCGCCGGCGACCATCATCGCGTCGGCCGCCCGCAACAGCGCGCCGTCGCGCCGCTCGCCGTCGAGCTTGTCGGCGTGCTGCAGGTGCGCCTGCGCGGCCTCGGCGGGGCGTCCGGCCGAGTACCAGGCCAGCGCCTCGCGGCGCACGAGCTCCGCGAGCGGCTCGGGACCCTCGTCGGCGAGCTCGCGAGCGCGGCGATACCACGCCCCCGCCGCATCGAACGCGAGCGCGGCCTCGGCCTCGGCGGCGGCGGCCCGTGCGAGCTGCTCGGCCTGCGCCCGGCGCCCGAGCGCGAGCGCGTGGGGGAACTGTTCCTGGGGTGGCGCGGCGGTGTGCACGAGCGCGTCGAGCAGCGAGCTGCGTGCGAGCTCGCGTGCGGGCTCGTCGAGCGCCTGCAGGACGTGGGTGCGGATCAGCTCGTGGAACACCTGCACGCGCGCGGCCGCGAGCGCGGTGGTCTGCAGCCAGCCGCCGGCGCGCAGGCTCGCGAGCGCGGGATCCTCGGGATGCTGCCGACGGCACGCCACGCACAGCGCGACCTCGGTCAGCGGGGCGCCCGCCACGGCGGCGATCTCGATGGCGCGTCGATCTGCCGACGGCAGCGCGGCCAGGTTCTTCGACAATACCTGGGCGATGGCCTCGCTCGCGGACGCCCCGTGGCGCCACGCGTCGGCCGCGAGATCGCCGGTGGCGGCCAGCAACTCGGCCACGAACGGTGAGCCCGCTGCGACCTCGGCGATGGCTTCCACCGCCGGGTCGGCGAGGCCGTCGCTGCACGAGCGCACCAGCTCGCGCAGCGCGTCGCGATCGAGCGGTGCGAGTGGCAGGCGATGGACCGGCACGTCGGTACCCGCGCGGGCGAACAGCTCCGCCCCGAGCGCGTCGACGGCCGCGTCGTCGCGCGCGGCGATCACCACCGCGAAGGCCCGGCGTGGCGCAGCGGTCAGCAGCGCGACCAGCAGCGCGCTGCCGTCGGCGTCGATCCACTGCAGGTCGTCGATCAGCACCAGCGTCCCGGGGGCCAGACGCGCGAGCACGGCCTGCGCGAGCGCGTGGTCGCGGCGCTCGCGGCGGCTCGCGAGGTCGTCGTCGTCGTCGGTCGCCGGCGGCGGCGGACGCTCGACGCCCTCGAGTAGCTCCTCGAGGCCCTTGAACTGGGTGCGCTCGTGCTCGTAGCAGCGCCCGCGCAGCACCTCGACGCCGCGCGCGGCTGCGTCGTCGTGCACGCGATCCATGAAGCGGGTCTTGCCGACGCCCGGCGGCCCGCACAGCGCGACCAGCCGCGGTCCATCGAGGCCATCGATCGCGGCCGCGAGTGCGTCGAGCTCGCGCGCACGGCCGCACAACGCAGGTGCGCGACGACGGACGATCGGCACCGTGCCACGCAGTGACTCGCACAGCGCCCGCGCGCTGGGCCGCTGGCGGGGATCGGCCGACAGCAACGCGGCGCACATCCGATGCAGTGGTCCCGCCCGCGGGCGTAGCGACGGCGAGGGTGACCATGCGCTGCGTGGCGGCTCGCCGACCAGCAGCTCGTGCAACATGGCACCGATGGCGTAGCAATCTGCCGCCGCGGTCGCGCGTTCGCCCGCGAGCAGCTCGGGCGCGCTGTAGCGGAGCGTCCCGCGCTCGCCCGCGGTCGCCGCCAGTGCACCCGCCGGCGGCCGGGTGACCCATCGCGAGAAGCCGAAGTCGAGCAACGTGACCTCGGCGTCGGCGCCCACCAGCACGTTGCTGGGCTTGAGATCGAGGTGCAGTACGCCGGCGTCGTGCAGCGCGGCCACCGTCGAGCTCAACGCGACGACGACCTTTTCGATCCGCTGCTCACGCGCGTCACCGTCGTCGCGGGGCCACGCGGTGGCCGCGACGTCGAGCGGCTCGCCACGGACGCGGGGCAGTGCGACGTACCATCGCCCCTCCCAGCTGCCGAGCTCGCTCGGCGTCACGAGGCCCGGGATGGGCAGGTTCCACAGCGTCCGTGCCTCGTGCTTGAGCTCGCGGACCGCGGCCGCACCCGCGTCGTGCAACAGCTTCAGCGCGAAGCGCCGGCCGTCATCGCGGCGTACCGCGTCGAACACCTCGCCGAAGGCGCCGCGCCCCAGGACCTCGCCGAGCTCGAAGGGACCGAGCCGGCGATCGATGCCCGCATCCTGCATGCGTGCTCGCGATGGTACGCGAGCTTGCTCGCGCGCTCTAGCACGCGGCGCCGCAGTCGATCGCCTCGCCCACGCAGGTGTCGTCCCACTCGGTCGAGCAGCAGTAGTCGTCGAAGCTGCACACGCAGCTCTCGATCGTCGCGTCGCTGCAGCCGATGCCGATGCCCGCGGTGCAGCAGTCGCTGCCGCCCCCGCCACCGACGCACGGCGCTCCGCAGTCGGCGGCCTCGCCGACGCAGACGTCGTCCCACTCGGTCGAGCAGCAGTAGTCGTCGAGGCCGCACACGCAGGCCTCGGTCACCGCGTCGGTGCACCCCGGTGACAGCGAGACCGTGCAGCATGCATCGTCGGCGCCGGTCGGGTCGACGCCGGTGGGGTCGACGCCGGTCGGGTCGCCGCTGCTGCTGCCGGGATCGATGGTCGGATCGTTGGTGGGATCATTGGTGGGATCGACCGTGGGATCGACCGTGGGGTCGACCGTGGGATCGCCCGAGCTGCTGTCGCCGCCGCTGCCGCTCGCCGGCTTCGCGGTGTCCGGCCCGTCGTCGGTCGTGCCCGAGGTGCCTTCGCTGGAGCTGCCTTCGCTCGGTCCGCTGGCGGCGGTCGTCGCCGATCCGTTGTACGGCCCCAGCGGCGAGAACACGCCGTCTTCGATGTCGCGGCTACACGCGACCGCCAAGCCGACGATGATGAGTCCCAGAGTCTCGATTCGAACGCTGCGCCGCACGGTACACCCCTCGAAAATCCGCGGCAGCATACGCGCGATGCAAGCCCTCGTGGGCGACGATCGTACGCCGGCCGATGGCGCAATCGTCCGTACGTGCACGGCGGCGGCGGTCGTGTTCGCGCTCGGCGTGCAACCGCGCGGGAGCAAGTCCGTGGCCCTCGCCGCAAGCACCGCGCACCGGCGGCGGCCTCAGTCGTCGTCGCGCTCGGCCAGCGCAGCCGCTGCGGCCTCGGCATCGAGCGACGCGACGAGATCGTAAGGCCCGCTGCGCGTGACGATGGCGTCGACGATCTCGCCCGCCGCACCGGTGCCGTCGGTGAGCAGCACCTTGCCGTCGATGCCGGGGGCCTGGCCCTCGTGGCGGCCGTCGAGCAGCAGCTCGCTCTCTTCGCTCAGGCCGTCGATCATCACGCGCATCCGGGTGCCGACCAGCGCCGCGTGCTTGCGCGTGCGGATCTCGGCCTGCAGTGCCATCAGCTCCTCGGCGCGCTCGGTGGCCCGCTTCGAGGTCACGCGCGCCGGCAACATCGCCGACGACGTGCCCTCCTCGCGCGACCACGGGAACACGCCGAGGTGGTCGATCTGGCCCTCGGCCACGAAGTCGCGCAGGCGCGCGTAGGCCTGCTCGGTCTCGCCGGGATGACCGACCAGCATCGTCGTCCGCAGCCACACGTGCGCGCCGCCGACCTTGGCCGGATCGCGCAGTGCCTCGACCAGCTCGCGCACGCGTCGCTCGCCGTAGCCCCGGCGCATGCGCTTGAGCACCTCGTCGTCGATGTGTTGCAACGGCACGTCGAGGTACGTCGCCACCTTGGACGCATGCGCGATGCGAGCGACGAGGCCCTCCGTGACCGCGGTCGGGTACGCGTAGTGCAGACGGATCCACACCAGGTCGTCGATCCGCACCAACGCGTCGAGCAACGTCTCGAGGTCGGTGGCCGGCGACAGATCCTTGCCGTACGTGGTCAGGTCCTGGGCGACCAGGCAGACCTCGCGGGTGCCCGCGGCGACCAGATTCGCGACCTCTTCGACGATCGAGAACACCGTGCGCGAGCGCTGTGGCCCGCGCAGCTTGGGGATGATGCAGAAGCCGCACGGGCGATCGCAACCCTCGGCGATCTTCACGTAGGCGGTGTGTCGCGCCCCACTCAGCTGCCGCGGGGTCTGGTGATCGTAGATGTACGCGCGCTTCGACAGCGGCGACACGCCCATGCGCGCCGCACCGCCTTCGAGCACGCGCGAGAGCCCCAGCATGTCGGCCGAGCCGAGGAAGTGATCGACCTCGGGCAGCTCCTTCGCGAGCTCGGTGGGATAGCGCTGGCTCAGGCAGCCGGTCACGACCAGCTGCTGACCACCGCTGCGCTTGACCGATGCGAGCTCGAGGATGGTGTCGATCGATTCCTGCTTCGCCGCCTCGATGAAGCCGCAGGTGTTGACGACCAGGGTGTCGGCCAGCGAAGGATCGTCGACGACGACGTGGCCGCCGTCGCGTACGAGCCCGAGCATGACCTCGGTGTCGACTTGGTTCTTCGGGCAGCCGAGCGACACGAAGTAGACCTTGCGGAGGGGCGCGCTCATGGCGGGTGCCGGGTTGTGGCACGCCAACAGCAGCGTGCCCAGCCTGCGCTCGCCTCGCCGTGGGCCCTGGGGGCCGGCCCCGGCTCGACCCGTGGTGTTCCTCACGCGTCGGGCTGCGATTTCGCACCTCGATCGCCCCCGAAGTCGCGATCCGGGCCCGCCCAAGGCTTGATCTGTCCGCGAACCGTCGCTTAGTCTCGCGGCCCCTTCGAGAGAGTTGAACAGACCGACATGGCCGTGAAGATCAGGCTTGCCCGCGCAGGCGCCAAGAAGCGCCCCTACTACCGCATCGTCGCGACGCACGCCGACTCGCCGCGCGACGGTCGCTTTCTCGAGCGGCTCGGCACCTACGACCCGTCGGCGAATCCGTCGAAGGTCGAGGTCAATCGCCCGCGGCTCGACTACTGGCTCGGCGTCGGCGCGCTCCCCTCGGAGACCGTCGCGCGTCTGATCAAGTCGTTGCCGGCGGCCACCTAGGCTGCGCGCGCGAGGCGATTCGCGCATCCACAGCACGACGCGCCGCGAGGGCCCGCCACCACCGATGCGGTGGGGTGGCTTTGCCGTCCGCGCCGGGCTGTGGGATGCTTTACGTCCGAGGCTCTTCCTCCCGCTCTCTTCGCACCCTCTCGGAGCCCCTCATGGCGTCGATTTCTCTCAAGGAACTCATCGAGTTCATCGCGCGATCGTTGGTCGACAAGCCCGAGGAGGTCGAGGTCTCCGAGATCTCCGGCGAGCAGACCGTCGTGCTCGAGCTCCGCGTGGCCAAGGAAGACCTGGGCAAGGTCATCGGCAAGCAGGGCCGCACGGTCAAGGCCATGCGCGCCATACTGAGCGCCGCGTCCTCGAAGGTCCGCAAGCGGGCCGAGCTCGAGATTCTCGAATGATTCAAGCAGCCTGAGCCGCAAGGACGGGGCGCGAGCCGGACCTGCGGTAGCGTGCGCGCCGCCGCGTCGAGCCCGAGCTCGCGTCGCGGGACGAGCAGCAAGATGGTCGCGCGCGAGAGGTTCGAGATCGGCATCGTCATCGGTGCGCACGGCATCCGCGGTGCACTGCGGGTGCGCACGCACGACCCCGACACCGTCGCGCTCACGAAGGGGCGTCGCGTCGTGCTCAAGCACGGCGACGACGAACAGCTGGTGTTGCTGCGACAGGTCGCGGCGGTGGGTGGTCGCGCGGGCGCGTGGCGCATCGAGATCGATGGCGTCGACGATCGCGACGCTGCGCTCGCGCTGGTCGGACGCACGATCGAGATCGATCGCGCCGCGCTGCCGCCGGTCGCCGCCGACGAGTTCTATCTCGCCGACGCGATGGGCCTGCCGGTGCGACGGCGTCGCGACGACGTGATCGACGAGCTCGGCACGGTGGTCGCGATCACCACCAACGGTGCGCAGGATCTGTTCGAGATTCGCTACCGTCACGACGGTCGCACGCGCACCTGGCTGTTGCCGGTGTTGCCCGGCTTCGTGCTCGACGTGACCACCGAGGTGGTGTGGGTCGATCCGCCGCTCGGGATGGTGCCCGACGAGCTCGATCCGCTGGCGACGGCCGAACCGGAGTGAACGCGCCCGTGGACGCGCCGCGCACCACCTTCGAGGTCTTCACGCTGTTCCCGGACGCGGTGCGGGCGTTCGCGACCGCCGGGCTGCTGGGCCGCGCGATCGAACGCGGGCTGGTGGCGGTGCACACCACCGACTATCGCGAGTTCACCAGCGATCGCCACCGCACCGTCGACGACGCGCCGTTCGGCGGTGGCGCGGGCATGGTCATCAAGCCCGAGCCGGTGGTCGCCGCGCTCGAGCAGGTCGCCGCGATGCGCGGGCCCATGCACCGCATCCTGCTGACGCCGTCGGCACCGCGCTTCGATCAACGCGTCGCCGAGCGCTTGGTGCAGCTGCCTCGCATTGCCCTGCTGTGCGGTCGCTACGAAGGCATCGACGACCGCGTGCGCGAGCACTACGTCGACGAGTGCCTCTCGCTCGGCGACTTCGTGCTCGGGGGTGGTGAGGTCGCCGCGCTCGCAATCATCGAGGCGGTCTCGCGGCTGGCCGAGGGCGTGCTCGGCAACCCCGAGTCGGCCGCGCGCGACAGCTTCGCGACCAGCTCCCACGGCGCGCTGCTGGAGTTCCCACAGTACACCCGGCCCGCGGTGTTCCGCGGACACGCGGTCCCCGAGGTGCTGCAGGGGGGCGATCACGCCGCGATCGCGGCCTGGCGGTTGGCCGCGTCGCTGCAGCGCACCTGGTCGCTGCGGCCCGATCTCCGCGCGGCCTCGACGTGGCCGCGGGCGCTGCCGCTGTCGGTCGCGGTCGACCATCGGGCGATCGATCACGCCGCGGCGTGGGCCGAGCTCGCCCGCCGCACCGGCCTCGAGGCGCTCATCGTGCTCGGGGCCGACGCCGAGCAGGTCGTCGCGTGGACGCGGGCCAGCGGCGGACGGGTGCCGATCGCCGGCTTCCACGACCTCCGGGCGCTGCGACGCCGGCATCGCAGCCGCGGGCCCGGGGCGATCCCGTGGATCGTCGCGCTGGGTGACCCCGGCGAGTGGCGGCCGGCCGCGCTGCACGACCGCCTGACCACCTGTGCAGGCACGCGCAACGCCGCCGTGCTGCTGGCGCCGGGCGTCGATGCGGCTGCAATCGCCGAGGCCGACGCCGTCTTCGACCCCGCGCCCGGCCCGCAGGCGGGTCGTGCGTCGGGACACGATCAATCGCTTGCGCCCGGCGAGATGATCGTCGACCCTTCGCGTCCCGCCGCCCTGGCGCAGGTCGAGCTCGCGCTCGATCGCCTCCACGGGCGAGCCTAGTCGACTTCCGCCCACCGACGAACGGTGGGCTTCCGGTGAACGCCATGAGCAACAGCTGCCCCACCATCGAGGCCATCGAACGTAGCTACCGCCGCGCGGACCTTCCCGCGTTTCGCAGCGGTGACACCGTGCGCGTGCACGCGCTGATCTCCGAGGGCGGCAAGGAGCGCGTGCAGATCTTCGAGGGTGTCTGCATCCACCGCAAGAAGGGTGGCGGCCGCGGTTCGTTCACGGTTCGCAAGGTCTCGCACGGCGTCGGTGTCGAGCGCGTGTGGCCCGAGAACTCGCCCCGCGTGGTGAAGGTCGAGCTGGTGTCGCGCGGCCGAGTGCGTCGCGCCAAGCTCTACTACCTGCGCGATCTCAAGGGCAACGCGGCCCGCATCAAGGAGCGCCTGGGCGACTACGCGGCGCTGCTCTCCGGCTCGCCGACGCAGGTCACCGAGGGCGACGTGGCGCAGGCCAGCCCGAGCGACGACGCTGCCGCCGACTGACGGCGCGCACGCCCTCCAGGCCTTCGCGCGTGCGTGACGACGACGAGCTCTCGACGCGCGCGCGCGGCTTCGCGGTCGAGGCCCGTGTCGCGGTCTATCTCGGTGCCCGCGGGCTCGCAGTGCTCGCCACCAACGTCACCATCGCCGGTGCCGAGCTCGATCTCGTGGCGCGGTGCGAGGAGCCCGAGCCGACCATCGTGTTCGTCGAGGTCCGCAGCCGGCGCGACGCCGACCGTGGCCACGCCGTCGAGACCATCGACGCCGAGAAGCGTCGGCGCATCGTGCGGGGCGCGACCGCGTGGTTGGTCGCCCACGACCTGTGGGAGCGCATCGCGGTGCGCTTCGACGTGGTCACCGTGATGGACCCGGGCGGCGCGGGCGAGTGCATCGAGTGGTGGGTCGCCGCGTTCGAGGGCCGGTAGAGCCCACCACGGAAAAGGCCGTCGGGGTTGCCCACCGACGGCCTTTCGTAGGTTGCGTCGCCGGTTGCGGACTACATGCGGCCGCAGCTCTCGCCGGGCGTCTCGCCCATGCCGAGGCCGGTGCAGCAGCCCTGCTGCGTGTTCATGGCGCAGTTGTCCTGGATGTCCTTCACCGACGCTTCGTCGAGGTCGTCGCGGCACACGCAGAGCTTGTCGCAGCAGAACTCGCCGAGGGTCTGGATGCGGGCGCAGGTGAAGCCGCTCTGGCACTTGGTGTTCTCGACCACGACCTTCTTGGTCGGGCCGCCGTCCTTGCAGTCGGCGTCGCTGCTGCACTTCTTCGAGCACATGGAGCGCTCGAGCACGTACTCGATCTTGAGCTGACACTTGCCCGAGGTCTGGCCCTGGGCGATCAGGCACTCGAAGCGGTTGACGGACGGATCGGCCGTGTTGCAGGCGATCGCGTCGGTGCAGTCGATCTTCGGCGCCTCGTCGGAGTCTGCGTAGACGCAGAGCAGCTCGTTGCAGGTCAGTGCGGGGAAGGTGACGAGCTTGCTCTCGGGTGGCTGCGTCTTGCCGTGGTTGCACGGCGCACCGACGTCGCCCTTGGGGCAGGCCGCGGCGGTGGTCAGCAGTGCGGCGGCGCCGATCCAGCGGGCCGCCGTACGTACGGGGCGCATCGTTCGGCGCAGTTGCTCGAGCAGGGCGTGGGTGGTCGTCATGGACTCGCTCGTCGGAGGTTCAGCAAGTTGCTGGCCGTGCGGCTGGGGCAACGATGCCCGTTCTTGGTGTGGGCGGGAAGGGCTAAGCCGGTCGCGAAGGCACCGCGAGACCACCTGCGGCGGTCGGCGTAGAACGGCCAGGGGCGCATCGTACACGCCCCGCCGGGGCGGTCAAGCCGTGTGAGGCAAGCTGTACGCCGGTTCCGGTGGCATCCCGGTTCCCGTGCCGCCCGGGTCAGTAGTTCCCGCAATCGTCGGAACATCTTGGTCACGCGCACCGCCGTTGGCGCGCGCGCCGTCGGAGGTCGCTTCGCTCACGCAGGAGATCTGCCGCGGGTGCGCAACGCTCCGGAACCCACGTCGACGCGCACCGTGGAACCGCGGCCGAGGCTCCGCGCAACACATGCCCACACGCACGGCCGACGCGACCGCGACGCGACGCCATGCCGCGCGTGCCGATTCTCATGCAAACGTGCCCCAAGCGCGCGCATGCAGCTGCTGCGCGGGTCGAGCACCCACGCGCGCGTGGGCCGTGGCGCGGCCATGCGCTGCGACCTGCACACCCGCACCCCGAGTTCCACGCTCGCGCATGGCGGCGGCCGACGTCGTGACGCACGTGCCCGCCGCATGCGTGTTCATGCTGACCCTGCATGGTCGCTCGGGCCCCATCCATCGCCCTTGCGGCCCGCTCGCTGGCCTTGGTAATGTCCTAGGCCTTCGAATGGAGGTCCTCAAGTCCCGAGCTCGTCGCTGCACGCATCCGTGTCGTCGACGATCACTGCTCGCGACACAGGGCTCGCGGTCCGCAGCGGTCCGCAACTCCGAGTTCGAAGCACGCGACCCCAGGACCACTCCATGACCACGCGCTGGCGCACGACTCTCCGCTCTCTCTCGCTCGGTCCCGCAACGCTCGTGCAGCCGTCGGCGCTGCGTCGGTTGCTGACGGGCGGGGCCCTCGGTCTCGCACTGTTGACGGCACCGATGGCGGCTGATGCCGGCCCGCCGCCGCCGCCTCCGCCGGGTGGCACGCCCGCGCCCGCGACCACGGCACCGCCCGCGCCCCCGACCGCTGCGCCCGCCCCTCCGCCGGCCCCCAACGCTCCCGCCGGTGGTCCCAACGCGCAGGGCGAGGCCCAGTACAAGGGCGAGGACTACGAGGCCGCTGCGATCCAGTTCTACAAGGTCTACTCGGGCGAGATCCCCGGTGACCAGCCCCGCGCGCAGTTCTGGCTGGGCAAGGCGCTCTACAAGTTGAAGTTCTACTCGGCCTCGCTCTCGGTCTTCGACGAGATCGTGCAGCAGGGTCCGGCGCATCCGTTCCACAAGCTCACGCTGCCGTGGCTCGCGTCGCTCGCCCGCGAGCTGCCCGAGGGCGCGCTCGTGCTGCAGAAGATCGGCCGCTACAAGCCGACCGATCTCGAGGACGAGGCGTTCGACGATGTGCGCGACGAGCTCTACTACCTGCTCGGCCGCTTCTATTACGACAAGGGCGACCTGCCGCAGGGCATCGCGCTGTTGGACCAGGTGCCCAACAACAGCGACTACTACATCCCCGCGCAGTTCTTCCTCGGCGTGGCCCACACCCGCAACTTCGCCGGTGAGCCGGCCGTGGCCGCGTTCAAGAACGTGCTGCGGCGCTCGATCGAGCTGCGCGAGGCGGCCGAGAAGAAGCGCAAGACCGCCAAGAAGAAGAAGAAGAAGGTCAGCAGCAAGGGCAAGGGCAAGCGCCGCGGCAAGGACAAGACCCTCACCGAGCTGACGTTCGAAGAGGAGATGCGGCAGTACGAGCACATGGCCGCGTTCGGCCTCGCCAACATCTTCTACATGGTTGGCAAGTTCGAGGTCGCGATCAAGTACCTCGACAAGATCCCGGTCGAGTCGCCGTACTACCTGCGCGCGGTCCACATGGCCGGCTGGGCCGAGTTCCGCCGCGTCGAGATCGACGACGCCAACGCGAACCTCTACTACCAGCGCGCGCTGGGCTACGTGCACACGCTCAACGCGCCGTTCTTCGACGAGTACCTCTACCCCGACGGCATCAAGATCAAGGCCGTCACGTACTACTTCAACTGCCGCTACGACTCGGCCAAGCGCGCGGTCGACGAGTTCAATCGCAAGTACCCCGAGGCGATGCAGCAGCTGCAGGCGATCCTCGAGGGCGCACCCGAGGACTTCAAGCTCTACGAGATGGTGCGGAAGATCCTCGACGAGAAGTCGGGTCTCGACCCCTTCGTCGAGAAGGTCGCTCGCATCGCGCTCTCCGACAAGAGCCTCGGCAAGTTCATCGCCTACGTCGACGAGCTCGAGCGCGAGCAAGAGCAGATGAAGGACATGAGCTCTGCGTTCCGCGGCGCCGGCATCGGCGAGCGCGTCACCGAGGATCTCGACCTCGCGCTGTCAGCCGCGCGCGAGGCCACCGGTGCCGAGGCGCGCACGCGTCTCACCGGCGAGATCAAGGAGATCAAGGACCTCAACCGCGAGATGTTGAAGGTCGAGTACGAGATTCTCGAGAAGCGCAAGCAGCAGGGCGCCCTCGAAGCCAACCCGGGCAAGCCGCAGAAGCCCAAGGTCGACGAAGAGCACGAGATCTACAAGTACAACGGCGAGTACTGGCAGGACGAGCTCGGCTACTACCGCTACAAGATCACGAGCCTGTGCAAGGAGTAGACGGCAGGGGGGCGGCGCGCGCCCCCCTTTCGTTCGACTCGATCATTCCTTGATTCGTCCGGATTCGCATCCGACCACCGCAGTTCCGAGATCGGTCGCCTCACCACTGCCCTCCCCGACACCGGTGAGGCGACCCAACCAGCAGATGGCAGCCCACGCGGGCTGCCACACACGCATCGAGAAGGTGAAGCCATGACCAGGTTCCAAGCACAACGCCCCTTGAAGACCCTTCGCCGGGCGACCGGGCTCGGCATTTGCAGTGGCGTGCTCGCGTCGCTCATGCTGTCGGCTTCGGTCTCGGCCGCCCACGCGGAGGAGCCCGCGAGTGGCGACGGGAACGCGGTTCGCTACGAGCGCAAGTCCGGCAAGGTCGCGACCAAGAACACGCTCGACACCAAGTTCAAGACGGCGCAGGCCAAGGCCGAGAAAGAGAAGACCAAGAAGGTCGACATGATGTCGGCCGACCAGTTCGCGCGCGAGCGCGAGGCGGTCACGCAGGAGATCGCCGATCAGCAGATCGAGCAGCTCCGGCGCCTCATCAAGTTCACCGAGGAGACCGAGGCCGAGTATCCCGACCTCCTCTTCCGCCTCGCCGATCACCACCTGGAGAAGAAGGCCTACTTCGACAACCAGGCCGGCGCGCTCTACGAGCAGATCTACGACGCCGAGGAGAAGAAGGACAAGGCCAAGGCTTCGCAGCTGAAGGAGAAGCAGAAGCGCTTCGAGAAGCAGGCGAAGGAGGCCAGCAGCCAGGCGGTTGCGGTCTACAAGGTGCTGGTCAGCAAGCCCGCGTTCGCCAAGTACAAGCGACTGGACGAGGCGATCTACTTCTACGCCTTCGAGCTGGGTCAGCTGGAGCGCGAGTCGGAGATGCAGGAGGCGTATCTGCGCCTCATCCGCGAGTACCCGACCAGCAAGTACATCCCCAACGCGTACCTGAGCTTCGCCGACTTCTACTTCGGCAAGAACCGCATCGACGAGGCGCTGAAGCTCTACCAGAAGATCATCGACGGCTACAAGGACAGCCCGGTCTACGCGTACGCGCTCTACAAGATGGGCTGGTGCTATCTCAACCCCATCGGCACCGCCGAGCCCGAGTACAGCAAGAGCCTGAACAAGTTCGTCGAGACCGTGAAGGCGACCCTCGAGGGCCGCGCCGGTAGCGAGGCGAACGCGAAGCAGCTGCGTCGCGACGCCCGTCGCGATCTCATCAAGGCGTACGTCCACGCCGGCAAGCCCTCGAAGGCCTACGAGTTCTTCATCGCCGTGGGCAACGGTCCGAAGAAGGACGAGGACATGTCCCGCAAGATGATGGAGCTGCTCGCCGCGGCCTACTTCGGCGAGGGCATGTATGTCGAGTCGAGCAGCGTCTACAAGAAGCTGCAGGACGAGTTCGCGAGCGATCCGTCGGTCTGCGAGTGGCAGGGGCAGGTCGTCATCAACGCGCTCGCGACCGACGACAAGGGCATCCAGTGGGTCGAGACCGAGCGGCTGGCGAACTACTGGAACACCTTCAAGGACTCCAAGTTCAAGGAGCCGGTCAAGAAGGCCTGCCGCGACGTCGCGCGCGACACCGTGAAGCAGATGGCCACGGTCTGGCACGACGAGGCCGAGAAGACCCGCAAGTCCGACACCTACGATCTGTCGGAGAAGGCCTATCGCGCCTTCCTGACCACGTTCCCGCAGGACAAGGACGCCTACGAGCTCAACTACTACTACGCCGAGATCCTCTGGACGCAGGCTGATCACGCCTACAACAGCAAGGACAAGTCGCTACGACAGGCGGGTCTCGACAAGTTCAAGTCGGCGCACGAGGAGTTCGTCCGCGTGCTCGAGCGCAAGCCGGACGGCAAGTACACGAAGGAAGCCGCCTACGCGCAGATGCTCGCGATGAAGAACTACCTCGAGTACGACGAGACCGGCGGCCGCGCGAAGGCCTGCAAGGTCAACACCGAGGGCGTCTGCGTCTACAAGGACAAGGACAAGAAGAAGAAGGTCACCTCGAAGGATGCGCAGACGGACGTGGAGCAGGACTACAAGGAGTCCGACTACACGGCCGACGAATCCGAGATGATCAAGTCGTACGACATCTATCAGAAGTACGTGAAGGATCAGAAGGATCCCGAGCTACCGAAGATCGTCTACCACCGCCTCAAGCTCATGATGGAGCACAACAAGCTCAAGGAGGCCAAGCCACTGGCCATCGAGCTGGTCTCCAAGTTCGACGGCACGACCTACGCCGCGTGGGCCTCCGAGATGCTCGTCGATCTGCTCACCATCGCGTGGACCAACAAGGCCAACACGCCCGACGACACCGTCAAGGCCAGCGACGAGCTGCAGGAGTGGGCGAAGAAGCTCCAGACCATGAAGGTCTGGAAGAACCCCGAGGCCGATCGCATCCGCGAGGCCATCCCGACGCTGCTCGCCGGCATCGGCTGGAAGCGCGCCGAGGCCTACCAGGAGCAGGGCAAGGCCGGCGATCCGAACGGCTACAAGAAGTGCGCGAAGGAGTACGTCGACATCTGGAACGAGTTCGAGACGCACCCCAAGGCGGACATCCTGCTGTTCAATGCGGCGCGCTGCTTCGAGGCCGCCTTCCTGGTGGGTAACGCCATCAAGATGCGCAACGAGCTGCTGACTCGCTACAAGGACAGCTCGGTCTACCAGCAGACGCTGCGCGAGCTGGGCCAGAACTACCAGGGCATCGCGTACTACTCGAGCGCGGCCGATCGCTACGAGCAGTACGCGACCGCGTATCCGAAGGACAAGTTCTCCTCGGAGGCGCTCAACAACGCGTACCTGTTCCGTCTCGGCCTCGGTCAGAACGACAAGGCCCAGGCCGACCTCAACAAGTACGAGGACATCTACAAGAAGAAGGACATCAGCACCGCCGCCAAGATCTTCTGGTCGAAGCACGGCCTGCTGAAGGACGAGACCGAGCAGCTCGCCCACGCCCGGGCCTACCTCGCGACCTACGGCGCCAAGGGTGGCGCCGACCGCCAGGCGGTCGCCGAGGCGGCGGTGGGGCAGATCCTGTGGCGCAACTCCTGTGACAAGGAGCTGCTCTACGACAGCTGCATCACCATCCAGCGCAAGAAGGCCACCGCCGGCGAAGCAGCGCGCAAGAAGTCCGAGAAGCTGCGCAAGAAGACCAAGAAGAAGAAGGACGCGCTGCCGAAGTACTGCGGTACCGAGACGCAGGCCCTCATCACGGTCCACAAGCGCGACGCCAAGAAGGTCACCGAGGCGATGGGCCACTTCGACGCCGTGCTCCGTGCGGCGAGCAAGAAGCCCAGCATCCCGGCGGACGATGTCCAGCGCGCGGAGGACTTCCGCAACGCGATGGGCATGGCGATGGTCTACACCGCCGACAAGAAGTACGAGGAGTATCTCTCGCTCGAGATCCCGGACAACCTCTTCTTCGGCGCACAGGCCGAGGAGTGGAAGAAGGGCAGCGGCATCCCCAAGCTCGAGAAGGAGTACAAGGAAGCCCTCGCCAAGGAGACCGACACCAAGAAGCGCTTCGGTGAGTGGTTCGAGCGCAAGAAGAAGCTCGGCGGCGAGCTCATCGAGCAGTACGCGAAGGTGAAGGCCAGCAACAGCCCCTACTGGGTGCTCGCGGCGGCTGCTCGCACCGCGCTGGTCAACCGCAACTTCGCCGACCAGCTCTATCGCGCACCGGTGCCGGAGAACCTCAAGAACGAAGAGCAGATGTTCGCGTACTGCGACGCGCTGGCGGAGAGCTACGGCGAC
>WBZX01000478.1_pt1 | contig 34413 bp, 37 predicted proteins | sample 5204211 | NCBI WGS metagenome assembly WBZX01 (sample SAMN12344362, study PRJNA552823) | activated sludge metagenome | biome: Activated sludge suspended growth; feature: Nitrification reactor; material: Wastewater; isolation source: activated sludge from nitrification reactor of wastewater...
GCACACCGAATCCCGCTCCCCGCCTGGAGAGACGGAACACCAACAGACCGTCGGACTCGAGCTTGGCTCGCACCAAGTGCTCATCTTCGCCTTCGATGTGTCCCTCGAAGGTCGTGCCGTCTGCGCGAGCCGCTCTGTATGCGAATACCGCCATGAGTTCATTCGGATGGACACATCACGCGTTGCCCCGGTCTCTATCGGACGAGGGTTTTCAGCGAGACCGGTTGCATAACCGCCTGCTGCAGCCGGGGCTCCGGCAAACGGAGCGTCCGTCCAGCAACAATGAGATTCGTCGGCAAACCATTGAGTGATTTCAGCGCTTCCAGGCTGACTTTGTGCCGGTGCGCCAGTCGCCACAACGTATCCCCCCCCTGCACGACAATCGTCCTGACCGGCTCCGCGGCGGACGGGGTCGGCATCACGATCGGTGACGCCTGAGGAACGTCTGAGACCGGAGCAGCCTCACCATCGGCAGGGGTAGATTGTGGAACCGCCTCCCCGCCATCCTCAAGCGGCTTCACGGCCGACTGTTCCTGTGTCTCCGCAGGGGCAGGCACCACTTCGTCCTGGCCGGATGACGCACGCTTCCGTTGAAGGCGAACCCCGACCGGTGGGTGCTGAGCCCGGCTGTGGAGCGGAGCCATCGTCTGCGCTACCCGCTCCCGTTCGGTACGTGCGGATGCTAACTCTTCGCGCTGCAATTCGATGACTTGGCGGGCATCCGCCAACCGCCGCTCGGTCTCCCGCAACATGCCCTGTAGTTGCGCCCGCGCCACTTGGGCATCCGCTAATTCCTTTCGCTGCTCCTCAAGTTCCGTGCGCAATTCGGACGCCGTGCGCTGCGCTTCACGCACCGCCGTCTTGAGGGAGTCCGCCGTGACCTGGAGATCGGTGGGGGTCGATTCCGGACTTGGCGTCACCCGCGCGCACCCTCCCCAGAACAACAGACTCAGCGTTGCCACTATCGAGCACCCGAATCGCACGCCCACGACCGTCCGCCAAACAGGACCCGCTTGTTGGATCATGGTATTCATTGCCTTACCATTGGTTGTAGGGAACTCCGTTGGTGCCGACCAAATCGGACCCGGAAAACACATCGACCATGCCGCCCTCCCCCTCGTCGACCATTTCCTGCCACGTCGTGGTGGAGCCGGTCAACGGATCGGTCGGCACCCGCCGAAGATAGCCGGCCGACACCAACGCCTCGATGGTCTCGGGGTACTTCCCTTTATCGGCACGGTGCTGGTCGATCACATCGCGCAACGAAAATAAATCCTGGCGCAGCGCTCCTTCTTTCGCCTTGATGATCGCCGCATGGTAGGACGGCACGGCCAACGTGGCCAGAATTCCAACGATCGTCACCACAATCATCAGCTCGATAATCGTGAACCCATGCGGTGACGAGAACGCCCATGTGCGCTTACCAGTCTCGGTATTTCGTGCCATCCAGTGCCAGCTCTTGACTATGAGTCGTAACATCGTACACATCTTCTCCGCACCAGTCCTTCACACTGGCGGGATCTCGATAACAACGCAGGCGCCAGTCGGCGGCTCCGGTCATGGGATCCAGGGGAATCGATCGCAAGTATCGCTTGATCGTCGTCCCGCGCACCGTCGCCTGCTCCCCCGTCAGCTTCACTCCCAACAATACATCCAGGGATTTCGGGTAGCCATAGGGCCCGGTGACGTCTTTACAGCTCAACTTGTTCTTGACACAGGCCGGCCCCGTCAGGGTATCCCCGTCACGCGACCATTCCAGGTGAAAGGTATCGATCGCGGCCCGGATCACCCTCAAGTTCTGCCGCAGTTCGATCTCTTTCGTCCGCTTGGTCGAAACCTTGGTGAACGGCAGGGCGACTGAGGCGAGGATGGTGAGAATGGTCAGGGTGACGAGCAGTTCAAGCAACGTGACGCCGGACTGTTTCACCGCACTCTCACCACTCCCACGGCTTCACCGGTTCCCTCCGGACTGTCGAGATCGTCATGCTTGGCCATCTGCAGGCGCAGCGACGACACTCCCGGAGATTTGGCGAGAAACGTCAATCGCAACAGGCGCCCCTCATCTTTTGTGGCGCTTGCGGACCGATGCAGGCGCAATTCGATCAGGCCCTCGGTAGCGGATGGCGTCGCCGTTACCGCAGCTTTACCGGCTTCGGTCCCCAACACCTCGCCGAGGGTGGCATCCCGAAACTCGAGAATCTTCGGATCGAATTCCAGCGTAAAGGTCTCGGTATCCAACCCGCGGGCCTGTGTCGCCAACACGTCCACCCGTAATTCCTTATTCATTTGAGCCGTGACGTCTGCAGGCTGGATCGCCAGCTGAAGTTCGAGAGGAACAAGGTCGGCGCTCGCCACCGTCCCCTTGGATTGTTTCGAGACGCCTTTTTCTGCGAGCTTGCCGGAACCGCTCAACGTGGACATTCGTGCCGAAATCTTTTTCGGCTGCATAGCGAACAAGGGCGACGTGGAGTAGACGGATTCCGTTCCGGACCAGAAGGCCTGCCCCTGCGGACCCGGAAGCCGCAACGAATTCACGATATGCGGGGTAATCGTCAGAATCACTTCCGTCGTCACCCGTTGGGTCTTGAACGAACTCAACAGATTGCCCAGGAAAGGGATGTCACCGAGCCAGGGAATCGTCACCTTGGTCCGACGATCTTCTTCCTGAAGAAGTCCTCCCAGGACGATGGTCTCGCCGTCGCGCACATTCAACATCGTCTCGGCGGACCGGTTGCCGAACTTGAATTGCGTGATCGGGGGAGATTGTTGCAACAAGACGACATCGCCCAGGCGAATTACCTCGATCTTCATTTTCAACGAGAGTTCATTCGCCAGGTGGATGTTCGGCTCAACCGTCAGTTTGACGCCGGTGTCGCGAAACTCGATCGATGTGACGGTTGAAGTCGTCGGAACGGCGCCGGTTGCGGCCTGCCCGGGCAACACGTTCGTGGTGGAGAGCAGGATCGGTTGCTTGTCACCGATATTGACCTCGGCCTTCTTGTTGTTGAGCACGCGCACTTTCGGCGCTGCCAGAGTCTTGGCGTCGGTGACCTGCTTGAAGAAATCCAATTGCACATTGGTGGGAAGCTTGAACAGATAACTGTCCTGTCCCAGACTGGCCAGGTTCCGGTACGTGAACTGCTGTGCGATATCCCCGGCAATCGCTCCCGTAAACCCGGGCGGGATCAGAGCAGCGCCGATTTGTTTGGGATAAGACAATCCATACGTCTGATCCACGGTTCGATTCACTTCGAGCACTTCCACGTCGAAGAGCACTTCTGAATCTTCCCGATCGTTCGCCTGGATGATCTTCTCCGCCAGTTCCACCTTTTCCGGCTGATCCCGAATCACGATGGTATTCAGCGCTTCATTGCCATGAATATGCTTCACATCCAGCATGGACTTCAGCAGCGCCACCATCTCCTTCGCTTTGGCGGATGACAGGTAGAATGTCCGGATCATGAGGTCCTGATACTGCTCCTGCTTCTGCTTGGTATTGGGGCTGATAATAAACAGTGTGGGGCCGGCCTTCTGAGCAAACAAACTGTTGCTGTTCAAGACCAGCGACAAGGCCTCATCGAACGGCTTGTCCTCCAACGAGATGGTGACGGGATCGTTGCGCACATCCTTGTCGAACACAAAATTGACATGCGCCGCCTTCCCCAAGGCCTCCACCACTTCCTTCAGCCCGGCATTGCGGAATTGCAACGTCACCGGCTGCTTCTGCCGGTCGTCGCGATCCACGGCATGCTGTTCCGCCGACAGCCTGGCCACGCCTTCGAGGGCTTCTTTATAAGTGGGATCGAGTTCCACGGCCCGCATATACACCGCCATGGCCTCACTCACCCGGCCCAATTGCGCCAGACGCTCGGCCTCACGATACCGCTCGCGCGCCTCCTTGAGTCGCAAGGCTTCGGTCAATCCGGCCTCATGTTCCTTGCTTGTCGGCTCGATCGTCAAGGCGCGCTTGAATTCTTCGGCGGCCTGATCGAACTGGCGATCCTTCAGCAGCTGCCGGCCTCGCTCATCATGCGCCGCGGCTGCGCGCTCCCGGGCTACCGAGTACTTGTTTTGCAGTGACGGCTCGAACGGATCATCCTTGAGCGCCTGTCGATAGGCGACACTGGCCTCTTCCCAGTTTCCAGCCGCGAGATGCTGATCGCCGCGTTTGACGTCAGGAGAGACAAACGTGCCACAGCCGGAGACCAGGAGACCACACACAACTCCGGCCGTCGAGATCAGAATCCGACAGTACCAATGGTCTTTAGTCTCGACGTGTGTCGTGCGGAAGGATGAACGCATAGGTCGGATCAACAAGATGGTAACCTCTTTGGTATATCAAACTGACACAGACGCGACAATCAGTTTCTCGCTTTGGACGGCAAGTGCCATGCCATCGTCTCGCACCTCTTTCGGCAGATCTGTGACGAGGCATTAGTCGGTCAGCACATGGAGCCAGCGGGAGGGCCTGTGAGGCCGGACGATCTGTCCGGCCTCAGAGAGAGAGAGAGAGAAGGATCACCAATAAGATTTCGGCAGACACTCTGGAGCGCGGTTGAGGAGTCTCCGTCTGATCATGTCGACGGTAGCCTAGAGCCTCCAATACTTGACCGATCCCGGCAAACTGTCCGGGTTCAACACACTCTTCACGTCGACCACCACATTGTTCCGCTGCTTGCGCAACGGCTTCAGCAGTTCTGAGACGCTCATCTGCATGTACTCCCGATGGGCAACAGCCAACACGATTCCGTCCAGTTGTTTGAGCTGATCCCACGGCGAAAGGCGCAGGCCATACTCCCCCACCGCCTCTTCCGGTTCCGCGAGCGGATCGTGCACCACGACCTGAATGCCATATTCCTTCAGTTCGTTCACAATATCCGGCACCCGGCTGTTCCGTAAATCAGGAACATTTTCCTTGAAGGTCAGCCCCAGGACGCCGACGCGTAAGTCACTGACGGGTCGTTCCACCTGGCTCAACAGTTTCACGGTCTGCTCGGCCACATACTTGCCCATGCTGTTGTTGATGCGCCGACCGGCCAGAATCACTTCCGGATGATACCCGACAGATTCGGCCTTAGCGGTCAGATAGTACGGATCGACTCCGATGCAATGGCCCCCGACCAAGCCGGGGCTGAATTTGAGGAAATTCCACTTCGTTCCCGCCGCCTCCAGAACGGATCTGGTATCGATTCCCAAGCGATGGAAAATCAACGCCAGCTCGTTCATGAGCGCGATATTCAGATCTCGTTGCGTGTTTTCGATCACCTTCGCCGCTTCGGCCACCTTGATGCTGGACGCCCGATGGATTCCGGCCTTCACCACCATGCCATACGTCTTCGCCACGATCTCCAAGGACTCCTCATCCTGGGCAGAGACCACCTTGATGATTCGTTCCAGCGTATGTTCCTTGTCTCCCGGATTGATGCGCTCGGGCGAATATCCGATTTTGAAATCAATGCCGCTCTTCATCCCGGATGCTTTCTCAAGTATCGGAAGGCAGTCTTCCTCTGTCGCACCAGGGTACACTGTCGACTCATACACAACGATGGCCCCCGGAGCGAGATTGGAGCCAATCAGTTCCGACGCCTTTTTCAAGGCAGTCAAATCAGGCTGAAGAGCCTCGTTAATGGGGGTAGGCACCGCCACAATAATAAAATCGGCGGTTTTGAGATCACTGGGCTCGGAGGTGTACCGGACGCGGCTGGCCTTTAAATCTTTGGATGACACCTCTCCGGTCCGATCAATTCCTTTGCGCAGCTCATCGACCTTGGCCTTATTGATATCGAACCCGATCACCGGTGCAGATTTACCGAACGCCACCGCGATCGGCAATCCCACATACCCCAACCCCACGACTGCAATCTGCCGCTGCATCTTCTTCGCCATGTCACTCCCCTCGTCAGTCATCGCCGCCACGTCACCAATATCGTAAAAAAGAATGGCAGAATATCTCCCATCCGTCAACGATTTCCCATAAGCGTCGGGACGTGCGGAATGTAGACACCCAACACAACCCCTCGAGCGGAAGCTCATCAACTGATGTTCGAATGGACAGGCTCAACCATTTCCTCCGTTGCCTGACCGGTGAACGATTTCGCCGCCTTGCCACAAGAATTTCGTCACGTTGTTGCCCGCACGAGCACGATTTTGACCGGTACTGACCTCTTCCCCCCACAGCATTCATGCCTAGGAAGCTTGAGAGGCCTTCAGTGTCCCTGACCTCGTGCTCATGAATTGTGAAAGCATTTGCAAGGTTATGTGAGCTATTGCTATGGTAGGAGCCCTGAAGGCTACGGCAGGCACCGATCTTGCTCACTCGATGAATGTAGGATACCCGTAGGACAGGAAGCCGGTTCAGCCAGATCCTCCACACTCACCTCATGCGGGCCGCACAGTCGAACGGATGGAGTGACATGACCACAAGACCAACTGATACACCGTATACCACCAACAAGAGGACAATCATGGATGGCAATTCGACGTCTCAGGCCTCTAAGAGGTTGGCTACAATTGTGGCCGTGCTGACTTTCTGTGCAGGATCTGTCAGCGCTCAGCACAGTCACGCTGCAGGGGTCTGGACCAACGAACCGGCGGGAGCCAACGTGGTTGTTGATTGCAATTTCTCCAGCACGCCAGGCGCTTGCGGTATCCTGGATGCTTACTCATCAGCCGAGGTGGCTTCGGACTCAAGCGCACCGTTATCTCCATCAGGAGTATTGAAGTCCACTCTCCGCGCAGGTAATTCTGCCGGCGGGATGCAGCTAAACTTTGCGACCCCAAAACCAAACAACCGCGAGATGTTCATGGGGATCATATGGCGGACAAACCCAGAATTTCAGGGGCGACCGAATAGCAATAAACTATTTTTCCTTCGCGGCCCCCAGGCCAATGGCGTGTGGATTTTTGGAAATAGTGCCCTCGTGAATGGGTCGGCTCCATTAATCTTTGGACACAACACAGGTGGAGGCTTGCTCGACAACAGCCATGCCTGTTCAGCGGATCTTGGACTGCTTTGCTTTCCAAACGTCGGACCAGGATTACTCACGCGTGGTGTGTGGACAAAAATCGAAGCCTATGTCAAGTCCAGCACGACCAATACGTCCCGCGACGGCATAGTCCGGTGGTGGATCAATGGCGTGCTCGTGGGGAATTACACTAATTTAAACTATGGCGGTACCGCTGGAATTAACGAATGGGTCTGGTCGGAAACGTGGGATGGTGGCGTAAATCCTCTCCCAACAGTGGATTGGAACCATTTTATCGATCACCTCCACATCAGTATCCCCAACGGAGGTAGTGGTAGTGACATTCCACCGGGCCCACCTGCACAACCTACACTTCGAAGTATTACAGTACCCTGAAGCTTACACATTCCCAGCATGAGTCGCAAAGGGAATTGCTGGGACAATGCCTGTGTCGAAAGTTTCTTCGGGACACTCAAGCGCGAGCTGGCGTAGGGCGGTCTGATCCTTGGCCTGACTCTTCCGATACCACGACGCACGACCAAACTGGGCCAATCGACAGGCCCGCGCACAGCTCACCTCAAACGTCTCGTGAAACCGTAAACTCCCCCATAAATCACGACACTCATTGAGGAGAACTTTCTGGCACTGACGTTGACCCCATTCCGAGACAGTTCTTAAGGAGAGCAGACGACGTTTTCGGTATCCTGTTCTTCCTGACGTTGCCTGACGAACTCGCTTGGGGTCAGGTGCCCAAGTGAGCTGTGGGGACGGCGGGTATTATCGTCCACGCGCCAGGCTTCGATGATCGCCTGGGCCTCAGCCAGTGAAGCGAACTGATGGACATTCAAACACTCATCCCGCAGCCGTCCGTTGAATGAATCAATGAAGGCATTTTCGACGGGTTTCCCCGGTCGAATGAAGTCGAGCTGCACGCCGCGGCGAGACGCCCAATCCTCGAGAGCACGGGACTGGAATTCCGTCCCATGATCGACCGTGATGGAGCGAGGCCGCTGGCCCTCTCCCAGGACGCGATCCAGGACCTGACTCACCAGCGCTCCAGACATCCGAAATCCGGCCTCTAGCACCGGACTAGAGCGACTCCAGTTATCCACCACGGTCAGAATCCGATAGGGCCGACCTTCACTCAAGGTATCATGCACGAAATCCATACTCTAACGTTCCGATGGGCCGACCGGCACGGGAGCTGGCCCACGATGCAGGGCGATGTGCTTTCGTCGGCGCACCCGCATGCGCAACTGGAGCCCCTCTAAGCGATACCAGCGCCGGACTCGTTTCCGGTTGACCGTCCAACTGACCCAAAACCCGAAAAGTAGGCCAGGGGGAGCTTGAGGAAATGGCCGGCGGCGTGGTCTTCTTTACCCCAAGGAGGACCCGACGATGGCACGACGACGAGGGCATACGGAAGAGCAAATTCTGGCCGCCTTGCGCCAGGCCGAGAGTGGCCCGACGGTCGCAGAAATCTGTCGTACGGTGGGCATTAGCGAGCAACCATTCTACGTGTGGAAACGTAAGTATGCGGGGCTGGCCCTCAGCGAGCTGCGCGAGCTCCGACAGTTGCGGGAAGAAAACACCAAGCTGAAACGGTTAGTCGCGGATCTCTCGCTGGATCGTCACATGCTGCAGGAGATTGTCCGAAAAAAGCTGTAAGGCCTCGGGACCGGCGGGCGCTGGCTCGCTGGGCGCAGACGACCTACCAGGTCAGTGAGCGCCGAGTCTCGAGGCTGTTGCCGATGGCGCGTGCCTCATTGCGGTATCAGGGGCATCGTGATCCGCAGGAGGCGTTGCGAATGCGGATGCGTGAGTTGGCTGCGGCACGGGTGCGGTTTGGGGAGCGACGCTTGACGGTGTTGTTGCGACGCGAGGGGTGGTCGGTGAATGCCAAACGCATCTACCGGCTCTATTCGGAAAAAGGGCTGACCGTGCGCACGAAACACCGCACGAAAGCCGCCGGCCGAGCCCGTGTACCGCAGCCAGGGGCCACCGCCCCGAACCAGCGGTGGAGCATGGACTTCATGAGCGAACGGGTCGCCGATGGTCGGTCGTTTCGAATCCTGACGGTCGTCGATCAGTTCACCCGTGAATGCCTCTGCCTGCTGGCCGATCGGTCGCTGACAGGCGAGAAAGTCGCACAGGCCTTAGAGCTGCTCGTGGGGCAGCGAGGTGTCCCGCGCTCGATCACCGTGGACAACGGCAGCGAATTTGCCAGTCGTGTCATGGATGCCTGGGCCTATCGCCACGGGTGTAATGGCTTGTCAAGCAGCGGCCCCCGTATGTGTGCATGGCGTGGTCGGTGATGATGGTGCCGGCGGCGAGAGGAACGTCGCCAATTTCTCCGCGGGTGTCAGGCCCTGCAAGGCCATGGAGAAGCGGTCGTGGTTGTACTGATGCTCCCAGGTACGTAGCGCCTGGGTCGCTGACGCAAACCCGTCAAACGTCGTGCGACTCCAAAATTCTTCCTCGTCGATGCGATGACTGCGTTCCACCTTCCCATTCTGTTCGGGCCGGCGCGGCTTGATATGCCGGAGACGAATGCCAGCTGCTTGCACGGCGAGGGCAAAGGCCAGTGGGAATTCTGTGCCATTATCCACTTGTACCTTGCGAATGGAAAACGGGAACACTTGACGGATCGTGGCCAGAAACTCGAGACTGGTGCCGTGGTACTTGCGGGGATACAAGCGCAACACGCGATACCGCGTGCAGTCGTCGAGAGCCGTGTACTGAAAACATTTCTGGCCGGCGACCTTCACCTCCTTCACATCGACCTGCACACACTCACCGGGTTGCTCCTTGCTGAAGAGAATGGGGTGACGTGGACGCCGCGGATCGGTGCGCCGGATGGGAGGATAGCCGAGGTCCCGACAGATCCGGCGAATCGTCGCGCTGGCGACTCGAATCTGATGCACTCGGTTGAGCCAGATGCGCGTCCGCATCGCCCCAAACTGCAGGTCGCGGCGAGCCTGCTCGATGAGCTGTACGGTCTCTTCGGACAGCCGTCGGCGGCGCTTCACCGGATGGCGCGGCACCAATCCGGCGGGCCCACTGGCCGCCCAACGACGGTGCCACGTTCTCACCGTCTTGCGATCCAATCCGAATCGCCGGGCGGCGCCTTTGAAGCCGTAGTCTTGCGCATAGCGTAAGACCGCCAGCCGGCTGTTGATGGTGTGGTGATGCCGTGTGGCAATGTGCAAGGTTCTCAGTTCCTTCGTCGTGATCAATTGCATGGGCTCCCCCCTCGTCATAGCGTGTGACTGTAATCCATGCAGGGGGCCAACTCTCAACAAGATATTTCACACGTTGCAGCGCCGGATCCGGCGCTGGCGGGCCACCCACGGGCCCGAGCGGGAGGTGATGTTCCCGCAAATCCACCGCCCGGGCGAATACGCGCAGAGCGATTTCACGGCCATGGGGGCGCTGGGCATCACGCTCAATGGACAGCCCTTCGATCACCTCTTCTATCACTTCGTCCTCCCGTACTCGAACTGGGAGACCGGCGCGCTCTGTGTGTCAGAGAGTTTCGAGGCGCTGATCGCCGGGTTTCAAGCGGCCGTCTGGGAACTGGGACGGGTGCCCGCCCTCCACCGGACGGATAATTTGTCGGCCGCCACCCATGACCTGCGCGAAGGCGGCCGGACCTTCAACGAGCGGTATCGGCAGGTGCTGGATCACTATGGGGTACGGCCAGACGCGAATACGCCCGGCCGCGGCCATGAGAATGGCGATGTGGAACAAGCCCATCACCGGTTCAAACGGGCGGTCGAGCAAGCGCTGCTGCTCCGGGGACAGCGCGACTTCGACAGCCAGGCCCACTATGCGCAGTTTCTACGGGCGATTCTCGCTGGACGGAATCGAGGACGTCAGGAGGCGCTTCAGGACGAACTCCCGCACATGCGTCCCCTCCCAGCCCTGCGTCTGGACGATTTCCGCGTGCTCCGAGTGATGGTCAATCGCTTCTCAATGATTCGGGTCGGCCACAACGTCTATTCCGTCGCCTCGCGGCTGATTGGGGAGACGGTGGAGGTGCGGGTCTATCCCGAACGCCTGGAGGTGCGGTATGCCGGCGAGGGGGTGGCGACGATCGACCGGCTGCGGGGGCGCGGGCAGGCCGCCATTGACTATCGGCATCTGATTGGGTCGCTGGTGCGCAAGCCTGGCGCCTTCGCCCGGTATCGCTATCAAGCCACGTTGTTTCCGACCACGACCTTCCGCCGGGCCTATGACGCGCTCACGGCCTGCCATGGGAGCCGGGCAGATGTCGAATACGTACGCCTGCTCCAGTTGGCCGCCCGCACGAGTGAATGCGAGGTGGAGACCGTGTTGGGGCGGCTGCTCGATGGCGGCACACGCTGGGATGCGATGCAGGTGAAGGCCCTCGTGCAGCCCGACGTGATCGCCGTGCCGCCGTGTGCACTCCCGCCGCCCAATCTCTCCGTCTATGACGCTTGTCTCGACGTGGTGGGAGGTGGCCGATGACAACATTGCCGGTGCTCCTCCGTGCACTCTGCTTGCCCACCTTCGCCCGTGAGTATGCGGTCGTGGCGGCCCACGCCGCCCGCGAAGGGCTGTCGCATGAGGCCTATTTGCAGACATTGGCGACACAGGAGGCCAGTGACCGCGCCGCCCGTCGGGTGGAACGCCTGATCGTGGAGGCCAAGTTGCCTCGTGGTAAAAGTCTCGCGACGTTCGACCTCGCGCGACTACCGCCCAAAGTCCGCACCGCCGTGGCGACGCTCCGAGAGGGGGCGTTCCTGGATCAGGCCACCAATGTGCTCGTGTTTGTCAATCCCGGAACGGGCAAGACCCATCTCGTCTGTGGACTCGGGCTGGAGCTGGTCCGGCAACGGCGCCCCGTGCTCTTTGCCCCGACCTTCCAACTCGTCCAGCGCTTGCTCGCGGCCAAACGCGATCTCCGCCTCGCGGCCGAACTGAAACGGCTCGATCGCTTTGACGCGCTCATTCTCGATGACCTCGGGTATGTGCAACAGGACCGCGAAGAGATGGAAGTGCTCTTCACCCTGCTGGCCGAACGCTATGAGCGCCGGTCGGTGCTGATCACCAGCAATCTCGTCTTCAGCAAGTGGGACCAGATCTTCAAAGATCCCATGACCACGGCCGCCGCCGTGGATCGGGTGGTCCATCATGCCGTGATTCTGGAACTCCCGATTCCGAGCTACCGGGCTCAAGCCGCGAAAGCGAGAAGTCAGGCGTCATCCGGCGCCGCCACGCCAGACAGGAAAAGCATGGGAGACACGACCGTGAACGACGAGCGTACCGACGGAGCCCGGACGGCTCCCTAAACCGGAGGACGGCCCCTGCACTTCTAATTGTCACCAGCCCTCAAATCTAGTTGACGCCAGACAACGAGCGCGTCGACGATCATGCGTGCCCAGGTGGACCAATCTGGGGAGGCGTGCATGGTGGATCAGGAACGGTGGGCGGAGATCCGACGGTTGTTTGATGAGGAGCGCGTGTCCATTTCGGAGATTGGGCGGCGGTTGGACGTGGATCGCAAGACGGTGCGCCGCAGTCTGCGACAGCCGACCTGGTGTAAGCTCCCCATAAATTGAGACAGTCATACGGAGAACGTTCTGGCAGAATAGCCATCCTAGCCAGGAGGTTCCCATGCGCCAATCGAGGTTCACCGAAACGCAGATCGTCGCGATCCTGAAAGAGGCCGACGCCGGTCGCCCCGTCAATGAGATCTGGCGGCACTACGGCATCAGTTCCGCCACGTACTACAAGTGGAAGGCCAAGTACGGCGGGCTGGAGGCCTCCGATGTGAAGCGGCTCAAAGATCTGGAGCACGAAAACAGTCGGCTCAAACGGATGTATGCCGACCTGTCGTTGGAGAATCTGGCCCTGAAGGATGTCATCGCAAAAAAGCTCTAAGGCCTGCTGAACGGCGGGAGGTGGTCACGCATCTCGTGACCATCCACGGCCTCTCGGTTCAGCGGGCCTGTCGGGCGGTGGAGGTCGGCCGGGCCACCTACTATCGGCCGCGCCTGGACTGGGCGCAGCGCGATGCGCCGGTGATCGCGGCGCTGACGGCCGTGGTGGCGGCGCACCCGCGCTGGGGCTTCTGGAAATGCTACGACCGGCTACGACTCGATGGGCAGCCGTGGAATGCGAAACGCGTCTGGCGCTTGAATCTCCCGCGACGGACGAAGATACGGCTGCCGACTCGGCTGCGCCAGCCGCTCTCGGTGGTCCCGGCGCCCAACACGGTGTGGGCCATCGACTTTATGAGTGACACGCTGTATGCCGGGCGGCGGTTTCGGACGCTCAATATTCTGGATGAAGGCGTGCGCGAAGGGCTCGCGATTGAAGTGGATACGTCCTTGTCGGCCGAGCGGGTGATTCGTGTGTTGGAGCAAGTCGTGGCCTGGCGAGGACACCCCCAAGCCCTGCGCCTAGATAATGGCCCTGAACTCGTCGCTGACCGATTTATGAGCTGGTGTGTCAGTAATCATGCCAAATTGACCCCTGTCATCATGTGAAATGGACCCCTCCCCCACAACCAGGAGAGGACACCCATGGAGCTAGCAGAACCAGTGCGCACCCCACTACCTTCTTCTCGGGAGACGGCTCGAACGGAGGAGGATGGGATGCTGCGAGAAGACGGCGTGCGAGAGGTGCTGGCGCGACTACAGCGCGGCGAGCGTATCAAAGCCATTGCGCGGGATCTCGGCGTGGCCCGCAATACCGTGAAGCGGTGGCAACGGCTGGGGGGCTGGCGCCCGCGGCCGTCGGGACCCCGCCCCAGTCAGATCGATCCCTATCGGCCATTCGTGGAACGCCGCGGCCCCGAAGTGAATTGGAACGGCCGGGTGCTCCATCGGGAACTGCAGACGTTAGGATTCGCGGGGACCTACCAACAAGTGCAACGGGCGATTCAGCCGCTCCGCGTCGATCGCGCCTGGGCGACCGTGGCGACTGTGCGGTTTGAGACGACTCCGGGCCAGCAAGCCCAAGTGGATTTTGGCCAAACCCGTCTCTGGATTGGCGACCGGCTGGAAGTCATCCACATCTTTGTGTTCACCCTCGGGTACTCTCGCCGACTGTGGGCGTCGGCTTATCCGCATGAACGGCTCAGTGCGCTCCTCGATGGGCATGAGCGGGCCTTCCAGCATTTTGGCGGCGTGCCGTTGGAGTGTCTGTACGATAACCCCCGGACCCTGGTCCTGGGCCGGCGCGAGGGCCGCGTGCTCTGGCATCCGGTCTGGGAGGATTTTGCGCGGCGCTATGGGTTTACGCCGCGGGCCTGCCAGCCGTATCGGGCACAGACCAAGGGCAAAGTAGAAAGCGGCGTGAAATATGTGAAGCGCAATGCCCTCGCGGGCCGCCGGTTTGCGTCGTGGGACGCCTTGAACGCCTGGCTGCAGGAGTGGACGGTGACGGTCGCGGATCAGCGCGTCCATGGGACGACGCATGAGCGGCCGATCGAGCGCTTCGCCCGGGAGACGCTCACGCCGCTGGGCTCGCGGTCCCCCTATCACTATGAACGGGTGCGTCTGCGCCGCGTTCCGGCCGATGCGCTCGTCGCCATCGCGGCCGCCCGCTATTCTGTGCCGGTGGAGTATGTCGGCACGACCGTCCACGTGCAGGAGAGCAGTCGCCACTATGAAATCTTCCATGGCGGGGTCTGCATTGCGCGGCATGCCAAGTCCCCGCGCCATGCGGTGGTCGTGGATCGGGCGCACTATCGCGGGCTGCTGCGCGCGGGCGGACCCGCCCCCACGCCCCGGCCGCCCCAGTGGGATCCTGGGTATGGGGACCTCGGCGAGGTGATGGTCCGGGATCTGGCCCTCTATGCCGCCGTGGCCGAACCGGGCGGTGCCTCATGAGCACGCCCCAACTGGAGCGACTCCAGGCACACTGTCAGCGCCTGCGCCTCTATCAAGTTGCCGCCGAACTGCCGAGTTTACTGGAGCAGGCGGCCAAGGCGGAACGCTCCTATACCGACTTTTTAGAGGAGGTACTGCGGCGCGAGGTGCAGGCCAAGACCGACAAGCATCTGGCGATGCGGTTGGCGATGGCGCGGTTCCCGTTCCAGAAGACGCTGGAGACGTTCGACTTTAAGGTCCAGCCCTCCATTGATGTGAAACTGATCCGTGAACTCGGCACCGGGCGCTATCTGGAGCAGGGCGAGAATGCGTTGTTCCTCGGGCCGCCCGGCGTCGGCAAAACGCATCTGGCCGTGGCCCTGGGCATCGCGGCCTGTGAACAGGGCCACCGCGTCTTGTTTACGACCGCCATGGGGCTCCTCGCGACGCTCGGCAAAGCGCTCTCCGAAAACCGGCTGGAGGACCGGCTCAAGGTGCTGGCCCAGCCCCAGCTCTTGATCATTGATGAGATCGGGTATATCCCCATTGATCGGCAAGGCGCCAATCTGTTCTTCCAGCTCATCTCTCGGCGCTATGAGAAGGGCTCGATCCTGCTCACCAGCAATCAGAGCCTCGGCGCCTGGGGCGACGTGTTTGGCGATCCGGTGATCGCCACGGCGATTCTCGACCGGCTCCTCCACCATTCCATCACGATCAATATTAAAGGTGAGAGCTATCGATTGCGAGAGAAGCGGAAGGCGGGGCTCTTCAAGTCCCCTGTCGGTGCCGCGGCCCAGTCGGAGTCATAGCGCCATCACATGCAGATTCAACTCGGGGGAGGGGTCAATTTCACATCAGAATAAAAGGGTCAACTTCGGCTGATGATTGACACTGGTGTGCCGACCGCGGGATTGCGTTGCGGTACATCCAACCGGGCAAACCCGAGCAGAACGCCTTCATCGAGCGGTTCAATCGCACGTATCGCACGGAAGTGCTGAATGCCTATGTCTTCGAGTCGTTGGACCAGGTGCGCGAGATCAGTGCCGCGTGGTTACAGAGTTACAACGAAGAGCGCCCGCATGATGCGTTGGCGGGCCTGCCGCCGGCGCGGTACCGGGCCCAACTTGAAGTCAGAAATTCTCCTTTGACCGTGTCTCGTTGACGGGGGAGCTTACATGACACCCGCCGCCTATGCGAGGCATTTGGTGAGAAAATCGGTTACAGTCACACCCGGACTCCAAACGTAGCTGCTACTCAAGACGGGGGGACGTCGGGAGGATTACAATCATCTACGTCCCCACAGCTCGCTCCAGGACATGACACCAGCCGCCTTTGCCGCGAACTGGTCAGCGCTGCCCCAGAGAGTCCCCGCCGCACTCGAATTACTGGAGGCGCTCACATGAGCTATGCTAAGTTCGTATCGCCGCACAGGCGGCTCAAACCGATCACGCCCAGGCCAAATCCTCAGGTCTCGATCGGTCTACATTTGCGGGGCGGGTCACAGACTCAGGGAATTCAGATCAGCATGGATGGAGTCGGGCGGTGGCGGGACAATGTCTTTGTCGAGCGGTTGTGGCGGAGTCTCAAATATGAGGAAGTCTATCGCCATGCCTATGAGACGGTCCGCGACGCTCAGGACGGGGTGGCCCGCTACATGACCTTCTATAATCAGATCAGGCCGCATCGCGCGCTTGACGGACGCACGCCCGATCGCGTGTACTGGGAGCACCTGCCTGCACGGCCCACGGCCGCGTAGGCTCACACCACCAGGCGCCATTTATGAAATGGCAGAGACTGTCCAAACTAGCGGAGCCACCTCTCTGGGGGGATTACACGACGTAATGACGCAAATAATAAGAAGATGGGCCAAGAAGGCTGTATTGGAAATATTGCCTGACTCAGGTTGGTTGAGATCCCTCACCTATAGACCTATGTTTGAAACATGGTGTAGATGTTATTTAGGCACCCATCCTGTATTTAGTGAAAGAACTGAAATGTATAATTTCATAAACGCGGTAATCATTTCGAATAAACCAATTTGCTACTTAGAGTTTGGTGTATATAAGGGTGAAAGTATCAAACACTTCGCTCAGCTTAATTCCGACCAGGACTCAGAATTCATAGGCTTTGATACATTTACTGGTCTACCAGAGGATTGGGTAGAATTTTCCCGCAAAGTGGGAGCGAAAACATTTGATGCTGGTGGCGAGTGCCCAAAATTTGATGATAGGCGAGTATCGTTCATGAAAGGACTATTTCAAGACACATTGCCGATCTTCCTGAAAGAATACAAATCAAACTTCCAATTGGTTATCCATAATGATTCGGACCTATACTCCGCAACACTCTATGTTTTGACCCGAGCAAATGACATCATAACCCCTGGTACTGTTATCATTTTTGATGAGTTTTATAGCGTGATGCATGAGCACAGAGCATTGCAAGATTACTGTTCTGCCTACATTAGGAACTATGAAGTGATCGCTGCGACTGAAGGCTATAAACAAATTGCTATCAGAATGCGGTGAGTCCTTATTCAGAAGCCGGAAATTTACCCGGTCTCGTTGGCAAGGGTAAAATAGGGCCGCAGTCGCGTAACCTGTCCATCAAATCGGGGAAGGTCATATTACCTGCAGGTAGGAGAAAGTATGATTCGGGGTATAAAGAACTATCTCAGGGTTCTAGGTTATGGCGGCTTCCTATCCGCTGTAGAATCCAAAGTAACGCAGTCCACAGTTTACTTCAAATTGAATCGGGAGGATTGCAAGTATCCTTTCAAATTACGAATTCCTTCATCGGACGTCTCAACATACCAGCAAGTGTTCCTTAATAAAGAATATGATTTTCTAGCAGATACACAACCAAAAGTCATAATCGATGCGGGTGCGAACATAGGACTTGCCTCGATATATTTTGCAAATAAATATCCCCAAGCTACGATTATCGCAATAGAACCAGAACTAAACAATTTTGAGCTACTTAAGGAAAACGTTGCTTCGTACTCTAATATTTCAGCCGTTCAAGCTGCGTTGTGGAACAAGAACGAAGAAATCGATCTAGTTGATCCGGGGCTGGGGAACTGGGGCTTCATGACAGAGAGTAAGCAATCGTCAGAAAGTCTACTTCGTAACGCTTGTCACACCGTTTCGGCCATGACCCTTGATAGGATAATCGATGAATACAATCTCGCAAGAGTAAATGTTCTCAAAATTGATATCGAAGGAGCAGAGAGAGAAGTATTTAGTGATACTTCGGCCTGGCTTGAAAAGATCGATTCAATCATTATTGAGCTTCATGAGCATATGAAAGCAGGGTGTAACCGCAACTTTTATTGTGGCTCAAAGGGATTTGATAACGAATGGAAAAAAGGGGAGAACGTATACTTATCAAGAGGAAATATCAGACCCTCAGTGTAAGATCTGGTGTAATAGACGGGGGAAGTGTCTCGTTGACAGGGAAGCTTACACAGGACTATCTCTCCGATGTACCTCCCCACAGATCCTTACAATATCGTGGAGCATTCTGGATTCGCCCGCGCATAACTCTGCATACCGTCTTCCTGCATCGGCGGTAGTTCTGCGAAAATTATCATCTTCCCAACTCCGACGAATAGCATCAGCCAATGCTTCTGGATCACTGGGGGGCACGATGACCGCTTCATCCTTTAACAGCCCACGAGTCTGTGGTCCTTCAGATATGATAACGCATTTTCTCAGCGCCATTGCCAAGAGGTAGAGGCTCAAGCCTGGAGCATAAATGCTGTTTGGAAGGGCCGGGATCACTATTAATTTGGCACGTTTGATAAAGTCAATCCAAGTATCGTTATTTCCATCGTGACAAGTCGGTCGGATATTACTTGGGAGGTCGCTTAGATCTACCGCGGTTCCGTATGTCTCCATGAAGGATGCATCATGCTGATAAAGGAGCAAGCCGGGGTATGGAACTTTAGCCATGGCCGCCTTAAAAGTCTTTAGATCTCGAAGACTTCTCCCTCCACAGAAAACATACTCGCCATCTGAATCAAGCGATTCCCGCGAAGGAAGGATTTCCCAAGAGTTCACCTTGAATGGCACAAAGCGAGAGACGGCATGTGAAACACCGTAATATTTTTCATACCCCAACAAGTCCTTAAAGTAGAGTATATGCAAATGTACCTTACGGAGCAGAATCCGTACGATCAGAGCGACTATACGACGTTTCCACCCTACGGGCTCAAGTAGATGTATATCTAGGGAGATAAGTTGCCAGCGATAAATGGGCAGCAACCACATCATTGCACAAAGAGCAAGTAATCGTCTCGTGCTGCTATTCAGCAGCACGATATCATAGCCAAATGCCTGGCGAAACAATCTTGCTCCGCCGCCAAACGATTCATCTCCCTCAATCTGGCGAGCCTCAACAACATACTCATCGGTTTCAAAGCCATCGAGGTTAGCTAGATCTGTTATGACGCGCAGCCTTCTTTTGCCCATAGATCCTCACCTAAATCTCGCTTGTCAATAATGACTGGCAGCCGGTTGGCTGTATGTTTATTGCATCGACAACACCCGTTGCTTAGGGATGTGCCTTGTCGGTCCTACTTCAATTCCCGCATTATCTGGGATTTCTGAACGTGCGGCCCCAGCCTTTTCGACCAAATCCGAGGAAACCTAATATCTCGATTGAGAGCCGCCACGGTAGAAACACCGCGATATAGGGAATACCAGCCAACGTTTTTAATGGTGACTGCGTGTGCATCGCGCCCAACAGAAAGTACCCTCCCAGTGATCCAAGCACTGCCAGCGACCATGGGAGGAGAAATCCCCAAGCGGGATCCTGGCTCAGAAAAAGGCTGCAGACAAGAGCGAAGAGGGTCATGGAGGCCTGGCTCGAATAGTTTGGAGCGGCCAAGGTGACTGCCCCATCTATCAAATTGACCTTGCCACGCGACAATCCCTGCAAGAACAGACGTCTTGCTCCGTTTGTCATCACCGCATACTTGCCTGTCGCCCATCGCAATCTCTGGCGAGAAGCTTGCTTCAACCCCTTAGACTCCCTGGCATAGACACGAGCCAAGGGGTTGAAATGAATTATGACGTCATTCAGCAGCAGTGACACCGAAAATTCCCAGTCCTCCGCCACAGAAAAAGCCGACCACCCATGCTGATCCACAACTGACCGACTCAGACACATTCCGGTTCCGCTCAGCATGGCGGAACAACCCATTGCCTCCTTACCTCCATAAAATAAGAAGTTTCGCAGGACACTCGTCACTGCAATCACCCTGGTAAAGGGAGTTTCCCACGGGTTAGAGAGATAGTTATATCCCTGCTGAACCTCATGCCCTTTCGCCAGAGCATCATCAAAAGCCTCCAGCAAATGCAAGTCTGCTAGGCAATCTGCGTCAACAATGACCAACGCATCAAACAATGTGCCTTCATTGCGAAGCACCTGCATCGCCCACGACATGGCCGCACCTTTTCCACCGGGCCCTTCACTCCGCTCCAGGCACTGCGCACCACCGGCCCTCGCCACCTTTGCCGTGTCGTCAGCACAGCGATCCGCAATCACGGCGATATGCACAAGGTCCTTGGGATACTGGATGGTGGATAAACTCTTCAGAGTCTCCGGCAACCCATCTTCTTCATTGTGAGCCGGAATCAGGATCAGAAAACGAGTGGTACGTGCACTTCTCTGATTCGAGGCAGATTTCTTACTTGATATCGCGAGAATCGCGTGCCCCCATTGATAGAGTGACATAATGGAAAGCAGTACCAAAACAAGAAAACAACCAGTGCCCAGCATCAGTACCATCGTAGCCAACTTTTAATTTATAGGGTTAACTTGAGTGGCACTGTTCGCAAATCTGGATCCCACCAATCGACGGTAGAGATCCGCCGTTTTTTCTGCCATTATGTTTGCAGTGAAATTTTGGGTAACCCGAATCCGCCCATTCCGACCTAGCTGGTCCGCGTTTGCTACCTGCCTGATGAGTGTCTCAATAGCCTCAGCAATCGCCTCAGGATTTCCAGGCTCAACCAACAACCCATTTTCTCCATGTTGTATGACTTCCGGCACTCCACCTGTTTTACTAGCCACAATTGGACGACTCAGTGCCATAGCCTCGAGCAATACCATCGGTATCCCTTCATGCAGTGAGGGGAGGACAAAAATATCCATCGCCTCGATAAAATCACTTACAGTGCTCTGATGACCAACAAAATCAACGTTCTTTTGAATTTTATACTCTGCAACCATACCCTCTAACTGCTTTCGCAGTGGACCATCCCCCAGAATGACAAGATGTGTGTCAATTTGTTTACTTACAAGAATCCGCATAGCTTCAAGCAAGTGAATGTGGCCTTTCACTGCTGTCAGTCTTCCAACAGCACCCAACAACACCGTTCTTTCACTGATGTCCAGATCTCTTCGAACACCCTGCCTTCCCCTGCTGACCATAAGGCGTTCCACATCTATACCGTTATGGATACAAACCACTTTCTCGCTTGGGCATCCTTTGGCCAGCAGGGATTGAATCTTCATCGTTACGGCGATTACTGCGTGGACCAAATATCTATTGGCTAATCGATCAATATGTTCATAAATTTTAATCTTGAAATGCTCAAAGCCCGAAAAGGGCTCCCACGACCCGTGAATGGTTCTGACAAAGTAGGGCACACCGGCCAACTTGCACGCCACTCCGCCCAGGAAATTGTCTTTAGGTTTGTGGGCGTGCACCACCATGAACTGATGTTCACGAAAGTGCTTTACGAGTTTCCACAGAATGGCGAACCAGTTGTTTTCATGCTCATCGATAACAACCACATCTAGGCCCGTAGCTCTCAATTCCTCCGCAACCCTTCCCTCAGTAAAAAGAACCGCGGACATATCTAGATCCTGCATCTTGGACAGTGCTTGCAGCAAAGTTATCAGATGCACCTCTGCCCCCCCCCAAAGATCAGCCACTGCAATATGGCACACCTTTGCAATCTTGGGTACCCGTATAGTCGACACCTCCCGATACCCAGGTGAGCTAGAGTGCATGATAATTTACGAGGTCGACAGGAAAAAGAATCTCGTTCTCCCAGTCGTGGTCTAACAACCTGGTCTCTTCTTCGTATTCGGCATGTCCGGGGTGAGTCATAAGCTCAATTGAATGACACAACAGTTGTTTCCTTTTCGCCAAATCATAAAAAATCGAGAACGTCGTTAGTCCTTGAGTAGTTCTCGTCCTGTACAGGCGGCGCAGGGCAAAATCCCACACTTTTTTCCTTATTCGAAGTGCTGTGGAAACAGGTTTCTGTGGAGGGTAAATATTCCAGGTCGTGCGCACTTTACGAACCCCGAATTCTTTTTGCAGACGCTTAAGTACCAGAAATACTTGAGGGATAGTGTGTATATGGTTGTGTGAGTCGAAATGCGAAATTTTAACCCCAAGAGCGATTACCTTCTGCACCTGAAGTCGTAACTCCCGATATATTCCCTCCTGCACGGATCGTGACATCGACAAGTTGCTCAGGCTGCGCTCACCGGCGAACACACCATTCTCGTTGAGGCAAGCGCGCAGGTCACCGAGATGTCTGGGAGGCGTGAGTGGTTCGAATTCCGTGAGGTTGAGATGAACGCCGAGAGAGCATCCCGAACTTTTCGGAATCAGCCTGATAGCCTGTTCAACCGCAGGACCATTCGCAAGAATGCTTGCCGAGGTAATCCTTCGTCTGGACATGAGATCAAGAATCCGCTCGTTCACGGCAGGATTCATACCCAGATCGTCACTATTTATGATTACCATCACGCGTGCACCAGCACTGGGAGGCATAGCATGCTCGCATCTAATTCTGATATTCTACTTGGATGAAATCGCAGGCAAGGGACTCGCCTGGACAATCAAGCACTAGCCCAACACCATCTTCTGCGCTCACGAAATTAAGCTTGTCCAACACTTGTTTAGCAGGAGCATTGCGACTAGTTTGCATGAAACCAACTCGAAAACGAAGTACGGCCTCAGGGCCTTGGCACTTCACAAGAAAACCGAAAAATGCTTTCTCAATGAATTTCCCTTGAACCCTACAGGACAGCATGAAATCCTTAACCTCAATTTCTGCAGAGGTTTGTTTCACAATACTAAACCCTACTGTACCGTATGAACCAAACTTGTCATTGCAAGCCAGTAGATATTTATCAATCCCAGGTCTCGTGACCAGATCAGCAATCTCCTCTCTTTTGTACTTCTTCCCGGAAAAATTTAGCTGATTGGTGCGCTGCACCAGTTCAGCCACTCTTTCAAAATCACCAGATTCGTATTTTTTGATGGTCAATTTAATATTGCTGTGTGCAAGAAATGCAATGTAATTAGCTCCAAAAGAAGCCTGCGTCTGCTCTCTCAGCGCTGCAGTTTGATAAAACTGACGACGATTTTTCGCATCTGGTGAGTCGCTTCCGGCGAAGCGCGGATCATCTAGAATGGAACTCAGACGGTCAACTGAAATGCACCGCACCATAGGCAGTGTTTCGCCAACTTCAGCCAACTCAAATGGACTGTCATCAATGAACGCAAAGGTGTCCAAGCCAATGTTAAGAGATTTGGCGATTTCCTGTATGTTCTGACTTTTTGGCATCCAGTTGATCTGAGGATACAAGAAGTACTCTTCAATCCCAAACTCCTTCAGCTTCTCAAGGGCTTTCCCTTCATCGTTTTTGCTCACAAGACTCATAAGAATGCCCTTCTGGTCAAGCCTCTTGATCAATTCAACAGCGTTCAATCTCAGCCGAACATTGGGGTCTTCAACTAAGGTGCCTTCCCAGAGTGTATTGTCCAGATCCCAAACAATACACTTAATATCGGGGGCTCCTGCTTTCGCCTTCTTTTCACCCGGGCCATTGAATACGACGAAATCGGCGCTCAAAATTATTATTCGAGGGGCGCTGTCTCCCTCAGGGATTAGGGACACATCAAAGGGCACTCCTGACTCCAGCAGAGCGTTGAAGAGGGAGCGGGCCATCTGGTGCCTGGAGTATCCCGGCTCTAGGTTTATGGTAGCCGCAAAGTGACCACCTGGCTGGCTGATCTCGATAAGATTGCTCCGGTCAGACAGATTAGCAGGCGTCATTCTTACCTGAATCTTTACGGCCGTATCAGCAGGGTTGTACACCTCAAGAAGAAATGCATCGGGGCAACCATCTCTCTTGGAGCGGTGAGCCAACCATTTAGTGAGTCTAGCAAGAATCGCATAGGAGAGCTGACTCCACCGGTTATCCCGAGTTAGCCGGCTTAGGCCCGTGCCGATAAGATTGACCACCGGCAAGGACAACTCGATCAAGCGCTCTTGGCGCAGAAGGGAGCCCATTGGCGTCGTGGAAACGTTTGCTCTGGCCTCAAGCTTGCCCCATTTCTTGAATTCTATTTCAACTCCGTAACCACGGATGGAGGAGAAGCTTGAATTTCTATACATTCCATAGGTAAATCGACGGCAACGACTATCTGGCCTTCGATCATAAAGGTCGCAGGTACTAAAACAAGCGGGTGCTGCACATTCAATACAATGCTCACTCCAAAACAATAGAGACATTTTTGCGACGTTAGAAATCGGCTGGTAAGGACCCCCTGGCTGAAGAGGCTTCGGATGAAACACTGGGTCATATTGGTGAAATTCAAACATGGCACTTCCCTCTTTCGCCCATCACGAAACTCAGTACGATGCCATAACTGTATCTTAATCTTAGCCCGACATCCTTCGTGATCGCTTCGAGGTCATTCTATGACCGGAGGATGGAACCCTGATACAGCGTTTCATAATTCTTCACCATGGTATGCAGGCCGAAATACTGACCGGCCCTACTTCTGCCAGCGCGGCCCATTCGCTGCGCGAGTCCAGTGTCACCCAGTACCCGCTCAAGAGCTTCTGCGAGCGCCCAACTGTCCTCTGGAGGCACGAGCACGCCCGTCTCTAAATGAAGGACCAGTTCGGGATTTCCTCCTACTTGAGTAGTAACAACTGGTTTACCAGCGGTCATTGCCTCCAAGATCGCCAGCGAAAGTCCCTCCGAAAGAGATGGCAGGACAAATACATCCATCAATGAAAGTAAGCGTGGGACATCTTGCCTCAGGCCCAAGAACAAGACTTTTTTTTCAACTCCCAGCTTCTGCACATGTTCTTTGAGGCTTACTTCGAGCTCTCCTCGACCAATAAACAAGAACGTGGTATGCTGAAATTTCGCTAAGACATGGGGAATTGCCTCAACTAAGAACCGGTGTCCCTTTACGGGATACAGGCTTCCGACGACCCCGACAATCTGATCGCCTTCTGGGATACCTAATTCAACCCTGCAGCCGAGAATGTTTCCAGCAAAATATTCAGGCAGGGGCTTCACTCCATTATAGATGACTCTTATTCTTGCTTGATCGATCCCAACTTTTTGTCCGATAAAATCCTTAAGATTCTGGGAGACCGCAACCATTGTGGCAAATCGGCTAACGAAACGATATGCGGCTCTTCTGCGAAACTTTGTCCAATAATAGTGCTTTCCGTGAACAGTGGCGACAATTGGCACACCTGTGATAGCAGCGACAAGAGTCCCATGGACATTCGCATCGAACTCGTGAGCATGAATGAGTGCCACGCGTTCCTCGCGCACGAGCCTCGTGCAGCCACTAATCCAAGCGCCATGCAACATTCCTCCAGTTGGGAATACATGAGTTTCTATTCCTTGCTGCTCGCATTGTTCCTTCAACCAGCCAGGCCTAAACAATCCCACAATTGGCCTAAATCGGGCGCGGTCAATGGAAGCAGCAAGAGAGCAGAGCATCCGTTCAGCCCCCCCAGGCCCACTACTGCTCGACAGATAGAGCACCGGTATTTTCTCAATATCAGAACTCACGATTCACATTTCCCCTGCACCACTTCATAGCCCTGTAAATCCTCAGCACAACTACACCAAGAATCGCGGGCCAAATTGAGACAAAACTCTCGACGAGACTCACTTCAGCGAATCCATTCGAGAAAAGCATCCGCTCCAATCTTGTGCCCCAGACCGTTCGGATGGATGTTATCCTCTGCCGTAACCTGCAGATTTCGATATGAGGTTTTTGCGAAATGAGGAAGTAAGTCCAGAGTCTGGAATCCTCGTTTTTCCGCCTCCTCACGTACCCATTGATGGATATGCTCAAATTTGTAGCGACTGAACTCTGTCAGAATAGGCCAAATGACGACGAGGACCGGAAAAGATGAGTCCTTACTCATAACCCACAATCGGTCAAATCCATTCGTGACCCTTTGACGATTCTCGGCCTTCCCCCAAAGGTTTTCAAAATAGCCAATTTCCTCTTTTCCCAGAAACATTCCGATTGCATGTTCGAACCGCTGTTTCAAAAAATACACGAGTGCACTGGATTTCAGAGTTCTCTTGAAAGCTGGATTAATTGAGATGCCAAGAACTCCGACAACTGAATCTTTTTCCGCTTGATAACGCTGGGTCGCATTATATTCGGTATAGAAATCAGCATCATTCAATACAAAATTCAGAATCATGAGGTCCGGCTTGTACGCAAGTCCTTCTTTCTCAAAAAGATGGATCTCTTGCGGCGTATTGAGCCCTCCCATGGCCAGCGTGATCACCTCATAGGACCTTCCCAAATCAGCTTGCAGTCGGGAAGAGAAGACAGCTTCCCACTCAACATCGCCGGCTTCCGTGACGGAATCACCAACGACGAGTATCCTTTTGACGCCCGGAGCCTTTTCCACGTTATGGTCGACATCGCGAAAACCGGATTTGTTATATTTTCTTTTTATTTTTCCTGTCTGCACTTCTGAACCAGGCAAATACCGCCAATTGAGAATTGGATCATCGATTGGACGAATATTAGCTATCAATGATTCCGGTGCCCCCTTGTATCCCATCAATCTCAATCCCATCTCTCCGAGTATGGCAGCACATAACACTGAAAGAGAGAGAAGAATCCAGATATAAAGTACCTCTTTTTTGGGAACAGCCATGGCGCTTTCTAGAGCAGGGTAGCCTTACATTCCATTTGCATCGCTTCGCGGCTAACCCCTTCCATGTGAGCCAGCCACAGTGTGCGAAATTCAGATATCCCTTGCCTTACAGAGGGAGGAGTACAAGCAAAGAGGGAGAAATCGCTATATATGTCTAATGTCTTTAGCATGCCGGGAAATTGAAGGTCGGATTAACTGTCGAACCTCTTCATTACTTGGCGCTGACGAATTCATTGTTGTATTTCTAAGCGACACTGCAAGTGCCATCATTGTCCAAAAAGTTGGATAGTACAGAGTAGAGATAAACGTACTGGTTGCAAGGTAGCCAATCATACCGCCCAAGATTGCATTGCCGAACATGAAGGCTCGTGAAATCTCCGTATCTTTTCTTTCTCCCAGTCCTCCGATAATTTTACGCGATGGATGTCGGTGAAACTCTTTCAACCTCAAATCCCTGTAGTTGAAATATACCATTGAGCTGAAAAGGATCACTCCTACAAGCCCCAGCTCAGGAAGCAGCGTAAAATAGAGCGAATGAGCCTGCCTACCAGCTAGCGACTTGGTTTGCCATGTTCTTCCACCAAGGTATTCTCCAATTGTCCATGGAAAGTTGCCTTGCCCCACACCGAAGGCCGGATTTGCTAGGAACATTTCCCACCCTATTCCCCAGGTGAACATGCGTTGGCCAGCCGTTCCTTCCTCCATAGTCTTATCATCTGTAATGGTGCTGATACGATCCCAGTATTCTTGAGGAGCTGCAAGGAGCACAAGACCGACAAGACATGTCCCCAAAATAAGCGACATGATTTTTTTAGGTGAATAGAACCAGCAATACGCTCCAATCGCCAATAATCCGAGGAACGCACCTCGTGAAGCCGTCGCCACTACCGACATAATAAATAGACCTAATAGGACTATATACAGCAACTTAGCCCGTTGACTACTTGCGGCCTGATACATAAAGAAGGCAACCGGAACAGCCACATTCATTTCCATTCCAAAGTCGTTTTCGTCCCCCAGCCATCCTCCGACCCCTTGTCCGTGATGTAAGATTCCATTAATTCCAAGAAACCCGTGCACCCCCAACCACATAAAAATTAGTTTTTGCATCCTACTCGTAGTATTTACAAAGGTGACAATGCCCAAATACAAAAATAAATAAAGGGTCATCTCTTTAAAAATCATGAGCGCCCAAAAATTGTTGGTTGCAAAGGGAACCCATAACGCCATAAATGCAAGAAGTATCAACCAAAGCTTGGTTTGCTCATTTGCAATGGTAGCTTTTCCAGAAACTAAGACTGCCAAAAAGATTGACACATCAAGGAGCGTTGGGATGGGAACAACTTTAAGCGGTGGAAAAATATCCTGCGGCCTACCAAATTCAAACAACAGGGCCAACATGACAAGATAAAATCCAACATTCGACTCGGTAGGCAATGGTCGATTGCCTACCAGGTGAAGAGCTTTCTCTGCCGGCATCAACGTCTGTCGCTTCGCGACTACCATCATTCACATTCCTAGACCGAACAATTTCTCATACGAGGCTCGCTGCTCAGCATTAGACGACCTTTCTCAACGCCACAATCATATTCGTTCTGAGGTTACGGAATGGCTGAGTCATAAGCAGCCGAATCCATATCAACTCTAAAGCGGCCAGCGGTGGCAACATGGCGAAGATGGCATCCGTGGCAAGCAAATCAAGCTGCAGAACCTCGAAGCCATTAGCTTGAGCAAGTGCTCGGACCTGAGCCTCCGTATTGGCCTTGTAATGCGTAGGGAAAACATCATGCTCCTCACGACCCTCCAGCAGGTAAATCAGCTTTCCCTTGAGCCACTCAGGCACGACCTTGGATAAAATCACTCCATAACCGTATGCGTTCGGAGTGTGAAATAGGAACACCCCCTTCGACTTGAGGATACGGCTGATCTCCCGAAACTGTTCATCCGGATTGTCGAGATGCTCGACCACCATATTGGCGGTCACCAGGTCGAACGCCTCACTCTTGAACGGCAACTTGGTCACATCGCCACGCAGTTTCTTGGTGATGTTGGGATGTGCTTTGAGAGAGGGAAGATCGTAATCGATGCCGAAAATCGCCTTGCACGTTTTCGCCAACTGACGTTCTTCATTCGCTCGCCAACTGGGAAGGATGGAGTGTCCGCAGCCTATTTCCACCCATTCAACTGATGGCGTCACATACCGTTTCAGCGATTCCTCATAGGAGTACTGGGAATATCTCAGCGTCGGCACAATGGCGCCCCGCAGCGTCCAATAGATGTTGAACAGTCTAGTTCGCAAACTCATGTCGATGCCGGGCCTCCTTTGATCCTTGCCATCTGCGCTCACATTTCGATCAAATCAACTCGATCCTATCTTTGCTTGCCCGAGGCCAACATCTGCATCACCAATACATCACAAGCCTGCTTGATCATCGAGAAGCAAGTCTGAAAATCTTCCAGCGTTCCACTGTAAGGATCGGCGACTTCTCGCACCGACTGATCATAAAACTGCCGAAGCAAAAACACCTTCTGCCTTGCCTGGGGATAGAGCTTGAGCATACGGCGTCGCTGCCGCCACTCCATCACCACAATCATGTCCGCCCGCTCAACCTGTTCCTTATGCAGCTGTTGCGTGGCATGTTTGGCGAGTAAAAGTCCCCCCTGCGTACCCACGACTTGCGCCAGCGGATGCGCCGCCTTTCCAAACGATGTTTCAAGGCCGGCCGACTCAATCGCAATCGGCAACCCATGCTTTTCAACCCGATGCTTGAGATAGGCCTCTGCTAACGGACTGCGACAGATATTGCCCTTACAGACGACCAAAATGGCACGCACGGAACTCGGAAAAGCTTGGCTATTAACCAGGCTCCGATAGCGCCAGTGATCTAGCGCCTCGTTCACAGCCCTCTTCATCGAACGAGCTACTCCTCGCAGGGAGGCAGAATCAACTTGGGACATCACTACTCCCTATGCCAACTTAACATATCGCATGACCTCAAACCGGCTAGGACCGAGATCATCAATACGCTCAATTTCATAAAATGTATTTCGGTCAAAAAACCGGCAGAAGGACAGGACTGCTTGAAGCCTGGATGGGGCGCCAGGCGGAAGATTCAATGCACGATCACTCTTTCTGATGCGCATGACCAATTGATCCAAATCACCAAGCAGCCATCGGGACTTAACTCCGACGCGATATCCATTTTCAGGTATCGTCTCGCACACTCCCATAGCCATATTGAGTAAGTGAAGGGGAAAATTGACGCCCGCATCCACAGCCAGCTGTAAAGAGCCCCAAAATCGCCCGTTAATTTCCATAAGCACGGGGCGCTGAGTGGCGGTATCTACTTTGAATTCCACCATGGCCACACCATGCCACTTCACAGGCTGCAATAGCTTGAGGGTAGCCTCAACCATGGCTTTCGGCAAGGCAATACTTTCGCGCAGCACGCTGACTCCGCCAGAAGGAGGTCGTTCACGAAGCCTCCGGTGAGCAAACATACCCAGCGGCATCCCCTCCTGCATCAACACAAACAATCCCTGGCCTTCACCGATCACACGCCGTTGAATCAATGACGGTTGCCGTAAGTAGGCCCTCTCGCGGTAGAGTCGTAGGAGTTCCTCGGGAGACTCGGCATAACACACACTCGTTTTCGTCCATCGCCTGCCGTCTTTTACCAATGAACAGCCGGGCTTCACCACCACGGGAAAATCCGCAATTTCCCGCAGGACCTCTTCAACCCGGCCATCAGGAACAAACAGGGTATCGGGAATGGCCACACCTGCCGCCTTGGCCTGTTGCATCAATCGATACTTATCGGAGATTTCTTGAAATGCCTGGGGACTGGGAGCCGGGAAATGCGTATATTTTTCGAATTGAGCCTTCTCTGGTCCGAGGACATGCATGGCAATATCAGACAACGGAATTAAGGCATCGACTCGATGGGTTTGCACTGCCTCCATCAATGTGGCGATGAAACGTTCAGGTTCTTGATAAGGAGATGGATAGGTAATACTCCGTCGGCAGTAACGCGAGGAACCTGCAAGGGATCGTTGGGACTCTGCCCCGACAATCACCTCGACTTGTTCACCTCCAAGTGCCCTCGTGACCGCAAGCGCAGCCCGCTCATTTCCGTCGGTAATCAATACTTTCACAAGTATCCCCGCCCCAAAGCGATTCCCCCTTATATCCATTGCCCTTGTTGCGTTACACTGAACTCGGTTGGGGACCGAACAATCGGAAAGAAAAAAGCGGGATGGTGTCCGATATGTCGTTGTGGATTCCTACCCTGCGAATGGCATACCTATTTTCTGGGCAGCTCCCTTCGAAGCCCATTCGCACCGACACTGCAGCCTCATATCCATGAGCTTTCACCAGATCCTCAATGGAAGCGTCGCTGTTCCCATTCGGGTAACAATAGACCGGCACAAAGTTGACCCCCTGATCAAAAAGAACCTGCCTTGACCTCACAAGCTCTTCGGAAACCTCGTCCAATGTGATGGTCGTCATAATACGATGTGTGCAGGAGTGGGAACCGAATGACACCCCTCCCCGAGACATTTCACGCACCTCGTCCCAATTTACAATCACCCGATCCAGGGGTAATGTCACTCGTAGTTCTGCAGCCAACGCCTGCAACAATTCTCGGATGCGCTCTATCGGCAAATGCTTACAACGCTCGATAATTTCGTCCCCCAGTTGTTCTTGGCGAACCGACGCTTCAACCAACCGAGAAGCATCTTCACTCAGGAAACCGGACAACACGCCCTCAAGCGCTGCCAGAGGTTCCTGACGCTGTTTCCGATCCGCAATAACTTTACACAAAACCGCCAGCTGATCAGGCCAAAACCACTCGTTCCTTCCTACATAGTCAGTGGGAAGAAAAATCGTCGCAGGCATACGCAGCTGCTTCAACACTGGATACGCATGGCGATAGTTATCCAACCAGCCATCATCGAAGGTAATCACGCAATACCGCGCATGGGCACTCCACTCGCCCCGTTGCCACAGATCCAGGAGTTCCTGGAGCGACAGCACGGTAAAATTACTTTTTACAAATGACATCTGTTGAGCAAATACACTGTCAAGCACGTACATTCCTGGCTGAACCGGATAACGAGCAAGTTCATCTTTGGTCAGCACGCGGTGATACATTAGCACCGCCACCTTGCCTCGATGACGCCATCGATAGATAGATGAAGCGTGGAATGTCCCTGCTACCGCAGAGCGAATTGTTTTTTTTAACCGTCCCAGCGAGAAGTTCATCTCAACAGCTGAGTAATTAGAACAACGTGTAGATAAACGGAGCCACCGCTGATCCTTGCGTCAGCACGATCAAGCTGCCCAATAGCACCAGCATCACAATAATCGGCAACAGCCAGAATTTTTTCCGTTCTTTCATAAAGGCCCAGAGCTCTGTCAGGAACTCGCCCATACTGCCCTCCGTTTGCTTAAAATTGCCTGGTCATGTGGTTGCGTGGCCTCGCCTGCCGCACGACTCGATAACTTTCAGCATCTCGGCTTAGCGCTCTTCGCATCGAGTCCCAACCAAACATCCGCATGATCACCCCCATCGGGGTGATGAGTCCAAAATACAGAATCCCTAAAATGATCCTGGTATTGATCCATCCCATCACGTGGCCGACTTTCATCCACACTTTGAAAAGAGGCGCAAGAACGGTCGGCGCGGCTAATCCCAATGGAACTAACAGTGCCCCCGGCACGATGGCCCATAGACGAAGCCCCTCACCATAACGAATCATAGGCCAGACGCCGACCAGAATGAAAACACCACCGACAATCAACCCAAAGTTGCGCAACTCTTTCTTTTCAACCATCGTATCCATTCAGTACCCCGCTGTAACTATGTTTTCCTACGCGACCGGCCGATCCATCTGCCCACCTCGCTCAACGTTTGGACGGCTCCCAACGAAACACCCGGTCTCCCCGAAAATACCGCATCCAGGCGTCAATGATGGAAAGGTTGACAAGGACAAAAAACGAGGGCAATCGAAACACATTGCTCCTTGGCATCCAGCTGCACCCGGCATAGGCAGCTGCAATGGCATAAAATAAAATCTGTCCCAGCAAAAGAACCCGGTACGGACCGGAACTTATTGCCAATACAATATTTGAGCCCAGCGTGCCAATCATCGCAAATGGCACTAACCATCGACATAGCTTGTGGCTGAACAGTTGCCAGGCAAAGATGCCATACCGAAGTGGGTTTAACATTGGCAGGCTGCGCATCAACACAGCAATCCCCCTTAAGACGGTCCGGACTTTGCGTTGGTACTCTTTTTTCTCATCTGTTAAGTTTTTATAGTAGCCTACACTCGCCGGATCCGAGACACCACGTAGCCCGGCCTTCATCGAATTCAACAACGTATTAAAATCGCTTTGCAGATCGTCTGCCCAAGGACTACAGACCGTTCTCCTGGCGGCAAAGAATGATCCGCTAAGACCGACCAACGTATTCACCTTTGTTTCCAAATGACGCAATAACATCTCGTACTTGACATACGCTCCTTCTCCACTGAGATTGCCCTGAGCATCGACAAACTGGTCCACACTACTAACACAGCCGACCGTGGGATCACTGAACGACTTCACAATATTGGCAATGCCCTGAGGAGGCAAAGTCGTAGCGACGTCCGAGAAAACTAGTATTTCTCCGTTCGTCTGACTGACCGCCAGTTTCTGAGCCGCTTCTTTGCCTCTTCGTTCCTGGGCACGCACAAGCCGCACACCCAAAGCCGCATACGATCGTACGATGTCGTCGGTCCGGTCTGACGAGCAATCTGATGCCACAACAATTTCAAGGCGCTCAGGGGGATACTGCTGGTGAAGACTATTCTCAATCTTCTCTTTGATGCGCGCCTCTTCATTATAGGCCGTTATTACAAACGAAACGCTCGGCTGAATATCGCCGACCAGCACGGGTCTATTTCTGAAACAGGAAAGGACCAACAAAGCAAGCAAGTAGCCTGCATAGGCATAAACTATGAATACCAATGAACCCCAGAAAATCCATTCCACAAACCACATGATTCAGGTTCCTACCGTTTTAACAGTCTGCCGTTGCTCAAGCCAAAATCGCCCGATCACCTAAATATTTCGAGGCAGTTCAGGGGCATGACGCTGCCCGTTCGTAATATCCGGACGACGAATCGTTGCTGCGCCATCACCCCGCTGAGCCGCTTGAATAACAGTGGAAATTCGGACGACGTCGGAGTCAGACACCAATTCGTGGGTTGGGAGCGTAACAAGCCGTTCAGCGATCATAGTCGACTGGGGCACATCCTGAGATGAAAGCGTGTCACGGAGTTTGGTAATGTACTGAAGAGATGAGGGATACAGGGGACTGATTCCAAGCCCCTGTTCGGCTGAGGTCCGACACACCGCATCTTTTTCCTGCCTCGAACGCATCAGCACAGGCAATCGCAGATACACTGACTGCCCTCGTCCAGACGGCTTAATAGTCTGCACATTCGACAGGGTCAGCGAGCGGAGGATCTGCTCGGAATGAGCTACTCGACTCGTGGTCGAATTGGCTAGCCGCCGTTTCCAGCGACGCAGCAATCCGGCGCGTATCGGGTCCAGACGAGTAATTGGGAAATCAGTGTAAAACTTTG
>WBZX01000529.1_pt1 | contig 34321 bp, 28 predicted proteins | sample 5204211 | NCBI WGS metagenome assembly WBZX01 (sample SAMN12344362, study PRJNA552823) | activated sludge metagenome | biome: Activated sludge suspended growth; feature: Nitrification reactor; material: Wastewater; isolation source: activated sludge from nitrification reactor of wastewater...
CGACGACCGCCACAGCATGAGCCAGCGCCGGCTGGCCGCCTGGCGCGAACGCACACAAAAGCAAGAGAACCTGGATTCCCGCCTGCGCGGGAATGACGGCGGTGGCGGGGATGACGGCTATGCGCCGCCAACAGACACCCAACTCAAGCCGCCAATTGCCCCTCCCAGGGCAGCATCAGCGAGAGGTAGAGCAACTTGTCGAACTCAGGCTGGAAGCGGGCCACGATCTGGTCAGGTTCGGGGCACAACTGGTCGTCGGTGATCAGGCCGAACTGCACGTTGCCGGCGTAGCTGAGGATGCTCACGCCCACGCCGATGTCGCCGCTCTGCGGCACCCAGAACATCACTTGCTTGAGCGTACGGCCGCACAACTGCAAGGCCTCGCGCGGGCCGGGCACGTTGGTCATCACGGCCGTGGTCTTCTTGCTGAACAGGCCCAGCAGCGCGTCTTGCATGGGCTTGATCAGCAAGCCGGCCACCGCCAGCATGGCAAAGGCCAGCACCGGCTGGTAGCCGCCCTTGAGGTCGTTCATGCGGGCGCGCACAGCGTCGAGCCGGGCGATGGGGTTGGCGATGCCGATGGGCAACACCAGCGGCGCCAGGCCGAAGCGGTTGCCCAGCTTCCAGGCCTGATCCATAGGCCGCAGGTTCACCGGCACCATGGCGCGAATCTCCTTGCCCGCCGGGTCTTCGCCGCGGCTGCGCAGATAGTCGCCAATCGCGCCGGCCACGCAGGTGAGCAGCACGTCGTTGATGGAGGCACCGAGGCCTTGGCCCACGGTCTTCACCAACTCCAATGACAGCGGCTCACCCCACGCCACCTTCTTGCCCGGCGTGGCCTTGCCCTTGAGCGAGGTGGGCGAGTCGTCCGGCATCATCAGCATCGACGCCGCGTCGCTCACCACCTGGTAGCTCATCTTGGCCAGTTCGGCCCCGCCTTCGAACGGGTGGCTTTGCTGGGCCACCAGGTCGATGCCCTTGGCCATGCCGCCGCCGGTGACGCCGATGGCCTTGATGGTGAGGTTGGTGATGGGCTTGACCAGCGTGTCCATCAGCCAGTCGGCTTCTTCGTCCTCGTCGCGCGTGGCGCGTTGGCGCTCGGGCGGCGGCTTGCCGCCATCGGTGAGCGAGAGCATCACCGAGACCAGCGAAATGCCGTCGCCAATGCAATGGTGCACGCGCATCACCACGGCGCTGCGTCTGCCGCCTTCACCTTCGTCCAGGTGCTCCACCAGGTGGAACTGCCACAGCGGGCGATCGCGGTCCAGCGGGGTGGCGGTGAGCTCGGCCACGCGGTCCTTCAGCGCGTCCAGCGCGCTCTGGCCTGCTGCGGGCTTCAGCGTCTCGGGAACCACGTGGTGGGCGATGTCGAAGTCCACGTCCTCCAGCCAATGCGCCCCCATGGTGTCTTCCACGGTCTTCTGGTGGAAGCGGTCGTACTTCAGCAGGCGGCTGGCCACGCGCTCGCGCAGTTCGTCCAGCTTGAGGGTTGGCTCCACCAGCCACACGCCCACGATCATCATCAGGTTGGCCTCGTTGTCCATGCGCAGCCAGGCGGTGTCGACACGCGACATGCGCTGGGCGGCGGGTGAGGACGCGCTCGTAGACGCGCTGGTGTGCATGGAGGGCTTCCTCTAGCGGTGGGTGGGCAAAGCGGGGACGATGCTGGTTAACATCCTTCGCGTCAAGTTCTGAGTTTCACCCAGAACACCACCAGCACCACCGCGAGGAGACCCGCCATGTCCGCCCTGAAAGCCACGTTCGAGAAGGCCGTTGCCGAGAGCAAGCAGTTGCCCGAAAAGCCCGACAACATGACCCTGCTCAAGATCTACGCGCTCTACAAGCAGGCCACCGAAGGCGACGTGCAGGGCAAGCGCCCCGGCTTCAGCGACATGGTGGGCCGCGCCAAGTTCGACGCTTGGGACGGCGTGAAGGGCACGTCGGCCGAAGAGGCCCAACAGCAGTACATCGACCTGATCGAATCGCTGAAGTAAATCGAGCGCGGGTGCCAGGGCCGCCCAGCAGCGGCCTGCACCTCATTTTTTCTTCTTGGCCTGTTCCTTGGCCAAGGCATCGTCCAGCTGGCGCTGGATCTCGGCCTCGATCTGCCCGGCAAAGGCACCCAGCAAAAAGCCCAGCCTGGCCTGCAACTCGAAGTGGCTGCCCGACACCTCCATGCGGCCGCTCACGCCCGAGCGCGTGAACTCGACGGTGTCGGAGGTGTCGCCTTCCAGAATGGTGCATTCCATGTCGAACTTCTTCTCGACATGCTCGGCCCATTTCAGCGCCACCTTGCGGGCGCGGGCCAGGCCCAGGGTGTGGTCTCGTCGCAGTTGAATCTCGGCCATGGCGGTCGTCGTGTGGGTGGTTGGTTTCAGTGGCCAGCGGCGGCGGGCATCAGGGCCCGCAGGGCGGCGTCGCGCTCGGCCTGGGGCCTGGCCGCCAGGCGCTGCACCTCGGCGTAGAAGCGCTTGAAGTCGCGCCCCTGCCGCTCGAACAGCGCGTCGAACGCCGGCACCCAGTGGGTGTAGGCGGCCTGGATGCCGAAGGTGGCGTTGTTGGCGTGCTGCACATAGGCATCGTAGCCGGCGTAGCCGCCCCAGCGCTGGGCCTTGAGCTCGGCATATTCCCGCAGCAGGGCGGCCAGCACGGCGGCCTTGTGCTCGCGCTTGGCGGTGTCAGGCTCGGTGCTGGCATACACCGCTGTCAATCGTTCGCGGGTGTGCAGCATCAGCGCCCGCAGTTCGGTGCGGCGGGTATCGAACTGGCGGTATTGCGCGCGGGCCTGCTCGGTGGCATGGGCACTGAGCCAGCGCTCCCCGCCCAGGCGCTCCACCGACGTGGCGAAGGATTCGTTGAACATGGTGTCGCCCGGCGCAAAGGCGATCTGGTGCGAGAGCTCATGGAAGATCAGCCGCGCCAGCTCGCCCTCGGGCCACTGGATGAAGCTGCTGAGCAGTGGGTCGCCACCGAGCCAGTCGGAGTAGCCCAGCGTGGAATAGGCCGGCACGGGGTACACGCTCACCTCCAGCGCACCGGGCGCGGCTTCGGCACGCAGGGCGGCTGCGGCAGCCTCGGCATCGGCCTGGTTGAAATACCCCCGGTAGCCCACGCAGCCCACGATGGGGAAGCACCAGGTCTGCAGCGTGAGCGAGAGCTCGGGCGCAGCCACCACGTTCCACACGGCCGCCGGCCGGCCGATGTCGGCAAAGCGGCGGTAGCTGTGGTTGTCCGGTTCGGCCAGCTCGTCCACCGCAAAGTCGCGCATGCGCTGGGTGAGGGCCAGGCGCTCTTTCAGCAGCTCGGGCGTGGCCGGGTCTTGCAGCCACTCGGCCACTGGCTTGGCGCTGTGCAGCAGGCCCAGGTGGCCTGAGGCCGACTGCGCCAGGTAGCCCACCGAGCTGCAGCCACTGGTGAGGCAGAGCGTGCCCGCCGCAACGGCGGCCAGCAGCACGCTGCCCAGGCCCACCATGATCAGGAGGCGACCGAAGCGCACGGCCATGTCACAGCGGGGCCACCTCGACCAGGCAGTCGTAGAAGGTGGGTGCGCGGCCGATGTCGGTGAGGCCTTGCTGGGTCAACTCGTTGACGTTGGTGCCGTTGCGCCCCAGCTTGCGCCACCACACGCCCAGCCCATTCACCACGCCGGGGCGGGCACGCTGGTTCACGCGCAGCGCGCAGTGGTATTCGCCACGGTCGTTGTAGACCTTCACCGTTTGGCCATCGCTCAGGCCGCGCACCACAGCGTCAGTGGCATGCATCTCCAGCACCGGTTCGGCCTCGATGTCGCGCAGGCTCTTCACGTTCACGAAGCTGCTGTTCAGGAAGTGGCGGGCCGGCGGCGAGATCATGGCCAGCGGGTAACGCTGGGCCAGGGGCGTGGCCGGGCGTTCGCGGTTGGGCACATGGTCGGGCAGCGGCACGCCAGGGGCGCAGGCGCGGGCCTTGCCGCTGGGGGTTTTGAAGCCGCCGTTGGCAAAGGGCACATCAGGCACCGGCAGCTTCACCCAGCCGCGCTGCTGCAGTTCGGCAAAGTCGATGTTGCTGTTCACGGCCTGGCGCACCAGGGCCTCGTCACGGTCGGCAAAGCACGGGTCCGCGAACCCCATGCGCGAGGCCAGCAGGCGGAAGATCTCGGCGTTCGACTTGGCCTGGCCGCGTGGGGCAATGGCCGGCTCGTTCAGCAGCACGTAGGTGTGGCCATAGCTGGTGTGCACGTCCCAGTGCTCCAGCTGCGTGGTGGCGGGCAGCACGTAGTCGGCATGGTCGGCGGTGTCGGTGAGGAAGTGCTCCAGCACCACGGTGAACAAATCGTCCCGCGCGAAGCCGGCCACCACTTTGCGCGATTCGGGCGCCACGGCGACCGGGTTGCTGTTGTAGACGATCACCGCCTCCACCTGGGGCCCGAAGCTGGCGCTGGAGTCGCGCAGCAGGTCGTCGCCGATGGTGCTCATGTTGAGGGTGCGCGGGCGCCGGCCGGCCAGCAGATCGGGCCGCTGCAACTGCGCGTCGTTCTTCACCGACGCAAACCAGCCCGAAGCCGAAAGCAGCAGCCCGCCCGCCGCATGGCGCCAGGCGCCGGTGAGGCAAGGCAGCAGCGACACCAGCCGCACCGCGTTGCCGCCGCCGTGCACGCGCTGCATGCCGTAGTTCAGGCGGATGGCGGCCGGGCTGGTGGTTCCGTAGTCACGCGCCAGCTGCCGCACTTCGTCCGCCGTGATGCCGCTGACCTCGGCCACGCGCTCGGGCGGCCACTGCAGCGCGCGCTCGCGCAGCTCGGGCCAGCCTTCCACATGCTGGGTGATGTAGTCGGGGTCCAGCCAGCCGTGGGTGATGAGCTCGTGCATCAGGCCCAGAGCCAGCGCGCCGTCGGTGCCGGGCAACAGGGCGATGTGCTGGTGGCACTTCTCGGCGGTTTCGGTCTTGCGCGGGTCGATGGCGATGAGCTTGGCGCCGGCACGCTTGGCAGCCTGGGCGAAGGTCCAGAAATGCAGGTTGGACGCAATGGAATTGCTGCCCCAGATCAGGATCAGCTTGGCCTGCGCGAAGTTCTCCAGGTGCATGCCCAGCTTGCCGCCGTAGCTTTGCACCAGGGCTTCACCGCCGGCCGAGGCGCAGATGGTGCGATCCAACAGCGACGCGCCCAAGCGGTTGAAGAAGCGCGCGGCCATGCTCTCGCCCTGCACCAGACCCATGGTGCCGGCATAGCTGTAGGGCAGGATGGCCTCGGGGTTGCGTGCGGCAATGGCTTGCAGGCGGGCGGCGATGTCGGTGAGCGCTTCATCCCAACTGACAGGCTGGAATTGGCCCGCGCCTTTGGGACCCACGCGCTTCAAAGGCGTGAGCACGCGCTCGGCGTGGTCGGTGCGCTCGGCATAGCGCGAGACCTTGGTGCACAGCGCGCCATGGGTGGGCGGGTGGTCGGGGTCGCCCTGGATCTTGACGATGCGCTGGCCATCCACCGTCACCCGCATGGCGCAGGTGTCGGGGCAATCGTGAGGGCAGGCCGCCTGCACGGTGCGCGTGGAGGGGCTGGTGGTGACGGCGTTCATGCTTTTCATGATGTCACAGCCTTTGTTTGCTCGAAATTTGATGGAACAGCTAAGTTCCAGAAGGCATGCGAATGACAAAATTGTGTGCTTGTTTACCCTTATCTCCTAAACCCTATGTCTCACCCCACCACACGCCGACAAACACTGCGCCAACTCAGCGCCTTGGGCGCCGCCTGCGCCTCACCGTGGGCATGGGGACAGCAGGGCAACCGCCTGGTGCTGGGGCAATCGGCCCCACTCACCGGCCCGGCCGCCGAACTGGGGCTGCAGATGCACCGCGGCGCCAAGCTGTACTTTGACGCGGTGAACGCCGCCGGCGGCGTCAACGGCGCGCGCATTGAGCTGCGCGTGCTGGACGACGGTTATGAGCCCATCCGTTGCAAGGCCAACACCGAGAAGTTCATCGGCGACGGTGTGCTGGCGCTGTTCGGCTATGTGGGCACACCCACCTGCCTGGCCGCGTTGCCTCTGGTTCGCGACAGCGGCACGCCCTTCTTTGCGCCATTCACGGGGGCCATGTCGCTGCGCGAGCCACAGCACAGGTCGGTGTTCCACCTGCGGGCCTCGTACGAGGACGAAACCGGCCTGATCGTCAAGCAGCTCACCTCGCTGGGCCTCAAGCGCATCGCCGTGTTCCGCCAGAACGACAGCTATGGCCAGGCCGGGCTGGATGGTGTGGTCAAGGCGTTGAAGAGCCGGGAGTTGCAGCCCGCCGCCGTGGCCACGGTGGAGCGCAACAGCGTGGACGTGGCTGCCGCCGTGCAAACCATCGTGGCCGCCAAGCCCGACGCGGTGGTGCAGATCAGCGCCTACAAGAGCTGCGCGGCCTTCATCCGCGCCGCACGCAAGACCGGCTATGGCGGCACCTTCTACAACGTGTCGTTCGTGGGCACGCAGGCACTGGCCGACGAACTGGGCCCCGAGGCCCTGGGCGTGGTGGTGAGCCAGGTGATGCCCTACCCCTACACCCAGAGCATCCCGGTGGTGCGCGACTACCTGGACGCCGTGCATGCGGCCAAGGACGCCAAGCCCAACTACTCCAGCATCGAGGGCTACATCGCGGCCCGCACCTTCGTAGAGGGGCTCAAGCGGGCGCGTTCGTTCACGGCAGAGGGCTTGTTGGCCGGGCTGGAGTCGCTGGCCAACCTCAATGTGGGCGGTTTCCAAGTGGGCTTCAGCGGCCGCTCACACGTGGCCTCGCGCTTCGTCGAGCTGTCCATGCTCACGGCCAGCGGCGGCGTTCGCAGGTAGCCCGTGCCCCGACATGGGCAGGGGGCCCCGGGTAATATCGCCCGACCCTTGCAGCACACCTGCCCCCATGAAACTCATCGACGCCATCGTGGCCCGCGCGGCCGACATCGCCACCCTGCGCCGCGACATCCACGCCCACCCCGAGCTGTGCTTCCAGGAAGTGCGCACGTCTGACCTGGTGGCGGCCAAGCTCACCGAATGGGGCATCCCGGTACAGCGCGGTCTGGGCACCACCGGCGTGGTGGGCATCGTCAAGGGCACGGGCGGCAACAGCCCGCGTGCCATTGGCCTGCGCGCCGACATGGACGCCCTGCCCATGACCGAGCACAACCAGTTCGCGCACAAGAGCCAGCACCCCGGTAAGATGCACGCCTGCGGCCACGACGGCCACACCGCCATGCTGCTGGCAGCCGCCCAACACCTGGCCCAGCACCGTGAGTTCGACGGCACCGTCTACCTGATCTTCCAGCCCGCCGAGGAAGGTGGTGGTGGCGCGAGAGAAATGATCAAGGACGGCCTGTTCAAGCAGTTCCCCATGGACGCCGTGTTCGGCATGCACAACTGGCCGGGCATCCCGCTGGGCCAGTTCGCCGTCTGCGAAGGCCCGGCCATGGCCAGCAGCAACGAGTTCAAGATCACCCTCACCGGCAAGGGCAGCCACGCCGCACTGCCGCACATGGGCGTGGACCCGGTGCCGGTGGCCTGCCAGATGGTGCAGGCCTTCCAGACCATCATCACCCGCAACAAGAAGCCCACCGAGGCCGGCGTGATCTCGGTCACCATGATCCACACCGGCGAGGCCACCAACGTGGTGCCCGACCACTGCGTGATCGAAGGCACAGTGCGCACCTTCACGCTGGAATTGCTGGACATGATCGAGCGCCGCATGGGCGAGGTGGCCCACCACACGGCGGCCGCCTTCGGTGCCACGGTGAACTTCGAATTCGTGCGCAACTACCCGCCCACGGTGAACCACAAGGCCGAGGCGCAGTTTGTGCGCGGCGTGATGGCCGACCTGGTGGGCCCCGACAACGCGCTGGCGTTCGAGCCCACCATGGGTGCCGAAGACTTCAGCTACTTCCTGCTCGAAAAGCCAGGCGCTTACTTCGTCATCGGCAATGGAGAAGGCGATCACCGGACCGAGGGCCACGGCCTGGGCCCTTGCACCCTGCACAACCCCAACTACGACTTCAACGACCAGGCCATCCCGCTGGGGGCGTCGCTCTGGGTCAAACTGGCCGAGGCCTGGTTCCAGCGGCGCTGACTTCGACCCGATGTCCGTTTTTGACCGCGAAGCGTCCGTTCGCGGTCTGGCAGCATGCGGGGCACAGGGTCATGATCTGGCCCATCGCCACGCCACGCTCCTGCTGCCATGACACCCACCACCGCCCTGCTGCTGATCGACGTACAGGCCTCGTTCACCGCCCGCCCGTACTGGCGTGAAGACGAGCTGCCCACCTTCCTGGCCCACACCAACGCGCTGATCGCCGGCTGCCAAGCGCGCGGCATGCCCATCGTGCGGGTCTTCCACACCGACGGGCCCAACCAGCCCGATAACCCCTTTGCCACCGCCAGCGGCCTGGTGCGCCCACTGGCCGGCCTGCGCGACTTCGACGCCGCACTCACCATCGAGAAGCACCGCCACAGCGCCCTGGTGGGCACCGGCCTGGCCGTGTGGCTGCACCAGCAAGGCATCCGCCGCCTCATCGTGGCCGGCATCCGCACGGAGCAGTGCTGCGAAACCACGGCCCGCCACGCCAGCGACGAAGGCTGGGCGGTGGACTACTGCCTGGACGCCACCCTCACCTTCGACATGGCCACGCCAGCCGGCGAGGTGCTGAGCGCCGCGCAGATCCGCGAGCGCACCGCCACCGTGCTGGCCGGCCGCTTTGCCACCATCACCTCGGTGGACCAGGCCCTGGGTCGCAGCGCATGAGCTTGGCCGCCAGGCCGGCCGCTTGCCGGCCATGACCACCCCCCGCCCGCTGAAGGCTGGCGCCCCCACGCACCCCGTGGACGTGCTGTTCGTGGTCCTGCCCGACACCCTGTTGCTGGACCTGGCCGGCCCGGCCGAGGCCTTCCGCCTCGCCAACCAGGCCCTGCAACGGCAAGGCCGGCCACCGCTGTGGCGGCTGCGCCATGTGGGCCCGCAAGCCGAGGCCACCTCGTCGGTGGGCCTGCAACTGGCCGGGCTGGAACCCCTGCCCACCACCCTGCCCAGCCCGACCTGGGTGTTTCTGCTGGGCCGCCCGGGCGAGGCGGCCCAGGTGGTGCGCCACCAGCGCCCCTGGCTGGCCGCACGCCAATGGCTGGCCAACGTGGTGGCGCCCGCCTTGCTGCACGACGACACGCCGCACCGCCTGCTCAGCGTCTGCTCGGGCGCACTGCTGATGGCCGACGCGGGCCTGGTGGGCACGCGCTGCGTCACCACCCACCACGAGTTGCTGGCCGACCTGGCCCGCATGGCGCCGGCCGCCAACGTGCTGGCCAACCGGGTGTTCGTGCAGGACGGCCCGCTGCTCAGCAGCGCCGGCGTCACCGCCGGCATCGACCTGGCACTGCACTGCATCGCCCAGCACGGCGGCGAGGCCCTGGCCGCCACCGTGGCCCAGGTGATGGTGGTGTTTCACCGCCGCGCGGCGGGCGACCCCGAGCGCTCGCCGCTGCTGGCCGGCCGCAGCCACTTGCACCCGGCGGTGCACAAGGTGCAGAACCTGGTGAGCGAACGCCCCACCGAGGCCTGGACATTGCAACGCCTGGCCGACGCGGCCCATGTGACGCCGCGCCACCTCACCCGGCTGTTTCTGCAGCATGCCGGCCTCACGCCACGCGAGCACGTGGAGCAGGTGCGCCTGGCCTATGCCGCCGAGGGCCTGAGGGCCGGCCTGCCGCGTGCCCGGGCACTGGAGGTGGCCGGGTTCAGCTCGGAGCGGCAGTGGCGCAGGGCCGCCGCACGTCGGCCCGAAAGGGGGGAGGCATCCCCCATCAGTGTCGTGATTTGACAAATTATCTGACCGCTTGCAGCAAGCATGCAAGCGGTTTCATGTCTAGAGTTCTGGCCTGCCACACCGACCAAGTCGCAGCCGCTCCCGCGCTCCGAAGTTCCCGGCCCTGGCACTGGAACCCCCATGTCGAACCCGACCGCACTGCCCCTGGCGGACATCCTGCGCCGCACCCCGCTGTTTGCGACGCTGACCCAAGCAGAGTTGCAGTCGCTGCTGCAAGACGCCACCAAGCAGCGCTGGCGCCGCGGCGAAACCCTGCTGAACAAGGGTGACACCAACCGTGACCTGTACGTGGTGCTGAGCGGCCGCGCCATGGAGGTCTCCAACCCGCCCGGGCAGGGCACGGTGCTGTTCCGCTACCTCAGCCCCGGCGACTACTTTGGCGACTGCAGCCTGATCGACGGCCAGCCCTGCTCTGCCAATGTGCAGTGCGCCACGGCCGTGGACGTGCTGGCCATCGGCGGTGGCCGGCTGGCCAGCGTGATGGTGCAGAACCCTGGTTTCGCAATGGCCATCATCCTGGACCTCACCCGCCGCATGCGCCGCGCCAACCGCCGCATCGCCGATCTGGCCTTGGGCAACGTGTGCGACCGCACCCTGCGCGCGCTGGCCGAGGTGTCGTCGGAAGCCGACGGGGAGCACCGCGTGGTGACCCGCGTGTCGCCCACCGACCTGGCAGCCATGGTGGGCGCCTCGCGCGAGTCGGTGAGCCGCGCCATCCGCGACCTCAAACGCCGCGGCCAGTTGCTGCCTGGGGGCGAAGGGCGCCTGCTGCTGCGGCGTGATGACGTGGCGCTAGCCGCCTGATCAGAGCTCGCCGCGCTTCGAATCCGGCACCCCGTGCATCTGCGCACGCCAGCGCGCGGGCGACTGGCCCGTCCAGCGCGAGAACGCGTGGGTGAAGGCGGCCTGATCGGCAAAGCCCAACAGCAAGGCAATCTCGGTCAGCTTCAGCCGCGAATCGGCCATGTAGGTGTCGGCGAGTTGCATGCACACCTCGTCCAGCAAGGTCTGAAAATTCACCTCGCGGGTGAGCAGCTTGCGCTGCAGGGTGCGCGGTGAGCAATGCAGCCGCAAGGCGCAGGCCGGCAGGGTGGTCTTGCCCTCGGGCAGCAGCTTGGCCATGGTGATGCGCAGCGAGGCCAGCAGCGGGTCGGTGGGTTGCAGCCGGTTCATGCGCTCGCGGGCCTGTTGTTCCAGCAGCGCCATCAGGGTCGGTTCGTGGCGCGGCATGCGCCGCGCCATCAGCGAATAGGGCAGCCGGAAGACCGTGCGCGGCGCGGCAAACTGCACCGGGCACCCAAAGAAATCCAGATAGGGTTGCAGCGAGGGGGGTGCCGGGTTCACGAAGCACACCTCGGTGGGGTTGAACTGTGGCAAGCCCGAGACCTCGCGGCCAAAGGCGAGCCCCATGGCCAGGGCGAACTCGTCGGCCAGCTGCCCAGGCCGGCCCAGTTCGGTGCCCCATTCCATGGCCACGCCGTTGACATCGAAGCGCATGCGCCCCGGGTTGGTCTCGTAAATCAGCCGCTCGTACTTGTGAACCCGCGCCAGCGCCTGGCCCACGGTGGCGCAGTGACGTACCAGGTAGCCCAGCAGGCCCAGTTGCGACGCGGTGACCGAGGCCCCCAGCGCCAGGCCCATGGCCGGGATGCCCACGGCCAGATCGGCCAGTTCCAGCAAGCCGGCCCAGCGCCGCACCGTGATGTATTGGCTGACGGTGGGGTCCTCCGCAGGCCTGGGCTCGCCCAGCACCTCTACCGAATCGAAGCCGCGCTGATCCAGGAAGTCGTGCAGCAGGTGAACCAGGGATACGGCAACTCGGCCTTGCATGGGGCGTCAGTCTGGGGGAGCGGGCAAGGGGCGAAAGCATAGGCCGCGCTGGGCGGCTGCCGCTGGGCCAAAGCCATCCAGACGCCCCGGCCGTGAAGCACGCCGGCTGGGCGTGGCCCTGCGTTCACAGCAACCGGGCCAATTGCAGGTCGCGCGCCAGCAAATCGGCGTCGGTGAACACAAAGGCCGTCATGCCCAGGCGGCGCGCGGCTTCCACGTTGGGCGCGTGGTCGTCGATGAACACCGTCTCGCCGGCGCTGATGTCAAACTGCCGCAGGGCCAGCTGGAAAATGGCTGCATCGGGCTTGCCCATCTTCACGCTGGACGAGAACACGCCGTCGTCGAACCAGGCCATGAAGTCGTGCGTGCGCAGCAGGTGCTGGGCATAGGGTGCCGGCATGTTCGAGAGGTAATACAGGCGGTGGCCGGCCTCGCGAAGGCGGCGCATCAGGGCCACGGTTTCGGGTTGCGGGGCCAGTTCATCCGGCACCGCGTCCAGCACCGCCTGCACTTCGACCTCGGCCAGGCCCGTGCGCGCGGCGATGCGGCGGCAAGTCTCGGCCATGTCGATCAGGCCGCTGTCGAAGGCACCCCAGTCGCCGCTGTAGTTCTGGAAGAACAGGCCCTTCCAATGCTCGGCCGCAGCCGGCGTGTTGGCCCGCGCTGGCAGCACGCGCGCCAGCAGGCGCAAGGGGTTCCAGCGGAACACCACCCCGCCGAAATCGAAGATGACATGGGCTTGTTTCATCACCGGGCTCCGCAAGCTTGCTTTGCCCGGAGGTTAGCGCAGCTCGTCAGTTCGTCAATTTCGCCAGCAAGCCGGCCGTCGAGCCATCCAGGCCTTGGGTGTCGCCGGTGGCGAAGCGCGGCAGCAACTGGCTGCACAGCGCCTTGCCCAGTTCTACGCCCCATTGGTCGAAAGAGTTGATGTCCCAGATGGCGCCGCTGACGAACACGCGGTGCTCGTACAGCGCGATCAGCGCACCCAGCGAACGCGGGGTCAGCGCGTCCAGCACCAGGGTGCTGCTGGGCCGGTTGCCGGGGAAGCTGCGGTGCTGGGCCAGCACGGCCTTGTCCAAGCTCTTCGAGGCGGTGGGGGCCGACTCTTTCAGCGCCTCGGCGGCCGTCTTGCCCAGCATCAGCGCCTGGCTCTGGGCCAGGCAGTTGGCCAGCAGCTTGGTGTGCAGGTCGGCGTGGCCGTGGGTGGGCGTCTTCACGGCGATGAACTCCACCGGGATCACGTCGGTGCCCTGGTGCAGCATCTGGAAGTAAGCGTGCTGCCCATTGGTGCCGGGCTCGCCCCACACCACCGGGCTGGTGCCCACGGACAGCGCGCGGCCCTGGGCGTCCACGCACTTGCCGTTGGACTCCATCTCCAGCTGCTGCAAATAGGCCGGCAGGCGCTTCAAGCCCTGGTGGTAGGGCGCCACCGACCGGCTGCCGAACTGGTGGAAGTTGCGGTACCACACGTCCAGCAGGCCCAGTTGCACCGGCAGGTTGCCGTGCAGCGGCGCGGTGGCGAAGTGCTGGTCCATCGCATGCGCGCCGGCCAGGAAGGCGCGGAAGTGGTCGGCACCGATGGCGATGGCCAAGGGCAGACCGATGGCGCTCCACAGCGAGTAGCGGCCGCCCACCCAGTCCCAGAAGCCGAAGGTTTCGGTGATGCCGAAGGCGCTGGCTGCGGCGATGTTGGTGGTGACGCCGACGAAGTGCTTCGCGGTGTCGGTGCCGCCATTCGCCGCAAACCAGTCACGCGCCACCTGGGCGTTGGCCATGGTCTCTTGCGTGGTGAAGGTCTTGCTGGCGATGATGAACAGCGTGGTGGCCGGGTTCAGCCGCTTCAACACCGGCGTGATGTCGTGGCCGTCGACGTTGGAGACGAAATGCAGCTTGAGTGAGGCATGGCTGTAGGCCTCCAGCGCCGGCACCGCCATCTGCGGGCCCAGGTCAGAGCCACCGATGCCGATGTTCACCACGTCGGTGATGCCGCTCGCGGCCACGTCGCGCACGCGTTCGGCATAGGCCAGCATGCGGTCCAGCACCTCGTGCACGTCGGCGCTGAACGGGCCTAGGCCCGCCGGCGCGCGCAAGGCGGTGTGCAGCACGGCACGGCCCTCGGTGCTGTTGATGGGCTCACCGGCCAGCATCGCATCGCGGCGCTGTTCCAACTGGCAGGCCTGGGCCAGTTCCTCCAGCAGCCTGCGGGTCTTGGTGTCCCAGAGGTTTTTGGAGAGGTCGGCAAACACCTCGGGCGCCTGCACGCCGAAAGCCTCGAAGCGGCCGGGCTCGCGGGCAAAGGCGTCGCGCAGGTCCAGCCCGCGGCCATGGGCCTCGAAGTGGCCTTGCAGGGCGGCCCAGGCGATGGTGTCGGTGCAGCGGGGGGTGTTCATCGTGTCAGGCCTTGAGGATCAGTGCGTCGAGCTTGGCCGCATCCACCGCGAAGGCGCGGATGCCCTCGGCCAGCTTCTCGGTGGCCATGACGTCTTCGTTCAGCGCGTAGCGGAACGAGGCTTCGTTGTGGCTCACGGCGTGCAATGGCAGGGCCTGCGCGGCCTCAGCACTGAGCGCGCGCGCGATGGGAGCCTCGCTGCCCTGCAGCTGGGCCAGCAACTCGGGGCTGATGGTGAGCAGGTCGCAGCCGGCCAGCGCGGTGATCTGGCCCACGTTGCGGAAGCTCGCACCCATCACCTCGGTGGCGATGCCGAACTTCTTGTAGTGGTTGTAGATCTGCGCCACCGACTTCACGCCGGGGTCGTTCGCGCCGGCTTGTGCCGACTCGTCCCAGGCGGCGCCAGCCTGCTTCTTGTACCAGTCGTAGATGCGGCCCACGAAGGGGCTGATGAGTTGCACGCCTGCCTCGCCGCAGGCCACCGCCTGGCAGAAGCTGAACAGCAGCGTGAGGTTGCAGTGGATGCCTTGGCGCTCCAGCGCCTTGGCGGCCTGGATGCCCTCCCAGGTGGCGGCGACCTTGATCAGCACCCGCTCGCGGGCAATGCCGGCGGCCTCGTACAGCGCGATCAGGCGGTGGGCGCGGGCGATGGTGGCCGCCGTGTCGAACGACAGGCGCGCGTCCACCTCGGTGGAGACGCGGCCAGGCACCACCTTGAGGATCTCCAGCCCGAAGCGCACCAGCACCTGGTCAACGATCTGGTCCAGCGGTTGGCCACGGTGGGCGGCCACGGTGTCTTGCAGCAGCGGCGCGTAGTCGGGCTGCTGCACGGCCTTGAGGATCAGCGAGGGGTTGGTGGTGGCGTCGCGCGGCGCGTACTGCGCCATCTGCTTGAAGTTGCCGGTGTCGGCCACCACGGTGGTGTGGGCCTTGAGTTGGTCAAGCTGGTTCATGGGTCGGGACAGCAACAGGGGTGGAAGGGGCGCGCCAGGCGCAGAACAACATTAGAACCCGAGGCCGTGCGGCGCCGGGTACGGCCGGGTTACGGCGAACCTCAGGGCTGGGCGCCATTGACCACCCCAAGAAACTCATGCATCATCAAGTCTGTAATTAAATTACACCATCCACCATGTCTTTCGATCTCGTGCTTTTCGGCGGCACCGGCGACCTCACCTGGCGCAAGTTGATGCCGGCCCTGTTCCAGGCCTTCCGCCACGGCAAGCTGCCCGAAGGCGGGCGCATCCTCTCGGTGGCCCGCGACGACCGCACCGACGACGACTACCGCGCCTTCATCAAAGAGCGCTTCTCCGAGGTCGACAGCCCAAAGCGCCCTACCGAAGAAGAGTTCGCCCGCTTTGGCGCGCTGCTGAACTACCAGCGCATGGACCTGTCGCAACCGGCCGACTACGCCAGCCTCAAGACCTGGCTGGACGCGCGCAACGCCGACACGGCCGTGCTCTTCCTGGCCACCAGCCCGCACCTGTTCCCGGTGATTTGCGAGCAGCTCGGCGCTGCGGGCCTGAACGGCCCCAAGGTGCGCGTGGTGCTGGAAAAGCCCCTGGGCCACGACCTGGCCAGCGCGCAGGAGATCAACCGCGTGGTGAGCTCGGTGTTCAGCGAGAAGCAGGCCTTCCGCATCGACCACTACCTGGGCAAGCCCAGCGTGCAGAACCTGATGGCGCTGCGCTTCGGCAATGCGCTGTTCGAGCCGCTGTGGCGCCGCGAGAGCATCGCCAACATCCAGATCACGCTGGCCGAGAGCCTGGGCGTGGGCACGCGCGGCGACTTCTACGACCGCACCGGCGCGCTGCGCGACATGGTGCAGAACCACGCGCTGCAACTGCTGACCATGATCGCGATGGAGCCGCCCTCCACCAACGACGCCGACGCCATCCGCGACGAGAAGCTGAAGGTGTTGAAGTCGCTCAAGCCGTTCACGCCCGAGAGCGTGGCGCGCGACGTGCTGCGCGGCCAGTACAAGGCCGGCACCGTGGAGGGCAAGGCCGTGCCCGGCTACTTGGACGAGGTGAAGGTGCCCGCCGGCAGTGCCTGCGAAACCTATGTGGCGCTGCGCACCGAGGTGCAGAACTGGCGCTGGGCGGGCGTGCCCTTCTACCTGCGCACCGGCAAGCGCATGGCGGCGCGCGACGCGCAGATCGTGGTGAACTTCCGCCCCGTGCCGCACCCCATCTTCCAGGGCGCGGCGCAAGCCAACAAGCTGGTGATCAAGCTGCAGCCCGAGGACGGCCTGGAGCTGCACCTGCTGGCCGCCAAGGGCTCGGGCACCAGCGACGCGCTGGCCCCGGTGTCACTCGACCTGGACTTCGACAAGGCCTTCGACAGCGAGCGTGTGGGTGCGTATGAGCGTTTGCTGCTGGACGCGATAGCCGGCCGCCTGAACCTCTTTGTGCGCAGCGACGAGCAGGAACAGGCCTGGCGCTGGGTGGCCCCCATCCTGGACGCCTGGGAGAAGGATGGCAGCAGCCTCAAGACCTACGCAGCCGGCAGCTGGGGCCCACCCGCCGCCAGCGCCCTCGTGGCGCGCGATGGCTTCGCCTGGGCCGAAGAGCAATGATGGTGCCCCTCGCACCACGGTTAAGTGGGTCGATCCCCCGGAGGGATAGCGCCTTGCTCGGGAGCCGTCCGGCGCTGCGGCCCGCTCGGCCCAGCGTCTTACACTGACCAGCATGCTTGACCGTATCCGCGCGTCCATCCCTGCCCTGCCGCCCGCCGAACAGCGCGTGGCCAAACTGGTGTTGCTGGACCCGCGCAGCTTTGCCTCGCTGCCCGTCACCGAGTTGGCCGAGCGCTCGCATGTGAGCAAGCCCACCGTCGTGCGCTTTTGCCGCAGCGTGGGCTACGACGGCCTGGCCGACTTCAAGCTCAAGCTGGCCGGCACCGTGAACGAGGGCGTGCCCTTCGTGCACCGCTCGGTGGACGAGGACGACAAGCCGGCCGACGTCATCGTCAAGCTCATCGACAACACGGTGAGCGCACTGCTGAAGTACCGCAACGACGCCACCAGCCACGCCTTTGAGCGCGCCATGGTGGCCCTCACCGACGCCGCTCGCCAAGGCCGCAAGGTGGAGTTCTACGGCGTGGGCAATTCCGGCTTCGTGGCCGCCGACGCGCAGCACAAGTTCTTCCGCTTGGGCGTGAACACTGCCGCCTTGAGCGACGGCCATGTGCAGGTGATGAGCGCCACCATGCTGAAGGCGGGCGACTGCGCGGTGATGATCAGCAACTCCGGCCGCAGCAAGGACCTGATCGACGCCTCGGAAATCGCGCTGCGCAAGGGTGCCACGCTGATCGGCATCACGGCCAGTGCGTCACCTCTGGCGCAGCTGATCCAGGGCGCCGGCCATGTGCTGCTGGCGGCCGACCACCCCGAAGACTTCGAGCGCTACAGCCCCATGGTGTCGCGCATGCTGCACCTGATGATCATCGACATCCTCACCACCGGCGTGGCGCTGCGCATCGGCCCAGCGCAGCGGCCGGTGCTGCAGGAGATCAAGCGCAACCTGCGGGCCCGGCGCTACACACAGCCGGAGTAGGCATGGATTCCCGCCTTCGCGGGAATGACGGGAAAATAGCGCCGCAGAAACAGTTGTTTGCGGTGTCAGTCTTGCAGTGCCAGCACATCCTGCACACCGTACAGGCGGGCCAACTCGGCCAGCCGCGGGGGGGCACGGTGCACCTCGAACTTGCACTGCCGCGCCTCGGCCTGGCGCCGGCACTCCAGCAGCACGGCCAACGCCGACGAATCGATGTGCGTGAGCGCCGAGGCGTCGACCACGATGGTGCCTGCCGGCGCCGACGCGATGGCGGGCACCAAGGTGGCCAGGGTCACCTTGGCGTCGCGCAAGGTCAGCTGTGCGGGCAGCGCCAACATGCTCATCAGCCCTTCTTGGCGCTACCGGCGGCCGCCTTGTTCTTCTCCGCCAGCTTGGTGATCAGGCCGTCGATGCCAACGCTGCTGATCTCTTGCGAGAAGTTGTTGCGGTACTGCTCCACCAGCCACACGCCGGCCACGTTCACGTCGTAGATCTTCCAGCCGTCGGCCAGTTTCTCCATGCGGTAGTCGAGTTGGATGGGCTCGCCCTTGCCCTTGATCTCGGTGCGCACCACCACCTCGGTGTCGGTGGCGGCGGCACGCAGCGGCTTCAGGCCCACGGTCTGGTTCTTCACTTCGGTGAGGGCGCCCGCGTAGGTGCGCACCAGCAGGGTCTTGAACTCTTCCTGCAGGCGCTTTTGCTGCTCGGGCGTGGCGCTGCGCCAGTTGCGGCCGACGGCCGTGGCCGTCATGCGCTGGAAGTTCACATTGGGCATCACCTTGGTGTCGACCAGCGTGATGATCTTGGACACATCACCCGCCTGGATGGCCTTGTCGGCCTTCACGGTGTCGATCACTTCGGTCGACACCTGCTTGATCAGCGCGTCGGGCGCCAGCACCTCGGCATGGGCCACAGGGGCAACCACCACGGCCACCACAGCAGCGGCCTGAACCATCCAGCGTTGCATCACATTCATCACCATGTCAGATCCTTTCAAAGCGGGTTTGCCGCCCTGGTTTCAACGCCGGCTCCGCGTTTCGGTTCACCGTGTTCTCAAAATAAGTGCCTGCGGAAACTTCAACGCGGGTCGGCGCCGTCTTCTTCGTCCGGCGGGTTGCCGTCAAAGACTTGGCTGCGACGGCGCGCCAGGTAGGCGTCGCGCAGGAAGCTGTACTTGTCCAGCGCCACGTCGCCCAGAAGCTTGGACGCGCTCAGCAGACCGGCCCGCACGGCCACCAATTGCGTGGCCGCGACGCCCAACTTGGCATTGGCGCCACCGCCCAGGTAACGGCTGGGGCTGGCCACCACGCGGTCCAGCGGCAAGGCCGTGGTGTCGCGCAGCGTGGACGGGCCCAGCAGGGGCAACACCAGGTAGGGACCAGAAGGCACGCCCCACACACCCAGCGTCTGGCCGAAATCTTCGGGTTGGCGCTCGAGACCGAATTCGGTGGCCGGGTCGAGCACGCCCCCCAGGCCAAAGACGGTGTTGGTGGCCACGCGCAGCGTCATCTGCGCCGACTGCATCACCTTGCCTTGCAGCAGTTTGTTCAACGCCGACCAGATGTCAGCCAGGTTGCCGAAGAAATTGTCCACACCGGTGCGCGCCAGTTCGGGCACAGCGCGGCGGTAGCCCTCGGCCACGGGGCGCAACACGGCGTTGTCGACCCCGTCGTTGAAGGCGTAGACCTTGCGGTTGAAGGCCTCGAACGGGTCGCGCTGGGAGGCCCGTGCCACATCGGGCGACGATCCGCCCGCCGCGGCGTCGGCCTCGGCATCACCACCGGAGGACGCTTCAGCGGCCTCAGCGGCCTCAGCGGCCGCCTGCGACGCCAGGGCGGACTCTTCGGCGGACAGTTCCACCTTCGCCAGCCAGGCGGGCCGGGGCGTCACCCCGACCTCGGGCGCAGCCACCTCGGAGGGCACCACCGCCACAGCGGGCTCGTCCGCCACCGCAAGCAGCATCGGCGGCTCGGCCACCGGTTGTTCATCGTCGGCGGCCCACGCACCCTGCGCGATGACGGCGGCCAGCAAACCCAGCGTCAGTGGGCGCCCCGTGTTCAGGCGCAGGCTCACTTCTTCTCTCCCGCGCCAGCGTCGGCGGCCTTGGAGAAGAGGAATTGGCCGATGAGGTTTTCCAGCACGATGGCCGATTGGGTTTGCTTGATCACATCACCGGCAGCCAGATTCTTGTCGTCGGCACCCGGCTCGATGCCGATGTACTGGTCACCCAGCAGGCCGGCGGTGAGGATCTTGGCCGACGAGTCCTTGGGAAAGTCCACGCCCTTCGCGATCTCCAGCGTCACCACGCCCTGAAAGGTCTTGGGGTCGAGCGCGATGGAGGACACACGGCCCACCGTCACCCCGGCCGAGCGCACCGGCGCGCGCGTCTTGAGGCCACCGATGTTGTCGAAGCGGGCCTGCACCGAGTAGCCGTCGCCCCCGCCCGAGAAACTGCCCAGGTTGGCGGCCTTGAGCGCCAAGAAGACCATGGCCAGGGCGCCCAGCACCACGAACAGGCCAACCAGGACTTCAATGCTTTTCTTGTTCATGAGGGAGATCTCCCGTTGGATTGCGTGAACGCTCGTGAAGCGCCAGGCTTCAGGGCGTTGAAAACATCAGGGCGGTGAGGATGAAGTCCATCGCCAGCACACCCAGAGAAGAGATGACCACCGTGCGGGTGGTGGCGTAGGCCACGCCTTCGGGCGTGGCCTGCGTTTCGTGGCCCTGGTACAGCGCCACAAAGGTACAGATGACGCCAAACACCGACGACTTGACGATGCCGTTGCCCACGTCGCGCCACACATCTACCCGAGACTGCATGATGGACCAGAAGTTCCCGGAGTCGACCCCGATCAGCCACACCGCCACCACGTAAGCGCCCAGGATGCCGATGGCCGAGAACAGCGCGGCCAGCAGCGGCATCGAAAAGATGCCACCCAGGAAGCGCGGTGCCAGCACGCGCGAACGCGGGTCGATGGCCATCAACTCCATCGCGGCCAGTTGCTCACCGGCCTTCATCAGGCCAATCTCGGCCGTGAGCGAGGTGCCCGCACGGCCAGCGAACAGCAGCGCGGTGACCACCGGGCCCAGTTCACGCACCAGCGCCAGGTTGACGATCAGGCCCAGCGATTCGGCGGCGCCATAGGTGACCAGCGCGTAGTACATCTGCAGCGCCAGCACGAAGCCCACCGCCAGACCCGAGGCCAGAATGATGACCAGCGAGCGGTTGCCGATGGCGTGCACCTGGGCCACCACCAGCGAGAAGCGGCGCAGCGCGGCGGGCGAGAAGCGCAGCAGATCGATAAAGAAGAAGGCGGAATGGCCCATGCCTTGCAGCCAGCGCAGCACCTTGGCGCCCAGGGAAGAAAGCAATTCGGTCATGCCGGCAGCCCCAGGTCTTGGGCCAGGGGCACGGCCGGGTAGTGGAAGCGCACGGGCCCGTCGGGCTCGCCCTTGATGAACTGGCGCACCTCGGGATGGTCGGACTCGCGCAGATCCTCGGGCTTGCCGTGCGCCACCACCTTGCCCTGCGAGGACATGAGGTAGGCGTAGTCGGCGATGGCAAAACACTCCAGCACGTCGTGCGACACCATCAGAGAAGTGGCACCGGTGGTGTCGTTGAGCTTGCGGATCAGGTTGGCGGCCACGCCCATCGAGATCGGGTCCAGGCCGGCAAAGGGCTCGTCGTACATGATGAGCTCGGGGTCCAGGGCCACGGCACGGGCCAGCGCGATGCGGCGCGCCATGCCGCCCGAGACCTCGCTGATGCGCAGCTTGGCCGCGCCACGCAGGCCCACGGCGTTGAGCTTCATCAGCACGATGTCGCGGATCATCTCGTCGCTCATGTCGGTGTGCTCGCGCAGCGGGAAGGCCACGTTTTCGAACACCGTCAGGTCGGTGAACAGGGCACCGAACTGGAACAGCATGCCCAGGCGGCGACGCAGGCGGTAGAGCTGAGCCTTGTCGCGCGAGTCGACCAACTCGCCGTCAAACAACACACGGCCCGATGTGGGCGCATGCACACCGCCGATCAGGCGCAGCAAGGTGGTCTTGCCGCAACCGGAGCCGCCGAGGATGGCTGTGACCTTGCCACGCGGAAAGCGCAGCGAGACGTCGTTGAGGATCGTGCGGCTCGCGTCGTAGCCGAACGTGACGTGGTCGATCTCGATGAAGGTGTCGTCTTGGCTCATTGGGTCAAGGGATTTCCCGAAGATTGTCGCATGGGGTCTGGAACGCTGCAGGCGTCGGCGCCGGCTGCGAACAAGGGGGTGCGGCTTGCACGCGACAGCTTTGCCAAACGTAAAAAGGCCGGGCTGGAACCCGGCCTTCTCTTCGGGACCAAAGACAGATCAGCGCGGCAACGAAGAAGTTCCCATCAGGTACTCGTCCACCGCACGTGCCGCCTGGCGGCCTTCGCGGATGGCCCAGACCACCAGCGACTGGCCACGGCGCATGTCGCCAGCGGCGAACACCTTGTCGACGTTGGTGCGGTAGCCGGTGGCTGCGTCCACGCCGGCCTTGGCATTGCCACGCGCGTCCTTCTCGACGCCAAAGGCGTCCAGCACGGTGGCCACCGGGTTCACGAAACCCATGGCCAGCAGCGCCAGGTCGGCCTTGAGCACCTGCTCGGAGCCCGGCACTTCCACCATCTTGCCGTTCTGCCATTCCACACGCACGGTCTTCACGCCCACCAGCTTGCCCTTCTCGCCCAGGAATTCCTTGGTGGAGATGGCGAACTCGCGGGCGCAACCTTCGTCGTGGCTGGACGAGGTGCGCAGCTTCAGCGGCCAGTAGGGCCAGGTCAGCGGGCGGTCTTCTTCCACCGGCGGCTTGGGCATCACCTCGAACTGGGTGACGCTGACCGCGCCGTGGCGGTTGCTGGTGCCCACGCAGTCGCTGCCGGTGTCGCCACCGCCGATCACGATGACGTGCTTGCCGTCGGCGCGGATCTGGCCCTTGAGCTTGTCACCGGCGTTGACCTTGTTCTGCTGCGGCAGGAACTCCATCGCGAAGTGCACGCCATCGAGGTCGCGGCCCGGCACCGGCAGGTCGCGGCTCTGCTCTGAGCCACCGCTCAGCAGCACGGCATCGAACTGGGCCTTCAACTCATCGGCGCTGACCGAAGCTTTGGCCCAGTTGGTCACCTTGGAGTCCTTGGGCCACTCGCCCACGACCACACCCGTCTTGAACACCACACCCTCGGCTTCCATCTGCTTGACGCGGCGGTCGATGTGCGACTTCTCCATCTTGAAGTCGGGGATGCCGTAGCGCAGCAGGCCGCCCACGCGGTCGTTCTTCTCGTACACCGTCACGTCATGGCCGGCACGCGCCAGTTGCTGCGCGGCCGCCAGGCCGGCAGGACCGGCGCCAACCACGGCCACCTTCTTGCCGGTCTTGGTCTGCGCGGGTTGCGGCAGCACCCAGCCCTGTTCCCAGGCCTTGTCGATGATGGCGTGCTCGATGGACTTGATGCCCACGGCGTCGTCGTTCACGTTCAGCGTGCAGGCAGCCTCGCAGGGCGCCGGACAGATGCGGCCGGTGAACTCGGGGAAGTTGTTGGTGGTGTGCAGCACGGCGGCCGCGCTGCGCCAGTCGGCCTTGTAGACCAGGTCGTTGAAGTCGGGGATGACGTTGTTGACCGGGCAGCCGTTGTTGCAGAAGGGCGTGCCGCAGTCCATGCAGCGCGCGCCCTGCACCTTCGCCTCATCGGCCTTCAGGCCAATGACGAATTCCTTGTAGTCCTTCAGGCGCTTCTCGACCGGCGCATAGCCTTCTTCGAGCCGCTCGTATTCCATGAAGCCAGTGACTTTTCCCATGATGCTTGGTTCCTGATGTCTTCGTGGGGTGGCTTATTTGGCGGGGACCGTCTTGGTCGCCTTCTTGTCACCCTTGGCCTTGGCCACGGCGTCGGTGGTTTCCTTGGCGGCGTTGATCTCGCCCAGCGCGCGCTTGTACTCGTGCGGGAAGACCTTGACGAACTTGGCACGGGTCTCGGCCCAGTTGTCCAGGATCTCGCGGGCACGCAGCGAGCCGGTCCACTTGTGGTGGTCTTCAATCAATTTTTTGAGCAGCGTCTCGTCGGCCTGGTCGCGGTGCCAGATGGCGCGCGGCACGCCCGCTTCCTGCTCGGCCACCGGCAGCACCTTCTCCAGGGCCACCTGGGCGGTGTTGCAGCGCTTGGCGAACAGGCCGTCCTCGTCGTACACATAGGCCACGCCACCCGACATGCCGGCGGCAAAGTTGCGGCCGGTCTTGCCCAGCACCACCACGGTGCCGCCGGTCATGTACTCGCAACCGTGGTCACCCGTGCCTTCCACCACCGCAGAAGCGCCCGACATGCGCACGCCAAAGCGCTCGCCGGCCACACCGCGGAAGAAAGCCTCGCCGCTGGTGGCGCCGATCAGCGCGGTGTTGCCGACGATGATGTTCTTGGTGGAGTCGCCACGGAACTCGATGCTGGGGCGCACGGCCACGCGGCCGCCTGAGAGGCCCTTGCCGGTGTAGTCGTTGGCCTCGCCGATCAGGTAGAGCGTGATGCCTGGCGCCAGGAAGGCGCCGAAGCTTTGGCCGCCCGTACCTTCGAGCTGGATGAACAGCGTGTGGTCGGGCAGGCCCTCGGGGCGGTGCTTGACCAGTTCGCCCGACAGCATGGCACCGACCGAGCGGTTGACGTTGCGGGCGTCTTCCATGAACTGCACCTTCTCGCCATTGGCTATGGCGGCGCGGCTCTTTTCGATCAGCTTCACATCCAGTGCCTTGTCCAGGCCGTGGTCTTGCCCATCGACATGGAAGCGCGGCACGTCGGCCGGCACCTTGGGCTGGAAGAAGACCTTGCTGAAGTCCAGGCCCTTGGCCTTCCAGTGGCTCACGGCCTTCTTGGTGTCGAGCAGGTCGGCGCGGCCGATCAGCTCGTCGAACTTGCGGATGCCCAGCTGGGCCATGATCTGGCGCGCTTCTTCAGCCACGAAGAAGAAGTAGTTCACCACATGCTCGGGCTTGCCCGAGAACTTCTGGCGCAGCACCGGGTCTTGCGTGGCCACGCCCACCGGGCAGGTGTTGAGGTGGCACTTGCGCATCATGATGCAGCCCTCTACCACCAGCGGTGCGGTGGCGAAGCCGAATTCATCGGCGCCCAGCAGGCCGCCGATGACCACGTCACGGCCGGTCTTGAGCTGGCCGTCGGTCTGCACGCGCACACGGCCGCGCAGGCGGTTGAGCACCAGGGTCTGCTGGGTCTCGGCCAGGCCCAGTTCCCAGGGCGTGCCAGCATGCTTGATGGACGACCAGGGCGAGGCGCCCGTGCCGCCGTCGTGCCCGGCGATCACGATGTGGTCGGCCTTGCACTTGGTGACGCCGGCGGCGATGGTGCCCACGCCCACTTCCGACACCAGCTTGACGCTGATGCTGGAACGCGGGTTCACGTTCTTCAGGTCGTGGATGAGCTGGGCCAGGTCTTCGATGGAGTAGATGTCATGGTGCGGCGGCGGGCTGATGAGGCCCACGCCCGGCACCGAGTGGCGCAGCTTGCCGATGTACTGCGACACCTTGCCGCCGGGCAGCTGGCCGCCCTCACCGGGCTTGGCGCCCTGGGCCATCTTGATCTGGATCTGATCGGCCGAGACCAGGTATTCGGTGGTGACACCGAAGCGGCCCGAAGCCACCTGCTTGATCTTGGAGCGCAGGCTGTCGCCAGCGTTCATCGCGTAGTCGGACTCGATGACATCGCTGCCAATCACGTCAGACACCTTGGTGCCCTGGGCGATGGGAATGCCCTTGAGCTCGTTGCGATAGCGGGCCGGGTCTTCACCGCCCTCGCCGGTGTTGCTCTTGCCGCCGATGCGGTTCATGGCCAGGGCCAGTGTGCTGTGGGCCTCGGTGCTGATCGAGCCCAGCGACATGGCGCCGGTGGCGAAGCGCTTGACGATCTCCGAGGCCGGCTCCACCTCGTCCAGCGGGATGGCCTTGCTCGGGTCGATCTTGAACTCGAACAAGCCGCGCAGCGTGAGGTGGCGCTTGCTCTGGTCGTTGATGATCTGGGCGTATTCCTTGTAGGTGTCGAACTTGCCCGAGCGCGTGCTGTGCTGCAGCTTGGCGATGGCGTCCGGCGTCCACATGTGCTCTTCGCCACGGGTGCGCCAGGCGTACTCGCCACCGGTTTCCAGCATGCTGGCCAGCAACGGGTCGGTGCCGAAGGCGGCGCGGTGGTTGCGCAGCGCTTCTTCGGCGACCTCGAACACGCCGATGCCTTCCACCTGCGTGGCGGTGCCGCGGAAGTACTTGCCGACCATGTCTTTGTTGAGGCCAATGGCCTCGAACAGCTGCGCGCCGCAGTACGACATGTACGTGGACACGCCCATCTTGGACATGATCTTCGAGAGACCCTTGCCGATGGCCTTGACGTAGTTGTAGATGGCCTTGTCGGCCGACAGGTCCTTGGGGAATTCAGCGTGCAGGCTGGCCAAGGTCTCGAGCGCCAGGTAGGGGTGCACGGCTTCGGCGCCGTAGCCGGCCAGCACCGCGAAGTGGTGCACTTCGCGGGCCGAGCCGGTCTCCACCACCAGGCCAGCCGTGGTGCGCAGGCCAGCACGGACCAGGTGGTGGTGGATGGCCGAGAGCGCCAGCAACGCCGGGATGGCCACGTTGGCACGGTCCATCTGGCGGTCGGTGATGATGAGGATGTTGTGGCCGCTCTTGAGCGCGTCCACCGCCTCGGCGCACAGCGAGGCCAGCTTGGCCTCCACGCCTTCGCGGCCCCAGGCCAGCGGGTACGTGATGTTCAGCTCGTACGATTTGAACTTGCCGTGGGTGTGGGCCTCGATGCCGCGCAGCCGGGCCATGCCCTTGAAGTCGAGGACGGGCTGCTCCACTTCCAGGCGCATCGGCGGGTTCACCGCATTGATGTCGAGCAGGTTGGGCTTGGGGCCGATGAACGAGTTCAGCGACATCACGATCGCTTCGCGGATCGGGTCGATGGGCGGGTTCGTGACCTGCGCAAACAACTGCTTGAAGTAGTTGTACAGCGGCTTGTTCTTGTCGGACAGCACGGCCAGCGGGCTGTCATTGCCCATGGAGCCGATGCCTTCTTCGCCATTGATGGCCATGGGTGCCATCAGGAACTTGATGTCTTCCTGCGTGTAGCCGAAGGCCTGCTGGCGGTCGAGCAGGCTCTCGCCGAAGGCCTGGGGCGCAGCGTCACCCGCTTCGATCTCGTCCAGGCGCACGCGCACGTTGTCGATCCACTGGCGGTAGGGGCGGGCGAAGGCGTACTGGTTCTTCAGCTCTTCGTCGTCAACGATGCGGCCCTGCTCGAAGTCGATCAGGAACATCTTGCCGGGCTGCAAGCGCCACTTCTTGACGATCTTGTTCTCGGGGATGGGCAGCACGCCGCTCTCGGAGGCCATCACCACCAGGTCGTCGTCGGTGACGATGTAGCGGGCGGGGCGCAGGCCATTGCGGTCGAGCGTGGCGCCGATCTGCTTGCCGTCGGTGAACACCATGGCGGCCGGGCCGTCCCAGGGCTCCATCATCGAGGCGTGGTACTCGTAGAACGCGCGGCGGCGCTCGTCCATCATCTCGTGCTGCTCCCAGGCTTCCGGGATCATCATCATCGCGGCGTGGGCCAGCGGGTAGCCGCTCATGGTGAGCAGTTCCAGCGCGTTGTCGAAGGTGGCGGTGTCGCTCTGGCCTTCGAAGCTGATGGGGTAGAGCTTGGGCAGGTCGTCGCCCAGCACGGGCGACTTCATCACGCCTTCGCGGGCGCGCATCCAGTTGAAGTTGCCCTTCACGGTGTTGATTTCACCGTTGTGGGCCACCATGCGGTACGGGTGGGCCAGCGGCCACTCGGGGAAGGTGTTGGTGGAGAAGCGCTGGTGCACCAGGGCCAGGGCCGAGACGGTGCGCGGGTCGGTGAGGTCCTTGTAGTACTGGCCCACCTGGTCGGCCAGCAGCAAGCCCTTGTAGATGATGGTGCGGCAGCTCATGCTGGGCACGTAGTACTCGCGGCTGTGCGTGAGCTTCAAGCGCTGGATGGCGGCCGAGGCCGTCTTGCGGATCACGTAGAGCTTGCGTTCCAGTGCGTCGGGCACGATCACGTCGGCGCCGCGGCCGATGAAGACCTGGCGGATCACCGGCTCGGTGGTGCGCACCGTGGGCGACATGGGCATGTCGCGGTCCACCGGCACATCGCGCCAGCCCAGCAGCACCTGGCCTTCGGCCTTGATGGCGCGCTCCATCTCCTGCTCGCAAGCCAGGCGGCTGGCGTGCTCCTTGGGCAGAAAGATCATGCCCACGCCGTACTCGCCCAGCGGCGGCAGTTCGACGCCTTGCGCGGCCATCTCGGCTCGGAAGTAGTCGTCAGGGATCTGGATCAGGATGCCCGCGCCGTCACCCATCAGGGCGTCGGCCCCCACGGCGCCGCGGTGGTCGAGGTTTTCGAGGATCTTCAGGCCCTGCTCAACGATGGCATGCGCCTTCTGGCCCTTGATGTGAGCCACAAAGCCCACACCGCAGGCGTCATGCTCATTCGCCGGGTCGTAAAGGCCGCCCTCGGCAGCGTGCTTGATGTCTTGCGGGGACAGGCCCGCAGAGGCCGCCTTGTTCATGGCTCGTTCCTCGGTAATGGCTAGGGATTACGCGAGGGTAGGGCAAAACAACAGCCGGCTCAAGCAATATAAATTAGGGTCAGAGTTATTTTAAAGCCATGGTCAATGCTGACATCCATTTAATTAGGGTCAGATTGATTAAATTTGACGCCGTTCAGGTGCCTGCTGGCGCCTTCTTGGGGCGGCCGCGCGGCCGGGGTGCCACTTGGCGGTGCATCTGCAGCGACAAGCGCTGGCTGAAGGCGGCATCGCCCAGCACCCCGCTTTGTGAAAGTGCCCGTGTTACCTGATCGGCTTGCACTGCGGTCACGCCCTGGGCCAGCCAGTCCCGGTACATGGCCTCGCGCTCAAAGGGCGTGTTGCCCAGCGACCAGTAGGCCGCATGGCTGCTCACCAAGGGGTCGGGCGTCTGCCCGAGGTGGTGGGCCAGGCTGGACCAACGGTGTTCGGTGGCATCCACCACCTGCCCCGTGCGCTGCGGATTGAGCTCGATGTAACGCTGGCAGATGAGGAAGCTGGCCTGGGGGTCGACCACGCTGAGCTTGTAGCGCCCGTCCCAAAGGGTGCCGGTGCGGTGGTGGCGTCGGTTGAACCAGGCCACGTAGCGGCGGCCCAGCGACTGCATCAGCGCGCTGAGGCTCGCCTCGTTCTCGGGCGTGGCCAGCAGATGGATGTGGTTGTCCATCAGCACATAGGCATGGATGGCCACGCGGTTCACCACCGCCGCCTCGCGCAGCACCTTCAGGAACTGGCTCCGGTCTTCGTCGTCCACAAAAATGGCCTGGCGGTTGTTGCCGCGCTGGATCAGGTGATGCGGCATGCCGGCCACCACCAGGCGGGTCGTGCGGGCCATGAGGAGTCCTTGCAGTGCTTTGAGGGTTGAGCCGCAGTCGCGGCCGGTCGCGAAGGGATTTGTCTGAGCGAACCATCGCCTTCATGGACGCTGCCCCACCATGAGGCGCACGCGCAGGTTGCCCAGCAGGCCGCATTCTCGATCAGGGTTCTCCCAGATCGAAATTACGGTTTTCGGATACCGCCCGCACGGCACGACTTCCTAGCATCCCCCGGTCACCACACCCACCGACGGGCCATGGCCCTACTGCACCGGAGAGCTTGCATGAAGACCTACACCAACACCGTCAACGGCCGCGCCGAGGGCGCTGCGCGCACGTTCGAGTCCAAGAACCCCGCCACCGGCGAAGCCATCGGCCTGGTGCCGCACAGCAGCGCCGAGCAGGTGGCTGCGGCGGTGGCCGCCGCCAAGGCCGCGCAGCCGGCCTGGGCCGCCAAGCCCGATGCCGAGCGCAAGGCGCTGGTGATGCAGGTGGCCGAGGCCATCAAGGCCAACGCGCCCTACCTGGCCGAGTGGGTCACGCGCGAGCAGGGTAAGCCGCTGGGCGGCGTGGGGCCCGACCAGGTGCCGGGCGCGCGCTTCGAGCTCTGGGGCTGCGAGGCCTGGAGCCAGGTCACCGCCAGCCTCGATCTGCCGGCCGAGGTGGTGTTTGAGGACGAGACCCGCCGCGACGAGATGCACCGCAAGCCGTTGGGCGTGATCGGCGCCATCGCGCCGTGGAACTGGCCGCTGCTGATCGCCATCTGGCAGATCATCCCGTCCATCCGCGCGGGCAACACCGTGGTCATCAAGCCTTCGGAGTACACCAGCATAGTCACGCTGGAGTTGGTGCGCATCATCGCCGAGCTGCTGCCCCCGGGCGTGCTCAACAGCGTGAGCGGCCCCGGCGAGGTGGGCGCCTGGCTGGTGGAGAACCCGTCGCTGGACAAGGTGATGTTCACCGGCTCGGGCCCCACCGGTGCGCGCATTGCTGCGGCCGCGGCGCGCAACCTCACGCCCACCACGCTGGAGCTGGGCGGCAACGACGCCGCCATCGTGCTGGACGACGCCGACCCCAAGGCCATGGCCATGGGCCTGTTCTGGGGCGCCTTCCTGAACATGGGCCAAACCTGCGCCTGCGCCAAGCGCCTGTACGTGCACGAGAGCCTGCACGACGCGCTGGTGGCCGAGCTGAAGGGCCTGGCCACGGCCATGCCCATGGGCAACGGCATGATTGATGGCGTGGTGATGGGCCCGATCCAGAACCGCATGCAGTTCGACAAGGTGGTGAAGCTGGTGGAGGCGGCCAAGGCCGGCGGCGCAACAATAGTCTGCGGTGGCGAGGCGCCCAGCGGCCCGGGCAACTTCTACCCGCTCACGCTGGTGACCGACATTGCCGACGGCAACCCGCTGGTGGACGAGGAGCAGTTCGGCCCGGTGCTGCCCATCATCAAGTACCGCCACGTGGAAGACGCCATCGCCAGCGCCAACCGGCTGGACGTGGGCCTGGGCGCCTCGGTGTGGTCCACCAATGTGGAGCGCGCCAAAGAGGTGGCTGGCCGCATCCAGGCCGGCACGGTGTGGATCAACCAGCACGGCATGATCCACCCCATGGTGCCCTTCGGCGGTGCCAAGGGCTCGGGCTGGGGGCTGGAGTTCGGCATCGACGGCCTGAAGGCTGTGACCCAGCCGCAGGTCATCAGCCTGAAGAAGTAAGGGCAAGCCCTGAGCCGCGCGGGGCCGGGCGTTTCTGAAAACGGATAACGCCCGCCCGCCGGCCAGGCCTACGCTGAGGCCACCCAGAACAACGTTGGAGACGCAGCCATGCCCCAGACCACCGACGCCGAGCGCCGTCGCTTCCTGCAAACCTCGGTGGCCACTGCGGCCGCGCTCAGCGGCACGGGCGCCGCGCTGGCGGCCGCGGGCCCGGGTGGCGAGATCGTGGAGTGGTCGGCGCTGGAACTCTCCAGCGCCATCGCGGGCAAGAAGGTGTCGTGCAAGGAGGTGATGCAGGCCTACCTGGCGCAGATCGCCCGGCTGAACCCCAAGGTGAACGCCATCGTCTCGCTGCAGGACGCCGACGGCCTGCTCAAGCAGGCGACCGAGCGCGACGCGCAACTGGCCGCCGGCCAGCGCATGGGCTGGATGCACGGCTTTCCGCAGGCCCCGAAGGACCTGGCCAACACGGCTGGCATCACCACCACGCAGGGCTCGCCCATCCTGAAGAACAACGTGCCCAAGACCGATGCCATCATCGTCGAGCGGGCACGCAAGGCCGGCGCCATCCTGATCGGCAAGACCAACACGCCCGAGTTCGGCCTGGGCTCGCACACCTACAACAACGTGTTCGGCACCACGCTGAACGCCTACGACCAGACCCGCAGCGCGGGCGGCAGCAGCGGTGGCGCGGCCGTGTCGCTGGCGCTGCGCATGCTGCCGGTGGCCGACGGCAGCGACATGATGGGCTCGCTGCGCAACCCCGGCGGCTGGAACAACGTGTTCGGCTTCCGCCCCTCGTACGGGCGCGTGCCCTTCGGGCCCAGCAGCGAGGTGTTCTACCAGCAACTGGGCTACGAGGGCCCCATGGGTCGCAGCGTGCAAGACCTGGCCATGCTGCTCTCCACCCAGGCGGGGTACGACCGCCGCATGCCGCTCAGCATCGCGCAAGACCCAGCCATGTTCACGCAACCGCTCAAGCGTGATTTCAAGGGCGCACGCATCGCCTGGCTGGGGGATTTCAACGGCTACCTGCCCACCGAGCCCGGCGTGATGGACGTGTGCCAGAGCGCGCTCAAGCACTTCGAGACCCTGGGCTGCACGGTGGACGCGGTGCAGCCCGACTACTCGCCCGCCAAGCTTTGGCAGACCTGGCTGACGCTGCGCGGCTTTTTGATCGCCGGCATTGCCGGTGGCCTCTACGCCAACCCGGCGCTGCGCGCGCAGATGAAGCCAGAGGCGGTGTGGGAGGTGGAGAACGGCCTCAAGCTCACCGCGGCCGACGTGTACAAAGCCTCTACCGACCGCTCGGCCTGGTACCAGGCGCTGGACGCGCTGTTCCGCAAGTACGACTTCGTGGTGCTGCCCTCGGCCCAGGTCTTCCCCTTCGACGCCAAGCTGGCCTGGCCCAAGGAGGTGAACGGCAAGGCCATGGACACCTACCACCGCTGGATGGAGGTGGTGGTGCCGGGCACGCTGGCCGGCGTGCCAGTGCTGAACGTGCCCGCCGGCTTCAGCGCCAGCGGCCTGCCCATGGGCCTGCAGATCATGGGCCCGGCTCAGGCCGACCTGGCGGTGCTGCAGATCGGCCACGCCTATGAGCAGGTGTGCGGCTATGCGAAACGGCGCAGTTCTTTGCTGGGCTGACGGTGCAGTGGGCGGTGCCTCGCGAGGGTGACTTCGGGTGCGCCCGCGCCAGGCGGGCAGCCGTGGCTGCATTCCCGAAGGTTCGACACCACCGCAGCCTCTGCAACGGCCTGGGTGGGCCGCAGCGCAGGCGCCCGAGCCTCAGTTGAGCAGCAGCCCACCCACCGGCTGCTGGCCACCCGCATTGCGCGCCGTGGCCGACGGCAACTCGCCAAACAACCGCTTGTAGTCGGAGGCAAACCGGCCCAGGTGCCAGATGCCCCAGCGGGCGGCGATGTCGCCCAGCGACTCGGTGGGCGATTCCTTGATCTCGCGGCGCACCTGGTGCAGGCGCAGGCAGCGCAGATAGGCCACCGGCGTGACGCCGAAGACCTCGTTGAAGCAGTACTGCAGCACACGGCTGTGCACGCCCACGGCCTGGCAGATGTCCACCACGCCGATGGGCTCGCTGGCGTGGGCGCGCATGTACTGCACGGCCCGCTCCACGGTGCGGCGGTGTTGCGCGGCGCTGCGGGCCGGTGCCTGGGGTGCGCCAGCCATGCCGCCCAGCGCGTTCACAAAACCCGAGAGCAGCGTGTTGCGGAAGGCGGCCAGGGCGTTGCTGTGCTTGAAGGCCACGTTGTCACCGGCCACAGAGCGGGCCACCGACGCCAGGCCCTCGCGCAGGTGGCAGGCCATCAGCGCGGGCAGGGTCACGGCGCCCTGGGCCAGGGCGCTGGCCACAGCGGCCTCGCACTCGAACACGCCGGCGTAGCGGAGCACGTCTTCCATGGCCACCACGATGGCCGCCACGCTGAGGCTGATGGGGGTGCGGAAGTCGAGCGGGCGCTGGTCGCCCAGCACGATCATGGTGTCGCGGCCCACGGGCTGGCCGCTGCTCCAGCCCTGGCCTTCGCAGGCCAGCGGCAGCGCCAGCGCCACCTTGCCCGCCGGCAGGGTGCCGGCCTGGTGCAACTGCTGGTTCGAGGATTCGACGAAGAACTCCATGCCTTGCATGGAGCACCAGCTCACCGAGCCCTCGTAGCGGCCGGGGCTGAGCTGGTGGTATTCCTGCTCCCAGCCCGACAGGCTCAGGGCCTGGTCGTCCACGTCGCGCAGGCGCACGTGCGAGATGTAGACCTCGTCGGCGGTGGGCAGGGCGGCGGTGCTGGACATGGCTGTTTTTTCCGGAAATGGATAGTGCCGGCAAAGGCCTGCTCGCAAACTCCGGGCCTACCCGTACAGGGGCCAAGCGCGGGCAAACCCGCAGTTCGCACCGGCATGCAGCACGCAGCCACGCAGCTGGTGCGCGCGGGGCACCACGGCGAGGCAGGGGGTTTCCCGCGAGTTTTCTGTTTTCGGATAACGCTGCGACAAGCGCGTCCTTAGAGTCACGTCAAGCCCGGAACGCAAGGTTCCAAGGCGCCGGACATTGATCCAGGAGGTATGGCGTGACGATCGCAAAGCAATGGAACAAGACCGCAGCGCGGGCGGCCACCGCGTTGGCCACCGGCCTGTGCGCCGTGGCGGCACAGGCCGACCTGCCGCTGGACACGGTGACAGTGGCCCCGCTGGCGCCACCCACGGCGCACCGGCTCTATGTGTCGGACATGGTGATCTCGCACTTCCACGACGGCAAGCTGATGATCATTGACGGCGAGAGCTTCAAGGTGCAGGGCCAGGTGGCGCTGGGCATGACGGGCCACATGACGCTGTCGCCCGACAAGTCCGAGATCCTGGTGGCCACCTCGTACATGACCAAGCTGAACCGCGGCGAGCGCATCGGTGAGCTGGACGTGTACGACGCCGCCACGCTCAAGCTCAAGGCCGAGATCAGCATCCCCAACAAGCACGCCCAGTCCATGCCCTACCGCGGCTTGGCGCGCACCTCGCCGGATGGCCGCTTCGTGTATGTGCAGAACGCCACGCCGGCCCAGTCGGTCACCGTGGTGGACCGCAAGG
>WBZX01000297.1_pt2 | contig 34294 bp, 28 predicted proteins | sample 5204211 | NCBI WGS metagenome assembly WBZX01 (sample SAMN12344362, study PRJNA552823) | activated sludge metagenome | biome: Activated sludge suspended growth; feature: Nitrification reactor; material: Wastewater; isolation source: activated sludge from nitrification reactor of wastewater...
GGGTGGCTGATCGGACGGTGGCGTGCCCATGGCGACCTCGCGCGGACGCGTTCACGCGTCTTCGCGGAGCAGCGTCAGGATCTCTTCGTCGAGCTGCGCCTGGTGCTCGCTGGCGAACTTGCCCACGATGATGTCGCGGCGCTGCGTGATGGGGGTGCCGGCCTTGACGCCCGCGCCACCGATGCCGCCGACCGCACGACGGCGGATGCGGCTCGGCCCCGGGCTCGGTCGCGACTGGCCATGGCCCGCGGCGGCGGCGGCCACCTGCGCGCGCGCCTCGGCGGCGGCGAAGACCGGGTGCGAGAGCCCCGGATCGACCGTCGGTCCGGGTCGACCGTCGGCCAACGGCGGGCCCTGCGGCTCGACGTCGCGGGGCTCCGGCGGGGCGCGACGCTCGGGCCGCTGCGCGGTCGCGGTGTCGGGCGGCAGCTCGGTGATCTCGCGGTTGTCGGCGACCGGGTGCGCACCGATGACGCGCTCGATCTTCTCGTCGAACTCGCCGTTGCGCAGGGCCCGGATCATCGCCTTGTGCGAGTCCTGCATCAGGCCGATGATCATCGGCGCGACCTCGCCCTCGCCGAGGCGATCGCGGTACTCCGTCTTCCGACTCGCGATGATCGTGCCGTCGTAGAACACGTGCGTGAAGATGTGGGCCTTGTCGACGCCCGAGTCTTCGGTCTGCACGTGGTAGAGGCGACCGCGATGCGGAATGTTGTGGTTGTACCCGAGCTGAGGCGACGCGGACTTCATTGGGCGAGAGCCCTTGCACGCAAAGCCTAACACGAAGCCCGCCGGGGTCGCCGCTTTCGGGCGCGCCGAACTCGATCGGACCGACCGCGCCTGGGCCGGGTCGCGTCGTGCTCGGGAAGGAGCCCGCCGCTTCCTGCCCGCCCGTGACCCCGCGCAGCAGCGGATTGGGCGCGAGGGCTCGCCCTCGTCGCGCGTTTCGTGATAAGCCCCGGACCCCTCTTTGACCCTCTCCCGAGGACGAACGGCCGTGGCCACGCCGAGCACCGAACCGTGGGTCCCCGAGGACCTCCTCGCGCCGCTGGGCGAGATCGCGGCGACGCAGACCTATCCCGCGAAGTCGGTGATGGCGCAGGTGGCGGCCAACGCCGCGCGCGTCCGCGAGGTCGAGCCGGCGCGCGTGTACGAGCTGCTGACGCCGCCGTTGTGCAGCAAGGTCCCGCACCTCGTGCTCCAGTGGATGCGCGACACCGGTCTGCTCGCGCACGTGCTGCCCGAGCTCGACGCCACGGTCGCGTTCTCGCAGGAGGCCGATCGCAAGCACAAGGATGTCTGGGAGCACACCAAGTGCGTGGTGTGGCAGGCGGTGCCGCGGCCGCGCGTGCGCTGGGCCGCGGTGCTGCACGACATCGGCAAGGTGCCGACGCGGCGCTTCGCGAAGGACGGCAAGGTCACCTTCCACGGCCACGCCGAGGAGGGCGTGCGGATGTTCCGGCGTGGGCCGGCGCAGCGCATCGGCTTCCCGCCCGACGTGCGCGCCGACGTCGAGCTGTTGATCCTGCACCACCTGCGACCGGGGCAGTACGACGGCTCGTGGACCGACACCGCGGTGCGGCGGTTCCATCGCGAGATGGAGCCGATCCTCCGCGACCTGCTCGACCTCTCGCGCGCCGACGTCACCAGCAAACGACCGGGCAAGCGCATGCGGTGCCTGCGATCGATCAGCGCGCTGGGCAAGCGCATGCGCGAGCTCGCCGAGCACGACGACAAGCCCAAGCCGCTGCCGGCCGGGCTCGGCAACCTGCTGATGAGCGCGTTGGCGCTGCCGCCGGGCAAGCACATCGGTGAGCTGCGTGCGCGACTCGAGGCGTTGTTCGAGGCCGGTGAGGTCGAGGGCGGTCGCGAGCCCGAGTACTACGTCGAGCTCGTGCGCGCCCGTGGTCTGCTCGAGGGGCTCGCGATCGTGCCGCCGCGCGGCCTGGGCTGAAGCTCGCTGTGACCGCGCCGGCGCGGGATCACGCGTTCGCTGGGCCAAAGTCGGCGGCCGGTCGAGCCGACGCGTGCTCGCGTGGGCGCGCGTCATCTCTTCGCGCGAGCCCGACAATGATCTGGGCGTAGGTGCCCTGTGCTCGTGGGCGGTCGATGCTGACCGACACGATGAGGTCGTATCGCAGGCGCCGCGATGGCTCGAGGTGGTGGAACGCCCGGGCCGCGATGGAGGAAGTCATGAAGAACCGAATGTTTGCTGCTGCCGCCCTGCTGCTCGCCACCACCGCCCTCGCCGTGCCCTCGGCCCAGGCGGACGATCCCGGCCTGACGGCCTCGAAGACCGGCAAGGAGACGTTCTGCCGGGCGCGCATCCGGATCAAGAACGCAGTCGATCAGACCGTGCAGGTCGACAAGGTCCGCATCAGCTCGAACTCAGATGCCGGCTACTACTCCGAGTTCGAGCTGTCGGGGAGCCGATATCGCCCGGTGAGCGGCGCGACCGTGCCGATGCCGGTGGTCGATGTGATGGTGCCGGCGGGTCACAAGCTCGCGACCGCCGTCACCTACCGCAAGCAGATCACCGCTGGCGCGAACCCGAAGTTCTCGCAGCCGAAGTCCGACTCTGCCGGCGCGGGCGCGATCCAGCCGGTGTGCTCGCTCGAGCCGCAAGAACTCACCATCCTCATCAACGAGTGAGCGACGGGAACGGAGAACACGATCATGGGCATCACGACGATGGGATTCCTGTGGGCGGCGGCGTTCTTCGCAGCCGCGCCGACCAACGACGCGCCGCGACTCGAGGACTACGGCGGCACGTACAAGTGCAGCGACGCTGCGGTGAAGGCCCAGGTCCTGCGCACGCTCTCCTCGGCGGCGGTGCCCTACGAGGCCAACGCGATCCAAGCCGCGCCGGGCAAGCTCGCGTACGACGCCAAGGGCGTTGCGATCGCGGTCGGCAAGCCGACCGCGATCGTGTCGCAACCCGGCGCCGCGGGCCGACCGACCGGGATGAAGCTCGCGCGCTCGGGGGCGGGTGCGGCGGTCGACGTGCTGATGTGCCGCTACCGTCGCACCGCCGGCAAGACCTGGTCGCAGGTCGGGCTCGCCGACCTGCTCCCCGACGGGCACCTCGCCAAGCGCATGCCCGCCGACGTGCGGGGCTTCGGTCGCGCCTTTGCGCTGCACGAGAAGCCCGGCGAGTCGGAGGACTCGGTGGTGGTGCTGGTGGCCGCCGGCGTCGACGGCAAGGCCGCGAGCTTCGAGGTGTCGGTGCGCTCGCAGAACCTGCGCAAGCGCAAGCATGACGGCGCCGCCAAGGGCGGCGGCAAGGACATCGGCAAGCGCATCCTCGCCGAGGCCGCCGACGCCAAGTGGCAGCAGTACGAGTACGACCAGAAGGTGGTGTTCCCCGAGGCCGCCGGCGAGGTCGATGGCTACGAGGACAAGGCCTTCGACTGCTCGTACTTCGTGTGGCTGGTCTACAACCACGTCGGCATCGACTACGACTTCGCCAGCACCAAGGAGCTGTCGACGCTCGCCAACGGTCAGTTCGTGCAGGTCACGACCCCGCGGCCCGGAGACCTCGTGGTGTGGCGCGAAGAGCTCGGCTCCAACGTGAAGGGCGGGCACGTCGGCATCGTGATCGACGACGAGACGTTCTACGACAACAGCGGGTCGAGCTCCGTCGGCATCAGCAAGTTCGCGTGGAGCAGCTACAAGCTCCCGCGCATGTACCTGCGGCGCAAGGGGCTGTGATCGACGCAGCTGCAACACACACGGCTCGTAGGGCGTCCGCGTTCATCCGCGAACGCCCTCTTGGGGCCGTGTTCGAGCGTGCTAGCGACGCGGTCGCGGCTTCTTGCGACCGCCGCCGGGCGCGGGCGGCGGGGTCGTCGGGGCCGCGACGCGGCGCGGATCGTCGCGCTGCACCACACCCGGCGGTAGGGTGCCGAACGATCGCGTGAGGTCTTGGAAGAGCACCTGGCTGATGCCGGGGCGACCGCTCGCGGTGCCGCCGGGTCCACCGGCACCGCCGGTGCCCTCGGGACCGGGCGGCGGATCGTCGCAGGTGTCGCATGCGCGCTCGGGTGCGGGTCCACCTGCGCCGCCGTAGCCACCATCGCCGCCGTAGCCAGGCTCGCCGCCCGAGACGTCGATGCGGACCACCTTCGCCAGCTCGGGATAGCGATCGTCGATCACCAACGACACCGCGCCGCCGTCTCCACCGTTGCCACCGGGCCCGCCGTTGCCACCGAAGCCGCCCGCGCCCTGCGGGTCTGCACCCTGGGCACCGGCGCCACCGAAGCCGCCGCGCCCACCGGTGCCGCCGCGCGCGTAGATCGTGATGCCGGCCTCGAGATCGAACAGCGTGATGCCGTCGGCACCGTCGGCGACGCGCGCCAGGCCGACGCGCTCGTACTTGGGCGTGCGCACGATGGTCACGTAGGCCTGCACGCGCGGGCCAGGCCCACCGTCACCGCCGGCCCCACCGTTGCTGCCACCCTGGCCCGGCTCGGCGCCGTCGTAGCCCGACTGCCCCTCTTGGCCAGTCGCTCCGCTCGCGCCGATCGATCCGATGCACGCGTAGCTGGGCTCGAAGTGCAGCTCGACCTGCTTGCTCGGATCGTTGCGGTACTTCGCCCGCACGTCGTAGCCCAGCAGCGACGCGAACGGATCGTAGTCGGCGGTGAAAACCCCGCGCGAGACTTTGCCGCCGCGGCCCTCCATCGCGAACTCGATGAGATCCATCTTGCCGCGCTTCTCCTTGGCGGTGGCAAACTCCGTCGCGGTCTCGAGCGTGACGGGGTGGTTCTTCTTGTGATCGCGGGCCTGGGCGACGACCTTGAACGATCGCGACTCGCCGGGGCACCAGTGCGTGGGCGTGCCGTCGAACACGACGTCGATGGCGTCGACGTCGTACTTGTCCATGTTGGCCATGAGCGCGACGCCATCGCTGCCCGTGACATTGCCGGCGAGGCCGGCGATGAGGAGCGAGCAGCCGGTGGAGTCGGCGAGCAGCGCGGTGGCGGCGAGCGTGACGAGGAGCGTTCGCATGGTGATCATCCTTCGGTCGTGGTGTCGGAACTCTCGGAGGTGTCGCCGCTGCTGCCGCTGGTCGAGGCCTCGCTGTCGAGCACGCACACCAGCGCGGTCGCGTCACAGATCATCGCGGGGTACTCGATCTCGTCCGGCAACGCCGGCTCATCGCAGGCATAGGAGTTCGCCGGGTCGCAGCTACAGCCGAGATGCTTGCCGGGGGCGCAGCTCTCGCCTTTGGGCCGGCAGATGCCGGGCAGGTCGGCGGCCCTCTCGGCGTCGGTGCGCACGCAGACCTGGTCGGTCCAGCACTCCTTGTCCTCGAGGCAGGGCTCGTTCTCGAGCCTTCCGCTCAAACAACCCGCGATCGCGGCGAGCACGAACGCAGGCACGAGGTGACGAGCGCGTGGGCGTGCCATCAGAACCGCACCTCCGCGGAGAACGAGGCTCCGCCCCAGGCCGGCATCGCACCGAACGCCACTTGCGTGCGACGTTCCTCGCGCAGCTTCTTGAGTCGACGTGCCGAGATCAGCGTCATGGTCGCGCCGACCAGGACCATCGCCGCGCTCGCGCCCAGCATGTACGGGGCCGCCTTGGCGGTCATGATCGCGCGCTGTCGCCCGGGATCATCGGTCGGCAACACGCCGCCGTGCTGCTCCTTGAGCTTCTTCAGCTTGTTGTTCGGCTGCAGGATCATGACGTAGCCGCCCATGAGTCCGACCAATCCGAGCAGGCCGAGGATGCCGCCGGACAGGCCGGTCACCGCGGTGCGACGGATCTTTCGCGTGGCCTCGCGGGGGTCGACGTCGCTCGTGTGGGCATCGGCACCGCCTTCGGGGAGCCACGCCGGTACGGGCGCCTGTGCGGCGAGCGCCTCGTCGACGACCGCGGTGGCGGCCGGCGTGGGCGCGTGGGGAGGTTCGCTGGCGGCGAGCGAGAGCCCGACGAGCGCCGCGAGGGCGGGGGTAGCGTGCAGCATCTGCCCCCCACGTTCCGCGGGGCCTGTGGCGGTTTAAGCCATTCGACCGGCCGCCGATCTCGGGCATCATCGTGACATGCGATGGGGATGGCGATGGCGGCTGCGCGCCGTGGCGTGGGCCGCGGTGCTCGGCGCGGGCTGTGCGGACGGTGGCTCCGACGACGGCACCGACACCACCGGCGGCGCCGCGGCGACGTCCGCCGCCGAGGACAGCAGTGTCGGTCAGGGCTCGAGCACCGGCGGCGATGCATCGACGGGGGTCGACGCGACCACCTTCGCGACCACGCAGGGCACCTCGGTCGACGGCAGCAGCTCGAGCGGCTCCACGCCCGACACCGACACCGGCTTCATGCCGCCGCCGCGCAAGGCGTGTGATCTGCTCAGCGTCGATCCCAGCGCGGACCCCACGATGGTGATCGACATGGGCGACGGCGCCGGGCAGATTCCGACCGTGGTCGGCGAGGCCTTGCTGCGCAACTGCGGCTGTCACTACACCGACAACGTCACGCCCGGCGAGTACATCGACTACAAGTCCAACAAGGTCCCCATGGCGACGCACGCCGACTTCCACGTGCCCTACGCTGGGACCTTCCCGATGGGCTACGCCACCGAGGAGGCGTGGATCGGGATCCAGGAGCGCGTGGTCCACCACAATCCCCTGCCGATGCCGCCGTTCCCGTGCGGCATGGAGGGGATGATGGAGACGATCACCGCCGAGGACCTCGACGTGCTCGCGACGTGGCTCGCCGCCGCGGCGCCCGACGGCGCCAACTGGCCGTAGCCACCGCTGCGAGTCACAGGCACACGCGGTAGGGCGAGACGTAGCTGCTGCCGGGGAAGGTCGTCATGCCCTCGAAGCACTCGGGCGCGTCGTTGCTGCCCCAGCCCTCGAACTCGGCCACCACGTCGCCGGCGTACGTGAACTCGAGCGCGAGGTACTCGGGGTCGCTCTGCTGTGCGCCCGCGGGGGTCTGCGACCACGTGCCCCCGAAGTCGGGCTCGCCGTCGATCTCGACGGTGCCGCCGACCACCAGCTCGAAGTCGAACGACGAGATCGACGAGGGGAACAGCGTGCACTCGTAGTACGAGGTGAGGCTGGTGCCGGTGCAGTGCTCCGCGGTCATCAGCTCGCCGCCGACGAGCGGGATGTCGTAGTGGAGCAGGCTCGGGGTGTTGCTGGCCGAGTTGTTGGCGAGGCTGTTCTCGTTCGAGCTGGTGGTGCCGGACGCCGAGATCGACAGCACCTCGTCGGCCTCGGGCAGTGCGATCTGGAACGCGATGGTCGTGCTGGTGTTGCGCCCGAGGTTGCCCAGGTTGCACAGCAAGTGGGTGCCGGACTGGCTGCAGCGCGGATCGACCGCGGACACCTGACCCATCACGTACACGCCGGGGCTGGTGTGCGTGCGTGGCAGCGCGATGTCGACCGCGACGGCGTTGGCGGTCTTGTTGCCGATGTTCGCGATCTGCACGCCGTACGCGATCGGGTCGTAGACGTGGGTGGCGGCGGGGGTGGGGATCGTGACGCGGACGTCGGCGGCCGCGAACGCGGTGCTGGCGGTCAGGAAGGTCGCGAGGGCAGGGAGCACGGAGCGCATGGACATGGATCCTCGAAGCAGGGTGGCTGCCGCGTCGTCGCGGCACGCAGACGAGTGCATCTCGTCTTGATCCCAGCGTAGTGCGGCTCGCGTCGAACGGGTCCTTTCCGATCTCTTACAACCCCGCGGGTGCGATGCGCAGACCCGATCGATCGCGCAGCACGTCGTCGATGCTGCGACCCCACGCGCGCTCGATCGTGCGCAGCAACTCGGGCGCTGGGCGCTCGAGCGATCGCAACGACCACTGCCGGACGTCGCCGTCCCAGCCGCCGGAGAACAACCACGCACCGTCGCTCGAGAACGCCAGCGACGGCAGGTGTCCGGTGTGGCCGAGCAGCCGCGCCAGCGGGGTCAGCGTGGCGACGTCCCAGATCGACACCGAGCCGTCCGTGTGGGCGACCGCGACGCGTCGCGCATCGGGTGCGAGGCTGACGTCGGCCTCTTGCACGTCGAGCGTGGCGACGCCCTGCGAGACGCCGTCGACGAAGACCTCGAGCCGACGCTCACCCGCCGCGACCACGGTGTCGCCGCCACCGGCCACCGAGCTGGCCCCGTCGAGGTGCGCCACGAGCACGGGCACACCGTCGTCGGCGCGCAGACGATAGATGTCGCCGCGGCCGTCGACCGCCGTCGCGGCGGTGCGATCGGCGTCGGACTCGAGGTCGAACATTCGCGGCACCGCGGTGTCGCTGGCGTCCTCGAACGCGACGCCGCGCCGCCACTGCAGCAGGCCGCCGGTGTAGGGGGCGCTCACGATGTGGTCGCCCACCAGCCAGACGACCCGCGCGCTGGCCCGCGCCGGCAGCGACTCGACGGTGAGCGGATCGTCGAGGTCGAAGATGCGGAGTTCGTCGTTCTGCGCTGACACGGCGGCGACGCGGCGACCGTCGGGCGAAGCCTCGATGTCCTTGGTCACGCTCCAGTGCAGCGGCAGGGTCATGGCCGCCGCGACCTGCGTGCGCGGCGTGACGCGCACGCGACCATCACCGTGCGCGGAGACGATCTCGTCGCGGGACGACAGCGTCACCGCAGCGATTCCCGACTCGTGGTGCTGCACGTGCGGGCGCCACGGCGTTGCCGACATGGTGAAGTCTTCGATCGCCGTGCCCACGGTGCGCAGCGTCGCGCCACCGTCCACCCAACGCACGCCCAGCGCGTCGCTGGCCAGCCCGGTCACCAACGCGCCGGTGGCCACGTCCCAGATGTCGATGCGATCGCCGGCATGGGCGACCGCGAGGCGTCCGTCGGCGAGCGCGAGATCGGAGGGTGTGCCGTGATCGCCGACGAGCTCGTGGACGATGCGCTGCGTGGCCATGTCGACGAGCAGGATGTGGGCCCGCGTGGTGCCGATGGCAGCCAGCTCGCCGTCGATCGCGATCGACAGCGGCGCGCCGGCGTCGCCCGCGATCTCCACCACCGTGGTCGCGACGGTGTCCGTCGCGCGCGCGCGCAGCATGGTGCCGCTTTGGCACAGCACCACGCGCTCGTCGTCGTAGCGCGCGGTCACGCTGGGCACGCCGTGCGCGAGGCACAGCCGCGTGGTCTCGAGCGCGTCGCGTCCGCGGTCGAGGTCGGCCCAGAATTCTCCGACGCCGCTGATCCACGAGGCCCCGCGCCCGCGCAGCCGAAAGCGCTGCGGATTGCCCGGCAGATCGGCGAACTCGACCGGCGCGCGGGTGCCGAACAGGTCGAGCGCGGTGATGCGGCCATCGAGTTCGCGCACGAGCACCGTTGGATCGCCCTCGGAGACCGCCACCGGGGTGCCGCTCGAGGTCAGCTCGCCGAGCGCGTGCCAGCCGGCGTCGACGTTGCCGACCGCGATGTCGCTGCCGCGCGAGCACGCCACGGTGTGGCCGCTGGGCGAGAGCACCGCGTGTCGACACGCAGGCAGCTCCACGCGCTGCGACAGCTGCGGCCGCGCGGCCTCGTCGAAGCGCGCGAGCACGCCGCGGGCGTGGGGCGAGGGCGCGTGCACCAGCGCGGCGGCGGCGTAGAGCTCGGCGTCGGACCACGCGTGGTGGTCCATCGCGACCAAGGCCTGGGCGATCTCGACCTGCGCGAGGTTGTCGGCCGCGTGACGGTACGCGGCGATCGCTTCGGCCTCGGACCGCTGCGCACGTGCACGCTCGTCGGCGGTGCGCCGGTAGCCGATCGCGGTCGCGGTCGCGACGCCGGCCAGTGTCAGCACGGTTGCGAGCACGGGCACGCGGTGGGCGGTCCACGCCCGTGCGAGCAGCTCGAGCAGGCCGTAGTCGTGCGCTGCGACGCGACGACCCTCGAACCACGCGATGAGGTCGTCGGCGAGCGCGCGACCATCGGGGTAGCGCGCGTCCGGATCGGCAGCGGTCGCACGCTCGATGATCGCGCCCAGCTCCGCGGTCAGCCCGGTGGTGATCGCGGCATCGGTCGACCCGGTCACGACCTCGCGCAGGGTGACGCCGAGCGCGAACACGTCGGTGCGGGCATCGAGGGCGGCGCAGCGCTCTTGCTCGGGCGGCATGTAGCGCGGCGTGCCCACGCGGCCGGGCGCGGTGCGTCCGATCGGCCCCGCGAGTCCCCAGTCGAGCACGACGGTCTCGCCGAAGCGTCCGACGAGGATGTTCGCGGGTTTGAGATCGCGGTGCACGATGCCTTCGCGGTGGGCGTAGGCGACCGCCTCGCAGGCGTCGAGCACGTGCCGCACGAGTCGGAGCCGCTGCGCCGCCGGCGTGCTGGCGAGGGCCTCGGCGAGCGTGCGCCCCTCGAGGATCGGCATCGTGTAGTAGGGCCGACCATCGGGCAGGTAGCCGGCGTCGTGCACGGCGACGATGCCGGGGTGGGTGAGCTTCGCGGTGAGCCGCGCCTCGGCGACGAACAGCTGTCGCGCCGCGGGGTGATCGAGGATCGGGATCTTGACCGCGACCCTGCGCTCGAGCCGGTGATCGAAGCGAATGCGGACCTCGCCCATGCCGCCGCGCGCCAGCACGCCGGCGTCGCGATAGCGTCGCGCGGGGTCGTCATCGCCGGGCCAAGCCTCGGCGGGTGCCGTTGCTTGCGGCGTCAGGCCCAGCGCGCCGCCTGCGGCTCGAGGCTCAGCGTCGAGTCACGTACGGTCGTCGACATGATCGCCCGGGTAGAGCAGCAGCTCGATCTGACCGCTGCCGTCGGTGTGGACCAGATCGGTGCGGATGCGGCACTCCTTCAGCTTCCGCCGCAGCCGCGAGATGGTCACGTCGAAGCGCGAGCGCAACACGTCGGCGTCGTCCTCGTCGGGCCAGATGAGATCGGCGACGATGCGCCACGCAGCCGGGCCGCCGAGCGCGACCAGCTCGGAGACCACGCGGGCCTGCGTACCGCCGAGTACCAGTGGCGCCCCATCGTCGCGGTGGATCTGCACGGTGTCGAAGCTCGCGATCAGCCGCAGTGGCGCGAGCGAGCCGGCGGCGGCGCGCGTGCGCGGTAGACCGGCCTGCTGCAGCGGCAGCGCGAGCACGTGGAGCCGCTCGCCGTCGAGCTCGAGCTCGATGCCCGCCTCGAGTGCGTGCAGGCTGCCGTCGGCTCGGCGCACACGCCAGCTCGAGCCGGTGTGCCACAACCACGCCGCGGCGGCGTCGACATGCCCGGCGACCAGTCGCAGCGGCTGCGTGAGCACGGAGGCCACGGGCGGCAGCAGCTGCCGGGGGATGCCGGGCCCTTCGATCCCCAACACGTGGCTGGGGAGGTGCACGTCGAGCACCTCGAGCCCGACGCCGCGCGCGAGCGTGATCTCGAGCCCTGGCGTCATCGCGACCTCACCGACCCGGCGTCCGTCGACCGCCATCGCGCCGCGCAGCGCGATCAAGCGCAGCTCGCCTTCGCGCAGGCTCACCATCGCGTGGGCCTCGCTGATGCGCGCGTCATCGAGCGGCATCGCCGAGGTCACCAGGCGACCGATGAGATCGCCGTGCACCAGCTCGTGGGTCGAGCCGTCGGGTCCACGAACGCTGGCGTAGGCCTGCATCGTCGGCGTGCCCACGTGGGGCCCTGTGATTTTCTCATGCGGCGGGCTCGGAGCCGAGCAATCCCTGCGGTCGAGTCCGAGACCGGGGCGGCCCACTTCGAGCCGCCGGGCATCGCGTGCGAGCGACAACATCGCGGGCGACGACGCGGCAGCACGGCCAGGTCATCCGGGCGTCGTGCGAAGGTCGGATTCGCCCGCCGGTGCTCGCGTTGCCGAGCATCCGCGCGCGCGATCAGAAGCCGCGCGCGGCGAGGTCGAATGCGAGGTTGCGGAAGAACCTCAGGTAGTCGAAGCCGGTGTTGGCGATCGGGGGCACGTCGTCGATCTGCCCTACGGCGTCCAGATGATCGCCGGGGTAGCAGCCGCGGAAGCGGCCCCACTTGCTGCTCTCGACCGTGCTGACGCCGTCGTTGGGTCGCAGCTCGGTGCCGTGCGCGACGATCGCCGCGGCACCGACCAGCAACGCGTCCATGCGATCGTTGGTGCCGGGATTGCGCAGCATCTGCACGGTGCCGTCGGCGTCGGTACACGCGCGGGCTTCGGCCTGCTTGTCGGGGTGCGAGAGCCCGCCGACGCTGCTGACGCCCGCCCACGACTGGTAGAAGACGCCCGGTGCGTCGACGATCTCGCGGTTGAAGTCGACCATCGTGGCCTCGGACATCGACTGCAGCGCGGCGACGATGTGGCTGTCGTCGGCGACCTCGCTGAAGGTGCGGCCGAGCATGGTCGCGAGCGCGTCGATCGCCGCCGAGTGGTCGGTGCCGGGCAACACCTCGGTCGCGACGTCGGCGACGAAGGTGCCGCGGTGCGGGCTCGAGATGGTGGTGACCGAGGCGACCTTGTCGCCGAAGTCGAGCCCCGCGGGACTGACGAGGAAGCGGCAATCGATGCCGCCCATCGAGAAGCACACCAGGTTGACCTTGGCCGCGCCGGTCTCGGCCAGCAGCGCGTCGACCTGATCGGCGAGGAATTCGGCGCGCACCTGTGGCGTGTCGAACGGCGGCACGCTGCCGAGGATCGCGACGTGCCCATCCTCCTGCAGCGCGACGTCGACGTCGTTGAAGCGCCAGAAGTTGGTGGTGCTGGTGTTGAAGCCGTGCGCGAGGATGATGGGGAACTTGGTCGGCGCACCGCTCGGCACCGGGCCCAGCACCGGCGCGGGTGCACGGCACCAACCGAATGGATCCCACACCAACGCGCTGCAAAAGAGCGAGTCTTCCTTGCCCTCGGGCACCGCCTCGCAGCCGGACGCGCGCAGCTGGTCGAGGACGTCCTGCGCGACCTCCTGCTCGTCGTCACCGCAGGCGGTGAGCGGCTGCTCGGGTGGCACCCCGAGGCAGGCCTCGACCGCGTCGTTGGCATCGGCGCAGATCGAGCCCGCGAGCTCGGGCTCGGACTCGGCACAGGCCGCGACGACGAGGGCGAGGCATGGGAGCAGTGGGGTACGTCGGACGATCGTCATGGCCAGCACGGGTGGAGTGCCACACCAAGGGGCCCGGTTCGGTGGCAGCCGGCGCCAGAATGCGGCACCGAACGCGCCAGGGCGCGGGGGGCGGGCGGCGTGCCGTCGGAAGCCGTACGTGGGGCGGTATCGTTGGGCGCCCGTGAGCGAGCCGATGCGCACCCCGCTGCCGCCGCTGCTGGTCGATCGCCTGCGCGCGGCCGGCTGCGATCCGCAGGTGTCGTGCGAGGCCGCGGGCCTGCCGTGGCCGCTGCCCGATGGCACCACGATCGTGGCGCCGATCGACGCGCTCGAGCGCTTCTACGCGCTGGCCGCCGTCGCGCTCGACGACGACGACCTCGGCCTGCACCTGGTCGCGTCGGTGCCCCGCGGTGCCTATGGCCTGTTCGAGTTCGGCGTGCGCGCGTCCGCGACGCTGCGCGAGGGCCTCGAGCGGCTGTGCCGAACGATGGCGCTGTTCAACCGCGTCGCGCAGCTGCAGTGGTCGCAGGTCGGTGGGCTCGCACGCTGCGAGATGCTCGTGCCCGGTCGCGCCGGTGATCTCGGGCGCCACGCCAACGAGTTCTTCATCGCGCTCCTGGTCGCGTGGACGCGCGCGTCGGTGATCGAACCGCTACCGATCTCCCATGTGTGGTTCAGCCACGCGAGTCCCGGCGGAGCGCTCGCGGAGCATCGCCGCTTGCTGGGCTGCGACGCGATCGAGTTCGGCGCCAGCACCTGCGGCTTTGCGTTCGATGCGGTGCGTCTCGACGTGCCGCTGCGCGAGGCCGACCCCGCGCTCGGTCGGGTCATCGACGAACATGCCCGCGGCCTCGCCGACGCGCCGACACCACCGCTGACGTTCGAGCTGCAACGCACGTTGCGTGCACTGCCGCGGCTCGATGCCGCGGGCCTACGATCGATCGCGCGACGGCTCGGCCACAGCACCCGCAGCCTGCAGCGTCACCTCGCAGCCGACGGCACCAGCTTCCGCCGCGTCGTCGACGAGGTCCGTCGCGAGCGCCTCGTGGTGCTGCAGCGCGACGGCGTCGCGCCCGAGCAGATCGCGGCCGTGCTCGGCTTCTCCGACGTGCGAGCGCTGCGACGGGCACAACAACGCTGGGGGTGATGGGGTGGCCCGGCGCAGGTCGTGCCGGGCGCCGCCCCTGCACGATGCCGTTGTTGGCCACCGCTGTGGCGCGTCTGCCCGCGTCTTTGCGCTCGCCTGCCTCGAATCGTGTTGTGCACCAAGCGGCGCTTCGGTTCACACCCTCGACCACGTTGGCGGTGGCGAGCGGCCGCGGGGCTGCGGTACACCGGAAGCTGGAGGCGACGATGACCTACGATCTCTTGATCCGCGGTGGCACGATCATCGATGGCACCGGGCGACCCGGCCAGCTCGGCGATGTCGGGATTGTGGGTGGACGCATCGTCGCCGTGGGCACGTGCGAGGGGGCGGCGCGCCGCGAGATCGATGCGGCGGGCGCGATCGTGACGCCGGGGTTCACCGACATCCACACGCACTACGACGGCCAGGTCTCGTGGGACGACACGCTGGCGCCGTCGGTGCTGCACGGCGTGACCACCGTGGTCATGGGTAGCTGCGGGGTCGGCTTCGCGCCGGTACGCGACGAGGATCACGGGCGATTGATCGAGCTGATGGAGGGTGTCGAGGACATCCCCGGCTCGGCGCTGGCCGAGGGGCTGACGTGGGGCTGGTCGAGTTTCGAGTCGTACATGGATCGCATCGACGCGTTCCCGCATGCGATCGACTTTGCGGTGCAGGTGCCCCACGACGCGCTGCGGATGTTCGTGATGGGCGAGCGCGCGCTGGCCGACGCGGTCGCCACCGACGACGACATCGAGCAGATGCGACAGCTGACGCGGCGCGCCCTCGAGGCGGGCGCAGTGGGCTTCTCGACCGGCCGCTCCGACAACCATCGCACCGCGCGGGGCCAGGCGACGCCGGCCTCCGAGGCCGACGCACGCGAGCTGTGTGGCATCGCTCGCGCGTTCACGGGGCTCGGCCACGGCGTGCTGCAGGCGGTGTCCGACTTCGATTGCCTGGTCGGCGACACCAACTTCCAGGCCGAGTTCGACGCCATCGAGGCGATGGCCGCGGCCGCCGATGGTCACCCGCTGTCGGTCTCGCTGATGCAGCGCGATCAGTCGCCCGAGCAGTGGCGCTGGATCATCGCGCGCGCCGAGCAAGCAGCGGCCCGCGGCGTGACGATTCGACTGCAGGTGGCGCCGCGACCGATCGGCGTGCTGCTCGGGCTCGAGGCGACCTTCCATCCCTTCATCGGCTATCCCTCGTACAAGTCCATCTGCGCGCTGCCGCGATCGGAGCGGGTCGCACGGATGCGCGACCCAGAGTTCCGCAAGCGCCTGCTGGCCGAGACCACCGATCGCGTGGCGGGCGACGGCAGCTCGATCCCGCCGCTGGCCGACCACCTGCTCGCGCGCATCGACATGATCTCGCGTCGCATGTACCGACTCGGCGAGCGGCCCGAGTACGAGCCCGATCCGCGCTCGTGTCTCGCGGCCGAGGCCGCCGCCACCGGCCGCACCGCGCTCGAGGTGATCTACGACGCCTTGCTCGAGGACGACGGCCGCGCGCTGCTGTACTTCCCACTCTACAACTTCACGGGCGTCGACCTCGAGGTCGTGCACGAGATGCTCACGCACCCCTTGGCGCTGCCGGGCCTCTCCGATGGCGGCGCGCACGTCGGCACCATCTGCGACGCGAGCTTCCCGACCTATCTGCTCATGCATTGGGGGCGTGATCGGCCCCGCGGTCGCCTGCCGATCGAGCGCTTGGTGCAGATGCAGGCCTTCGACACCGCGCGCTACGTCGGCTTCACCGACCGCGGCGCGATCGCGGTGGGCCAGCGCGCCGATCTCAACGTCATCGATCTCGAGCGGCTCGCGCTCACGCGACCGACGCTCGTGCACGACCTGCCCGCCGGCGGACGGCGACTCATGCAGCACGCGGTGGGCTACCGCGCGACGATCGTCGCTGGCGAGGTCGTCGTGCAGGACGGACAGCTCACGGCCGCCCGGCCGGGACGGCTGGTCCGCGCGGGGCGGGCGTGAGCGACGTGGATCGACCCACCGCGGGTGAGTGAGACGCATGCGCTCGAGTGACGCCACAGGGACCGCGCAGGTCTCCGAGACCGGGCGCACCGGCGTGATGCGGTTCGCGATCGCCCACGGCGGCGAGGTGCTGACGCCGACGATGCGTAGCGGGACCGTGTCGCGTCCCGCTTCGCGGGGGTCAGACCGAGCTGCTACGCTTCTCAACGTATGGGTTGGCGGCGATGGCGTAGGTCGGCGTTGGCGTCTGCGGTCGCGATGGGCTGTCGCGACGCCGACGTCGATGACGGCGACGCGGGCACGACCTCGACCTCGACGGCGTGGGCCGACGACGGCACGACCGACGCGCCGGTCGCCCACGCGGATTGTCAGGACGTGCCGCAACGTGGAGCTTGGACCCCCGTCGCTGCGATCCCGCTCGCGGGTGGTTCACGCAGCATCGAGCTGTTGCCCGGCGGTGACGTGCTCGTGATCGGTGCCGCCGCGTGCGACGAGACCTCCGCGTCCGCGGACGCCACGCTGCGGTATCACCCGAGCACGGACACTTGGGCGACGGTTGAAGCGCCGAGCGTCGCGCGACGTCCGCGCTACACCCTGCCGTCGTCGAACGGCGTGGTCGTGGTCGGGGCGTGGTCCGACGATGGCGCGGTGCGGGACATCGAGCGGTACGACGCCGATGCGGATCGCTGGACCGCGACGGGGCAGCTCCCCGAGGGCATGACCCCACTCATCGTCGCTCGTCACGGCGCGCAGGGGATCGTGGTGCTCGCGTGGGATGTGACGCTCAGCTCCGACGACGACGGTGCATCGTGGCTCGCGGTGGAAGATGTGCCGAGCATCACGCTGGGCCCCGTGTCGGCCGTCGCGATGGACGACGGCTCGACGGTGGTGGCAGCCCCGAATGCGTTCGCGCGGTGGTCACCCGCCACGCGTGCGTGGTCCCAGACCGCGGTGAATCTCGTCGGGGCGGCGGCGCGGCTCGATCGCGGGCAGGTCTTCGCGCTGCGGCTCTTCAGCGACGACTACCTCTCGCCGTCCGACCACGTCGCCGACAGCTGGCCGTCGGGCTCGATCTTCGACGCTGCCCTCGACGAGGTCGATGGCGCGGGGCTGCCTGGGTGCGGCGGCCCGCGGCTCTCGGCCGGGGTGTTCGGCGCCAGCATCGGCCGCGTGCTCGTGGTCGACGCGGGGGCGGCGGTGTTCGACCGCGATGCCGGTTGGATCGGCCTGCCGCCGCTGCCCGGACTCGAGCATGGCGCGGCGGCGCGGATGCTGCCCGATGGTTCGGTGCTCGCGATCGGCGACTGCGACGACGACGGCGCGGTCCTGCGTTGGCGCGAGTGAGCAGCCGCTCCGGCGGGCGACGACGACGTCCGCGTGGCGGGGCCGCGTCGCGTCAAGCTTCGCGTGGGTCGTCGAGGTCGGCCGCCTCGAGCATCTCCCAGCTCGGATACCCGCCTTCGTCGGCCGTATCGAGCCAGCGGATCGCATCGTCGGTGGTGCCTGGGATCTCCTCCTGCAGGATCATCACGCCCAGCGTGGCGGCGGCGCGGGCGTTGCCGCGCTGCGCTGCGCGCTCGTAGTACGAGGCGGCCTTCGCCATGTCGGCGGCGCTGGTGCTGGCGCTCGCGATCGCGGCGCCCAAGTTGTACAGCGCGCGCGGATGATCGGCCCCGGCGGCGCGCTCGAGCCACTGCTGCGCGGCGGTGCCATCGGCCTCGACACCGAGACCCTGGGTGTACAGCACGTAGAGCTCGAACATCGCGTCGGCGTTGCCGGCCGCGGCGGCCTCGACGTGGGTCGCGTGGCTGTGGGCGAGCTCGCCGAGCCAGTGCTGCACGAGCCCGCGCAGGTAGAGCTCCGCGCCACTGGGCTGCGGGAGGTCGCTGAGCATCGCCAGCGCGCGGCGTTGGTTGTCGGCACTCGAGCTGCGGCTGAGTTTCGCGAACTGCTGCAGCGCCTCGCGATCGGCCCGGCCGGCCGCGGCGTAGGCCCGGAGCGCGGCCTGCAGCGATGGCCGTTCATCGTCGATCGCGGTGACGTCGCGCGGCCACGGCCGCCCGTCGGCGTCGCTCGGGTCGATCCCTTCGAACGCGCCAATCGGGCGCAGCGCCGCGAGGTAGCACTCGCCGAGCGTGCGGAACGCGGGGATCGAGCCGCGCGCCGCCGCGGCCCACAGCGCATCCATCATCTCGCGCTCCATCGCGGGCACGTCGGCCACCAGGCCGATCATTGCGTCGCCACGCACGAGCCGATCAAAGCTGTCACGGCCGCGTTGGTAGTCGTCGTCGTCGTCGGGCATCGCGCCCATGATGCCCGAGCGTTGGGACGGTTCGCGGCGACGCGCGCGAGCGGGCTCACGCGCATGCCTGGTGTCACGCCGCCGGCGTCGTTGCGGCGCGCGGTCAGGCCGGGCTAGCGTCGTGCGCGAGACGGGGGGCGTGCTCACCCCCGACGAGCCCATGACGGTCGAGCGGATGGACAACGTCGGTATCGTGGTCGAGGACCTCGACGCGATCGCATTCTTCACGGAGCTCGGTCTCGCGCTCGAGGGCCGCATGCCGATCGATGGCGAGTGGGCCGGGCGCGTCACCGGCTTGCACGGACAGCGGGTCGAGATCGCGATGATGCGCACACCCGATGGTCACGGCCGGCTCGAGCTGTCGCGCTTCGACGCCCCGGCGATCGCGGCCGATCACCGACGCGCGCCGGTCAACGCGCTGGGCTACCTGCGCGTGATGTTCGCGGTCGACGACCTCGACGACACGCTCGCGCGGCTGCGGCCGCTGGGCGCGACGGTGCTCGACCAGGTGGTCGACTACCAGGGTGTCTATCGGCTCTGCTACATCCGCGGACCCGAGGGCATCCTCATCGGGCTGGCGCAGCAGCTGCGCGCGCCATGACGCGCGTGAGCGGCTCGACGGTCTTCTAGACCGATTTCGGCTTCGGCTTCGGCTTGGCCTTGACCGCCTTCGGCTTCGCAGCGGCCTTGGCGGGCTTGGCCTTTGCCGCCGGCTTCGCGGCCATGAAGCGATGCGCCTCGAGCAACGCGGAGCGCACGTCCTTCACCCGCGCCGCCTGCAGGGCGATCAACACCGCGGCGTATCCGTTGAAGTGCTCGATCGTGAAGAACCCCGGCAGTCCCATCGCCAGCAGTGCGTCCTTGGCATCGAGGTCCTCGACGCGCACCGCGAGCACCTCGCCGGCCGGCGGCGTCTGGTCGCCGAAGCGTCGCAGGTCGGCCTTGCTGAACGGTCGCTCCCACGCGAAGCCGTGGCCGTTCACCATCCACGTACGCTGGTTCCACTTGGCGCCGACGGTGACGTCCGGCAGCGCGGTCAGCATGGCGTCGATGTCGTCGAAGCGCAGCGGCATGCCGCGATTAGACCACGTGTTGGCGCTCGGCCTCGATCGCCGTCACGTTCGCGTGGCCCGGCGGTACCGTCACGGCCTCGAGCCGACTCGGGCCGTCCTCGTGCGCGCGTGCGCTCGGGCGCGGCACGATCGGGATCTGCGGCAGCGGTGCGCTGCCGTGACCGGTGCGATCGGCGAAGGCGCCGAGTACCGGCGCGCTGGCGATCACACCCTCGCCGCGGCCCCATAGCTGACCGACGAGCCACGCGGCGACCGCCGCGAAGATGCCGTGGGCCGCGAGCTCCGCCGATAGCGTGTCGCGCGACAGACCCGCGATGCGCAGCGCGGTGGTCGAGTCGCCCAGACGATCGTGCACCGCGACCCCGACGATGACCGCGATCGCGAGGAACACCACCGCGACCGCGCGACCGACCACGATCGCACCTGCGCCGAACGGGCGCAGCCACAGCAGCAGCGCCAGCAGCAGCGTACCGCCGACGCCCCACGCGATCGCGGAGCGCCGCCGCCAACTCGCGCGGTCGAAGGCGGCGACCGGCTCGGTCGCGCCGCGCATGCTCGCGATCGCGGTCGCCCACGGCGCTTGGTACAGCGTGGTCTCGCTCGCGAGCGTCGCCTGCACGAGCAGCGTGCGGTGCTCACCGCTCGGCACCAGCGCGATGTCGTAGGCGATCGCGTCGGCGTCCCAGTGCGCCTGCATGCGTGGCAGGCCCTCGAGGTCATCGGTGCGCACGCGTGCCGTGGTCGTCCACGGCAGCAAGCCCTCGGTCACGCGGGCGAGCTCGAGCTCGCTGGTCTGCGTGCGATCGAGGACACCGTCGATCTCGAGCAACGCCATGACTTCGGAGAAGTCGTCGCGCCCCTCGGTGGTGAGCACCTCGAGCACGCGCACGTCGCTGCGCCCCTCGACCCAAGCGTCGACGCGTCGGCGTGCGGCGCCGTCGTCGACGCGGCGCCAACCCACCGGCGTGTCGACGCGCACCGCCGCCGCGGCGACTTGCGCCACGCACAGCATCAACAACGCGAGCAGCCACGGCAACGCCCCAACGCCGCGCCGACGTGGGAGCCGAGTCCCACGCCCGGACGCTGCCGGGTCGATCGTCATCGAGTCACCCTGGCGGCCCCCTTCGGGGGCGGGCCGGCCGCAAACGCTCACCGTCCCAGTAGAGCACGCCTGGCTTGCACGTACAGGCCCTCGGCCGTAATATCCGACAATCCTGATATAAGGATGGACCACCCAGGTGACCGACCTCGCCGACACCACGACCCTGCTCGGGCTGCTCGCGGATGCGACGCGCATGCGGTTGCTCGTGCTGCTCGGCGCGCAGGAGCTTTCGGTCGCCGAGCTGACGCGCATCACCGCGGTGCCGCAGTCGCGCGTGTCGACCCACCTCGGCAAGCTCAAGGACGCCGGCTTCCTGCGTGATCGAAAGGTCGGCACCTCGACCTTCTATCGCGTCGACGAGGCACGGATGCCAGCTGCGGCCCGCATCGCGTGGCAGGCGGTGGTGCAGGAGCTCGACGACGCCGTGCTCGCCGACGATGCCGAGCGCTGCGACGAGGTGCTGCAGGCGCGGATCAGCGCCAGTCACTGGCCCGATGCGGTGGCCGGTCAGATGGAACACCACTACTCGCCGGGCCGCACGTGGGAGGCCACGGCGCGCGCGTTCGTGGGGCTCATCGACCTCGGCGACGTGCTCGATGTGGGGTCCGGCGACGGCGTGATAGCTCAACTGCTGGCACCGCGGGCGAACCGCTACGTGTGCCTCGATCGCAGCGCCAAGGTGATCGACGCGGCCCGCGCCCGGCTCGACCATCTGGCCAACGTCGAGTTCCTCTGCGGCGACATGCACGAGGTCGCGCTGCCCGATCGCAGCGTCGACCACGTGCTGTCGTTCTCGGTGCTGACCTACGCCGACGATCCGGCGCGCTGCGTGGCGGAGTGGTTCCGCCTGCTGCGCCCCGGCGGTCGGCTGGTGCTCGTCACGCTCGACGAGCACCACCACCACGAGATCGCCGACGCGTACGAGCACTTGCACCGCGGCTTCGCACCCGCGCGCCTGCAGGCGCTGCTCGAGGACGCCGGCTTCACGGTCGATCGCTGCGAGGTCGCGGCGCGCGAGCGCAAGAAGCCCTACTTCGACGTCGTGTGCGCCTTCGCGAGCCGACCGGCCGGCCCGCGCACACAACCTTCACCACCCACCCGCCGCCAAGGTGCCACGGGGCGATCGCAGGACGAAGTCCTGTGCGCCCCCCGTCGCGCCAGCCGCCCGCGCGCCCCGGAGCCCACGTGAACGCCAGCACTCGCCCCGACATCCGCTCGATCCTCTCGCGACGCATCATGCTGCTCGACGGCGGCATGGGCACGCTGCTGCAGCAGCATCGACTCACCGAGGCCGACTACCGCGGCGATCGGTTCACGGATCACCAAGGCGATCTCAAGGGCAACCACGACATCCTCGTGCTCACGCGCCCGGATGTCGTGCGCGCCTGCCATGAGGCCTATCTCGAGGCCGGCTCCGACATCATCGAGACCAACACCTTCGGGGCGACTGCGATCGCGCAGTCGGACTACGGGCTCGAGGCCCACGCCTATGAGATGAACGTCGCGGCCGCACGCATCGCCCGCGAGGCCGCCGATGCATGGAGCACCCCCGAGCGCCCGCGCTACGTCGCGGGCGCGATCGGGCCCACCAACCGCACGCTGTCGCTGTCGCCCAAGGTCGAGGATCCGGCGTACCGCGCCGTGAGCTTCGAAGAGGTGCGGCGCGCCTACGCCGAGCAGGCCCGCGGCCTCATCGACGGCGGCGCCGATCTGATCCTCGCCGAGACGGTGTTCGACACGCTCAATCTCAAGGCCGCGATCATGGCGCTCGGCGACGCGTTCGAGGCCACCGGGCGCGAGCTGCCGATCATGCTCTCGGTCACCATCACCGACCGCAGCGGTCGCACGCTGTCGGGCCAGACCGTCGAGGCGTTCTGGATCTCGGTCGCCCACGCCAGGCCGCTCTCGGTCGGCGTGAACTGTGCTTTGGGTGCGCTCGAGATGCGCCCGTACGTGGCCGAGCTGGCCCGCATCGCCCCCGCGTTCGTGACCTGCTATCCGAACGCCGGCCTGCCCAACGCGTTCGGCGAGTACGACGAGACCCCGCCGGCGACCGCCGCGGCGCTCGGCGAGTTTGCGCGTGCCGGGCTCGTCAATGTCGTGGGTGGTTGCTGCGGCACCACCCCCGATCACATCCGTGCAATCGCAGCCGCGGTCGCCGACGTGCAACCGCGCGCGGTGCCGGCCGCCGACCCCGCGGTCGCGCGCTTCTCGGGGCTCGAGCCACTGGTGCTCGCCGCGGGCCGCAGCGACGCGCAGGCCAGCTTCGTGATGATCGGCGAGCGCACCAACGTCACCGGCAGCAAGCGCTTCGCCAACCTCATCAAGGCCGGTGACTTCGGCACCGCGCTCGAGGTCGCGGTCGATCAGGTGCGCGGCGGCGCCAACATCATCGACGTCAACATGGACGAGGGCATGCTCGACTCCGAGGCGGCGATGGCGACGTTCCTGAAGCTCATCGCCAGCGAGCCCGAGATCGCCCGCGTGCCGATCATGATCGACAGCTCGAAGTGGTCGGTCATCGAAGCTGGCCTGCAGTGCGTGCAGGGCAAGGCGATCGTGAACTCGATCTCGCTCAAGGAGGGCGAGGCCGACTTCCTGGCCAAGGCCCGCGCCGTGCGGCGCTTCGGCGCGGCGGTGGTCGTGATGGCCTTCGACGAGCAAGGCCAGGCTGACACCGCGGCGCGCAAGCTGGAAATCTGCCAGCGCGCCTATCGGCTGCTGACCACCGAGGCCGGCTTCGACCCGGGCGACATCATCTTCGACGTCAACGTGCTCGCGGTCGCGACCGGCCTCGAGGAGCACAACGACTACGGCGTCGCCTTCATCGAGGGCGTGCGCGCCGTCAAGGCTGCGTGCCCCGGCGTGCGCACCTCGGGTGGCATCAGCAACCTCTCGTTCGCGTTCCGCGGCAACGACCGCGTGCGCGAAGCGATGCACTCGGCGTTCCTCTACCACGCGATCCCGGCCGGGCTCGACATGGGCATCGTCAACGCCGGGCAGCTGGTGGTCTACGAGGACATCCCGCGCGACCTGCTCGAGCACGTCGAGGACGTGATCCTGAACCGTCGCCCCGATGCGACCGAGCGGCTGGTCTCGTTCGCCGAGAACATCAAGGGCCAGGGCTCGAAGAAGGTCGTCGATCTGGGCTGGCGCTCGCTGCCGGTGCGCGATCGCCTGGTGCACGCGCTCGTGCACGGCGTGGTCGACTTCATCGAAGCCGACACCGAGGAGGCCCGTCAGGGCCTGCCTCGGCCCCTCGATGTCATCGAGGGCCCGCTGATGGACGGCATGAAGGTCGTCGGCGATCTGTTCGGCGCCGGCAAGATGTTCCTGCCGCAGGTGGTCAAGTCCGCCCGCGCCATGAAGCGCGCGGTCGCCTACCTCGAGCCGTACATGGCGGCGCAGAAGGCCGAGGGCGCCGCGTCGCACCGCGGTCGCGTGCTGCTCGCGACCGTCAAGGGCGACGTCCATGACATCGGCAAGAACATCGTCGGCGTGGTGCTCGGCTGCAACAACTACGACGTGATCGATCTCGGCGTGATGGTGCCGGCGCAGACCATCCTCGAGACCGCCAAGGCCAAGGGTTGCGACATCATCGGGCTCTCGGGGCTCATCACGCCGTCGCTCGACGAGATGGTCCACGTCGCCGGCGAGATGAAGCGCCTGGGCTTCGATGTGCCGCTGCTCATCGGTGGCGCGACCACCAGCCGACAGCACACCGCGGTGAAGATCGCTCCGGCGTATCCCAACGCGTGCGTGCACGTGCAGGACGCCTCGCGCGTGACCGACGTCGTCGGTCGCTTGCTCGACCCGCAGCGGCGCGCCGAGCTCGATCGCAGCAACCGCGTCGAGCAGGAGTCGCTGCGGGAGCTGCATGCCAGCAAGCACGCACGACCGATGGTCCCGCTGGCACAGGCCCGCCGCGGCGCGCCGTCGCTGTCGTGGCGCCCCGAGGACGTCGCGAGCCCGAGCTTCGTCGGTCGCCGCGAGATCGAGGTCGAGCTCGGCGAGCTGGTGCCCTACATCGACTGGACCTTCTTCTTCACCGCGTGGGAGCTGCGTGGCCGCTACCCCGCCATCCTCGAACATCCCAAGTACGGCGCCGCCGCGCGCGAGCTGTTCGAGCACGGCAAGGAGCTGCTCGCGACCATCGTCGGCGATCGCAGTCTGCGGGCGCGGGGGGTCTACGGCTTCTGGCCGGCGTGCTCCGAGGGCGACGACATCGTCGTGTTCGACGACGCCACGCGGGCACGCGAGCGCACGCGGTTCCCGATGCTGCGGCAGCAGCAGCACCGCGCCGCCGACGAGGCCTATCACTGCCTGGCCGACTTCGTCGCCCCGCGCAGCAGCGGCCTGCACGATCACATCGGCGCGTTCGCGGTCACCGCGGGCATCGGCGCCGACGAGCTCGCCAAGCGCTTCGAGATCGAGCACGACGACTACCGGGCGATCATCGTCAAGGCGCTCGCCGATCGCCTCGCGGAGGCCTTCGCGGAGCACCTGCACGAGCGCGTGCGCCGCGAGTGGGGCTACGAGCCCGCGCCGCTGTCGAAGGACGACCTCATCGAGGAGCGCTACCGCGGCATCCGTCCGGCGTTTGGCTACCCCGCGTGCCCCGATCACAGCGAGAAGGCGCGGCTCTTCGAGCTGCTGCAGGCGCCCGCGGTCGGCATCACGCTGACGGAGAGCTTCGCGATGGCACCAGCGGCGAGCGTGAGCGGGATCTACCTCGCACATCCACAAGCGCGCTACTTCACGCTCGGTCGCCTCGCCGCCGATCAGATCGAAGACTACGCTGCCCGCAAGCACATGCCGGTCGCCGAGGTCGAGCGCTGGTTGGCGCCGAACCTCGGCTACGATCCGGCGCCGCGGCAGATGCCCCGGGCCGTGTAGCGCCTGCTGCTCCCTTGGTGGCGCGTTCACGGGATCGCGCCACCAACATCGAGATTCTCGAAGTACGACGAAGAGATTCTCGAATCGACGGCGGGGAACCGACCGCCACACTCGCGTGGTCGCGAATGTGTCGCATCGAACACGATGAACCGATGGACATTCGCGGGGCGGTCACCAAGAATGCCGTGCGATGCCATCGCTCGCCCTGCGCCGCCTCACCGTCCTGTCCATGGCGCCGCTGTTCACGATGGTGGGCTCGACGGCGGCGGCGCGACCGACCGGTGAACCGCAGGCGTGCGCGAACTGCCACTACGAGAGCAGCAACGGCCCGCAGATCGAGGTCGCGTTCGACAACTCCGCGCCCGCGGTCGGCGAGACCGTCGTCGTCACGATCGCGCTCGAGGCGGTGTGGTCCCAGGCGCTGCGCACGGGCGTGTTCCTCACGAGCGAGCGCGGTGCGTTCGGCCTGCTCGAGCCCGGCGTGACGCGCTACGCGATGGATGGGGTCTTCACCGCGGTGCTGCACGCCGAGCCCCGCGATCTCGACCCGCAGGGGCGCGCGCAGTTCCAGTTCGAGTGGACGGCGCCGGCCGAGATCGGCGTCACCGACTTCACGGTCTGGTCGATCACGGGCAACACCAACGGCGAGTCCGCCGACGATCACCACGCGACCAAGGGCGCCAGCATCGCGCACGGCTGCACCGGCAGCTACTACTACCCCGACCAAGACGGCGACGGGTTCGGCGATGCCGGCGGCGGTGAGCTGTCCTGCGAGCCGATCACCGGCATGATCCTACAGGGCGGCGACTGCGACGACGCCGACGCGCTGATCCACCCCGACGCCGCGGAGCGCTGCAACGCGATCGACGATGATTGCGACGGCGAGGGCGACGAGGGCCTCGAGCCCGGCATCTACTACCTCGACACCGACGGTGACGGCTACGCCAGCGACTTCGCGATGCCCGAGTATGCGTGCAACGACGCCGAGGGCTACACGCCGGAGCGCGGCGATTGCAAGCCCGACGATCCCGGCGTGCATCCGGGCGCCATGGAGATCGACAACGGCATCGACGACGACTGCGACGACATGGTCGACGAGGTCGATCCCGTCGACCCCGATCCCGTGGGCACCGACGATGGTGCGGTCGGCGACACCGACGTCGCCGACACCGCAGGGCAGGACGGCGATGCGAGCGGTGGCTGCGTGGTGGGCCCGCGGCGATCGACGCGGTGGTCGTGGCTGGTGCTGGTCGTCGCGGCGGGGCTGCGACGGCGCAGGGCCTGACACCGACGACGGTGCCGCCGCGGTGACACCGGCCACGCTACGATGCGGCCCGTGTCGATGATCCCCGCCCAGTCCCCCACCGCGGCGTCGGCCCTCACGTTGGTGCAGACGCTGCAGCGCCGGCTGGTCGGCGCGATGGAGCAGGTGGCGCGTGAGGCCGGCGATCCACAGTCGTTCGCGCCGGTGCAGTGGCTGCGCGACAGCGGTCACCACGGTGGCGGCGAGCGCTGGGGCACCGGTGACACCGCGGTGTTCGACCGTGCGTCGGTCAACATCTCGCAGGTCCACTACGACGACGAGCCCGACAAGCGCCTGGCTTCGGCGACTGCGCTCTCCGCCATCATCCACCCCGCGCATCCACAGGCGCCGTCGATGCACGTGCACGTCAGCTGGACGCAGATGCGTGATGGTCACGGCTACTGGCGGGTGATGGCCGATCTCAACCCATCGATCCCACGCGAGCACGACATCGCCCGTTTCGTGGCGGCGCTGCGCGAGGCCGCGCCCTCGCACTACGAGGCCGCCGCGGGACAGGGCGCGCGCTACTTCTTCATCCCCGCGCTCGGCCGTCACCGTGGCGTCGCGCACTTCTACCTCGAGGCCTACGCCACGCAAGACCACGAGGCCGACGCCGTGCTCGCCGAGCGCGTGATCGAGGCCGCGATCGATACCTACGCGGCGATCGTCGCCGACGCGCTGCGCGGCCGCGGCCCCGCGAGTCCCGACGAGCGCGCGCAGCAGCTCGCCTACCACACGCTCTACCTCTTCCAGGTGCTCACGCTCGATCGCGGCACCACCTCGGGCCTGCTGATCCACGACCAGAACGACGTCGGCATCCTCGGCTCGCTGCCCTCCCACGTCGATCGCGAGCTGCTCGCGAGCTGGGCCGTCAAGGTGCCCGCGACCCAGCGCCCGCTCGTCGAGGCGATCGTCGCCGAGCTGCCGCCCGGCGAGCGCGTGCCGGTCGATGACGCATGCAAGGCGCGGCTCGCCGCGGCGATGCGCGCGTTCTATCGCGCGCACCCCGAGGCGATCGAGCTGCAGGCCAGCGGCGACGTGGTGCCGCCGACGGTCGCGAACCACCGCTGACACGGACACGGCGCAGCAGGTCCCTCGACGCTGCAACATCCTCGCCGAGCGCGGCACGCCGGTCGGCGAGTTCGACGTTCTCATCGCGGCGCATGCGGTCAGCCTGCGCTGCGTACTCGTGTCCAACAACGTCCGCCACTTCTCACGCGTGCCCGGGCTCGTCGTCGAGAACTGGAGGACGTAGCAGGCGACGCGCCGGCGAGCGGTGTCGCGGCCGTCACCCCGCGGGCGGGTTGATCACCAGGTTCAGCCCCGCGCCGGTCATGTCCGAGTAGGTGTACGGCGCCGTGAGGCCGCTGACGGTGAGCTGGATCTGATACGTGTCGGGGTCGACCTTGAAGGCTGCGTTGGCGCCCTGGTCGACCACCCAGACGTAGCCCTCGACGTCGATGCTGACGCCGACCGGGACCACGCAGCCAGGCAGCGTGATCGCGGGCGCGAGCAGCTGCTTGGTGACGACGTCGACGACGCCGAGGCCGCAGCCGAAGGCACCGCTGGCGTCGACGGCATACCAGGCGCGATCTTCTTGATCGACCATGACGCCGCGCATCGATTGGTTGCCGGTGTGCACGAAGGTCCACTGCTGCGAGGCGACGTCGAAGCCCGCGGCCGCGCCCGCGCTGGCGATCCACGGGTTGCCGTACTGATCGAGCGACATGCCGTAGCTCCACGACTGATCCTGCGGCGGCGCGGGGAAGGCCCAGCGATCGACCTGCAGGGTGTCACCATCGATGCGCACCAGCGGCCCGAGCTGCCAGCCGACCGCGAACAGATCGCCGTCCTTGTTCACGGCGCCGCCGTAGGGGCCGTAGTCGAGCCCGGCGTTCCACTGCGGCACATCGACCTCGTCGAGCGTCGCACCGGTGGCGCCATCGAGCCGACGGAACTTGCCGGTGTTGGTGGCGTAGTCGAACCAGCCCATCCACAGGCGCGGATTGGGCGCGGCACAGCCGACGCCGTCGACCACGCCCTCCCACGCGGTCGGGCGCGGGCCGTGCTGGTAGACATCGGAGGGGATCTCGACGTTCCACAGCACGCACTCGTCCTGGCCCCACGGCAGCACGTTGGCGGGGCCGTTGCTGGTCTCGATGGTGCCGTTGCCGTCGAGGTCGATGCAGTCGTCGACGCGCGCGGCGATCTTCGTCACGCCGCCGTGACCTCCGGCCTGCGAGCCGCGGTTGCTCACCGCGACATCGCCGTAGAGGTTCACCGACGTGCGCGACGGCTCGGCCTGGGTGGCCGGCCCGGTGGCGTAGCGGGCCACCTCGACGCCGGTCATCGTATCGATCTTCGAGACCGTGCCGGCCGGCGAGTTGGCGATCCAGATGTAGCTGAACTCGACGTCGCCACCCATCATGCCGCCGCCGCCGGGGCAATCACCGCCGTTGCCGCTGCCGAGATCGAACGCGGTGCCGACGTCGATCTTGTCGCCGCTGTCGGCCTCGGCGCCGCCGCTACCGTCGCCGACGGTGATGCCCGTGATACCGGTGCCACCGCTCAGCGACACGCTGCTGCCGATGCTCGCCGAGCCGCTCGCGCCACCATCGCGGCCCGAGTCGCCGCACGCGACCGCGATCGCGAGGGACGACAGCAACAAGTACGACCCGACGCTGGAACGCTGCAGCCACGCCATGGAATCAGCAGAGCACGTCGTCGGCGGCGCTGTCGAGCGCTCCGCCGCGCCGGCGGGCACATGGGCGGGTTCCCACGGGGTCGGTGCGAGTCGACGCACGCGCCAGGCCGATGCACGCGCGGCAGCGACCAGCGGCGCTACGTTCGGTGCAGGCGCCAGCCGGCGGGGAGCTGGTGCTCGGTCCACATCAGCATCGAGACCGGCAGCACCTCGAGGCGCGGCGCACCGGCGGGACCCGCCTTGGGGTCGGCGATCGTCACGACCCACCGCAGCGAGAGGTCCGATGCGAGTCGCCGCGCGGCGCCGAGGCGGCGTCGCAGACCGACCACCGCGAGGCCGGCGAGCAGATACCAACCGAGCGCGACGCCGTCGACGAGGTTGTGCCAGTCGGGCTCGAGCGCGACACGGATGCCGAGCACCGCGGTCGCAGCGATGACTGCCGCGAGCGCCGGCATGGCCGCGCGACGTAGGCGACGGATGTGCGCGCCGATCTCGAGGTGCTCGCCCGGGGAGAGGCTGCGGCGCTGCATCCACGCTGGTGCCCGCCCGCCCACGCGCACCAGACCGCCGGGCAGCGGCGTGCGGAAGGCATGGGGGCGTGCGGGTGCGACCTCGGCGACCTCGACGAACGACCACGACGATGCGGCCTCGCCGTCGCGCGCGAGCACGATGCCCGCATGGCGGAGCACATCGAGGCGCGAAGCGGCGGATCGCGTCGCGCCGGCAGCGTCGGCGCGGAGGAACACGTCGACCTCACCATGCGCGAGATCGGCGTGCAGCCGTGCGCGCCGCTGCCACAGGCGTACGGCCTGGCCGATCGCGATCGCCAGCACGCCGGTGCCGACCAACACGATCGCGACCCACATCGCGCGCAGGATCGCGATCGCCTGCGACCACGCGCCCGTGACCACGCCGGTGTCTGGCAGCAACTCCGTCGGGGCGAGCAGGGTGCCGGTCACGGCGAGCCCGAGCAACGTCGCGGCCGCCACCCGCGTCCACGCCGATCGCAGACCGGTGCCGCCGGTGACCGCGGCGTGGGCGAGGCCCAGCCCGGCGATCGTCGCGAGCGCGACCCCGGCCCCGCCGCCGAACGCGAGTGCGTGCGCGGGGGCAAAGCTCGGCAGCGCGATCGCGGCGCCGGCGGTGATGGCCACGCCGCTTGCGACGTGCCGCGCGAGCAACCGAGGCCCGGCGGTGAGGCGCGCCAGCACGCGCGCGTGCTCGTCGGCGCGCAGGCGTCGGACGTGATCGAAACGCAGCTCGCCGACGTAGCGCTCGTTGGGCTCGGTGCAGGGCTCCGACGTCGCCTCGACACTGACCCGATCACCGGCACGCTCGGCCGTGGGATCCGTGAGCGGGCGGGCGTGTCGGGCGGTGTCCATCGCGTCAGACCACCCGTCGCATGACGATCGCCGAGATGTTGTCGGGACCGCCGGCCTTGTTCGCGGCCTCGATCAGGCGCCGCGAGGCGTCGCGCACGTCGCGTTGACCGACCAGCGCCGCGATCTCGGGATTGCCGACCACGTCGCTCAGGCCGTCACTGCACAGCAGCAGGTTGTCGCCGTGCTCGAGCGTGTGCTCGGTGATGTCGGCGTCGCACTTCTGCTGGCCGTGTCCGAGGCAGCGGCTGATGCGACCGCGGTAGGGGTGCACCGCGGCCTGCTCGGGCTTGAGCAGACCCTGGCTGACGAGCTCCTGGACCATCGTGTGATCGACGGTGAGCTGCTCGACGTTGCCTTCGCGCACGCGATAGGCCCGCGAGTCTCCGGCGTGGGCGACCCAGAAGTGATCGCGGATTCCGAGCACCGCCACACAGGTGCAGCCCATGCCCTGGGCGTTGGGGTTGGCCAGCGCGTGGTCGTCGATGCGTTCGTTGGCGAGCGTGAACGCGTGGCGCAGCAGCTCGTCGGGGGTGGCCTGGCCGAAGTGCTCGCCGAGGTACTCGCCGATCACCTGCACCGCGATCGCGCTGGCGATCTCACCGGCACTGTGGCCACCCATGCCATCGCACACGATCGCGAGGTGATAGCCGCGACCGTCGTCCTCCTGGATCGCGATGGCGTCTTCGTTGTGATCGCGCGCGATGCCGGTATCGCATGCGCCCGACATCTGGACCTCGAAGATCCCGGGTACATGGCTGCGCTTGAACAGCTTGTACATGGCGCGAGATCAGCCGCGGTCAGGCGCCGAGGCGCCAGGCCACGCCGAAGAACTCCGACGCAGGCCTTGGAAGTGGAGCTGAGGGGGATCGAACCCCTGACCTGTGCATTGCGAACGCACCGCTCTCCCAGCTGAGCTACAGCCCCATGGAAGGGACGCGGACAGTAGCCGAACCCGGTCAGCCGTGCAAGGCCCCTGGCGGGGGTGTGGCAGCGGCTGGTGGGGCCTGGGCCGGCGTGGGCGTCGGCCGTCCTGCGCCGCGCGTGGCGACCGCGAGCCCGAGGTACCCGAGCAGCATTGCGAGCAGCGCAAAGCCGACGCGGTCGTCGGGGGTGGTCAGGAGTTGCAGCACGTGGGTCATCGTCGGTGCAAGCGGGGCGCAGGCCGAGCCCCGGCTGGGACCTCGGGGGGTAGCATGCCGGCCGTGGCCGAGCGACGCCAGCGCATCGATCGATTGCTCGTCGATCGCGGCCTGGTCGAGTCGCGTACGCGGGCACAGGCGCTGCTCATCGCCGGTGCAGTGGTGGTCGACGGCCAACGCGTCGACAAGGCCGGTGCCCTGGTCGCGCTCGATGCCGACGTCCGCGTGCGTGGCAACGACCACCCGTACGTGTCGCGCGGTGGCGTGAAGCTGCAGGGCGCGCTCGAGCACTTCAGCGCCGCGGCATCGTCTCCGCCGTTGGTCATCGAGGGGCGCGTCGCGATGGACATCGGCGCTTCGACCGGCGGCTTCACCGACTGCCTGTTGCAGCGCGGGGCGCTGCGCGTGCACGCGGTCGACGTCGGCTACGGCCAGCTGGCGTGGAAGCTGGCCTCGGATGCGCGGGTGGTCGTGCACGATCGCAGCAACATCCGCACGCTCGAGCCCACGCGCATCGGTGAGCCGGTGGAGCTATGCGTGATCGACTGCTCGTTCATCGCGCTGGCCAAGGTGCTGCCCTCGGTGCCGGCGTTCTTGGCCCCGGGCGCCGACGTGATCGCACTCGTGAAGCCCCAGTTCGAGCTCGACCCCGCGCGCGTGGGCAAGGGCGGCATCGTGCGCGACGACGACGATCGCCGCGACGCGCTGGCTGCGGCCGAGGCGGCGGCGGCGGCCAGCGGCCTCGTGGTGCTCGACCACTGCGAGTCGCCGATCGCGGGCAAGACCGGCAATCGCGAGTGGTTCACGTGGCTGCGCTGGCCAGGCCCCACTGCGCCCGCGGGGCGAGTACCATCGCCGCCGCCGTGACCAAGCCCGCCGCCCCCAAGATCTCCACGCGTGCCCGCGCCCACCTGCGCTCGCTCGCGCATCACCTCGAGCCGGTGGTGCAGCTCGGTGCCGACGGCATCGACGACGGTGTGTGCGAAGCGATCGGCATCGCGCTCGAGCGACACGAGCTCATCAAGGTCCGCGTCGGTCAGAACTTCCCCGGCGAGCGCCGCAGCAGCGCGCGCGAGCTCGCGGCCCGCGTCGGCGCCGACCTGACGCAGGTCATCGGTCGTGTGATCGTGCTGTACCGGCCGCGCAAGAAGCCCGACCCCGAGCGGCCGAACATCGTGCTGCCGTAGGCGCGCAGACGGCCTTCGCGGGGCGTCTACGGGCCCGCCTTGCGCACGCGTCCGCCGTGCGACACAATGTCGCACCGTGGCCGTGGTGATTCCACGGCGTCGCGGGGCGGCCGGTGGGTTGTCGCCACGTCGGAGCCGACGCTCGCGTCGGCGCTCGGATGCTCGCTTGGGGATGGGTCGAACGATGCATGAACTCCGAATTTCTTCGTGGCACCTGGCCTCGCTCGCGCTGCCGATGGCGGCGCTCGGCTGCGGTCCGCTGATTCCCATCGATGGCACCGGCACCGACACCGACGTCAGCACCGATCCGACGCAGTCGAGCAGCCCGACGGATCCGAGCGACCCCAGCGATCCGAGCAACCCCAGCGATCCGAGCGGGCCCGACAGCGGTCCGACCAATTGCTATCAGGTGCCCTGCGGCTACGGCTACAAGTGCATCGCAGGCGTCTGCGAGCCGTACTACTACTGCCTCGACTTCTGCTGCGGTGAGGGTGGCGGCTGCTGCTACTACGACGACGGCGGCTGCTACACCGGCGTGTGCAACACCAACGCGGACTGCGACGCCGGCCAGTACTGTCGCAACGACTACTGCTACCAGGCGCTCGTGCTGCCCGCGTGCGACGACGCCGTGCTCGCGCCGCCGATTCCGTTGGCGGCCGGCATCTCGGTCACCTCGCTGTCGTTCATGGACGGCGATGGCGATGCGGCGCGCGAGCTCGTGATCGGCCACGCCGATGGTGCACAGGTGTTGAGCGGCGGCGGTACGGCCGTCGTCGAGCTGCCGCTGATGGCGGGGATCCAGGTCGACGACGTCGGGGTCGGTGACCTCGACGGTGACGGCGACCAGGACATCGCGCTCGCCACCTCCGGCTCGATCGCGGGGCTGGTGTTCTTCTTCAACGACGGTGCCGGCAACTTCGGGCTCGGCGCGGCGCCGACCTCGATCGTGCGGCGCCTCGAGCTCGCGGACCTCGACGGCGACGGTCTCGGCGATCTCATGGTCGAGGCCGACTTCGGCGGACCCTCGACCGAGCTGGCGGTGATGGCCAACCTCGGCACCGGCTTCGATGCGCCGTACATCCACTCGAGCGGCGGTGCGCTCGAGGACTTCGCGATCGGTCGGG
>WBZX01000531.1_pt1 | contig 34245 bp, 34 predicted proteins | sample 5204211 | NCBI WGS metagenome assembly WBZX01 (sample SAMN12344362, study PRJNA552823) | activated sludge metagenome | biome: Activated sludge suspended growth; feature: Nitrification reactor; material: Wastewater; isolation source: activated sludge from nitrification reactor of wastewater...
AATGGCCGTCAGCGAGGTCAGGAGCACGGGCAAGAACCGGACCTCGCCAGCCTTTTCGATGGCCTCACGCAGGGGCGTTCCGCGCTCCCGCTCCTGGTTTGCAAACTCGACCAGCAGGATCGAATTTTTGGTCACCACGCCCATCAGCATCAGCAAGCCGATCAGCGAAGGCATCGAAAAGCTCTGGCCGGTGAGCAGCAGGGCCACGAACGCGCCGCCAATGGACAGCGGCAACGCCGCCAGGATGGTGATTGGCTGCAGGAAGTCGCGGAACAGCGGACGTTCGCCGCCACCGTGCCCGTCGAAGGCGGTCGGCACCTTCTCGCTGCGCACCCGGCCGCTGCGGTGGTCCGCGACCTTCAGCCATCCGTCGAGCGCCCGCAGCTCGCCCCAGGCCGAGCCACGGGTGCCGTTCACCCGCACGGTGCGCATGGTGCGGTGCGAGGTCGACTGCAGGGTGAAGTTGGCCAGCACGCCGTTGGCGAACCGGATCGACACGGTCTGGGCCGAGGGCTGGTCGTTGTCGGCGACCTTGTAGACGCAGCGGCCCCAGCGGGTGGTGGCGAGTGCGTGGTCCAGACCCTCGGGGGTGTGGTCGTCGGTGACCGCGGCGACCGGCCAGCGCCACCACTCCAGGCGCTGCTTCGCGGCGTCGGGCAGGTTCGAGGCCATCAGCTTGGGCCGCGCGGCGCGCAGCCCCTTGGCGGCGAGCCCCAGTCCGACCGGGCGTTCGGCCATCGCCAGGTCCGACAGCACCGGCGTCAGGTCGCGGTACGTCGCGACTGCGTCGTACGGGCAGGTCTCGGCGTGCGGGCAGCCCTCGATGCAGTGGTCGGGTGCCCCTTCGGGGGCGTTGGCCGCGGTGAGCTCGGTCGGGCGCAGGAACGACGACACCGACGCCGCCGGCGCGCCCGCCATCCACGCCAGCAGGTCCAGGTCGTGGCACGACTTCTGCAGCAGCCACGGCACCGTCGATCGGCGGGTGTGGCCCCGCACGTAGGAGTGCGCGTAGTGCCAGAACGCGACGTTCTCGGCGAGCTGGATCGACACGACGTCGCCCAGGTCGCCCGCCGCGATCACGCGGTGCAGTGCGGCGAACAGGTGGGAGTAGCGATACACGTGGCAGACCGCGACGACCCGGTCGGCCGCCGTCGCCGCGTCGACGATGCGCACGCAGTCGGCCTCGTCGAGCGCCATCGGCTTCTCGAGCAGCACGTGGTAGCCCGCGGCGAGCGCGGCCAGCGTCGGCGCGACGTGGTGGGTGTCGCCGGTCGCGATGATGGCGTAGTCCGCCATCGCCGGCCGTGCGAAGAGCTCCTCCCAGCCGGCCTCGCACGCGCTCGGCGACAGCGAGTAGCGCTGCGCGAACCGCTGCCGGCGACCCTCGTCGGGGTCCGCGACGCCCACGATCCGCCCGAGCGAGGGCTCGTCCAGCAGCAGCGTGGCGTACGCGTCGTAGCCCCGGTCGCCCGCCCCCACGACCACACCCGTCGTTGCCATCGCCACATCATGCACGCATCGGTGGGGTCCGGCCCCGGTCGACGTGCCACCATGACCGGCCATGGGTGGATCGTTCCCCCAGGTCCGGCGCCTGGAGGATGCTGCGGCGCTGCGCGCGCGACTCGACGAGCTGGGCACCGAGCTGCCCGTCGCCGACACCGTCGACCCCGCCGGCGCGCTCGCCCAGCCGCTCGAGCATCCCGGCGCCACGCTCGCCAACCGGTTCTGCATCCTGCCGATGGAGGGCTGGGACGGCACCGCGGAGGGACGGCCGACCGACCTGGTGCGGCGGCGCTGGTCGCGCTTCGGCAGCTCCGGCGCCGGCCTGATGTGGGGCGGCGAGGCGGTCGCCGTCGACCCCGCGGGTCGCGCCAACCCGCACCAGCTGAGCATCGGGCCCGACAGCGTCGCCGACCTGACCGAGCTGCGCGGGGTCCTGGTCGACGCGCACCGCGACGCCACCGACGGCGGCGCGCCGCCGGTCATCGGGCTCCAGCTCACCCACTCCGGCCGCTGGTCACGGCCCGAGGGCGCGCCCGCACCACGGACCGCCTACCGCCACCCGCTCCTGGACCCGCGGGTCGGCGCCGGCGACGCCGAGCTGCTCACCGACGGCGAGCTCGACGCGCTGGTCGACCGTTTCGTCGCGGCAGCGGTCGTCGCGCAGGCCGCCGGGTTCGACTTCGTCGACGTGAAGCACTGCCACGGCTACCTGCTGCACGAGCTGCTCACCGCGGTGGACCGGCCGGGCGACTACGGCGGGTCGTTGGCCGGCCGCACCACGTTCCTGCGCCGGGTCGTCGAGGGCATCCGTCGTGAGGCACCCGGGCTGGACGTCGGCGTGCGGCTCTCGGTGTTCGACGTCGTCCCCCATGTCGCCGGCCCCGACGGCACCGGCGTGCCCGAGGACGACGGCCCCTACCGGTACGCGTTCGGCGGCGACGGCACGGGGACGGCCGTGGACCTGGCCGAGACCCACGAGCTCTGCCGCATGCTGGTGGACCTGGGCATCCACCTGCTGTGCGTCACCGCCGGCAGTCCCTACTACTGCCCGCACGTGCAGCGCCCCGCGTTCTTCCCGCCGTCGGACGGCTACCAGCCGCCGAACGACCCGCTGTGGGACGTCGCCCGGCTCCAGCAGGTGACCCGCGAGCTGTCCGTCGCCCACCCCGAGCTGCTCGTCGTCGGCTCGGGGCTGACCTACCTGCAGGACCACGTCGCGCACGTCGGACAGGAGCTGGTCGCCCAGGGATGGATGCAGGCCGTCGGCCTGGGTCGCATGGCGCTGAGCCTGCCGGAGCTGCCCGCGCAGGTGCTCTCGGGCAGCCCGCTCGACCGCCGCCACGTCTGCCGCACCTTCAGCGACTGCACCACCGCGCCGCGCCACGGGCTCATCTCGGGGTGCTGGCCGCTCGACGAGCACTACAAGGCGATGCCCGAACGGGTCGAGCTGGCGCGGATCAAGCGCGAGGCCAAGGGCCGACGGTGAACGAGCCCGTCGCAGCACCGGTGGCGCCGCCGGTCGTGCCCCGCCGCCGCATCCGCGGGGCGTCCGCGGTGCTGTTGCCCATGACCGCCGACGGCGGGATCGACTGGGCGGGCTGGGCGGCGCACCTGGACCGCACGATCGCCGCCGGGCTGGTGCCGGCGGTCAACATGGACACCGGGTTCGGTCCCTACCTGTCCCACCAGGACCGGGCACGGGTGCTGGCCGAGACCGCCGCTCGCACCGACGACTTCATCGGCGGCGTGCACCTGGACGATCGGCCGGGGGACCCGCTCGACACCGACGCGCTCGTCGCGGCCGCGGTGGCCGTCGCCGGGACGGGCGCGCTGCCGATCGTGTTCCCCAACTTCGGGCTCGCGGGCGCGGCCGACGACCAGCTGGTCGAGGCGCACCGGGTGCTCGGCGAGCAGGTCGACCGGTTCCTGGCCTTCGAGCTCGGGCCGATGTTCCACCCCGCGGGGCGGCTGTTCAGCAACGAGGTGTTCGCCGCCGTACTCGGCATCGACGCGGTGGTCGGCGCCAAGCACAGCTCGCTGCGCCGCGACGTCGAGTGGTCCCGCATCCACGCCCGCGACCACCTCCGCCCCGACTTCGCGCTGATGACCGGCAACGACCTGGCGATCGACCTGGTCGTGCACGGCGTCGACTACCTGCTGGGCCTGTCGACGTTCGACCCCGAGGCCTTCGCGGCGCGTGACGCTGCCTGGGCAGCCGGCGACGAGGCGCGGTTCTGGGAGCTCAACGACCTGTTGCAGTACCTGGGGCAGTTCTCGTTCCGGGCGCCGGTGCCCGCCTACCGCCACGACGCGCAGACGTACCTGCACCTGCGTGGGCTGCTCGGCAGCGACGCGACGCACCCGCGCTCCCCCGCCCGTCCGCCCTCGGACCGCGACGTGCTCGCCGACATCGCCACCCAACTCGACGCCGCACTCGACCGCTGAGCGGCCCCCGCCGCCAATCGTGCTGCGGAACACGTCAGGCCTGGCGCGTTCCGCACCACACTTCGGTTGTGCGAACCGGGGTGACCGCACCGCCCCGGACCGAGTTGTCTGTACGGGTGACCGATCCCGCACAACTCGATGCACCGGCCCTCCGACCCGCTGCGTTCCCGCTGTCGACCACGCCGCCACTCGAGGACCTGTGGCGGCACGCCTCCAAGCAGCGGCCCAGGGTCGTGTTCGCCACGGTCATGTCGGTGCTCAACAAGGCATGCGACATCATGCCGGAGCTGCTCATCGGCGTCGCCGTCGACGTCGTGGTGAACGACGGCCAGTCGTTCATCGGCAGGGTGACGGGCATCGAGGACCGCTTCGACCAGCTGCTGCTGCTGGCGGCGGTCAACGTCGTGGTGTGGCTCGCCGAGTCGGGGACCCAGTACGTCGCGCACCTGACGTGGCGGAACCTGGCCCAGACCGTCGAACACGACACGCGCATGGAGGTCTACGGGCACGTCCAGTCCCTGGAGATGTCCTACTTCGAGGACACCACGTCGGGCGGCATGATGACGGTGCTCAACGACGACGTGAACCAGCTCGAGCGGTTCCTCGACGTCGGCGCCGACGAGATCATCGTGACCATCGCCAACGTGGTCTTCGTCGGCATCGTCTTCGCGGTCATCTCGCCGACGCTGGCGGTGCTCGCGTTCCTCCCCATCCCCGTCATCGTCATCGGGTCGCTGCGCTACCAGCGCCGGCTCCAGCCCCGCTACGACGCGGTGCGCGAGGCGGCGACGCGCATCGGCGACACGCTCAGCAACAGCCTCGGCGGTGTCGGCACGGTCAAGGCCTACAGCGGCGAGGAGCGTGAGGTCGACCGGCTGGCGCTCGACAGCGAGCACTACCGCTCGGTCAACGGCGAGGCGATCCGACTGTCGAGCGCCTTCATCCCGCTGATCCGCATCGCGATCCTCATCGGCTTCACCATGACCCTGGTCGTGGGTGGCGCCGCGGCGCTCAACGGCACGCTCGCGGTCGGCATGTACTCGGTGCTGGTGTTCATGACCCAGCGACTGCTCTGGCCGCTCACCCGGCTGGGCGAGATCCTGGACCTCTACCAGCGGGCGATGGCCTCGTGCCGGCGCATCTTCGGCCTGCTCGAGGTGGAGCCGTCGATCCTGCCGGGCACCGATGCCCTGCCGCTGCCGTTGCGCGGCGAGCTGGCCTTCGTCGACGTCACCTTCAGCTACCACCGTCCCCCGCCCGGCGACGACGGCGCACCGGTGCGCACCGAGGGCGACGCGGACCACGCGGTGCTGCGCGGCTTCTCGTTGCACGTGCCCGCCGGCGAGACCCACGCGATCGTCGGGTCGACCGGTTCGGGCAAGTCGACGGTGCTGAAGCTGCTGCTGCGGCTGTACGAGCCGGACTCGGGCACGATCACGATGGACGGCGTGCCGATCGACGGGCTGACGTTCGCGTCGCTGCGGGGCGCGACGGGCTTCGTGCCCCAGGACGTGTTCCTCTTCCACGGCACCGTGCGCGACAACATCGCCTACGGACGACCCGACGCCACCGACGAGCAGATCCACCGGGCCGCAGAGCTGGCCGAGGCCGACACCTTCATCCGGGCGATGCCCCACGGCTACGACAGCCTGGTCGGCGAGCGCGGCCAGAAGCTCTCCGGCGGCCAGCGCCAGCGGATCACCATCGCCCGTGCGCTGCTCCGCGACCCGGCGGTGCTGCTGCTGGACGAAGCGACCTCGGCGATCGACAACGAGACCGAGGCGGCCATCCAGGAGTCGCTCGCCCGCGTGTCGGTGGACCGCACGACGGTCGTGATCGCACACCGGCTCTCGACGATCCGCCACGCACACCGCATCCACGTCATGGAGGCGGGCCGGATCGCCGAGGCGGGCACGCACGACGAGCTGGTGGAGCTCGGTGGGCTCTACGCCGCGCTCTGGCGGGTGCAGACGGGCGAGCTCACCGCCTGAGCGGCCGGAGTCAGGCGAGCAGGTCCGACAGCTCGTCGCGCAGGTCCAAGAAGCGCGGGTCGCGCATGATCGCGGGGCCGCGCTGGTTGCCGAACGGGACCTCGACGACATCGGCCACACGCCCGGGGCGGGCGGCCATCACGTAGATGCGGTTCGACAGGTAGACCGCCTCCTCGACGTCGTGGGTGACCATGAGCACGGTCGTGCCCGTGCGCGACCACACCGCCAGCAGGAAGTCCTGCATGGCGCGTCGGGTCTGCGCGTCGAGCGCTCCGAAGGGCTCGTCGAGCAGCAGGATGTCGGGCTCGGGGGCCAGGGCGCGGGCGATGGCGACGCGCTGGCGCATGCCGCCGGAGAGCTGCCGGGGGATGGCGTCGCGGAACTCGACCAGGCCCATGATCCCGATCAGCTCGTCCACGCGCTCGGCCCGGCGGGCCTTGCCGTCGCCCGCCACCCTGAGGCCGAACTCGATGTTCTCGGCGACGGTCATCCACGGGTAGAGCGAGTAGCCCTGGAAGACCATGCCGCGGTCGGCGCCGGGGCCGATCACCCGGTCGCCCTCGATGCGCACCTCGCCCGCCGAGGCGTCCTCGAGCCCACCGATGATCGACAGCAGCGTGGACTTGCCGCACCCGGAGGCGCCGAGCAGGCAGACCATCTCGCCGTCGTCGACGTGCAGGTCGACGCCGTCGAGCGCAACGGTCTCGGAGCGGCGCGACCGGAACACCTTGCTCACGCCGTCCACGACGAGCTTGGTGTGCACGGCGTCGATCGTGTCGGTCAGGTCGATCTCGGTCGTCGGTGCGCTCATGCCCGGTCCCACGGTGCGATGCGGTTGCGGAGCCAGCGCAGGAACACGTCGCTGAGCAGGCCGATCGCACCGAAGACGATCAGCAGGGCGAACATCGTGTCGACGGCACGGAAGCGCTGCGCCCGCACGATCTGGTACGCCAGGCCCTCCTGCGCGGCGAGCAGCTCGGCGACGACCAGCATCAGCCAAGCGGCGGCCAGGTTGATGCGGGCGACGTCGACGATGCCCGGCACCGAGTGCGGCAGGATCACCCGCCGCAGGATGGTGCGACGGCCCGCACCCAGCGTGTACGACGCGTTGAGGAGCTCCTTGGGGATGGCCCGGGCGACGTCGGCCACCATCAGGATGTTGAAGAACACGGTGCCGACGACGATCAGCCAGATCTTCGGGCTCTCGCCGATGCCGAGCCACAACAGGAACAAGGGCGTGAGCGCCGTGGCGGGGATGTAGCGCAGGAACCCCATCGGTGGCTCGAGCAGCGCCTCGAAGGTGGCGAACGAACCGACGGCGATGCCGACCACGACGCCGATCAGGACCGAGATCGCGTACCCGATCAGGATGCGCTCGAGCGACGCCCAGAAGTCCGTGACCAACGTGCCGCCGGACCACATCTCGGCGAGGGCACCGATCGTCGCCCCCGGCGTGGGCAGCAGGCTCTCGTTGGCCATCACCCCCGCGGCGACGAACCACGCCGCCAGGATCACCACGACCCCGGCCAGGCCCAGACCGATGCGCCACCTCCCGGGCAGCTCGCCACGGATGCGCCAGAGGGGTCGTTGACGCCGACCGCGCGTGCCGCCGGTCGTGGGGACCGTCGTCACGGCGACGGCCGGAGCCGACGGGTCCACCGCCGGCTCCGGGTCGTCGTGGGTGCTCACGGGCGGGACCGCCCCGCGATCGGTGACGGCCACCTACTGCCCGTCTGCGTACTTCTGGGTGAACTCGGGCAGGAAGAGCCCGTCGAGGTCGGCCTCCTCCTCGGCCAGGCCGGACTCGACCAGGAAGGGGTTGATCCTGCGAGCCATCTCGGGCAGCGAGGTCGGGTCGTCGGCTCGGTCCTCGAAGGCCGACACCGCTTCGTCGGGCCCGAACAGCGTGGTGCCCTCGGCCAGGTCGGCGTACTCCTCGGGGGTGAGCTGGGCCTTCTCGGCCATGATCTTGTTCGCCTCGTCGGGGTTCGACTCGATGAACTCGAGCGTGGCGTACCAGGCGTCGACGAACTTCTGCACCAGGTCCGGGTGGTCCTTCGCGAACTCGGCGGTGGCGACGAAGTGGTCGGGGATCACACCGGGGAAGTCGGCCGAGGAGAACAGCACCTTGGAGTCGGGACGCTCCAGGGCCTGCAGCGTGAAGGGTGCGAACACCCCGACGCAGTCGAACTGCCCGCCGGCGAAGGCCGCCGCCGCGGCGTCGGTCTTGACGCCCTGGAACTCGATGTCGTCCTCGGTCAGGTCCTCGGTCGCCAGGCCCTGCAGGAGCAGGAAGTGGTCCACGACGCCGGCCTCCGCGGCGACGGTCTTGCCCTTCAGCTCCGAGATGCTGCCGATGGAGTCGTCGCAGATGATGGCGTCGTTGCCGGTGGAGTTGTCACCGACGACGACGACCTTCTGGTCGGCCCCGGAGCTGACGGCGAAGATCGTGTCGCTCAGGGTCTGGGAGTTGATGTCGACCTGGCCGGCGACCAGCGCGTCGAGCGACGCGGTGTAGTCGGCGAAGAACTCCAGCTCGACATCCAGGCCGGCGTCGGTGAAGAAGCCCTGCTCCTCGGCGACGGCCAGGGGGAACCACCCGGGCCACGCGCTGTAGCCGATGGTGACGGTCTCGCTGGTCGACGCCTCGGTGGTGTCGTCGGTCGCGCTGGCATCGTCGCCGTCGTCGGAGCTGCTGCAGCCTGCCAGGGCCAACACCCCGACGGTCAGGACGGCGGCGACGCGGAAGCGGCGGCCTGCGGTGAACGGACGTCTGGCCATGGACGGTGCCTCCCGTGGACGACCCGGCGGACATCACCGGGGATGAGTCGAACGTAGGGACGCCCTGTTTCGCGCGTGTTTCCACGCCGCGAATGGGCCGTGTCCTTTTCGATGCGTTATCGAAAGCCGGGCGACCGGCTCAGCCCCCGGGGCGCTCCAGCGCATCGGCCTCGTCGCGCACACGATCGAGCTTCGATCGGGGGGCCAGCAGCCCACCGACGACCAGGTCGGCGAGCGACGCCCCGATGACCGACCGCGAGGTCGACGAGCCCAGTCGGAACCAGTTCTGCACGCCCTCGTCGTTGGCCAGCACCGTCAGTGCGGTCAGCCGCGGGTCGACCCTGCGCAGGCTGCCGTCGCTCACCCCGTCGCGGACGATGCGCGTCAGCCGGCGCTCCAGGGTGCGCCGTTCCTTCCAGTAGGTCGCGAAGCCCTCCCGGTCGCGTGCTGCGATCCGGTGGATCTCGTTGATGTCGAAGGGCAGGTCGCACAGCGCAACCGTGTCGGCGCGCACGAACCGGTACAGCCGGGCCGGGGCCGAGCCGCCCTCGGCATCGATGCGGGTGACCAGCTCCAGCGGCACGACGTTGGCGCGGGCCACCAGCGCCGCCACGACCTCTTCCTTGCGGGCGAAGTAGTAGTAGAGCGACGACTGTCGCAGGCCGACGGCCTGGGCCAGCTGGGTCATGGTCGTCGCCGCGACGCCCTTCTCACCGAACAGCCGACCCGCCGCGCGCAGGATGTCCTCGACCGGATCCGCACCGCCCTCGCCCACCGGTGACAGCCTGGGGCGCCCCCTGCGACGGGGCAGGTCGTCCGACGATCCGCTGGTGGCCACGGCGACGGACTGTACCGAGCACCCCGGCGCGGGGCACGGTGGCCCCCCGGTGTTTCGGATCCGTGAACTCTCCCGGACGCGCTTGCGGCGCAGCGGGCGCGGGTGGACACTCTGTTTCGATGCACTATCGAAACAGAGGAGCCACCGCATGACCGGGACGGACCCCGCACCGTCGACCGCGACGCTGGAGTCGGCACGTGCACACGCCCGCAGCCTCGTCGACGCCGCGGCACCGGCCGGCGTCACGGTGCCCTCGACCACCGCGACCGACCTGCCCGAGGGCGTCGACCCCGACACGGTGATCTGGGACGAGGTCGTGCCCGCCGGCGGGTACGCGGCACGCAGGATCCCCCGGGGCGCCCGGCTGCGCGCGACCGACGTCCAGGGCCACGGCAGCCTGGCCCTCGTGCTGCACCGGGCGGACCACCCCGCCGAGCGGCTCAACGTCGCCGACACCGTCAAGATCCAGTGGCAGGCCTACCTGGGCCCGGGCGCGCTGCTGCTGTCGGACATGGGCCGAGTGCTGGCGACCATCGCCGAGGACACCGGCGGCCGCCACGACGCGCTGTGCGGCTGCTCGACCCGGGCCACCGGCGGCGGCGCCTGGTCCGACGCACCCAACGGACGCGACCTGCTGTGCCTGGGGCTGGCCAAGCACGGTCTGGACCGCCGGGACCTGCCGCCCAACGTCACGCTCTTCGCCGAGGTCCGGGTCGATGACGACGGCGCGCTGCACTTCGACCCCGCGGTGCAGCCCGGCGCGCACGTGACGCTGCGGGCCGAGGTCGACCTGCTCGTGACCGTGGCCGACGTCGCCCATCCGCTCGCCGGACCCGACCCCGTGGTCACCCCCGTCCGGGTGACCGCGTGGACCGACACGCCCGCCACGCCCGACGACGCGTTCCGCACGACCTCACCCGAGCGCGCGCGGGCGTTCGAGAACACCGACGAGCTGCTCGCCGGAGGTGCCCGATGAACGCCACCGTGGTGCTGGACCAGGAGCTGGAGGCACGGGCCCCCTGGAGCCACGAGCTGCTCGCCGGTCAGTCGTTGCGGATCATCGACCTGGGCGGCAACCAGGCCGTGGACTGCCTCTTCTACAACCTGCACGACACCTCGGAGCGCTACTCGGCGCCCGACACCATCACCGCCCAGGGCAACATCTTCCTGGTCGCCGGCAGCGTGCTGCGCTCCAACGAGGGCGCCGCCATGCTGCGCGTGACCGAGACGACCTGCGCCCGCCACGACACCATCGGCGGCGCGTGCAGCCGCGAGTCCAACACCCTGCGCTACGGCCACCACACGTTCCACCAGCACGCGTGCGTCGACAACTTCCTCGACGCCGCCGGCCGCCACGGACTGGGCAAGCGCGACCTGGTGTCGAACATCAACTGGTTCATGAACGTGCCGGTCGGCGCCGACGGCACGCTCGGCATCGTCGACGGCATCTCGGCCCCCGGGCTGTTCGTCGAGGTCCGCGCCGAGATGGACGTGCTGGCGCTGATCTCCAACTGCCCGCAGATCAACAACCCCTGCAACGGCTTCGACCCGACGCCCGTGCGCCTGGTCATCACCGAACCGGCGGTCGCATGAAGATCGAGGTCGTCGACGGGGGTAGGCACACCACCGTCCAGGACCTGCCCGGACGCGTGGGGTTCTGGCACATCGGCGTGCCGCCGAACGGTCCGATGGACGACCTGTCCCACGCCCTGGCCAACCGGGTCGTCGGCAACGGCGCCGACGCGGCGACGCTCGAGATGACCGGGCAGGGACCCACGCTGCGCTTCGAGTCCGACGCGGTGGTCGCCTGGGGCGGTGCTCCCCTCGACGCCGACCTGGACGGGCGGCCGGTGGCGCCGTGGCGACCGGTGCACGTCGCGGCCGGACAGACCTTGCGGCTGGGCACCCTCGCCGGCCGCGGGTTCCGCGCCTACCTGGCGGTGCGCGGCGGCATCGACGTGCCGCCCTACCTGGGCAGCCGCTCGACCTTCACCCTCGGCTGCTTCGGCGGGCTGGACGGCAGGACGCTCGCGCCGGGCGACATGTTGCCCGTGGGCGAGGCGGCGGCCGACGTCCCCGCTCCCCTGGCGCCGGGGGTGGCACCGGAGCTGGACGCCGACTGGCGCATCGGCGTGCTGATCGGCCCCCACACCTCGCCCGAGTTCCTCACCGAGGACGGCGTCGCCGCGCTCGTCGGCGCCGAGTGGGAGGTCCACCACAACTCGGCGCGCACCGGGGTGCGCCTGGTCGGCCCCCGGCCCGAGTGGGCGCGCGAGGACGGCGGCGAGGCCGGGCTGCACCCGTCGAACATCCACGACACCGGCTACGCGATCGGTGCGGTGGACCTGACCGGCGACATGCCCGTGATCCTCGGCCCCGACGGACCCAGCCTGGGCGGGTTCGTCTGCCCCGCGGTGGTCGCCGCTGCCGAGCGCTGGAAGCTCGGCCAGCTCCGACCCGGCGACCGCGTCCGGCTGGTGCCCTGGACCCAGGACCGCGCCGCCGCGGCCTGGCAGCGCCGCACCGACTTCCTGGGGCGGGCCGTGTCGCGCATCGAGCCCCTGGCCCGGCCGGGCTGGAACGCCGTGGTGCGCCGTGACGACGCCCTCGGCGACGCCGTGCTCGCCTCCGAGCCCGCCGAGGGGCTGCTGCCCTCGGTCACCTACCGCCAGGCCGGCGACCGGTTCCTGCTGGTGGAGTTCGGCGACATGCGACTGGACCTGGAGCTGCGGGTCCGGGTGCACGCGCTCGACGCCTGGGTCGGCGAGCACCTGGGACGCGGGCTGGTCGACGCGACCGCCGGGGTGCGGTCGCTGCTCATCCAGGTCGACGGCGACCACCTGGGTGTCCGTTCGGCGTGCGACGCGGTGCGCGAAGGGCTGGCCGACCTGGCCGACCTGAACCAGCACGAGTTCCCCTCGCGCATCGTGCACCTGCCGCTGTCGTGGGACGACCCCGCGACGCGCGAGGCCATCGACCGCTACGTGCACGGCGTGCGGGCGGACGCACCCTGGTGCCCCTGGAACATCGAGTTCATCCGTCGCATCAACGGCCTGGGCTCGGTCGACGACGTGCACCGCATCGTGCACGACGCGTCGTACCTGGTGCTGGGCCTGGGTGACGTGTACCTGGGCGCGCCGGTGGCCACCCCGCTCGATCCGCGGCACCGGCTGGTCACCACCAAGTACAACCCGGCGCGGACCTGGACACCCGAGAACGCGGTCGGGATCGGCGGCGCGTACCTGTGCATCTACGGCATGGAGGGGCCCGGCGGCTACCAGTTCGTGGGCCGCACGGTGCAGGTGTGGAACCGGGACGCGCTCGGGCCGCACTTCGACCAGCCCTGGCTGCTGCGCAACTTCGACCGCATCCACTGGTACCCCGTGGGTGCCGACGAGCTGTTGGACCTGCGCGCCGAGCAGTCACATGGTCGACTGGGGCTGGAGATCGAGGACGGGACGTTCCGGCTGTCGGACCACCGAGCGTTCCTCGCCGAGCACGCGGAGGAGATCGAGTCGTGCCAGCGACGCCAGCAGGAGGCCTTCGACCAGGAACGTCGGGCGTGGGCGGCCGCCGGGGAGTTCGACCGATGAGCCCGGGCACGGTGGCGCCGACCACCACGAGCGCGTGCGAGGCCGTTGCCGCGTCGCACGCCGCCATCGACGCAGACCGCCGCGCCGGGATCTGGATCGACCTGGTCGACCGCCCCCTGGCGATGCGGCGCGCCGAGCAGATCGACGCCCGGGTCCGCGGCGGCGAGTCCCTGCCGCTGGCAGGACGGACCCTGGCGGTGAAGGGCAACATCGACGTCGAGGGCCTGGACACCACCGCCGGGTGCCCGGCGTACGCACGTCGCCCCGACCGCAGCGCGCCGGCGGTGCGCGCCCTGGTCGACGCCGGGGCCGTCGTCATCGGCACCACGAACATGGACCAGTTCGCGACCGGACTGGTCGGCACACGGTCGCCCTACGGGGTGTGCCCGAACGCCCACTGGGACGGTCTGGTCTCGGGCGGCTCCAGCTCCGGCTCGGCGGTCGCGGTGGCCACACGGATGGTCGACCTGGCGCTCGGCACCGACACCGCCGGGTCGGGGCGGGTGCCCGCCGCCGCCAACGGCATCGTGGGCATCAAGCCGACGCGGGGCCGGCTCAGCCTGACGGGCGTCGTGCCGGCGTGCGCGTCGCTCGACTGCGTGTCGGTGTTCGCCGCCGACGTGGCGCTGGCCGCGGCCGCCACCACGATCGCCGCATCGGCGGTCGACGAGGACGACCCGTGGCACCGCGACGCTACGGCGGACCCGATCGGCGACCGCCCCCTGCGCCTGGGCGTGCCGCCGCTGCGCGCGCTGGACGTGGACGGCGATCCGGGCGGGCTCGACCGCCACGGCGCCGCCGTGGACGCCCTGCTGGCCTCGCTGCCCGACGGCGTGCAGGTGGTCGAGCTGGCCGAGGACGACCTGGACCAGCTCGTGGCCACCGGACGGCTGCTCTACGAGGGCGCCTTCGTCGCCGAGCGCTACGCGTCGGTCGGCGAGTTCGTCGACGCGCACCGCGACCAGGTCGACCCGGTGGTCGGTGCCATCATCTCCGCCGCCGGCCAGCTGCCGGCCTGGCGCCTGGCCGCGGACCTGGGCACGCTCGCCGCCGCCCGACGCCGCGCCGGCTCGACGTTCGCGCGAGTTGACGTGATCTGCCTGCCGACCGTGCCCCGGCTGCCCACCGTCGCCCAGGTCGCCGCCGCGCCGATCGCGGTGAACTCGATGCTCGGGACCTACACGAACTTCGTGAACCTGCTCGACCTGAGCGCGGTCACGGTGCCGGTCGCGGTCCCGGGTGCCGACGGCCGCGAGCGACCGCCGCACAGCATCAGCCTGATCGGGCCGGCGTGGTCCGACCCGACGCTGGTCAGGCTGGCGGCGTCGAGCGCAGGTGCGATCGCCACCCACCCGATGCGGTGATGTCGGGACACCCGCGGGTGGCCAGCTCCTCGCACAGGAAGCCCAGCACCGAGGTCCCGTCGTCCAGCTCGACGGTGCCCAGGCACAGCGGCGCGGGCACACCGCACAGGAACGAGCCGAGCGCGGCGTCGTCGAGCTCCCACACCTCGAGCTCGATCGACCCGGCGCCCGGATCGGGCCGCTGCTCGTCGCCGGTGCGCACCAGCCCCGGCTTGGGCGGCCGGGTCGGGAGCGCGAACAGCCGGTAGTGGGGGGCGGTCCGCGCCGCGTGCACCAGGCGCGCGCCGCGGTCGGTCAGCTGGTGGTTCAGGGGCTCACCGCTCAGGTGGGCGCCCACGACGGCGAGGTGCGGCACGCCGTCCATGCTGCCCCAGTCACGGGGTGCGGCCGTTCCACGCCGCCAGCCGGTCGATCAGGGGCGCCTGCTCGCTGACCTCGACCGCGTTGGCGAACGGGTCCTCCCACGGCACGCCCTCGGGAAGGTGCTGCCGGGCCATCTCCCACATCGGGGTGCGGTCCGCCATCGGAAGCTGGAACTGCATCGCGTCCCACGACACCTGCACGACGTGCGGGTCCCAGTCCGGCGTCTGGCCGGTGGCTCGCGCCAGGTCCCACGTGTGCACGGTCAGCTCGCTCGTGTACACCGCCAGCACCTGCTCGCCGGTGAAGACGCCCCACGGCACCTGACGGGGTTCGCTCAACCCCTGGTCGGGCCACGAGGCCTGGACGTCGTGGGCGGCCTCGGTGAACGCGTCCAGCCAGTCGCCGTCGGCCACGTCCGCCGCGTCGCTGGGCCACTCGGCGGTGGGCACCGCTCGGCCCGCGAGTGCGATGCGGCGGATGACCATGACCATGTGCTCGAGCAGGTCACGCACCGTCATCTCGGTGCAGGGCGTGGGCAGGTCCCACTGCTCGGGGGTGACGGCACCCATGACCGCCCGGGCCGTGCGGACCGCGCCGGCCATGGCGAGCCGTGGGTCGTCGGGGGCGAGCTCGGTCGTGCTCGTCGGGGTGGGGGTGGACGTGTGGTCGTGATCGCTCATGGCGACATCGTGCGACACTGAACCGGTCACCATGTGACCGGTTCAGGGTGGGATGCTCGTTCGGTGCGAGCCGACCGACTCATCTCGATCCTGCTGATGCTCCAGCGCCGCGGCCAGGTGACCGCGGCACAGGTCGCCGACGAGCTCGAGGTCTCCGAGCGGACCGCTCGCCGCGACCTGGACGCGCTCGCGATGGCCGGCGTGCCCGTGTACTCGGTCCAGGGTCGCGGCGGCGGCTGGCGGCTGGCCGGCGGCGGGCGCATCGACCTGAGCGGGTTGCACGAGGACGAGGCGCGGGCGTTGTTCCTGCTCGCCGGCCCCGGCGCACAGGCCACCCCCGAGGTGCGCTCCGCGCTGCGCAAGCTGCTCCGGGCACTGCCCGAACCGCTGCAGCCGACCGCCGAGGCCGCCGCGGCGGCCGTGCTCGTCGACCCCGACGGCTGGGACCGCTCCGGCTCGCGGTGGCGGCCGCCGCTGCTCGACGAGGTCCAGCGCGCCGTGATCGACGGCGAGTGCCTCCGGCTGCACTACGTGGGGCGATCGGGAGCGCCCTCGCTGCGGACCATCCACCCGCTCGGAGTCGCGACCAAGGGTCGGGCCTGGTACCTGGTCGCCGACACCGACGACGGCATGAGGTCCTTCCGGGTCGACCGGATCTCGTCGGTGGAGCGCACCGGACGACCCGTCGTACGACCCGAGGGGTTCGAGCTGTCCGCCGAGTGGGCGCGCATCGTCGAACGGGTCGACCTGCTGCGGACACCCGTGACCGCGACGGCCCAGGTGGCCGCCGACGCGGTGCCCCACCTCCGCGCGGTGTTCGGCAACCGGGCGACGATCGACGACCCGGGGGACGGCCCCACCACCGTCATGGTGCTCCGGGGCCACAGCGCACAGTCGCTGGCGTGGGACCTGGCGGGGTTCGGCAGCTGGGTGGTCGTCGAGTCACCCCAGGAGCTCCGCGACGCGCTGCGCACGCTGGGCGAGGAGCTCGTCGCCGCCTACTCGGCGTGATCGCGCGCCGCCGGGGCTACTCGACCAGGTCCTGCTCGGCCGGGCCGAACACGAACAGGCGATCGACCAGGTCGCCGGGGTCGTCGGACCAGTCCATCGCCAGGACCTGCGCCCGGCTGCGGCGCCCCATGCGCAGGCGGAACACCTCGAACGCCGAGGCACGCAGGACCAGCGGCTCGTCACCGGGGACCGATGAGGTCAGCACTGCGTCGCCGGTGTCGACCTGGAACGGTCGCCCCATGTCGACCCCCCGCACCAGGAGCTTGGCCACCAGCACCACGTCGCCGTCCCGGTCGCCGACCGTGCCCAGCGCGCCGTGCAGGTCGTGCTCGTGGGAGAGCACGTCGAAGAACGCCGGCCAGATCGATCCCGCCGAGAGCACGCGCTCGAACGGCGGGGACAGCTCGGTCCAATGCCAGAGCAGCTCGTCGGGCGGCGTCGAACCGTGCCGGGCGACCTCGGCCGCGGTCTGCTCGGGCCCGGGCGGCCCGTTCAGCCGACCCGCCCCCGAGTCCTCGACCACGCCGACCAGGTGGGCCAGCACCGCGTGCACGTCCCACCCCGGGCACGCCGGGACGGGCACGGCCCATCGATCGGGTTCCAGTGCGCCCAGCATCTGCTCGATGCGGAGGCGGCCGGACCGGTAGAGGTCCCCGACCTCACGGCGTTGCGTCATGCAACGAGTCTGGCAGACCGGGCGTGCGGCGCGAGCCGGTCGGGCTCAGTCCTCGTCCTCGGGCTGCACGACGACGACCGGGCGGTCGGTCTCGGACAGGACCCCCTCGAGCACGGACCCGATGAAGACCTCGGCGAGCAGGTGTCGCTGGCGGTGGCCACCACGATCAGGCGCGCGTCGAGCGAGTCGGCCAACCGGACGATCGCCTCGATCGGACGGTCCTGGACGAGCTGGACCTCGACGTCGAGGTCGGGGTCCAGGTCGTGCACCCGACTGACCGCCTCGGTGGCGAACTCCTCGCCCAGCTTCTCGATCTCGCCGCGCAGCGCGCCGACCTCGCCGCCGGACCGGGGAGGCTCGTACCCGAAGCCGATGACCAGCTTCGTGCCGAGCGAGCGGGCCAGCTCCACAGCGACCGGCAGCGCAGCGCGGGACTCGCGCGTGTCGTCGTAACCCAGGACGATCTCTCCGGCCATCTCAGGCCTCCTTGCGGTAGCTGCCGAGGACCGGCGCGGGCTCGCCCGTGCCGTCGGGGTTCGGGATCACATCCATCGGGTCGCGACGGATGCGGAAGAAGTCCGGGTAGAGCCGGGCGCAGACCAGCATCAGCGGCACGCCGATCACCAGCAGCGTGACACCGATGGTGAACACCGAGCCCGCACCGAGCAGCGAGCCGTAGGACTCGGTGTCCTGGAAGTTGTCCACCAACGACTTCACGAAGATGAAGGCGAGCGTCAGCCCACCGAGGCCCGGCATCAGCCCGACGAAGACGAAGTTCCGCCAGTTCTTGAACAGGTAGCGCCGGTAGTACACGACACACACGATGCCCGTGAGCCCGTAGTAGAAGGCGATCATCAGGCCGACCGCAGCGATCGAGGCGTAGTAGGGGTTCTGGGCCTCGCCGCCGATCGCGATGAGGAACACGAACCATACGCACGCAGCGATGCCGAAGAACCAGGTCGACCACGCTGGCGTCAGGTGCCGGCGGTTGATCGAGGCCAGCACCGGCGGGGCGGCCTTGTGCGATCCCATCGAGAGCATGGAGCGGGCGGCGGGCAGGATCGTCGTCTGGGTGCTGGCCATGGCCGAGGTGAGCACGGCGAGGATGAGCAGCTTGTTGACCGTGCTGCCGAGCACGACCTCGCCGACTGCGCCCAGCGCGTCGTCGGGATGGTCGGTCAGGAACTGCGGGCCCTTGGCCGCCTGGGCGCCGACGGTCACGATCACGTAGGTCGCCAGCAGGGATGAAGGTCGAGATCACGCCCGCCTTGCCCGGGGTGGTGTTGGCGTCCTCGCACTCCTCGTTGACCGTGACCGCGGTGTCCCAACCCCAGTAGATGAACAGGGCCACCAGGACGCCCGCGGTGATCGCGCCCCAGTCGCCGATCGCGAACGGGTTCAGCCAGCTGAGCGAGGGCTTGACCGAGCCCTCCGGCGGGTCCGAGCCGTACACCTCGATGATCGCCATCACCGAGAACAGCACCAGCACCAGGATCTCGGTGCCGAGCAGCAGCACCTGGCTCCGGGCGCTGAGCTCGATGCCCGTGACGCAGATCCAGGTCATCGCGAGGATGAACAGGCAGCCGAGCACCGCGATCGCCCAGTAGTTGTCGGCCAGGTCGTCCAGGCCGAACAGCAGGAACGTGTACTGGGCGGTGATGCCGGCCAGGTTCGGCATGATCACCAGGTCGGCCATGATGATGCCCCAGCCGCCGAGCCAGCCCGTGCGGGGGCCCATGGCCCGGGTCGCCCAGGTGAACGTCGTGCCGCAGTCGGGATCGGCGCGGTTCATGTAGAAGTACGCAGCGGCGATGAAGGCCATCGGGATGAAGGCCACCAGCATGATCGCCGGCGCCTGCAGGCCCACCTCGCCGGTGACGTAGCCGACCGACGCCGCGAGCGAGTACCCGGGTGCGGTCGACGCCACGCCGATGACGATGGCGGCGGTGAGCCCGAGGGCCCCCGCCTTGAGCCCCTTGTCCGCGACGGAGCTGCCGCCGGGATCCGAGTCGAGCTGCGCTGTCACGAGTCGCCCCTCCTCGTCGGGGACGACATGTCCCGGACAGGCGCACTTCTAGCACCGGCGATGTGAACGAGGCGTTGAAAGTTGCTCACACCATCAGCCGGCGGCGATCGCCTCGCAGTGCGCCTTGAGCCCGTCACCTTCCGTTCGCACCGCCGAGCGGATGGCACCGCCGCCGACCAGCCCGACCAGCTTGGACAGCGCGCCGGTCTGGGTGAGTCGCAGGGTCACCTGCGCGCCGTCGGGCACCGGCTCGATCTCGTGGTCGGCGTCCATGCGCACCCCGCTGTTGGTGCCCCACGAGAAGCTGCGGCCGGGCTCGAGCTTCGTGATGGTCCACGAGGTCGCCCGGGATCCGGGCTGCTTGATGTGGACCTCGCTGCCGACCTCGAGCGGGCCGTCCTCGACCGCCCGCAGCCAGGTCATGGACGAGGTCCACGTGGGCCACGCCTCCACGTCCAACAGGGTCGACCAGACCAGCTCGGGTGGCGCAGCGATCGTGACCTGGTACTCGAACTCCATGCGAGCATCGTGGTCGACGGCGGCAGCGCACGGCAATGCCGGCCCCGACGCCACCGGCCAGGGCCGCACCCTTCCCCACAAGGTTGAGGCGGTGCCCGACCGTGCCGATACCCCGGGGGTGAGCGTCGACGCAGCCCCTCCCCCCGACGCGGACCGGCTCCACCGCGTCAGCGGGGAGTTCGTCGACCCGGGGACCGAGACGGCGTTCCGTCAGGACGCGCTGGCGGTGCACCTGCGCCTCTACGGACAGGTGGCGCTGCTCATCGGCGCAGGCTTCGCCGCGTTCGCCCTGATCGACTGGGCGTCGTTGGGCACCAGCGCCACCTTCGCCTGGCTCCTGGCCGCCCGGCTCGGCGCAGCCGCGCTCGTGCTGACCACGCGGCGCCGGCTCCTGCGACATCCGGAGCAGTTCAGCGCCGCGGCAGGACTCGACCTGCTCGCGGTCACCCAACTCGTCGTGTACGCGGTCGTCCTGCTCGCGTGCGCGCTGCGGCCCGCGGACGCGGCCACCAACGCGGTGAGCGTCGCTGTGCTGGTCCTGGGCGCGATGGTCCTGGTGCCGGGACGCTTCGCGGTCCAGGTGTGGATCGGGATCGCCGGCGCGGCCGGGTTCGTGGCGGTGTCGGTCCTGCGCTACGACGACCCCGCGCTCGCCCTGCTCCCGCTCTCGGCCAACCTGGCGGTCGCCGTCACGTGGGGTGCGACGATCCTGCGGCTGACCAACCGGGACGCGCGTCGCAGGTGGTCGGCGGTGCGGGCCGGTGACCGGGCCAACGAACGGCTCGAGCAGGAGCTGGCCGCGGCCGACCTGCTGCGCGCCGAGCTGCAGACCCTGGCGCGACAGGACCCGCTGACGTCTGCTGCCAACCGCCGCGAGCTGCTGCGGGCCGCCGAGGTGCTGCTCGGTGACCGTCGCCGCAGTGGCACGGTCTCGCTGCTGCTGATGGACGCCGACCGGTTCAAGTCGATCAACGACCGGTTCGGCCACGCGGTCGGCGACGAGGCGCTCGTGGCACTGGTCGACGCGGCCCGCGCTGCGGTGCGGTCCGAGGACCTGGTCGCACGCGTCGGCGGCGAGGAGTTCGCCGTGCTGCTGCCGGACATGACCGGCGCCGCGGCCGCGGCGACCGCGGAGCGCGTGCGGCAGGCGGTGCGCACCGCCGCACCGCAGGGCCACGACGGGCTGGACCTGACCGTCTCGATCGGCGTGGCGACCGCCGGCGAGGGCGACACCGTCGAGCGGCTCCTGGCCCGCGCGGATGCGGCGATGTACCGGGTCAAGCGCGCTGGCGGCAACGCCGTCGGGTGCGCGCCGCACGAGCCCGATCGGGCGATCTCGGCGCGCTGAGGCCGGCGACCTGCCCGTCGCAGTCATTCACCACGCAAGGCCCGTGGAACTCGGCGCGCGTCCCGCCACACTCGATGCCGTCCGCGTCCCCCCGCCCCTGCTTCCCCAGCCGGTGTCGGGGGGACGCGGCGCTCGGCGCAGGGTCGTGCGGAGCAGGCGGTTGCTACCATCGCGCCCAGATGGATGTCCTGACCGGCGTGTTCCAGATCCTGGCCCTCGTCATCGCGGTAGGCGGGGTGGCCAAGATCGTCGCCCCGGCCGCGTTCGCCGCCACGTTGCGCGCGCTGCGGATCCCCGGTGGCACCGCGCTCGCCCGGGTGTCCGGCGCGGTCGAGGTCGCCCTCGGCGTGGGGGCCGTGCTCCTCGGTGGTCGTGCCGCCGCGGCGCTGGTCGCCGCGGCCTACGCCGCGTTCACCGTGGTGGTCGTCGCCGCCCGTCGCGCCGGTGCGGCCTCGTGCGGCTGCTTCGGCGCGGTGGCCGCGCCACCCAGCACGCTGCACGTCGTGGTGAACGGCGGGTCGGCCGTGCTGGCCCTGCTCGCCGCGGTCGCCGGCCCCCCGGCGCTCGCCGAGGTGCTCGCGGATCAGCCACTCGCCGGCATCCCCTATCTGGTGGCCCTGGCGACCGGCGCGTGGCTGACCGTGGTCGCCGACACCACCGGCGCCCAGCTGCTCGACGAGATGGCCGCCGTGCGGCGCCTGGGACCGACGTTCCGCGACAACGCACGGGCCGCCACGGTCCCCGCCCGCACCGTCCCTGCCCGCACCGTGCCGCGCCGCACCCGGTCCGACCGCGGCGGAGCCTGACATGCCCGGCGTCCTCGACCGCACCGTCAACTTCCTCGCCGACCGTCTGGACCGGCGCGGCTTCCTGGGCAAGGCCGCGGTGGTCGGCTCCGCGGTGGTCACCGCGCCCCTCGAGTTCGGCCTGCGACCCACCTCGGCGTACGCCGCGGTGTGCCAGTGCAACGGCTCCAGCTGCCCGTGCGGCTCGCTGTGCTGCGACGGCTACACCGAGTTCTGCTGCACCCTGAACGGCGCCAACGCCTGCCCGCCGGGCACGCTCACCGCGGGCTGGTGGAAGGTCGACGGGTCGCAGTTCTGCGGCGGCGCCGCCCGCTACTACCTGGACTGCAACGCGCAGTGCGGATCGTGCGACTGCGGCGCCAACGGCGTGTGCAGCGGTGCCTGCTCCGGCACGGGCTGCGGCTGCGCGCAGGGCAACTGCAACAACCGCAAGGCCGGCTGCACCCGGTTCCGCTACGGGCAGTGCAACCAGGGCGTCCGCTGCGTCGGGCCCATCGTCTGCCGCGTCGTGACCTGCGCGCCGCCATGGACCTTCGATGCGGCGTGCGGCACGACCGCCCGCACCGACGAGGCGACGCGCTTCCACGACCGACCCTGCCTCGACGAGCCCTTCGGCAACCTGGAGCGGGCCACCGACGTCGGCGGCGCCATCCGCATGTCCGGCTGGGCGGTGGCCAACTCCGACTACGCCCGGGCGGGCATCCGGCTCTTCCTCGACACCGACTTCGTGTACCACGGCGTCGCCGAGCTGGAGCGGCCCGACGTTCGCTGGGCGTACCCCGCGTTCGGTCTGAACACCGGCTACGACGTGACGATCAAGGCCCCGCCCGGCAAGCGCCTGGTGTGCGCCTGGGGTGTGGATCGGCGCAACGGCCGCACGGCGCTGCTCGGCATGCGAGAGATCGTGGTCGCCGGCCCGCGCGGCCAGATCAACAACGTCGTCGACCTCGGCGGCCAGCGGATCCGCATCCAGGGCTGGGCGATGGACCCGACGGTCGACACCAAGGTGGCGATGGTGCGCTACCGCATCGACGGCCGCGAGGTCTGGAGGGGTCGCACCGCGGTGGCCCGTCCGGACGTCGTCGCGGCGATCCCGGGCGCGCCGCCCAACGCGGGGTTCTCGGTCGACTTCCCCGTCACCCAGGGTCGCCACAGCGTCTGCGTCGACCTGGTCGACGCCTACGGGCAGATCACCACGGTGGGCTGTCGGACCATCGACGTCGACGCGAAGCCCTTCGGGTGGGTCGAGTCGGTGACCGACGCCGGCGGCGGGCGCGCACGGGTCCAGGGCTGGGTCATCGACCCGAACCTGGGCGCCGGGGCGGCTCGGATCCGGGTCACCGTCGATGGCGCGGTCGCGGGGACCGCCACCGCGTCGCTGCCGCGGACCGACGTCGGTGCGGAGCACCCGCGCTTCGGTCCGAACCACGGCTTCGACGTGACCGTGCCGGCAGCGGCAGGGGCGCGCAACGTCTGCGTCGACGTGCTGCACGACGGCGGCACCTTCACCTCGTTCGGCTGCACGTCGCTGACGGTGACGGGGTAGGTGGATCGATGACCGTGCTGATCGTCGTCCAGGGAGTGGTGATCCTGCTGCTCGCCGTGCTCGTGGTGGGCCTGCTGCGCTCGCACGCCGAGATCCTCCGGGCGCTGCACGACCTCGGGGTGAACCTCGAGGACGGCGCACCCCAGGGCGGCACAAAGACCTTCGACCTGCGCACCCGCGCCGAGGCGCTGAGCTCGGCCAACCGGGGGGTCGCACCGCAGGGAACCCCGGCGGACCAGCGGATCAGCGACCACGGCGTCGCCATCCCCACCGACGGCCCGCTGGGTGGCGCGCACGACCTGATGGGGGTCACACCCCGCGGCGACGCCGCGGCCATCTCGGTCAACGGCACCGACGGCCTCACGCTGCTCGCGTTCCTCACCTCCGGCTGCGCTGCGTGCCTGGACTTCTGGGACGCCTTCACGGACCCCGCGAACCGGGCGGTCGGTGGGCCCGACACGAACCTCATCGTGCTCACCAAGGGACCCGATGCCGAGAGCCCCGCCTCGGTGGCCAACCTGGCCGACCCGCACCTGGTCACGCTGATGTCGACCGAGGCCTTCGACGACTACTCGGTGCCGATCGCCCCCTACTTCGTGCTGGTCGACGGGACCGCCGGCAAGGTGATCGGCGAGGGTGCCGCATCCTCGTTCGACCAGTTGAGCTCGCTCATGTCCAAGGCGCTCGCGGACGGCGGTTACGGGCTCGGCGCCCAGCGCACGCGCCGCGAGGTCCTGCGCGGCCTGCGCCGTGGGCCGAGCGCGGACGAGGCCCTCGAGGCCGCCGGCATCGGCCCCGGGCACCCGAGTCTGCACCAGGATCCCCAGACCGAGCCGAGGGAGGGCACGTGAGCCTGACCGCACGACGGCTGAGCGCCTACGGGTTGTCCTGCGCGGCCCTGCCCGGGTGGGACATCCGCATCGAGCAGCGCGCCCAGTCCGAGGTCCCCGCGCCCGGCTCCGACCTGCCGATGGGCGGCTACGTGCACCCGATCCTGCAGGCGGGCACCTCGGCGATGCCGGCGGTCCGGGGTGACTACGGCTCCGGCTACGTCGAGCGGATGACGTCGAGCGACGTGTTCGTCTGCCTCGGCGAGTTCGACCACGAAGCCGGCGCCGAGGCGATGTTCGACGACGGCATGCCCGCCGCGCTGCGCCCGTCGGACTTCCACCCCGACGCGCAGCAGCGGGTCATCGCCGGGATGTGCGGGACCCAGCGGTTCTTCACCTCGGGCGGGCGGGCGTTCTGCCTGTACGTCGTGCTCGGCTCGTGGCTCCAGCGCAAGCAGCTGGTCGCCGTCGCCAACTCCTTCCTGTCCACCATCGAGGTCGCCCCCCGATGAGGACCCCTGTTCCCGATCGCCTCTCCGTTGGAGCACCGTCATGACGCTGCTGATCATCCTCGCCGCCGTCGTCGCCGTCGCTGCGGCTGCCCGGTCCACCTGGTCGCCGTGCGGGCTGTCCATGCTGTCCACGATCACGCCCATGGCAGAACGCAGCCGGGGCCGGCGCTGGGGCCTGACCGCGACCTGGTTCGTGCTCGGCGCCGTGCTCGGCGGGGCGACGCTCGGCCTGCTCGCCGTGCTCGGTGCCGTCGTCGTCGGCGCGATCGGGCTGTCCACCAGCGCCGCTCTCGGTGCCGCCGCAGCACTGGCGCTGGTCGCCGCGGGGATGGACCTGGGGATCGGCACCGAGATGCCCCACCACCGTCGCCAGGTCGACGAGGTGTGGTTGGACCAGTACCGGTCGTGGGTCTACGGCCTCGGCTTCGGCTGGCAGATCGGCACCGGGCTGTCCACCTACATCATGACCGCAGCGGTGTACCTGACCGTCGCCCTCGCGGCGCTCACGGGCTCGCCCGCCACGGCCATGGCCCTGGCGCTGCTGTTCGGCCTGACCCGCGGCCTGGCGATCCTGATGGGTGTCCGGCTGACCGACCCGGAGCGCCTGCGACGCTTCCACCGGCGGTTCGACGAGCTGGGCCCTGCGGTGCGGGTCGCGGTGATCGTCGTGCAGCTGGCGGTTGCGGTCGTCGCCGCGGGTGCCGCGTTCGGCCCGGTCGGCGCTGCGGTCGCCGCAGCGATCGCCGGCGGAGCGACGCTGGTGGCACGCGGCGGCGCACCCGCACCGGCCGCCCGGCCCGCAGCGCTGCTCGCCGAGCGCTGAGCTGCCGCACGGCCGCCCGCCGGGCTTGACCAGATCTTGAGGTTCGCTCCCTGAGGCCTTGAGGTTCGACGCGTTCCATGGTCCACGTCAGCACGACCGCTGACGACCACTCGGAACACGAACCCAAGGAACCATCATCATGAAGCGCACCCTCATCGCCCTCACCGCAGGTCTCGCCGTCACCGGCGGCGTGTTCGCCTCCGCGGCCTCGCTCGGTGGCGTCACCTCCACCAACCTCGGCTCCAGCGCCACCGTCGTCGCCTCGTGCGACACCGACGGCGTGGCCGTCGACTACACCACCGCCTACGACGCAGCGTCGGGCACCTACCTGGTGAACACCGTGACCGTGGACGGGATCGATGCGTCCTGCAAGGGCGAGCAGATCGAGGTGTCGCTGAAGAACGCCGACGGCAAGGCCTCGACGACCACGACCCGCACCGCGGTGACGGGCACCACGCAGGACATCGCGGTCGACGGCTTCGCCGGCGAGTCGGTGGACAGCGCAGCGGTGCTCATCGAGAGCTGACCCACCCATCCCCCCAACCGCTGATCGGAGCATCGTCATGCAGCGCACCCTCATCGCACTGGTCGCCGGCCTGGTGGTCTTCGGCGGCGTCATCGCCTCGGCCACGAGCCTGGGAGGCGTGTCCTCCCGGGCCCTGGGCTCCGGCGCCTCGGTGGTCGCCTCGTGCGACACCGACGGTGTCGCGGTGGCCTACACCACTGCGTTCGACGCCGCCTCGGGCACCTACCGGGTGAGCGCCGTCACGGTGAGCGGCATCGCCGCCGCGTGCTCCGGTCAGCAGATCGAGGTCGGCCTGCGCAACAGCGCAGGGACGTCCTCAGTGTCCACGGCCCGCACGACCGTCAGCGGAACGTCCCAGACGCTCGCGGTCAGCCCGACCTACGACGCCGCAGCAGTGGACAGCACCTCGGTGCTGATCATGGCGCCGTGAGTCGCATGCGGACCGCCGGGCACAAGGTGCGACGCCCCCTCGCACTGGTCCTGACCGCCGCCGCCATCCTGGCGGCGGCGGTCACGGGCATGACCAGGTTCGCCTCGGCCTCGCTGGTCAACGTCGCCCCCCGCCCCATCTCGGTGCACGTCGTCGCCACCCGGCCCGATGTGCCCAACGTGCTGCGACTGGTGGCCAGCGAGGACACCTGGAACGACGACCGCGCCACGACCACCACGCACGGCAGCGACCCCCGGCTCGCGATCGCGGACGGCACGCAGGCCTGCTTCGTCATCGCCAACGTGACGTGCACCAACGTGCGCAACGCCCGCACCTACGTGAAGTTCGACCTGTCGGGCCTCCCGGCCGGGGCAACCGTCCAGTCCGCCACCATCCAGATGGTCGGCGGCCCCACGTCCATCAACGCCGCGCCGGTCACGGCCCGCCGTGTGACGACCGCCTGGAGCGAGTCGACCCTGACCTACAACTCGCGCCCGACCACCAGCAGCTCCGGGGTGGTCACGGGCGCCGCGGCCGCGTCGGGTGGCATCGAGGTGCTCACCCTCGACGTGACGGCGATGGTGGCGGCGCGGGGCACCGCCACCATCGCCAACGGATGGGAGCTGCGACCCAACGGCACCAACGACTCCTGGTGGTACTCCAGCGAGTGGGGCACCGCCGCCCAGCGCCCGACCCTGACGGTGATCTACCGATGAAGCGGCTCCTGCACGTCGCGACCTCGGTCGTGCTGGTGCTCGCCGCCGCCGCGGCGGTCGTGTTCGTGCTGCCCGTCCTGCGGGGCGAGCCGTCGCGGCTCGTGATCGTCTCGGGGCACTCGATGGATCCGACCTTCCACACCGGCGACCTGGTGCTGGCCTGGCCAGCGGACGACTACCGGGTCGGCGACGTCGCGCCGTACCGCGTGCCCGAGGGAGAACCGGGCGAGGGCGGCCTGGTCATCCACCGGATCGCCGGCGGCGACGCCGACGGCGGCTTCGTGATGCAGGGTGACAACAACCCGACACCCGACATCTGGATGCCGCGGGCCGACGACATCATCGGCCGCAAGGTCCTGATGGTCCCTCGCGTGGGCGAGCTGATGGCGTGGGCGCGTCAGCCGGCGGTGCTGGCCGCGATCGTCGCCGGCCTGTTCACGTCGATCGCGGTCAGCGGCGGTCTGAGCCGCCGCAGCACGGACGCCGACGAGGACGAGCCGGACGATCCGGCAGGTGACGGCGCCCCCGAGGACGACACCGTGGTCATCGACCTGCGCGAGCCCAGCGGCGAGCCGCGGGTCGACGCAGCGCAGTCGGCCCCGATCAGCTCCCGCTGAGCGCGCCCTGCGGCGACGGCTCGTCGTCGCGCTGGGCCAGCCACTCCTCGAGCGCCACCCTCGTCGCGCACGTCGAGTCCACGAATGCCTCGAGCGTCCCGGGGGTCGGCGGGAAGTCGTCGTGCTCGAGCGCCCGGGCCAGTGCGTCGAGCTCGTTGGCCCCCAACGTCGCGCTCATCGAGCGCAGCGTGTGCGCCGTGCGGCGCAGCAGCTCCGCGTCGTCGGTGGCCACTGCGTCGAGCACCGCCTGCTCGCGGGTCGCGAGCTCCTGGAGGAAGGTCCGCACGATCGAGCGCACCGGAGCGGCCGAGCCCAGCTGGTCCACCAGCGCATCCAGCGCGGCGGTGTCGGCACCCTCGGGCGCGGCGCGGTGGCGCGGCACCGATCGCCGCTCCCCGATCCACGGGTGCAGCGCCTGGCCCAGCTCGGCCAGGCTCACCGGCTTCACCAGCAGGTCGTCCATGCCGGCCTCCAGGCAGGCGGCCCGGTCCGTCGGTCGGCTGCTGGCGGTCATGCCGACGATCGGGACGTGGTCACCGGCGTGCTCGCGCGCCCGGTGCCGCCGGGTGACCTCGACGCCGTCCAACCCGGGCAGCTGCCAGTCCATCAGCACGCAGTCCAGGTCGTGCGCACCGCGCAGGGCCTCGAGCGCGTCGAGCCCCGACCCGACCACCGTGACCTGCGCCCCCAGTCGGGAGAGCTGCTCGGCCACCAGCAGCTGGTTGACGGGGTTGTCCTCGACCACCAGCACGTGTGCGCACGACCGCAGGCGGACCGCGGTCGTCGCCCGGGTGTCCGGCACGGCGTCGGTGGGCTCGGCCGGGACCTCGACGTGGAACTCCGACCCCTCGCCGACGACCGAGTCGACCGCGATGCGACCCCCGAGCGCCGCGACGATGCGATCGGTGATGGCCAGACCCAGGCCGGCACCCCCGGCGGCCGTGCCGTTGCGGCCCTGGTCGAACGGTTCGAAGATCCGCTCCAGGTCCTCCGCGGCGATGCCACGGCCGGTGTCGCGCACCCGCCAGCGAAGGCCCGGGACACCGTCGAGGTCCGCGCGCTCGACGGCGACCTCGATCCTCCCGGACCGGGTGAACTTCGCGGCGTTCGCGACCAGGTTGGTCAGGACCTGCCGGACCCGCCGGTCGTCGAGCAGCACCACGTCCGCGACGGACTCGTCCGCGGTGGCAGAGACCTGCACACCTGCAGCGGCCAGCTCCCGCCCCACGGTGACCGCGTCCGCCAGCAGCTGGCGGGGCCAGCACGGCACGGCGCGGGGCTCGAGCCGGTCGGCCTCGATCCTGGAGTACTCGAGCAGGTCGTCGACCAGGTGCTCGAACTGTTCGGACTGGCGGTGCGCGGTCTCGACCAGCTGCGCGACCGACCGCGGGACCTCGGTCGACGCGAGCAGCTCGGTCAGGCCCCGCAGTGCGTGCAGCTGGTTGCGCAGCTCGTGGCTCACCCGGGCGACGAACTCGGCGCGCAGCCGGGACTGCTCGAGCGCCTCGTCGCGGCGCAGCGCGAGCTCCGACTCGATGCGCTTGCGATCCGTGATGTTGCGCGACGTGATGACGATGCCGCCGACCGACGGGTCGGCGAGCAGGTTGACCGCGGTCAGCTCGATGTCGGCCCAGCCGCCGTCGGCCTGCAGCGCACGCATGTCGAGGGTGACCATCCCGCCCGGCGTCGCCATGACCTGCTCGTAGGCCTCCAACAGGCGGGGCAGGTCCTCCTGGTCCACGATGTCGAGCACGGACCGCTGCTTCCAGTAGTCGGTCTCGTAGCCCATGATCGAGGTGTGCAGCCCGGTCGTGTCGATCACGACACCCTCGGCGTCGACCATCGTGACGGTGTCGCTGATGTTGGCGAGCATGGCTTCGAGCCGTCGGTGTGCCTGGTCCAACGACTGACGCTGCTCCTGCTGCTCGGACACGTCCGCGACGGCGATCAGCACGCCCGCGACCGAGCCGTCGGCCGCGACCAGGCGCGACCCGGTGAGCCGCCCGACCAGACGGCTGCCGTCCGCTCGCAGGTAGCACTGGTCCAGGTCGACGTCGTCGCGCACCCCGGCCACCAGGCCCGCCATCGCCGCTGCGGTCCGGGCGCGGTCGTCGGCCTCGGCAATGCGCGGGAACCCCTCGTCGCCGTCGACCTCGTCGGCCAGGGCGAACAGCTCCCGGAAGCGTCGGTTGACCGCGACCGGTGCACCCTCGACGTCGAGCACTGCCAGCGCCACGGGCACCACGTCGAACATGTCGAACGGGTCGAGCGCGGCCAGTGCCCGTCGGGGGCTCACCGGAGCGCCGCCTGCGGGACGGCGCCGTCGGTCCCCGGCGAGGGCTGGTCCGCCATGCGGTAGCCCACGCCGCGCACCGTGCGGATGTGACGTCGTCCGTCGCGGTCGATCTTCTTGCGCAGGTTGGCGATGTGCACGTCCACGACGTGGTCGTCGTGGACCCAGTCCGCTCCCCACACCCGCTCGCACAGCACCTGGCGGGACACGGTCCGGTCAGGGTGCTCGGTGAGGGCGTCCAGGATCCCGAACTCGATGCGGGTGAGCTCCACCTCGGTGCCACCCACGGTGGCGCGGTGCGAATCGGGGTGGACCACCAGGTCACCCACACGACGCTCGGTGACCACCGGGGCGGCGCCGACGCGGGGGCGGCGCAACAGCGCCTCCACGCGAGCGAGCACCTCGCGCGGCGAGTACGGCTTGGTCACGTAGTCATCGGCGCCGAGCTTCAGCCCCAGGACCTTGTCCACCTCGTCGTCGCGGGAGGTGAGCATCACGATGTACGCATCGGAGAAGTCACGCAACGAGCGGCACAGGTCGGTCCCGTCGACGTCGGGCAGGCCCAGGTCCAGCAGGATCACGTCGGGCCGCAGCGCCAGCGTCAGCTCCTTGGCCGCGGCTGCGGTGGCCGCGACGCTCGTGTCGAACCCGGCGCTCCGCATCACCGCGGTGGCCAGCTCGGCGGCATCGGGCGCGTCCTCGACGATCAGCACGTGGGTCACGCCGCTGCACCTCCCGGGATCCGGACCGACACGACGAGCCCGCCGTCATCCGCGGTGCCGGCAACGGCGTCACCGCCCATCTGTCGTGCGAGCCCCCGCACCAGGGCCAGGCCGATGCCGGCACCCGACACCGCACGGTCGTTGCCACCGTGCACCCGGACGAACGGCCCGAACATCCGGTCCCGGTCCTCGGGCGCGACGCCGGGGCCGCTGTCACGCAGCTCCAGCTCGACCGCGGGATCGGACCCCGACTCGTCATCGACCGCCACGAGGCGCAGGGCGACGGTGCCCGGACGGGCGAACTTCACCGCGTTGTCGAGCAGCGCATCGGCGATCTGCGCCAGGCGGACCGGATCCACCACCGCCGCGCCGTGGGACTCGGGCACGAGCAGCAGCCCGCGTCCGGTCAGACGCGGGCGCCACCGCCGGGCCAGGTCGTCGGCCAGCTGCTCCAGGTCGGTGGTCACCGGCCGCAGCTCGATGCTGCCGACCTCGCACTCGGCCAGCTCCAGCAACCCGTCGAACAGGTCGCGCAACGAGGCCGCAGCGGCGATCGCCTCCTGCTGGCGCTCCCGGTCGCGCTCGCCCCGGTCCGCCGGGTCGGCCAGCTCCAGCGCCGACATGATCGTCTGCAGCGGCGTGCGCACCTCGTGGCTCAGGTTGGCCAGGAACTCGCTCTTGGCGTCCGACGCAGCCTGTGCGCGCTGCTGCGCCGCCGACAGCTGCGCCGTGCGCTCCTCGACCCGGCGATCGAGCTCGTTCTTGGCATCCCAGAGTCGTCGCAGACCCGCCTCGGCGATGCGCTCGGACTCCCGGCGGGCCTCACGCTCGCGTTGGAGCCGCCGCTGGAGCAGCTCGATGCGCTCGGCGTCGGTGAACCCGTCGGCACGAGGGTCGTCGTGGCAGGGTCCAGCGCATCCATCGGGCTCAGCCGCCGACCGTCACGACGATGCTGCAGTACTCGTCGCCGAGGTGCGTGCAGCTCGTCTGGTGGGTCGTGCACGGCGTGCCGAAGTCTGCCGCGGCCCCGGCGATGAGTCCTTCCGCGAGCTGGCAGAGCTGGCGACGGGAGCGGTAGTCGACCTGCCAGCTCGTCGCGCCCCGATCGGTGATCGTGAACGACGGCGGCTCGGCGTTCGGGTGCAGCTTCGCGACCTCGGGATGGATCACGTCCTCGAGGTGGTGCAACAGGGTGCCCAGGTCCTCGATGCCGGCGACCAGGTCGGGCTGGCGGTCGACCAGGTGCGCGTAGCCGTGCTCCCCGACCAGACGCAGCACCTCTTCGGGTGTCGAGCCCGTCGACTGCGACAGGGCGACGACGATCGCGGACAGGTCCTCGTCGGGGTAGTCACCCAACGAGGTGTACACACCGGCGAGGCAGGCGCTGCGCAGCGCCTGGTCCCATGCGGCCTCCGACATGGTCTCGTCGACCACGTCCTCCGCGACGTTGAACAGCACACCTTTCACGCTGCTCGGATCGGCAGGATCCATTGCGAACTGAAGGTTCGCGGCCGGCGGACCGGCGGGGCGCTCAGCTCAGAACTGGACCTGCGGCGGTGCGCTCGACGCGTCGGGCGCGTCGTAGAACTCGCCCTTGGACACACCCGACATGCCGGCGAAGAACGACCACGGGATGGTCACCATCGTGCGGTTCAGCGTCGCGCAGGCGTCGTTGTAGTACTGGCGGGCGAAGGCCAGCTGGTCCTCGGTGCGGGACAGCTCGGTCTGGAGCTGCGCGAAGTTGGTCGAGGCCTTCAGGTCCGGGTAGGCCTCGGCGACGGCGAACAGGTTGGCGAGGGCCTGGCGCATCTCGCCGTCGGCGGCGGATCGCTGGGCGACCGTCGATGCCGACTGCGCGTCGGTGCGGGCCTTGGTCACCGCCTCGAGCGTCTCGCGCTCGTGGCCCATGTAGCCCTTGACCGTCTCGACGAGGTTCGGGATCAGGTCGGCGCGCCGCGACAGCTGCACGTCGATGCCGGCGAGCGCCTCGTCGACCGACACGCGCTGGGTGCGGAGCCGGTTGAGCCCGGTGACCACGAGCAGCGCCACGAGCATGACGAGCACGACCACCACGACGACCACGATCAGCGCACCCATGTGCTGCTCCTCCTCCGTCCCTGCGGGACGCCACGTCCGACACGGACCTCACGAGCATGGCTCACCACGAACCACCCCCGCCGCCACCACCACCGGAGCCGCCCGAGAACCCGCCGCCACCGCTGCTGGAGGACCGCGCCGCCTCGGCCGCCGCGTAGGCAGCGGTGGCGCTCCCGATGGCGCTGTCGAACGACCGGCTCATGGCACCTGTGTTGAAGTGCGTCCCGGTGCCGGTCCAGACGATCCAGGGGACCTCCGGCACGCTCAGGCCCTGCGCCTCGTAGCGACGGGCCCACGCATCCGCGGCCCCCAGCGCCACGGCCCAGGCCAGGTAGCGCGGGTACCAGTCCAGGTGCGCCGACGCGTCGAAGCGGTCCTCGGAGGAGTCGGTGGTGAGGAAGCGGGCGAACCCCCCGGCGCGGGACCACAGGTCGCGTCCCTCCGGGGTGCGCACCGTCGTGACCCCGGCACGGAACATCGTGCCGGACACCGCCACGACGAAGGTGGCCGTGCCGACCAGCAGCGGCCAGCGCACCCACCCGTGGTCGAAGAAGTACCGCCCGACCATGAACAAGGTGGCGGCCAGGGCGAGCCAGCCCAGCACGACCGCGGCGATCCCGGCACCCGAGGACCGCAGGTAGCCCGCCGAGCTCGCCGAGACCTGCGCTCGCAGCGAGGACCGTGCGGTGGCGACCATGCGGCCCGAGGTCTCGGTGGACGACACGACGAACACGTCGCCGACCTGGTGCAACCCGAGCCCGGAGAGCATGACCTGCTCGACCGGGTGGAGGTGCTCGGCCTCGAGCGGCTGCACGACCTCGATGTACCAGGTGTCCTCGTCGCCACGCAGGCGCAGCACCCCGCGCTCGGACAGGTCGAACAACGTCGCCTGCAGGTCCTCCGCCGCGTCCTTCTCGTCGAGGACCCGGACGCCGAGCGCGGGTGGGACCAGGAACGGCGGCTCGAACAGCACGGGGAAGCCCGGCGGTGGTTCGCGTGTGCGCCACCAGAGGAACCCGGCCAGGGCAAGGGCGAGCGCGCCGGCCAGCAGGGACCAGAGCACGTCGCTGCCCGCCGACCCGGGGATCGGCGCCGCCACGTCGGCCTCGTCGAACGCGACCCGCACGGTCACCGGCGTGTACGGCGCGAGCGCGCCGGTATCGACCCGCAGGCTGGTGCCCTCCACCGA
>WBZX01000532.1_pt1 | contig 34224 bp, 27 predicted proteins | sample 5204211 | NCBI WGS metagenome assembly WBZX01 (sample SAMN12344362, study PRJNA552823) | activated sludge metagenome | biome: Activated sludge suspended growth; feature: Nitrification reactor; material: Wastewater; isolation source: activated sludge from nitrification reactor of wastewater...
GACTTCTTGTGCTTGGCGGCGCGTCCCACGCCGCCGAGCCTACCGAGGGCCCTGGCGGCTTCCTCCCACGCGGCTGAGCAGGCGGACCATCTGCTCGGTGTCCTGCGCCCCCGGGATGACCCACTCGTCGTCGATGACGAACGCCGGCACGCCGGTGATCCCTCGTTCGTGTGCTTCGGCCTGGTCGGCGCGGATCTGGTCGTCGAACGTGTCCGAGGCGAGCACCTCGGCTGCGACGTCGGGGTCGAGCCCGACCGAGGTCGCTGCGGCGGTCAGGGTCGCGGCGTCGGACAGGTCGGCGCCCTCGGTGAAGTAGTCGGCGAACAGCCGCTCGACCAGGGGGCCCTGGTCACCCACGGTGGCCGACCAGGCGATCAGGCGGTGCGCCGACGCGGTGTTGACGCGCAGCGCACGGTCGAAGCGGTAGTCGATGCCGACCTCCCTGCCGAGCGCGACCAGGCGAGGGGTCATGGCGTCGAACGAGCCGGGACCGTACTTGCGGTCCAGTGCCGTGCGCAGGTCGCCGGGAGCGGCCGGCGCGCCCGGGTCCAGCTGGAAGGCCCGCCAGTGGACCTCGACCCCGTCGCGTCCCACCTGGTCGAGCGCCGCGGACAGCCGCCGGGACCCCAGGTAGCACCACGGACAGACCACGTCGGACCAGATGTCGATGCGCATGGCGAGCAGAACACCGCGGCCCGTCGCATCGTTCCCGTCGCTAGCCTGCGCTGCGTGGACGACACGACGACCGACCGCCCCGACCGCCCCGACATGTCCCCCGAGGGCCTGCGGGCGCGGCTCACGCCCCAGCAGTACCAGGTCACCCAGCAGGCCGGCACCGAGCCCGCCTTCACGGGTGCCTACTGGGACGCCAAGGAGGCGGGCATCTACCGGTGCGTGGTCTGCCACGAGCCGTTGTTCTCGTCGGACACCAAGTACGACTCGGGCTCGGGGTGGCCGTCGTTCTGGGAGGCGCTCGACCCCCAGAAGGTGCGGCTGGTCGAGGACCGAAGCCACGGCATGGCCCGCGTCGAGGTGCGCTGCGCCACCTGCGACGCCCACCTGGGCCACGTGTTCCCCGACGGCCCGCGGCCCACGGGTGAGCGGTTCTGCATGAACTCCGCGTCGTTGGACTTCGTCCCCGCACAGGACTGAGCCGGCACCGCGCCAGACCCGCTCGCCGGACTCAACCCGCGGCACCTGCCTCCAGCCCGGCCGCGCCCAGGCAGTCGCGGGGCAACGGTGCATCCGTGCGCTCCAGCGCAAGGCGCACCCCGGTGTCGGGATCGCTGACCACCTCCCAGCCGTCGACACCCCGACCGGTGCCGTCGGTCGCCTGTGCCGCGGCTGCGGCCACATCGCCCAGCACCGACGGGACGAACACCGCCACCCGCGACCGCTCGGCCACGTCGGCGGGCCGGTCCTCGCTGAGCCGCTGCGGGCCCCAGGTGACGATGCCGCGGAGCTCCGCGTCCGACGCGAACTCCATCGGGTAGACCGCCCAGTAGTCGCCCCAGACCGTGTCGACACCACAGCCACGGAGGTCCTCGACCAGGTCCGACGTGGCGTCGACCGCGTCCCGCCGGTCGACGCGCGCCTCGAGCGATCGCCCGAGGCCCACGCCGACGACCAGCAGGTGGAGCGCGACCAGCAGGGACAGGGCGACTGGCGCCGCGGCCCGCGGCCGGCCGACCTCCACGGCGAGCGCGGCGCCGGCCGCGACGAGCACGACCAGGCCGGGCCACCAGCCCACGGCGTAGCGGGGATCCACCTGCAGGGACATCACGGCCAGGACGGGCAAGCCGAGCAACATGAGCACGGGCACCAGGAGCACCACGCGGCTCGTCCCGCCCCAGCGGACCAGCGCGGCGACACCGAGCACCGCGAGCGCCGCCAACCCCACCGCCACCAGCACCGCGGCCACCTGCGCCGGTCGGCCGAGCGCGATCTGGTCCCCGCCCGAGAGCACCCGCCAGCTGGTGCGGGCCACCCCCAGCACTCGTTGCGGATAGCCCCACTCCGGGTGCTCCACCGACGGCTGGGTGTCGGGATCCAAGGTCGCCATGCCGTTGCGGAGGTTCCAGACCACCAGCGGCGCGACCCCGAGCGCCACACCGACGACGCAGGCCGCGAGCCTGCGGGGTGCAGCCGAGCGGCCCGAGCACGCCGCCACGGCGAGCACGACGACGGTGGCGGGGGCGTGCATGGGCTGGGCGTAGACCGCGGCGCCGGCGAGCAGGCCGGCGAGCACCCAGCGGCCCGAACCGGCACGGTCCACGGACCGCAGCGCGACGAGGACTGCCAGCCCACCGAGCAGGGCGCCCGACTGGTACCCGGGATAGACCCGGAACCACACCGGCCAGCCGACCACCGAGCTCACCCCCAGCATCCCTGCCACCGCGCACGCCGACCACCAGTACGCCCGCGCTCCGATGCGGCCCGCGCGGCGCGCCGGCTCCAGAGCGACGAGGAACCAGACCGCGAGCGCGGCGATCCACACCGCCTGGTGGAGCACCCGCAGCACGAGCAGGTCGGGGCCGGCCACGAGCCAGACGGCCGCGTACACCGGCACCTCGAGCACGCCCTGGTAGGAGTTGCCGGGGAAGAGCACCGACGGGGCACCGCGGGCGAACTCGACCGGGAGCAGTGCCGCGACCGCCTCGTCGCCGTTGACCACCACGTCGTCACGCAGCCCGGTCGCGGTCGCCACGAACGGGCCGGCGCAGGCCACCAGGACCAGGACGAACGCGGCGACCCGCAGCCGGCGCACCTCGCGCCCGTCGCGATCGACCACCTCGACCCCTTCGCTCTCGATGGTCGAATCGTAGGACCGCCGCGACCGTCCGAGGTCGACCCCGGTTCCTACGATGGGCAGATGCGAGCACACCGAGGTCCTCGACCACGCCCTGCCCGAGCGGGCCGGCGGCTCGCCGTCGTGGTCCCGATCGCGCTGTGCCTCGTCGCCGTGTCCTGCACACCCGAGCAGTTCCAGTCGTGGTGGACCGGGCAGGGCAACGAGCCGTTGGCCGAGCCCGAGCTGTCCCGTGCGGCTGCCGCCGCGACGGCGCACTGGGAAGAGCAGGCTCGCCGGCAGCGCTTCGTGTGGGGTGCAGCGCCGATCACACCGCAGCTGGCCGAACGGATGACACCCACGTCCTGGCGCCCCGGCTGCCCGGTCCCGCTGTCCGCGCTGCGCTACCTCCAGGTCAGCCACATGGGCATGGACGGCAGGGAGCACATCGGTGAGCTGGTGGTGAACGAACGCGACGTCACCGCAGTGGCGATCGCGCTCAAGCTGCTGTGGGATGCCGGGTTCCCGATCGAACGGATGCGCCTGGTCGACGACTACGGCGGCAGCGACGACGCGTCGATGGCGGCCAACAACACCTCGGCGTTCAACTGCCGGACCGTCGCAGGTACCTCGACGTGGTCACAGCACGCGCACGGCCGGGCGATCGACATCAACCCGGTGCAGAACCCCTCGGTCACCGCCGGCGTCGCGTCGCCACCCGCCGGCGCCGCCTACATCGATCGCACGCGCGTGCGCGCGGGCATGTTGGTCGAGGGCGGCGCCGCCGTGGCCGCGTTCGACCGGATCGGCTGGGGGTGGGGCGGGCGCTGGACGACGACCAGGGACCACCAGCACGTCAGCGCGACCGGGCGCTGAGCACGACCGGCACACGCGCTGGCGTGCTCAGACCGTGGCGCCGACCGCGTGCTTGCGCTGGCCCGGAGTGAATGCCACGGGGATGTGCTTGATGCCCCCGATGAAGTTCGACCGGAGCCGCTCGACCTCGCCGGCGAGGCGGATGTCCTCGAGGCGCGTCGCGACCTCGCGGAAGATGAGCCGGAGCTCCATGCGCGCCAGGTTCGTCCCCAGGCAGTAGTGCGCACCGCCGCCGCCGAACGCGATGTGGTCGTTGGGGCTGCGCTCGATGTCGAAGCGGAACGGGTCCTCGAAGACCTCTTCGTCGCGGTTCGCCGACACGTGCCACAGCACGACCTTGTCGCCGGCCTTGATCTGCTTGCCGCGCAGCTCCAGGTCGCGCATGGCCGTGCGACGGAAGTGCATGACCGGGCTCGACCAGCGGAGGATCTCCTCCACGGCGCCGTCGATGTAGCGGTCCGGGTCGTCGTGCAGCTTCTGGAGCTGCTCCGGGTGGTCGATGAGCGCGAGGATGCCGTGCGCCGTCGCGTTGCGGGTCGTCTCGTTGCCCGCGACCGCGAGCAGCAGGCAGAAGAGCTCGAACTCCTCCTGGCTGAGCTTGTCGCCGTCGATCTCCGCGTTGATGAGGCGGGTCACGACGTCGTCGCGAGGGTCGGCGCGTCGGGCCTCGCCCAGGCCGGCGGCGTACATGTACAGCTCGGCGGCAGCGGTGCCCGCCTCGTCGGGGTCGTCGCTCTGGTACTCGGGGTCGTCGGCGCCGACCATGCGGTTCGACCAGTCGAACAGCAGGTGCCGGTCCTCTTCGGGCACGCCCATGATCTCGGCGATGGCCTGGAGCGGCAGCTCGGCGGCGACATCGGTGACGAACTCGCACTCGCCCCGCTCGACGACCGCGTCCACGATCAGCTCGGAGCGGAACTGCAGGTGCTGCTCGATCATGCCCACCATGCGCGGGGTGAACCCCTTGTTGACCAGGAGCCGGTAGCGGGTGTGCTTGGGCGGGTCGGTCAGCAGCATGATCTTGCCGCGCATGTCGTAGCCGTCCGCGAAGCCGTCCGGCTCCATGAGGTAGACGCCCTTCTCCTCGGAGCTGAAGCCCTCGGCGTCGCGGTTGATCAACCGCAGGTCCGCGTGCTTGGTGATGGACCAGAAGCCGGGCCCGTCCTCCTCCTCGGTCCAGTGGACCGGGTCCTCCGCGCGCAGCTGCGTGAAGAGGTCGTGGTGCTCCATGCGGCGGTAGACGTCAGGGTTCTTGAGCAGGCGGTCGTCGAAGTTCACGTGGCGACGATAACGCGTTCCACTTTTCGCAGGCGGTCGACTGCGCGGCGTGGCGCACTCAGGCCCCGGATCCCTCGACCGGCGTCAGTCCCTCGACCACCGGGAGACGGATCGTGATGGCGGAGAGGTCGATCGACCCGCCGAGTCGGGGCGTCGCGTACGCGACCGTGGTCGCGACCAGCTGCAGCGTCACCGAGGACCCCGTCGCGGCCGCGTGGGCGACCACCTCGAGGGGCACCTCGACGGTGTGCTCCTCGCCGTCGAGGTCGACCGCGATCGGCGTGATCTGGTTGCCCAGGACCAGGCCGGTCTCGTCGTCGACGAGCTGTGCGAAGACCCGGGTGGGTCGTTCCCCGTCGGGCGTGGTGCCCGTGTAGGTCAGCTCGAGCTGCGGCGCGCCGACGACCAGGGCGTCCTGGTCGAAGGGGATGACGACCTCGACCGCCCGGTCGGCCGACGACGGCGTGATCGGCACCGCGATGCCGTCCACGAGGCCCGCAGCACCCTCGGGCAGCACCGCCGGGCCGGACCCGCCGCCCTCGGCCAGCTCGAGCGTGCCCGAGCCGGTCGCGTCGATGGTCGTCACCGGCTCGGGGACGGCCTCGGCGGTGTAGCGGTCCCCGTGCTGGTCCAGCACGTCGATCCGCGGCCCGGTGTCGACCGACTCGTCGCGCTGCACCCAACGGTCGAGCCAGGCGATCGAGGCCGTGGCGACCGCCTCGACGTCGCCGGGGTCGGTCAGGCAGATCCCATGGCCACCGCAGTACCAGATCATCGCGGACGGCACGCCGTTGGACTCCAGGATCGCCAGGTTGGTGAGCGCCTCGTCCAGGGTGAACAACGTGTCCACGGTGCCCTGCACGATCAGCGTGGGGACGTCGATCTGCTCGACCAGGTCGCCGGGCCCCCGCGAGAGGAACCAGTCCTGATCCTCCTCGGAGAGCACACCGGTGGTCGTGCCGTCCTCGTACGCGCTGGCGACGTGCGGATCGGTGACGGCACCGGTGGGCAGGTCCGACAGCACGCCGGCCCAGCCGATCTTGACGGTCTCGGCCTTGTAGAGGCTCGTGCCCAGGGAGTTCCAGGCGATGATCGGCACGATCGCGTCGACACGGCAGTCGATCGCCGCGGTCACCAGCTGGATGCCGCCGCCGTAGGAACCGCCGACCATGCCCACCGCCGGGTCGGCGGGGCCGTCGAGCTCGGCCACGGGCTGCTCCGCCACCCAGTCGAGCAGGCGCTGCACGTCGCGGCCCTCGTGCTCGGCGTCGTTCACCGTCGCGATCCCACCCGACTGGCCGAACCCCCGGGGGTCCCAGGTGAGCACGTTGTAGCCCGCCGCTCGCAGCGAGGCGATGTCCACCCCGCCGAGGATGCCGACCGCATCGGCCTCGGTGTCACCGGCCAGGCCCCACCCAGGACCCATCAGCACCGTGGGCGCGGGTGCGTCGGCGGTGGCGTCGGGCTGGGGGAACCAGTGGGCACGGATCGGTGTGTCGTCGAACGACGTGACCACCAGGTCGTCGGGCACCCCGGGCACCGCTGCGGTCACCACCGGCTCGGGCGGGTCCACCGGGCACTCCGGCGGGGTCCAGTCGGCAACGGATGCCGCGGTCGTGGTCGTGGTGGACGGGACGGTCGACGACGACACGTCCTCACCGTCGCTGCATCCTGCGAGGAGGACCCCGACGACGACCAGCGGGATCGACCACCGCCCACGAGCACCGACATGTCGCACGTGACCTCCCACAGCGGCCGCGGCACCCTGCTGCGGACGAACTGCAGGACCGTAGGCGGCGGACGCGACATGATGCAGCCATGCCCTCTTCCCTCTTCGCACCAGCCACGCTCGGACCGCTGACCCTGCGCAACCGGATCATCAAGGCCGCGACGTTCGAGGGACGGACCCCCGACGGCGTCGTCACACCCGACCTGGTCGAGTTCCACCGCCGCATCGCCGCGGGTGGCGCCGCCATGACCACCGTGGCGTACCTCTCGGTGGCACCCGGCGGACGCACCGACTCGGGGGCGATGTGGCTGCGACCCGAGCTGGTCGCCGGCCTGCGGTCGCTCACCGACGCCGTGCACTCCGAGGGTGCTCTCGTCGCGGCGCAGATCGGCCATGCCGGTCCGGTGGCCAATGCGGCCTCCAACGGGACCGCCGCCTACGCGCCGGGTCGCATGTTCAACCCGTTGGGGATGCGCTTCACGCGGGCTGCGACCGAGGACGACATCGAGCGCATCACCTCGGAGTTCGTGACGGGTGCCCGACTGTGCGTGCAGGCAGGGTTCGACTCCATCGAGGTGCACCTGGGCCACAACTACCTGCTGAGCGCGTTCCTGTCCCCCGCGTTCAACAAGCGCGACGACCGGTGGGGCGGTCCGATCGAGCACAGGGCGCGCTTCGCCCGCCAGGTGATGCAGGCCGTGCGCGTCGCCGCCGGCGACCGCGTGGCGGTGACCGCGAAGCTGAACATGGTCGACGGCGTGCCGGGCGGGCTCCAGATCGAGGACAGCCTCCAGGTCGCCCACTGGCTGGCCGAGGACGGCACCGTCGACGCGTTGGAGCTGACCGGCGGCAGCTCGCTGGCCAACCCGATGTTCCTGTTCAAGGGCGGCACCCCGGTCAAGGAGTTCGGCGAGACGTTGCCGTGGTTCCTGCGGCCGGGTTTCCGGCTCGTCGGCTCGAAGTTCCTGCGGTCCTACCCCTACGAGGAGGCGTACTTCCGCGAGATGGCCGAGCAGTACCGGGAGCAGCTGGACCTGCCGATCATCCTGCTCGGGGGGATCAGCGAGCTGGCCACCGCCGAGGCCGCGATCGACGACGGGTTCGACTTCGTCGCCATGGGACGAGCCCTCCTCCACGACCCCGACCTGGTGAACCGCTATCGCGACGGCACCGCCACGACCTCGGACTGCATCCACTGCAACCGCTGCATGCCGACCATCTACACCCGCACCCGCTGCCCCCTGGTCGACCCGCAGCCGGGTGATCGCCCGATCGCGGTCTGACACCGGGGCGAACTCGGCAGACGGCCGCCCCCTCGGCGCACGAGACTGTGCCGATGGCCCGCCGGACCGCGGTCACCCGCCTGCCCCTGCTGCAACTCGAGGCCGCGACCGTCCTGTCGGGCGCGGGCAACGGTGCCGCGCTCGTCGTGCTCCCCTGGATCGCGCTCGAGCTGACCGGCAGCGCCGGCTCCGCCGGACTGCTCGCCGCCGCGACCGCCGTGCCGCTGCTCGCGTCGAGCCTGGTGTCGGGCACCGTGGTGGACACACTCGGGCGGCGACGCACCTCGGTGGTGTCCGACCTGATGTCCGCCGCCTCGGTCGCAGCGATCCCCGTCGTGGCCCACGTCGCCGGGCTCGACATGCGCTGGCTGATCGCCCTCGCGGTGCTCGGCGCCGTGTTCGACCCGGCGGGAGTGACCGCCCGCGAGACGATGCTGCCGGCGGCCGCCGCCCGGGCGCAGTGGCCGCTGCACCGCGCCAACGGCGTGCACGAAGCGGTCTGGGGCGTGGCGTTCCTGCTGGGCCCCGGCGTCGGCGGCGTGCTCATCGCCTGGGTCGGCGCGGTCTCGGCGCTGTGGTTCACCGCCGGCGCCTTCCTCGTCTCCGCGGGACTGATCGCCGGGATGCAGGTCGACGACGCAGGCCGGCCCGAGGAGCACCACGCGCCCGACGGGTTCTGGTCCGGCACCCGGGACGGCCTCCGCTTCGTCTGGCGGGACCACCTGCTCCGGGCGCTGCTGATCACCACCGCCGTGCTGGTGTCGGTCTACATGCCGGTCGAGGGCGTGCTGCTCCCGGTGGAGTTCGAGTCCCAGGACCAACCGGGCCGGCTCGGGCTGGTCGTCATGGCGATGAGCCTGGGCGGGATCGCCGGCGCGCTCGGCTACGGGCTGATCGGCCGACGATGGCGCCGCAGCGCCGTGTACCGGGCGTCGCTGGTGCTCACCGGCGTGTTCCTGATGGTGCTCGCCGCGCTGCCCCCGTTCGGCGTGATGCTCGTCGCCTCGCTCCTCATCGGCGTCGCGTACGGGCCGATCGGACCGCTGGTCAACATCGCGATGCAGACCCGCAGCCCCGAGCACATGCGCGGTCGAGTGGTCGGCATCATCACCTCCGCGGAGTACGCGGCCGGGCCGTTCGGCTACCTGCTGGTCGGTGCGGCCACCGAGCGCTTCGGGGTCCAGCCGACCTTCCTCGCGATCGGCGCGACGATCCTGCTCGTGGCGCTCGCCGCCCTCGCCGTGCGACCACTGGGTCAGCTCGACGACCTGCCCGAGCCGACCGACGCGGCACCCGACGACGAGCCGACGATCGGCGCGAAGGAGCGGTCGTTCGAAGCTGCGCTGGACCTGGCGACCTCGGGTCCGCTGCCGCTCGTGGTGCCACCCCGCGACCCGGACCGCCATGCGAGCGACGACCACGACGGTCACGGGAGCGGTGGGCGGACCTGAGCCGACCCGGCCGCGGGTCAGTCGCGCAGCGCGTCCAGGATCGTGGCAGCGAGCAGCTCGGGGATCTCGGTCTCGAGCGAGTGCCGGGCGCCCGGGAAGACCTGCAGCTCACCTGCCACGAGCAGCTGTTCCAGCCGTGCGACGCCCGCCCCCATGTTCGCTCCGTTGTCGTGGTCGCCCCACATCAGCAGCGTCGGCTGTCGGACCCACCCTGCGATGTCGAAGAGGCTGTGACCCATCTGGTCCACAGCGATGTCCCAGTACATCCGGACGAAGCCCGGCGACATCACCCGGCGGTAGTAGGCGAAGGTCTCGTCCAGGGCGCGCTGCCGTCCGGGGAACTCGCGGTCGTACCAGAAGCGGGACTGGATCGCGACGCTCGGCCAGAACAGCGCCCGGCCCAGGCGGGTACCGCTGAGCAGACGGCGCAGCACCGCCGCGGTGCGCGGCCGTGCGGTCCACGCCCCACCGGGCGCCCACAGCACCAGTCGATCGAACCGATCCGGGAAACGGTGGCCGAGCCGCAGCACCAGGTTCCCGCCGAGGCTCCCCCCGACCGGCACCACCCGGGTCGCGTCCAGCGCGTCGAGCACTGCGACGATCACGTCCTCGTACCCGGTGAGCGAGTAGGGCCGGTCCGGCTTGTCCGACTCGCCGCTGCCCGGCAGGTCCACCACGATGACGCGGTGCTCCTCGGCCAGCAGCGGCACCATCTCGGCGAACCCCTCGATGCGGGCGGTGTGCCCGGGGATCACCATCACGGTGCGCGGCGAGGCGGCGCCGGGGGCCGGCGGCACGTCCAGGACGCGAAGGCGCAGGGCCCCCAGGTCTAGATGTCCGAGGTGGTCGCTCAGGTCGATGCGCCGACCCTAGCGAGGCCGCCGGAAATCGCCGGCGGCGGCACCACGCGGTCGACGTAGGGTCGATCCGTGGGCGACGAGCAGCACATCGAGGTCCCGAGGGCGGTCCATGATGCGTCCGCCGCTGCCTACGTGGCGTTCGCGGGGACCGAGCTCGGCGACGCCACCGAGGATGCCGTCGACCGCTCGATGCTCACGGCGTTCGCCCAGCTGGCCGGCCGCGTCGACGGCACCGGGCCGGTCGCCGACCTCGGGTGCGGGCCCGGACGCGCGGCTGCGGACCTCGCTCGACACCTGCCCGAGGTCGTCGGGGTCGACCTCTCGCTGGGGTTGCTGCAGCGCGCCGCCGAGGCGCACCCCCACCTGCCCGTCGCGCAGGGCCGGCTCGACCAGCTGCCGTTCGCCGACGACGCCCTCCGCGGGGCGGTGTGCTGGTACTCGATCATCTACACACCGCCGCCGCTGCTCGCACCGATCCTGGCGGAGCTTGCCCGTGTGAGCGTCGCTGGCGGCGTGGTCCTGCTGGCGTTCCCTGCCGGCTCCGGCGCGTCGGTGGTCACGGCGGACGCGCACGAGACGGGGATGACCCTCACCACCTACCTGCACGACGTCGATGACCTCCTCGCTCGGCTGCAGGCCGTCGGCTTCGACCTGCACGCGCGGGCGGTTCGCGAGCGGTCACGCCCGCACGAGACCACTCCGCAGGCCGTCGTCATCGCCCGCCGGGCCGCATCTCCGCCGCCGGCGCCACGGGGCCACCGCTGATCCGCCCGCGTCGGTGACCGGCGATCCGCCGGGACCTGCGAGGTGCCCGCAGCGACGAGCTCACTGCCAGAGGGCGTCCAGCTCCACCTCGACGGTCACCGCGGCGGGGCGGACCGCAGCGCGGACCGGCTCGGGGGCGCCGGCCTGGGCGCGCGCCATGCCCGCGGTGACCCGGTCGGAGAGGAACCGCGACGGCTGACCGTAGGAATGCGCGTCATCCCGGCCGCGGGGGCGGTGGTGGAACCGCACCGGGTGGTACACGTGCAGCGCCCGGGCAGGGCGGGTGACCGCCACGTAGAACAGCCGGCGCTCCTCCTCCAGCCCCTCACGGTCGGTCAGGGCCATGTCGGAGGGCAGGTTGCCGTCTGCAGCACGGATCAGGTGCACGACGTCCCACTCCAGCCCCTTGGCCGAGTGGATGGTCGAGATGACCAGCCAGTCCTCGTCGATCACCGGGGGCCCGGCCAGGTCGCCTGCCGAGTGCGGCGGCTCCAGGGTCAGGTCCGCGGCCACGTCCGACACCCGCGTCTGGTCCGCAGCCGCGGCGCTCAACGCCTCCAGGTCGACCAGACGGACCGCGGCGTCGTCGTAGGCGCCTTCGATCAGCGGTGTCAGCGCCGCGGTCAGGCGCTCGGCCTGCGCGCCGGTCGACTCCCCGCTCGGACGCGCCAGCGCGGCGACCAGCTCGGACGCAGCGGCACGGGCGCCGCTCGGCAGGCACTGCACCGCGTCGGGCCATCGGGCCAGGACCTCACCCGGGGTGCCGGGACGGTCCACCCCGAGCGCCTCGATGGCGCGGCGCGCCGAGACCGGACCGACCCCGTCCATCAGCTGGAGCAGGCGGAACCACGAGAGCTCGTCACGCGGGTTGTCGGCCAGGCGGAACAGGCAGACCAGGTCCTTGACGTGCGCGGCCTCGAGGAAGCGCAGGCCGCCGTACTTCACGTACGGGATCCGACGCCGGCTCAGCTCCAGTTCCAGCAACGCGCTGTGGTGCGCGGCGCGGACCAGCACGGCCTGCTCGCGCAACGCCACCCCGGCCTCCCGATGCGCGAGGACGCGGACGCAGACCGCCTCGACCTCGGCGTCCTCGTCGGTGCAGGTGACCAGCTCGGGGCGGTCGCCGTCGCCGCGCACGCTGGACAACCGCGTCGAGAAGCCCTCCGGGGCGTCCTGGCCGACCGCGTTGGCCACGTCGAGGATCGGTTGGGTCGAGCGGTAGTTCTGCTCCAGCGCCACCGTGCGGATGCCCGGGAAGACCGCGTCGACCTCCAACAGGTGACGGGGGCTGGAGCCACGGAACGAGTACACCGCCTGGCTGTCGTCACCGACGACGGTCAGACCCGGCGCGTCGTCACGGTCGGCGCAGAGCGCCGCGAGCAGGTCGACCTGCAGCGCGTTGACATCCTGGTACTCGTCGACGCAGACGTGGTCGAGCTCCTCCGCGAGCGCGGGCCCCAGGTGCTCGTCGCGGGCCGCGGCGCGCCAGTGCAGCAGCAGGTCGTCGAAGTCCAACAGCCCCAGGGCGCGCTTGCGGGCGACGTAGGCGCGGCAGATCTCTGCGACGTCCTCGACCCGGTCCGCCGACCACGGCGCGACCTGGTCGATGACCTCGGACAACGGCCGCTGCGTGTTGACCGCCCGCGAGTACAGGTCGAGCAAGGTGGCCTTGCGGGGGAACCGCCGCTCGTGGGTGCGCCGGGCCAGGTGCTCGTGGCGCACCAGATCGATCAGGTCGGCCGCGTCGCCGGGGTCGAGCACCGAGAAGCCCTCGGGCAGCCCCAGCGAGGTGGCGTGGCGCCGCAGCGTCCGGTGCGCGATGGAGTGGAACGTGCCGGCACGCACCTTGCCGCCGGCCCGTGCCCGAGCGGGGTCGAGCGAGCCCAGCATGGTGTCGGTGCGAGCGACCATCTCCCTGGCGGCGCGGCGGGTGAAGGTCACCAACATGATGCGGTCGGGTCGCACACCCGAGCCGACGAGCCACGCGACGCGTGCGGTCAGCGTCGTGGTCTTGCCGGTCCCGGCGCCGGCGAGGATCCGCAGGTGGTCCGCGGTCGCGGTCGCCGCATCGCGCTGCTGCTCGTTGAGGCGGTCGAGCATGGGGAACATGTGTTCGACACTAGCCCGCCGACGCTCCCCCGTCAGCGGACGACCCGGAGCCGTGCGCGCCGTGCAGCGGTGCCCCCTCGCCGGGCACCGCCAGCTCGGTGAGGCGGACCGCGATCAGGCTCATCGAGTTGACGAAGGTGAACACCTGGAGCGACTGCGAGAAGCCCAGGTCCCCGGAGTGGACCTCCAGGTCGCGCACCCGGCGCAGCATGGTGCGTCGTCGCTCCTCCAGGTCGTCGAAGGGCGGCAGCGGCGCGCCGTCGCCACCGGTGAGGACCGCGGCGACGGTGTCCAGGGCATCCGCGGTCGCCTCGGCCAGCTCACCCAGCTCGGCACGGGCCGGGGCGAGTGGGCCCCGGGCGGCGGCGTCCATCACCGCGTCGTCCATCGCGGTGCACAGCTCCCAGATCCGGCGGGTGGTGGCGCGCCAGTGCGGGGCCAGCTCCTCGACCGTCGGCCGCTCCGACAGCGCCTCGTCCCACAGCTCGTCGACCTGCCGGAGGCTGGCCCGGAACGACCGTCGAGCGGCGACGACCGCCGTCGCGTCACGGACCCCGCTCGCCTCGGCCGCGACCACCAGCCGGTACATCGTCGCCAGCGAGGTGTAGGCCTCGCCCAGGTGGCGACGCGCCCCGCGGAACGCCCGTGGCGGCAGCACGGTCGCGTTGACGACGAGGGCCACGACGATGCCGATCAGCGTCTCGAGCAGACGCACCCCGGCGAACTGCGGGGTCGTGAGGTCGCTGCGGGAGGGGATCAGCACGATGACCGACGCGACCAGCGCTGCCTGGCGACCGACCTGTTCCATCTTGGCCAGGCCGAACACCACGAAGCTCACCAGCACCACCACGCCCACGGCCCAGACCTGGTCCTTGGCGACGGTCGCGAGCGCCAGCCCCACCAGCGCGCCGACGACGGCCCCCACGACCGCGTTGCGTGCGGCGCGCACCGACACGCGCAGCGTCACCTCGACCGCGACGATCGCCGAGATGGTGGCGAACCACGGCACCGGCAGCTCGAGCAGCTCGGCGATCAGCGTGGCGATCGTCGCGGCCAGCGCGACCTTGGACGCGCGCCGGGCGACACGGCGCCGAGCGGGGGTCGCCCACGAGCGCCACCCACCGCGCGGGGTGCCCGAGGAAGCCGCCCCGCTCAGATCGCGTCCCTGCGCTGGAGCCACTGGAAGGCGAACCACCCCGGGATCGTCGGGAGCCAGAAGGTGACCGTGCGGTAGAGCAACGCGGCGGGGAGCGCCGCGGACGCGGGCACGCCGACCGCGCTCAACCCGGCGATCAGCGCCGCCTCGACCGCGCCGATGCCGCCCGGGGTCGGCGCGACCGAGCCGAGCAGCCCCGCGCCCAGGTACACCACGACCGCCGCAGCGAACGGGATCGACTCGCCGTAGGCATGCACCGCCGCGTACAGGGTGGCCGCATAGGCGGTGAAGCTGACCAGGTTGCCGGCCGCACCGGCGGCGAGGCGCCGAGGGCTGCGCAGGATGTCGAGCAGGCGGGGACCGAGGTTCTCCCAGGTCGGACGGAGGCGGGTGAGGATGATCCGTCGGCTGAACGGGATGACGAAGGCCAACAACATGAGCGCCAGCACGACCCCGCCGCCGATGAGCACGCCGGTCGAGGGCATCTTGACGTTCCACGCAGGGCTCTCGGCGGAGACCAACGAGATGCCGATCAGCGCGGTCAGCGTGGTCACGAGCGCCACGAGCGACGAGACGCCGACGCTCGCGAGCGCCAGCCCCGACGGCGCACCGGCCTGCTGGATGAGTCGCGCGTTCGTGCCGGCCGACCCGACCGCGGCAGGGGCGACCAGGGTCACGAACGTGGCGGCGAACTGCGCCATCACCCAGCGCACGATCGGGATCGACACCGGCGAGAAGGGGCGCATGGCCAGCGCCGCACCCACATAGGTCAACAGCGACGCAGCGAGGGCCGCCGCTGCCCAGGTCCACTCGACGCTCGAGATGATCGTGCCGAAGTCGACGTTGCCGAGCTGGCCGGCGAGCACGTACACGGCGAAGGTCGCGGCGACCAGGCTGACCACAGAACGCGGACGCAGGCGCTCCAGCCGCACGTCGTCGGCGGACGGCTCGGGCGCACGGGCGATCGCCTCGTCGCGCAGCGTGGAGAGCAGCCCGGGGTGCTGCGACAGCGCCGAGCGGGTCGCCGAGTTGAGGGCGATCGGCTGCATGAGCGCCGGCAGGTTCGCGAGGTCCTCCGAGCCGATCGCCCGCTCCGCCGCGGTGATCGCCCGCTCGTCGCCGACGAGCATCGCCGTCGCGACGAGCAGCTCGGCGCGGTCGAGGCGCATCCGCAGCCGCGGTGCCGCGATCTCGCCGCGGTCGAGCCCGAGCACCCACACGCGCCCGTCGTCGTCGAGGGCGAAGCTGTCGTCGTGCAGTCCTTCGTGGGCGATGCCGACGTGGTGCATGCGCCGCACCTCGCGCCAGATCTGCGCGAGCGCCTCGTCCGAGATCGCCTCGGCGGGGAACCCGCTGAGCAGCCGCAGCTGCTGGGGGTGCTCCTCGACCACGGCCATCGTTCGGTCGTCCACCTCGACCGCGGCCATCAGCTCCGGGGTGCGGATCCCCTTCGCCGTCGCCAGGAGGACCGGCACCGCCGCCTGCTGCACCTGGGCGCGCTCGGACCAGCCCGGCGACCGGGTCACCCACGTGCGGACCCGCACGATGCGGGTCAGCTGCGAGATGAGCTGGCTGGTGCGGCGGTCGGGGTCGAAGACCTGCGCCACCCCGATCCGACCGTCCGAGGTCTCCAGCTCGAAGCGTCGACCCAGGTCCGACTCCTCGGGCAGCTGACGGAACCGGACCGCCTCGACACCGACCCTGGCGAGCGCCTCGACGATGCGCCGGGCCGGCACCCGGGGGTTCTCGGTGCCTGCCACGTAGCGGGCGATGAGCCCGATCGCGTGGCCGCCGAGCACGCTCAGGAGCAGCGCGAGCGGCGTCGCCCGTCGGTCGATCAGGAAGAGCGCGCCGAGTGCCACCAGCGCGACCCAGACGATCACCCGGGTGCGCGACCGCGCCGCCTGGCCCTCGGCCGACATCAGCGCTGCGACGCCGGCGAAGACCCCGAACGCCGCGGCGGTCCGGCCGGAGCCTCCACCGACCGGCAGGGTGAGGGCGTCCAGCAGGGCGCCGTCGAGGAGGTCGGGCGCGAAGTGGGAGAAGAGGTTCGCTGCGACGAGCGCGAGGGACGACGCGAACAGCGCCGTCACGAGCATCCGCCAGCGGCGGCGCACGACCAGGTCGGCCACGACGTACACCGGCAACGCCAGCACGATCAGGTTGTTCAGCGTCGCGAGCAGGCTCACCACGAGCGACGGGACGTTCGTCACCGCGGTGGTGATGTCCTCCTGGATCCCCTCGGTGGTGCCCGAACCGATGCTGCCGGCGAACACGACGAGCGCCATCACCGCCAGCGTGAGCAGCAGCCGCAGCAGATCCGAGGTGCGACGCGTCCGCGGCGGCTCTTCCCGGTCCTCGATCTGCACCCTGTCGAGGTCCCAGCTCAGGGGTTCGCGGGCGACGGAGGGCACCGTCCGAGTATTGCCGAGCCGGCCGCCGCTAGGTTCGACCCGCACCGTCCCCGAGGAGCTACCCCCATGTTGGCCGTCGCCTGCGTGTCCCAGTCCGCCGATGCCCCCCTGTCGGGGTTGGACGTCGGCGAGCGTCCCGAGCCCGCCGACCGCGAGGGCTGGGTCCGGGTGCGGATCCGGGCCGCGGCGCTCAACCACCACGACCTGTGGTCGCTCAAGGGCGTCGGCCTGCCCGCCGACCGGCTCCCGATGATCCTGGGCTGCGACGGCGCGGGGGTGCTCGACGACGGCGCCGAGGTGGTCGTGCATGCCGTGATCGGCGACGCCGCCGCGGGTGGCGGCGACGAGACGCTCGACCCCCGGCGCACCCTGTTGTCGGAGCTGCACCCCGGCACCCTGGCCGAGCAGGTGCTGGTGCCGGCGCGCAACGTCGTGCCCAAGCCCGCAGGGATGAGCTGGGAGGAGGCCGCCGCGGTCCCCACCGCCTGGTTGACCGCCTACCGCATGCTGACGACGCGCTCGGGACTCGCCGGCCCGGCCACCGTGCTGGTCCAGGGCGCCGGCGGCGGGGTGGCCTCGGCGGCGATCGTGCTCGCCAAGGCCCTGGGACACACCGTCTTCTGCACCTCGCGCGACGCCGACAAACGCGAGCGGGCACTCGCGGTCGGGGCCGACCTGGCCGTCGAGCCCGGCACCCGCCTGCCCGACAAGGTCGACCTGGTCATCGAGACGGTGGGCGCGGCGACCTGGGAGCACTCGCTGCGAGCGCTGCGACCCGGAGGACGGATCGTCGTGTCCGGGGCGACCAGCGGCGCGAACCCACCTGCCGACCTGAACCGGGTCTTCTTCCTCCAGCTGTCGGTGATCGGCTCCACCATGGGCACCCGCGACGAGCTCGCCGCCATGCTCGACCTGCTCGCCGCGCAGGGCATCTCGCCGATGATCAGCGACGTGCGGCCGATGTCGGACGCCCGCGCCTCGTTCGAGCTCCTGGCGCGCGGCGACGTGTTCGGCAAGCTCGTGCTCACCACCTGAGCGTCAGGCGACCTCGGCAGCGGGGGCGACGAACTGCGACTGGTAGAGCGCGTGGTAGGCGCCCTCGGCGGCGAGCAGCTCCTCGTGGTCGCCCTGCTCGACGATGCGACCGTGCTCCATCACCAGGATGGTGTCGGCGTCGCGGATCGTCGAGAGCCGGTGCGCGATGACGAAGCTGGTCCGGTTGGAGCGCAGCGCAGCCATCGCTCGCTGGATCAGCACCTCGGTGCGGGTGTCCACCGAGCTGGTCGCCTCGTCGAGGATCAGGATCGTCGGGTCGGCCAGGAACGCCCGGGCGATGGTCAGCAGCTGCTTCTCGCCCGCGCTGACGCTGCCGCCCTCGTCGTCGACCACGGTGTCGTAGCCCTTGGGCAACGAGTGCACGAAGCGGTCCACGTAGGTCGCGCGGGCTGCGGTGAGGATCTGCTCCTCGGTCGCGTCGGGGTTGCCGTACGCGATGTTCTCCCGGATGGTGCCGCCGAACAGCCACGTGTCCTGGAGCACCATGCCGATGTTGGCGCGGAGGTCGGCTCGACGCATCTTGGAGATGTCCAGCCCGTCGAGGCTGATGACGCCGTCGTCGAGCTCGTAGAAGCGCATGATCAGGTTCACCAGCGTGGTCTTGCCCGCGCCGGTCGGTCCGACGATCGCGACGGTCTGCCCGGGCTCGGCCACAAGCGACAGATCGGAGATCAGCTCGCTGTCGGGGCTGTAGGAGAACGTGACGTCGCGGAACTCGACGCGGCCACGGGGCTCCTCGTCGATCAACGGGTCGACCGGGTCGGGGCGCTGCTCGGGCGCGTCGAGCAGGTCGAAGACCCGCTCGGCCGAGGCGATGCCCGACTGGAGCACGTTCAGCATCGACGCGAGCTGGGTGAGGGGCTGGGTGAACTGGCGGGAGTACTGGATGAACGCCTGCACGCCGCCGATGCTCAGGGAGCCGTTCGAGACCAGGACGCCGCCCACGACGGCGATGGCCACGTAGTTCAGGTTGCCGAGGAACATCATCGCCGGCTGGATGGTGCCGGAGATGAACTGCGCGCCGAAGCTGGCCGAGAAGAGCTCCTCGTTCTTGGCCCGGAAGCGGTCCTCGACCGCAGCGCTCTGGCCGAAGACCTTCACCAGCGAGTGGCCCGTGAAGGCCTCCTCCACCTGGGCGTTGAGCGCGCCCGTGTGGCCCCACTGCGCGATGAAGCGCGTCTTGGACCGGCTCGTGATGAACCGCATGGTCAGGATCGACACCGGGATCGTCACCAGGGCGATCGAGGCGAGCAGCGGCGAGATCGTGAACATCATGATCACGACGCCGATCAACGTCAGGGTCGAGGTGAGGATCTGGCTCAGGGTCTGCTGGAGGCTCTGCGCGACGTTGTCGATGTCGTTGGTGACCTTGCTGAGCAGGTCGCCGCGGGGCTGCCCGTCGACGTAGCCGAGCGGGAGTCGGTGCAGCTTCTCCTCCACATCGGCCCGCATGCGCTGCATGGTGTGCTGCACGACATCTGCGAGCAGGCGGGCCTGGCCCCACGCCATCGAGGCGGACACCACGTAGAGCACCAGCACGGTGCCCAGGACCTCGGCGAGTCGCTGGAAGTCCACGCCGTCGCCGCTCATCACTCCGTCCACCACCACGTTGGTGGCCGTGCCCAGGAGGCGTGGACCGAGCACCGACAGCCCGACGCTGACCACGGCCAGGACGAGGACCACGATGACCTTGGTCCGCTCGGGTCGCAGCTGGGAGCCGAGCCGGCGGGCCGAGCCTCGGAAGTCACGGGAGCGCTCCGCCGGCATGCCCGCGGCGGAGAACCGCCCGGCCATGCCCGAGCGCGCCTCGGCCGCAGGCGACTTGGCCGGTTGGGCGTTCGTCTGCTCGCTCATGCCGGCACCTGCTGGTCGAGCTGCGAGGCCACGATCTCGCGGTAGGTCTCGCAGGTGTCGAGCAGCTCGTCGTGGCTGCCGAGCCCGACCCGGTGGCCGTCCTCGAGCACCAGGATCCGGTCGGCCTCCAGGATCGTCGACACGCGTTGGGCCACGACGAGCACCGCGGCGTCCGCGACGACCGGTGCCAGCGCGGCACGCAGGCGTGCGTCGGTGGTCAGGTCGAGCGCCGAGAAGGAGTCGTCGAACAGGTAGACGCTCGGTCGACGCACCAGGGCCCGGGCGATGGCCAGGCGCTGGCGCTGACCACCCGAGACGTTCGTACCGCCCTGCGAGATGGGGCTGTCGAGCCCCTCGGGCATCGCTCGGACGAAATCGGTGGCCTGGGCGATCGCCAGCGCCGCCCACAACTCGTCGTCGGTGGCGTCGGGTCGGGCGTGTCGCAGGTTGGACGCGACGGTGCCGGAGAACAGGAACGGCTTCTGGGGCACCAGGCCGATCCTCGACCACAGCACCTCCGGTTCGAGCTCGCGCACGTCGACCCCGCCGACCAGCACCGACCCATCGGTCACGTCGTAGAGCCCGTGCTGCCGATGATCGCCACGGTCTCCCCGGGATGCACCGACAGCGAGATGCCCGACAGCACCGGCGCCTCGGCCCCGGGGTAGGAGAAGCCGACGTCGCGCAGCTCGACGGAGGTGGTGGCGGGCAGCTCGGTCACCGGTGCGTCGGCCACCACCACCGAGGTCGGCGTGTCGAGCACCTCTTCGATGCGCTCGGCGCAGACCGCGGCGCGCGGTGCCATGACCGCCACGAACGTCGCCATCATCACCGACATCAGGATCTGGACCAGGTAGCTCAGGAACGCGACGAGCTGGCCCACCTGGAGCTCACCCGCGTCGATGCGGATGCCGCCGAACCAGATCGCCGCGACGCTCGAGGCGTTCAGGACCAGCATCACGAGCGGGAACATGAACGCCATCAGGTGCCCGGCGCGCAGCGACGTGTCGGTCAGGTCCTGGTTGGCCACACCGAACCGGCGGGACTCGTCGGGCTCACGGACGAAGGCCCGCACGACGCGCAGACCCGCGATCTGCTCGCGCAGCACACGGTTGACCGTGTCGATCCGCACCTGCATGTCCTGGAACTGCGGCACCATGCGCACCACCACCAGCCCGACGCAGGTGACCAGCACCGGGACGCTGACCAGCAGCAACAGCGACAGCGGTCCGTCCTCGCGCACCGCCATGATCGTGCCGCCGACCACCATGATCGGTGCCGAGACCAGCAGCGTCGCCGACATCAGCACCAGCATCTGGACCTGCTGGACGTCGTTGGTGATCCGCGTGATCAGCGAGGGCGCCCCGAAGTGGTCGACCTCCTGGGTCGAGTAGTCGGTCACGCGGTGGAACAGGTCACGGCGCACGTCGCGCCCGAAGCCCATGGCGGTGCGGGCGCCGTAGAACACCGCGCCGATCGCGAACACGACCTGCACGAGCGTGACGCCGAGCATCACCGCGCCCATGCGCCAGATGTAGGCGGTGTCACCGGTGAGCACGCCGTTGTCGATGATCTTGGCGTTGAGGGCCGGCAGGAAGAGCACTGCCACGGTCTGCACGGCCTGGAGCGCGATCACCGCGGCGATCCAGCGCCGGTAGTGGGCGAGGTACGTGCGCAGGAGTCGCATCAGCACGGCGGCACCTCCGTCGCGTCGATCCCGTGCAGGACCACGTCGACGATCTCGGCGGGCCGCATCGGCTCCTCGACCATCATCGGGTGGGTTCCGGCGAACGTCATCGCCCGCAGCAGCACGGCGGCGTCGAGCGGGGACCGACGGAGCCGGTCCTGGTCGGGCTCGAACAGCCGTGCCAGCGCCTCGACGCTGGTCGGGGGGCGCTGCTGGACCGCCGCCGCGGCGCCGCCGGGCGGGCGTGTCATGCCGGCGGCGGCCATGAGCCGGCCGATCGAGGCGATGCGTCGCTGGAGCAGGTCCACCGCCCGCTCCAGCCGTGCCGGGAGGGGCAGCTCCATCGGGATCCTCGCCAGGTCCGCCTCGAACGGGGTGGGATCGAACGCCGCCTCGACGACGGCCTCGATCAGCGACTCCTTGTCGGGGAAGACCCGGAAGATCGTGCCCTCGGCGATCCCGGCGGCCTCGGCGATCTGCCGCGTGGTGATCGCGGTGCCGTGTTCCAGCAGGAGGGGCAGGGTCGCCTGGACCAGCACGGCGCGGCGCTGCTCCGGTGGCATCGCCGAGGCGCGCCGACGAGTGGTCGTGGAGGGGCTCACGCGGCGGAGCGTACATGAGTGAGCACTCACTCACCCAACGCGTCGGCCGCGGGCGGCCCGTCCGTCGGCATGTCCAGCCCCTCATGGCGGGCTCATCGTTCCATCACACCCGCTCCGTAGCGTCGACACCGACCAGCGACGGAAGGACCCCCATGCAGCCCCACCCGCACCCTCGCGCCACCCGACGGCGGACCGCTGCGACCGTGGTCGCGGCGGCCCTCGGCCTGCTCGTCGCCGCCTGCACCCCCACTCCGCCGACGCCGACCACGACGACCACGACCACGACCATGCCCGTGGCCGACGAGATCCGGCTGGTGTCGACCACGGTGTCCGACGGCTGGCGCTGGGAGTTCTTCCGCAACCTGGCACGCCCGTGCGCGGTCAGCGGCTACCAGACCTTCGTGGTCGGCACGAGGGTCGGCGCCGACCCCGCCGCCGAGGGCCCCTTGTGGGTCCGCATGCGCGGTGGTGGCGTCGGGTTCTTCGACCCGACCGGCCGACCCCGCCCCGACGGCTCCAACATGCGGGAGAACAGCTCGGCGACGCTGGTCGACTTCGTCGCGAGGAACGCGCTCGCGACCCGCTACCTGGACCAGGCACCCGACGCCCGGGTGCTCTCGGTGTCGATGTGCAGCCATGACCTCTACGCCGGTACCGGTGCCGACGACCCGTACAACCCCGGCGCCGAGGCGAACGGCGACCAGATCACCACCAACGGTCTCATCTCGACGATCGAGGCGATCGACGCGACCACCACTCGCCACCCGACCACCGACGTCGTGCTGCACGGGACCAGCGCCGGCGCGGCAGGCAGCTTCCACGTCGCCTGGTTCCTGGAGGAGCGCGGCACTCCCCCGGCAGGAGTCGTCGCCGACGGCGGCGTCGTCAACTCGGCGTGGAAGCGCGCGCAGTCGGACCAGCAGCTCGACTGCGGCACCACCGAGGAGCAGGGCGCGCTCATCACCGCTCGCTGGGACCCGCGGGTTGCCGACCCGGACAACGAGCCACACCTGCTGGTCGCCCGTGGCGAGCTGACGGTGCCGGTGCTGCACCTGTGGAACCAGGGCGACCACAACACGTGCGGCGACGACCCGATGGTGTGCGAGCTGGCGGACGGGTCGTCGACGGTGATGTGGTCGACCCGCTGCAACCACGAGCCGTTGCGGGCCGCGATCGAGGCACTCCCGGCCGGCGACCCGTCGGAGAGCCTCGGGGTCTGCGTCGACGACCCCGAGCTGGTCGGCCCGTGCGACCAGCACGTCGTGACCACCGGCGGCCGGCCCAACGAGGACCCCGCGCTCCCTGCGGACTACGTCGGCTACGTCATCGACTGGGTCGAGGCCCGGTCGGCCGGCTGACGGACCCGACGACCGGATCCTGCAGCGACGGTGCAGGCTGGGGGCATGCGACGCCCCCGACGCATCGAGCCCGGGCCGGGCCAGGAGTCCGTGTGGGACTACCCGCGCCCGCCTCGACTCGAGCGCACCGGCCGCCACCTGCGTGTGGAGCACCACGACGTGGTCGTCGCGGACACCACCGTCGCGTGGAGGGTCCTCGAGACCAGCCAACCGCCGGCGTACTACCTCCCGGTCGAGGACGTGGCGGCGGAGCTGCTCGAGCCCACGGCCACCCGCACGTTCTGCGAGTGGAAGGGCATGGCGTCGTACTTCGACCTGGTCGTCGGCGCCGAGCGCGTCACCGATGCCGCCTGGTGCTACCCGGAGCCGACCGCCGGGTTCGCACCCATCAGGGGCCACGTCGCGTTCTACCCCCAGCGGGTGGAGGCCTGCTTCGTGGACGGCGAGCGCGTGCAGGCCAACGACGGCGGGTTCTACGGCGGCTGGATCACCTCGTCGGTGGTCGGCCCCTTCAAGGGCGGGGCCGGCACCAGCGGCTGGTGACCCACCACCGCCAGCGACGTCGGCTCAGGCGTTCTTGGGCAGCTCGGAGAACGGCACGTTCTTGGTGTCGCCGGGCTCCTTGGGCAGCCCGAGCACCCGCTCGCCGATGATGTTGCGCTGGATCTGGTCCGTGCCGCCGTAGATCGGCGGCCCCTGGGCCCACAGCGCGATGCTCGTCACCATCTGGCCGAACGGGCTGCCGGTCGCTGCCTCGATCGCCCCGCGCTGGTCGTCGGTGTAGGCGTGCAGCATCCCGGCGGCACCGATGATGCGCAGCCCCACGTCGCGGGTGGAGCGCATGATGTCGCTCATCGCCAGCTTCGAGATGTTGCCGATGCCGGGGATGTCCTGACCGGCCTTCTTCGCCGCCTTGAGCCGCAGGTTGTTGAAGCGCCCGATCTCGCCGAGCGTGTGCAGCTTCATCAGGTCCTGACGGATGGAGGGGTCCTCGATCGCGCCGTTGCCCTTCGCCAGGTCGATCAGCAGCTTCGCCCCGCCCCCGCCGATCGGCGCGCCACCGCCGGAGCTCGCCGAGCGCCGCTTCTTCGGTCCGGAGACGAAGTCACCGACGCGCTTGTCCAGCTGCCCTGCCACCGTGCCCGGCGTCGCCATGCCGGCTGCAGCCGAGCCACCGCCGCTGCCCAGCCCGGAGCGCTCGTGCATGAGCGTGGTGTTGGCCACCGCCCAGCCGTTGCCGCGCCCACCGATGATCGCGTCGTCCATCACGACGCCGTCGGAGATGAACACCTCGTTGAACAGCGCGTGGCCGGTCATCTCGACGAGTGGACGGACCTCGACGCCGGGCTGGTGCATGTCGAACGCGAACCAGGTGATGCCCTGGTGCTTGGGGAGCTCCGGGTCGGTGCGGGCGATCAGCATCCCCAGGTCCGCGACGTGCCCGAACGAGGTCCACACCTTCTGCCCGTTGATCGTCCACTGGTCACCGTCGAGCTCGGCCTTGCAGGTGAGCCCCGCGAGGTCCGACCCGGCGCCGGGCTCGCTGAACAGCTGGCACCAGGCGCGGGTGCCGGTGACGATGTCGCGGACGTAGAGGTCGATCTGCTCCTGGGTGCCGTGGGTCGCGATCGTCGGCGCGGCGAGCAGGAGCCCGAGTCCACCGGGGGCGCTGAGCGCGCCGAACTCGGCGATCTCGGTCTGCACCCGCACGGAGTCGTTGCGCGACAGCCCCCGTCCGTAGGCGTTGGTCGGCAGCCCGGGAGCGGCCCACCCCGCCAGGCCGAGTCGTTCCCACCACTCGCCGACGGTCAGGTCCGCATCCCAGTTCTCCGCCAACCACGTCCGCAGCTCGTCGACCACGTCGTCCTGCGCGGTCGGCGTCTCGATGGTGTCGCTCACGTGGTCACTCCCCTGTCGTGTGGCGTCCCGCAGGTCTGCGCGCTGCTGCGACGGCCGTCGTTCTCGGGGGCACCGTAGTCGGCGGGCGCCGCCCGGCCGTGGTCGACGCCGGCGTGGCCGACGAACGGTCCGGCAACAGGATCAGATGAACTGCTCGACGTGCTCGACCACGTCGTGGCGCTCGAGCGCGCAGCGCAGAGCGTCGTCGAGGTGCTCCAGTTCGACCAGCGAACGACGCGGGCCCGAGGGAGCGCCCCGGTAGCCACGGACGTCCTGTCGGAGCTCGACCGAGCAACGTGGGGCGTCGGCGGCGGCCAGCGCACGGATGTGCACGTCGAACGAGTAGTCCTGGGCCTCGCCGGAGACCTCGAAGCGCAGCGCGCGGGATCCCCAGAGCGCGCTGCCGTCCCAGTCCTCGTCGGCACGTGGGGCCAGCCCCTCGGACTCCAGGAACGCCGCGACCAGCTCGCGCGCGTCCGACGGGTCGACCCGCAGGGTGTAGGTGGCGGTGGTGCGCATGGTGCACCGATCGGCACCTGCACACTGGTCCTGAGGGATCGGGCGGCTGCGCCGCCCGTCGCGTCAGTGCGAGCCCGAACGGGCGTGCGCGGCGTCGGACGCCTTGCCGATGTAGTAGGCGCTGCCGATGAAGGCGCCGAAGATCACCCCGGGGATCGAGGCGCCGAGCGCGGCCAACGGCACGCTGAGCCCCGCGGTCAGGTCGATCACGAACAGGATCACGAACACCAGGGGGATCCCGACGGCGCAGCCCTTCGCGATCGCCCGGCCCATGTCGCCGTCCTCGATCGACTCGTTGCCGCTCTCGTGGTCAGGGGTGGAGGCAGATGCAGCCACGTCTCGCTCCGCTCGTGGTGGTTCGGACGGACCTTCGGTCCGCTGCCCGCGCGACGCGGGTCCCCTGCGAGCTACGGAGGGCACGAACCGTTCGTTAGGGCCGAAAGTCCTCGCCGTCCCGGCCCGCCGCCGGCGCCGACACATCCGTCAACTCCACTCCACATCGCCGATTCGGTTGGGGTAGCTTCGCCCCGAGGCGGGCAGCACCGGTGGTGGGGCCGATCGGCGCGATCTCGTCCTCCACGGCTGGGCACTAGGGAGGATCCATGACAGCGCGACGTGTCGTCCTGTTCATCGCAGCGTTCGGGCTGCTCACACTCGGTTGGCAGCAGCCCGCCGGCGCGGCGGCGACCCAGACGGTCGCGCTCTACGAGCTCAACGAGGCCGCGGGGGCCCGGGTGCTGGTCGACAGCAGCGGCAACCGGCTCAACGGCACGATCGGGGCGGAGGTCACGACCGCGGCGACCTACGCCGGCGCCACCGGCCACCGGTTCCCCAACGTCACCCCGAACGTGCCGCCGGCGCGCCCCGAGCACATCGACAACGTCCCCCACGACGCACGGCTCAACCCGGGCACCGCGGACTTCGCCTTCACGATCCGCATGCGCACGACGCGCAGCTTCGGCAACGTCATCCAGAAGGGCCAGTCGAGCGCGGTCGGCGGGTACTTCAAGATGGAGAACCCCGCCGGCGTGCCGACGTGCCTGTTCCGGGGGGCCGACGGCTCACGGGGGGTGTCCGCGGGCACCGACCTGAGCGACGGCGAATGGCACACGATCCGCTGCGAGCGAACCGCCACGGGCGTCTCCATGACCGTGGACGGCACGGTGGTCGCCCGCCTCACCGGGCCGACGGGGTCGATCGCGAACGACTGGCCGCTGTCGATCGGCGGCAAGTACGACTGCGACCAGGTGAACGTGACCTGCGACTACTTCGTGGGCGACATCGACTGGATCCGCATCGAGACCCAGGGCACGCCCGACACCGCCGCGCCGACCGCCCCAGGCACACCGGTGGCCACGAGCACCGTCGCCGGTCAGGCCAACATCGCGTGGGCGGCAGCGACCGACGACCGGGCGACCACGCTCAAGTACCTGGTGTTCCGCGACAGCGGCACCACCGCCATCGGCACCGTGGACGGCGGCACGACCGGAACGATCCGGTACACCGACACCGGACGGACCCCTGGCGCGGTGCACACCTACCGGGTGCGCGCGTCGGACGGCACCAACACCGGCCCGCGCAGCGCCTTCTCGGCGCCGGTGACCATCGCCGGCGGCACCGGCACGACGACCACCACGACCACCACGACGACCGTGCCGAACCAGCTGCCCGTCGGCAGCATCGAGTCGATCACCGTCGAGGGGTCCACGATCACGGTCCAGGGGCCCGGCAGCGACCCCAACGGCACGCCCATCGCACGTGTCGAGGACGTCGTCGACGGTCGACGCACGGTCATCGAGAAGTGGGGCGTCCGCGGCCGGTACACGGTGAGCTACACGGGCACGCCGGGCACGCACCAGGTCTGCGTGAGCCTGCTCGACTCCCCCACCCGCACGCCCGTCCCAATCGGCTGCGGCGAGGCCGTCGTCAAGTGATCCGACGGTCCGCCACGGAGAGCGTCAGCGGCGCCACGGCGGCGGTCCGGCCGGTTCCGACCGATGGTCGGGACCACAAACTGAATGTCGCTCGCTGACATTTGTTCGTGTTACTGTCGCCACGCTGAACACTCGCGAACTCCCGGGGGGGGGATCCATGCAGCACCCATCCACTCGACGGCCGATCGGCCGCTCCTCAGCGGTGGCGCTCGTCGTCGCCCTGCTCGCGGGAGTGACTGCGGCGTGTGCGCCGTCGACGCCCCCGACGCCCAGCGCGCAGCAGTTCTGCGAGTTCTACAACAAGGTCGAGCAGAAGATCGCCGACGCGCCGCCTGAGGTCCCCGACTCCGCGGCGCTCGACGACGACGCCGTCCTCGTCAAGAACGAGGTCGTCGCGGCCGCCGAGCAGACCACGGTCGCCGGCACCGACTGCAACGACGCCGCGGCCAAGGTCGAGCTCGACCAGGCCGTCCTCGCCGAGGGCGAGGAGGTCCCCTCCGAGCAGGGCAACGCCTCCTCCGAGCCGGTCGCCGCCGTCACAGGTGACGAGATCTCCCCCGAGCAGCCCGTGCTCGACAACGTCCAGATCAAGGCCCTCTCCGCCTCGATCGCACCCACCGGCATCACGGTGCGGGGCAACGTCGCGGTCCGCCTGTCCGGCCAGACCTCGACCATCGGCTTCATCGGCACGCTGTCCAACCTGAACAACTGGTCGGTCACGCTGTCCTCGAGCGCCCTGACCATCCCGGGCATCACCTCCTCTCCTGCCACGTTCTCCGGCACGCTGGCGGTCACGAACGGCGTGCCGACGCTGTCGCTGGCCGCAGCGGCCAGCTCGGCCAAGATCGGCGACGTCACCGTCACCGGTGCAGCGATCAACCTCGTCGCCTCCCCCGCCACCGGCGTCACCGCCGCGGTGCAGGGCAACATCAAGGTCGGACCGAGCTCCGCCGGCGGCGTCGTCAACGTGGCGTTCGACAAGGCCGGTGCGCTCGTCTCGGCCAAGGCCGACATCCAGGCCCACCTGGTCGGCACGCAGGCCGGCGGCAAGAAGATCGACCTGACCGGCAGCGTGAAGCTCGAGGGCAACGCGCAGCAGACCGTCGCCTCGTTCAGCGGCAGCGGTGTAGTGGGCGACCTGGTCGTCAACGACGCCAACGGATCGCTGACCCTCGCCACCAACAAGGCGACCTTCGTCGGCGTGCTCGACGTCCAGCAGGGCCCCAACTTCGTCCGCTTCAACGGCTCGATCGTCTGGGACGGCATCACCGCCTACACCCCGTTCCTCACGCTCGAGGGCGGCGGGGAGTACTCCGGCACCCTGAACGACGGCCAGACCGTCTCGGTTGCCGGCACCGTGGAGACCACCATCGTCGGCGGCCAGCTCCGTGCGGTCGTGACCGGCGCGTTCAAGGTCGGCACCCTCAAGGCCAACGGCTCGGCGATCGTCGAGACCAACGGCGCCACGACCACCCTGTTCGTCGACGCCGACCTGGCCAACGCCGGGTTCGCAGCGAAGCTCGAGGGCGCCATCATCATCACCGACGGCCGGGCGGAGACGGTCCAGCTCGACGCGGCGGTGACCGGTTCGGTGCAGCTCGGTGACGTCACGCTGACCGGCGCGACGTTCAGCATCCGCAGCAGCTACGGCAGCCCGCTCGACCTGTCCTTCAGCGGCGGGCTCCAGGTGGGCAGCCGCGCCAACCTCAACGGCACCGTCGCCGCCGCCTTCGGCCCGAACGGAGCGCTGCTCAGCATGACCGGTCAGCTGACCGGCTCCCTGACCCTCGACTCCTGGGGCCTGCTGAACTTCAACGGCTCGGTCGTGGCCAGCCCCGAGCAGGTCACGCTGTCCGGCACCGGCGGCATCTCGATGATCAACTTCCCGCTGGGCGTCAACTTCAACGGGTCGTTCACGTCGTCGCTGACCCAGCCGAGCTGGTCCCTCAACGGCAGCGGCAAGCTCCGCATCGCCTCGCTCGAGATCGCCTCGGCCCGCCTCAACCTGTCCCAGGGAGTCGGCATGAAGGCGACCAGGGCGGGCTTCTACTTCACGCTCATCGGCATCCCCTTCTACTTCGAGGGCGACTTCTACATGAAGCCCACGGGTGGCTGCGAGAAGATCAACATCACCGGCGGCAGCTTCCTGATGCGGCCGCTACTCGGTGCGGTCCTGCCGGGTGTCGTGGGCTGCCCCGTCAACACCTGATCACCTGGCCCGCGAGGGGCAGCGCCCCTCCGCCGGCACGACGTCCACGGCCCGGTGGCCTCGTCAACGACGACGAGCGTCACCGGGCCGTGCCGCGTCCCACCACGGTGTCGGTCCGCGGCGCTGCGGCGAACCGCTGCTGGTCCGAGGTCGTCAGCTGCCGGGTGAGCTGAGCCGACGGAGTCGGGTGGCGTGCCCGAGCCAGAGGTGCACGCCGTCAGGGCGCAGCTCCACCACGGCGTTGGTGCCGTCGTCGACACCCGCCGCGACGCGGTAGTGCCCCGACCGCTCGTCGGGCAGCAACCAGGCCGGGCCATCGGACCCCGGGTTGCCCTCGAGGCGGAGCCGGCCACCGGTCTCGTGTGTCAGGCGGCTCCGCGTCATCAGGTCGCCCAACCGGCCGATCGCGCCGGGGAGGACCGGGTCGGCGAATCGGTACGAGCCTTCGACCTCCCGGCCGGCCGTCGCCCAGCGGTCCCGCACCGCGGGTGTCCCGATCGACGCCGGCTCGCTGTCCACCGACAGCCCGAGCAGCTCGCCCAGTGCGAGCTCGGCGACCTCGTGGGGCACCGACAGCGAGTAGCCGTTGGTCAGCACGACCACGCCGACACCGTCGTCGGGCGACAACAACAGCTGGGTCGCCACGCCGGGCATGTTGCCGTCGTGGCCGACCGTGGTCCGTCCCCGCCACGTCCGGACCTTGAACCCCAGGCCGTAGCCCTGGTCGAGCGACGGGTGGTTCAGCGCCTGCATCGAGGTCGCCTCGTCGAGCAGTGCCCGGCTGATGAGCTGTCGACCGCCGACGCTGCCGTTGTCCAGCACCATCTGACCGAACGACGCCAGACCGAGCACGCTCACGCTCAGGCCGCCCATCGGCGTCGCCACCAGCCGCAACCCCTCCGCCGAGGCGGCGCCCGGGGCCGGGGGGAGGATCCGGCCGTAGGGCGTCGCGACGCCCACACCGGCCGGTCGACGGTCGAAGTCGGCGTCGGACATTCCGGCGGGCGCGAGGACCCGGTCCCGCACAGCGACCTCGAAGGGGAGTGCGAACGTGGCCGCTGCCACGAACCCGGCGACGTTGAAGGCTGCGTTGGAGTACATGATCCGGTCCCCCGGCTCGTGTCGCAGCTGCAGGTCCGAGACCGCCTCGGTCAGGTTGCGGACCCGCCCTTGGTTGACCAACCACGACAGGGCCCGGTTCCCGAGCTGGGTCCCGCGGGTGTTCGAGGGCAGGCCCGAGGTGTGTGACAGCAGCGTCCGCACGCTCGACGTCGCCGGACCGCCCTGCGGACCCAGGATCTGCAGCGTCGACGGCAGGTGACGGTTGACGGCGTCGTCGAGGTCCAGGCCGCCGTCCTGGACCGCGGCCAGCACGAGCGTCGTCGTGATCAGCTTCGAGATGGAGGCGGCGCGGAACACCGTCGAGGCAGTCACCGGTTCGCCCCGTTCCAGGTCGGCGTCGCCCACGCCGCCGGCGAAGCAGATCCGGGTCCTGTCGAAGCAGCAGATGGCCAGCCCTGGCGTCTGTCGCTCGCGGAGCCTGGTCCGGATCGCAGCCTCGAGGTGCGCGGGGATCGGGTCCACCGACGGACCCTACCGACACGCGGCTCCTCGATGACCGACGGAACCGTTCGGAGGGACCCCCGGCGCGACGCCCGGAACAGCGAACGGGACCGCCCCCGAGGGGACGGTCCCGTTGCTCGATCGCTCCGATGTCGGAGGACTCAGCTGGTGGTCGTGCCGTTGTCCCAGACCCGGAACAGCTGGCCGTTGGCGCCCGTGGCTCCTGCGGGGCCGCTCTGGGCTCCGCCAGCGCTCTGGCCGTCGCCGCCGCTGTCGTTGCCGAACCCACCGACACCCGAGGTGGCTGCGGCGGAGAAGGCTCCACCGGCGCCGCCCGAGGCGGGCAGTGCAGGGCGGAAGAAGGAGCTGGCCGTGACGTTCAGCGAGCCGACGCCGATGTGGTACACCGCGATCGACGGACCGCCGGCACCACCGCCGGCGCCACCGCCACCGCCACCGGCGCCGCCACCACCGCCGCCGCCACCACCACCGGCGAGGCAGCACGAGTCGCTGCCGCCGTTGCCGCCGTTGCCACCGTTGCCACCGCGGCCACCGGCCGCACCGGCACCACCGGCGCCACCGGCCGAGGAGGTCACGGTCGACGAGTTGAGGTTGACGCTGGCGCTGTTGGCGTAGACACCGAACGAGCCGCCACCCGAGACACCCGGGGTGGTACCGGCTGCGCCACCGTTGCCACCTGCGCCGCCGCCACCGCCGCCGCCGCCGGACGCGCTGGCGGACTTCCCGCCACCACCGCCGCCGCCGCCGCTACCGGGCGAACCGGCCGAGCCGGCCGAGCCGTTGGTCGGTGACCAGAGATCTGCCGCCACGGGCGTGTTGCTGCCCGCTGCGCCGGCCGAACCTGCTGCGCCGACGCCACCGGCGTTGCCGCCGCCCGCTCCGGAGCCGCAGCCGAACAGCGACCCACAGCCGCCGCCGCCGCCGTCGCCGCCGGCCGGACCGCCGCCCTTGCTACCGCCGCCGCCGCCGCCGCTGTAGTTGCCGCCGGTGCCGCCGCCACCGCCGCTGTGGGTGGCACAACCGCCACCGCCGCCACCGCCACCGGGGCTGGACGGGCCGCCGGCGTTGCCGCCACCGCCGCCACCGCAACCGGACGCAGCCTGGCCGGGAGCACCGGCCGGCGCGCTGGTGCCGGCCACGCCGGGCTGTGCGGTCACCTCGGACAGGGTCACGTTGACCACCGAGAGGCCGAGGGCACGGATGCCGTAGGCGCTCTTGCCGGCGCCGAGGGTGGTGCCGCTGTTGACCTTGGCGTTGACGACGCTCACCAGCGAACCGCCGGTGATCAGGATGCCGGTGGCGTTGGGACCGGTGCCGCCCCCGACGAGGGTCTGCGGGGCGTCGTTGCTGCCGATCGCCACTCCGGACGAGCCGCCGGAGACGACGATGCCGACCGCGTCACCCGAGGTGCGGGCCACGCCCTGGGCGCTGACGCCGGCGATCGAGGAGTTGGTCACCGCATTGATGGTGACGGCGGGCGCAGTGCCCGTGCCGAACAGGGTGGTGACCTGGTCGGCGCCGAAGTCGCTGAAGTCCTGCTTCCAGCCGCCGGTGATCGCCATGTCCGACGCGAGGGTCAGCGGATCGACGTACGAGCCGCCAGCGATGCGGATGTTGTGCACGCCGTTGGCGACGGCGTTGGCCTGGGCCTCGGAGACCGAGGAGCACGGGTCGGCGATCGGGCCGCACCCCGGGCCGGTGCTGCCGGTGGCCCGCACGTAGTACTTGGGGTTCGGGTCCTGGTTGACCGTGATCGTGATGCCCGGCGATGTCGAGGAGCCGAGCGAGTTGGTCATGGTCAGCTTCGCGGTGTACACGCCGACGGTGTCGTAGACGTGCGTCGTGGTGACACCGGTGCCCGCCGGGCTGCCGTCACCGAAATCCCACGAGTAGGTCAGGCCGACGCCGGTGCCCGGCGAGGAGCCCGCCGAGTCGAACGAGACGGTGTAGGGGGCGTCGCCGACGGTCGGCGAGGCGCTGGCGACCGCGACCGGCGGACCGGTGTTGGTGGTCGTGGTCGTCGTGGTCGTGGTGCCACCACCCCCACCCGGTGGTGTCGTACACGCAGCAGCCACCAGCGCAGTGGATGCCACGAGCACGAGTGAGATCCAACGGATCTTCCGCATCAATTCCCCCTCGTCGCCTTCGCGCCTTCGCGCACGCCCGCGCAGCTTCGCAGACCTCCCCATGGTCGTCGGGCGCTGACCAAGTGTCAAGTATTGGCGAACGGGGTTCGGCGCCGTTCCACCCGGGCCGCCATGGGACGACGGAGCCCCCGCCGGAGCGGGGGCTCGTGGGTCGTGCTCGATGGTGGGCGTACACAGACTTGAACTGTGGACCTCTGCCGTGTGAACCCGATCCCTGGGGTTTTCGGCAGGACACCCGTGGACGAGCGCGGACCCGGATCCCTGCAATTCCAGGGGCTTCGGCTCCTCGCCGCTGCCGGCCGAACGGCCGCGAATGGCAGCGAACACCAGATCGCGCGCGAAATCCGCGCGATAGGGGCGTCGCGGCGGGTGGTCCCAGCGTCATCACCGCGCGCTACCCTTACATCAGCCAGACAGTAAGGAGCACCGATGGAGATCGCAGCGAGGATGAGCTCCAAAGGCCAGGTCACGGTCCCCAAGGCCGTACGTGAGGCCCTCGGGCTCGGCGAGGGCGACGACGTGGTGTTCCGCGTCGAGGGCGACCGGGCCGTGCTCGCACGCACCCCGGAGTTCCTGTCGCTGGCCGGCACCGTCGCCGTGCCCGCAGCGAAGCGCAACGTCGCGTGGGACGAGGTCATCCGCTCGACGCGCGCCAGCCGGGCCGCA